>Ga0182736_1002257_pt1 | contig 15238 bp, 8 predicted proteins | sample eDN5th30CKraftBY_FD_128882 | JGI IMG/M metagenome (GOLD analysis project Ga0182736, IMG submission 128882) | Enriched backyard soil microbial communities from Emeryville, California, USA - eDNA 5th pass 30_C Kraft BY (version 2) (version 2) | ecosystem: Environmental > Terrestrial > Soil >...
CGATCGCGATCACCGTCCAGCCGTCGACCGCGCGAGTCGCAACGAGTGGTGTGCTCCACTTTGAGGCGAGGGTCACGGGCACCAAGGATCGTCGCGTGGCCTGGACCATTCTGGAGGCGGATCGGGGGATGGTGGACGAGAGCGGAACGTTCACTGCTCCTGGCGAGGTCGGCACCTTGACGCTGCGTGCAACGAGCGTCGCCGACCCATCCGTCTACGTCGACGTCCCGATCGAGGTCGTGGAGGGGGTTGCGGTGACGGTCGCGCCCACGTCGGTAGCCCTAGAACTCGAAGGGCGCCAGCGGTTCACTGCGACGGTAACCGGTGCGGAGGATCGCGGGGTGATCTGGTCGGTGTTGGAGGCGAACGGAGGTTCCATCGACAAGAACGGCAACTACGCTGCTCCTGCGCTCGCGGGTAGGTTCACGGTACAGGCGACCAGCAGAGCCGATCCAACGCAGAGCGCCGTCGCGACGATCGCCGTGCGGGTTGGCGCCGAGGTCCGAGTCAATCCCCGCGAGGCGCAGGCCGCGCCCCAGGGGCAAGCGCAGTTCCGTGCCGAGGTGACGGGCGTGGTCGACACCCGTGTCACCTGGTCGGTCGTCGAGGATGACGGCGGTACTATCTCCGACGACGGGCTGTACACGGCGCCATCGAAGGAAGGGACTTTCCGGGTGCGCGCGGCGAGCGTGGAAGACCCCACGAAGTCCGGGACCGCCACGGTCGTCGTCTCGGCTCCCAACCCGATCGACATGGCCGTATTGCCCGAAGACCGCCGCACCACCTGGTCCCCGGGGATCCCGGGCGGGATCCCACAGGACCGCACGGTATTTAAGACCTTGACCACTCTGGTAGCCGACGGAACCGGCGATAACGCCCCTGCGATCCAGCAGGCGATCGAGAGCGCCGGAGCCGCGTACCTGCAAACCGGGGTGTTGCAGGAGGTTGTCCTGCCAGAGGGAACCTTTCGCTTTGCGAGCAGGATCTCCCTCAACCGCTCGGGCGTGATCCTCCGGGGGCAGGGGATGGAGCGGACCCGCTTGCGGTTCGACGGCGACGGGGTGGCGATCTTGATCGGGCGGACTCGCTACGGCACATTCGGTCCCGCGAATGGCCCGTGGAACCTCGCCCAGGACGCAGTGAGGGGAAGCCGGCAGATTACGTTGTCGGCAACTGATGCGGCGAAGATCGAGGTAGGAGACATCCTCTGCATCGACGAGGAGGACGACGCCTCCTTCGTTCGAATGGGGGACGCCCGCTACGAGAAGCGCCAGCCGTCGGCGGATACCCATGGACCCGCGCTCCGCGGCGCCGGGCTGTGGCGCTCCGTGACCTCCATGATCCAGGTGACCGCCAAGCAGGTCGACGGAGACCAGGCCGTTCTCCACCTCGTGGATCCGCTTCACATGTCCTTTCGGACCTCGCAGCACGCGCAGGTCTTCCAGATCGCGACCGAATTCTCGAGCAGCCGTAGCAGTTTCGAGGGCCTTCACAAAGCAGGCCTCGAGTCGTTCTATCTGACCGGCGGCCCCATCATGACGAACAACGTCGCGTTTTCCTGGATCGACGGGCTCGAGGTCGACGGAAACCCGGGGACGCCGAACATCGGCTCTTACGTCAACCAAGCCGGGATCTCCGGACGCTCGATCGAGCTCTTCCACGCCTACCGATTCGTGGTTCGGAACAGCTACATCCACCACAGCCGGAACATCAGCCAGGGCGGAGGCGCGTACCTCCTCTCGATCAGCAGCTACACCTCCGAATCCTTGATCGAGGACAACATCGTCGTCTTCGGCAACAAGCTGATCGTGGGGAACATGATGGGTGGCGGGAACGTCATCGCCTACAACTACGTCGACAACGCCCGGACGAACCACGCGACGTGGCAGGAGGGGGCGATCGATCTCAATCACCAGTCGTTTACGCACAACGCGCTTGTCGAAGGAAATTGGGCGACCAACATCACCTCCGACACGACGCACGGGAACGCCGGGTGGCATGTGTTCTTCCGGAACCACGGCACCGGCCAGAACTCGGCTCCCATCTATGGCGCCTACCCCTACACCTCCGGCGCGGCGGACGGCGGGTACCGGCGGGCGGCGGGCACAGACGGATACCACCGCGAGTCGACGTTCATCGGAAACGTGCTTTTCGCCGGCATCGGCACGGGCGTCTACCAGGTGGACGTCAACAACGGCCCCATGAGCGGCTCGCCAGCGGTCTGGCGGATCGGCTGGGGAACCGACGGCGACGGCGGGGCTCCCGACGACGGTACCTCCCTGCGCCTCCTGTACCGCCACGCGAACTGGGACAGCGTCACCGAAGCCGTTACCTCGGACGAGGCGAACCACGCGGACCTCCCGCCCTCTCTTTACCTCCAGTCGAAGCCGGCCTTCTTCGGCGACCAGGCGTGGCCTTGGATCGACCCTTCCGGCTCGACACCCGGCGACCGCGTGAAGTCCCTTCCCGCGAAGGCGAGGTACGACGCGCTTGTGGTTCCGTGAAAGAGGACCCGCGGCGGTCGTACCTTCCCATGCCTGTGGGGCTGAAATTTCAGTTGCCCAGGAGTAGGGTCGCGGCGTGCTCAAGACCGGAGGAAAGCGGGTCCTACGAAGACCGGGGAGAAATGGCAGCGCCAAGCCTAGCTCCGGCGCGACCGTGGCCTCCACGCGGCAGTCGTCGCCGAGCGGGAGAACGCTCGGGCGACAGACGCCGCCCGCCGACGCAGCGTCGTCGAGATCGCTCGTTCCTGCGAAGGGGGGGCTCGAGGATCCCTCTCGTACCGCGAACCGGCAGCTTCAGCAGCTCTGGCAGATACTCGCGAGGCTTCGCTGGCATTCTCTGGTCGTCGTCCCTGCCCACGCGGAGGGCTCGACGAGTGAATTCGTACGCTCGCTTGCCCAAGTAGGGAACGAGTTCGGTGACCTGCCGGTCGCGTCCGCTGCCGTCGCGACCCTCGGGGCTGGCGCCGCGCGATCGCTCGCCACGCTCGTACGCGATGCCAAACACCAGGAAGAAGAGCGCCGGTGGCTCGACGAGGCCCGTTCGGATGCGCGCTCTGGGGTTCCGCTCGAACCCTCCTTGCACGACGGCTCCGACAGCGCCCCGGTTCCGCTGGGGAGACTGGTCATCGGCGTTCCTTCCGTGGTTGCGGAACCCGTAGGGCTAGGGATCACCGATGCCGCCGACTGCGTCCTCCTTGGGGTCGAGCTGGGGAAGACGACGACGGCAGAGGTAAAGCGATCGATCGAACTGATCGGCCGGTCCAAGATCGCGGGCTGCGTATTGCTATGAGCTAGACCGTCGTCGTCGGTCGGTGGTGGATTTCCAGATGCGCTTCGATGAGACTCAGCAGGCCGCGCGTTCATAGGGGAGAGAACCGTGATTGATGACGCCGACATCCGAAGGTTCATTGCCGAAACGTTCTTCGTCGACGACTTTTCCGCAGACGACTCCTTCCTCCAGACCGGGATCGTCGACAGCACCGGGATGATGGAGTTGGTCGCCTTCCTGGAGAACAAGTACCTGATCAAGATTGAGGACCAGGAGCTCATCCCGGAGAACCTCGACTCGGTATCGAACGTTTGCCGTTTCGTCGAATACAAGCGCTCCAAGGCCGCGTGACCTGCGCATGTGCGGAATCGTGGGCATTTCGCTTCCCCGCAGCACGAGCGGTGAGTGGCGGGAATCGGAGCGCTCCCGCATCCGCCGCATGGTCGCCGCGCTCCAGCACCGCGGCCCCGACGCGCTCCAGGCGCTCGTCCTCGACGACGTAGCGCTTGGGCACGCGCGCCTCTCCGTGGTGGATCTCGCATCCGGGAGCCAGCCGATGCGTGACGAGGCGACGGGCGTCACAATCGTCTTCAACGGCGAGATCTTCAACTACCTGGAGCTCCGCCAGCGGCTCGCAGCTCGATACGCCTTTCGAACCCGGTCCGACACCGAGGTACTCCTCGCGGCCTTCCTCGCCGAGGGGATCGAATGTGTCAACAGTTTCAACGGACAGTTCGCGTTTGCGATCCACGACCCGAGAGATGGATCGCTCTGGCTCGCCCGTGACCGGTTCGGAGAGCGCCCGCTCTTCTACACATACGGACCGAGCGGCTTCGCCTTCGCCTCCGAGGCGAAGGCGCTCTTCGCGGGAGGCCTGGTCGCGCCCGAGCTCGACCCGTTCGCGCTGATGGAGACGCTCCACCTGTGGGCGCCGACGGAGCAGCGGAGCGCGTTCAAAGGCGTCTACTCGCTCCCTCCGGCATCGATCGCCTGCGTACGGGACGGTAGGCTCGAGGTCCGGAGGTATTGGGCGCTAGACCTCTCGGACGACCGGATTGACCGAAGCCTCACCATCGAACGTGCGACCGACGAGCTCGAAGCGCTCCTCGACGACGCCGTGGGCCTCCGGCTCCGGGCCGACGTGCCTGTGGGGGCCTATCTCTCGGGAGGCCTGGATTCCAGCCTTATATGCGCGATCGCACAGGAGCGGCTCGGCGGAACCCTCCAGACCTTCTCCGTGTCGTTCCAACAGGAGCGATACGACGAGGGCGCGTTCCAGCGTGGTGTGGCGGCCTCGCTCGGCACGGAGCACTTCACCGTCTCGGTCGGAGACGGTGAAATCGGCCAGCTCCTCCCGGCCGTCGTGGAGCACACGGAGGCCACGCTCCTTCGCACCGCGCCAGCGCCCCTGTTGAAGCTCTCCGGACTCGTCCGAAATCACGGAACGAAGGTGGTGCTCACCGGCGAAGGCGCCGATGAGCTGTTCCTCGGCTACGACCTCTACAAGGAGACCAGGGTTCGCCAGTTCTGGGCGCGATTCCCATCCTCGCGCATACGTCCGAGGCTCTTCGAGCGTCTCTATCCCTACCTGGCCGTCTCCCGCCAATCGCCGCAGCTCATCGAGCGGTTCTTCGGAAACGGGCTCGAGCAGGTGGGCACGCTCGGGGACTCACACCGCCTCCGCTGGGCGAACAGCGGTCGAGTCTCCCGGTTCCTCTCCACGGCGTTCGTCGAGCGGCTCGGTGGATGGGATCCCGTAGAGGCCTTTCTCGACGGCATCCCGCCCGAGCTGAAGCGCTGGCGCCCGCTCGCGAAGGCGCAGGCCCTCGAACTCCGGACGCTGCTGTCGCAGTACCTGCTCTCGTCACAGGGCGATCGGGTGATGATGGCAAACGCCGTCGAGGGAAGGCTCCCGTTCCTCGATCATCGAATCGCAGAGTTCGCGGCACGCCTCCCGGATACCTTCAAGCTCCGCGGGCTCCGAGAGAAGGCCATCCTGCGACGGATCGGGCGGAAGCGGCTCCCCCCGCAGGTGCTGGAGCGGCGAAAGTTTCCGTACCGTGCGCCGATCGCCGAGTCCCTCGTGGGCGCGAACGCTCCCGAGTGGGCGACCGAGCTCCTCTCGCGAGCGCACGTGGATGCCGTCGGCATCTTCGACGGCCACAAGGTGGAGCGGCTCGTCGCCAAGCTGGCAGCGGCGGACGCGCCACCCAGCGATGCGGACGACATGGCGCTCGCCGCGATCGCGACCACGCAGCTCCTCGCGAGGCGATTCCTCGCGGATCGGGAGATCCCGAGCACCCACTTGGATGCCGTAAGGGTACGCGCGGCTTGACCACTCCAAGTCCATTCGCCTTCGACTGGCTTGCCTTCCACGCGGCGCAGGCCCCTGACGCGGCCGCCGTGGGGACGCCCTCGGGCTGGACGTCCTACGGAGCCCTGGCCGAGGCGACGCGGCGCCTGGGCTTCGACCTTGCAGCGTCTGGGGTCGGCCCCGGTTCCTTCGTGTTGTTCTCGTTGCCACCGTCGGCCGCCTCGGTGGCAGCCGCACTGGCGGTCCAGTCCTTGGGCGCCTGCGTCGTCGAGCTTCACCGGGAGTCCGACGTCCAGACGATCGCCACCGTCCTCCGCCAGACGGGAGCGCGCCATGCGGTGGTCCATGGGCGGGAGGTGGCCAGATGGAAGGAGCTCTCCGTCGTCCACGGGATCGAGCACCTCTTCGTCGCCCTCCCCTCGGCCCCGCCCCCGCGAATGCAAGAAGCGCTGGCCGAGCTGCGCTGGACCTGGCTGAACGAGAACGACCCCTCGATTCCATCCGACCGCTCGCGCGCTGCGACCGACACGGACGGATGGCGCCGCGACACGAGCGCGCCGGCCCTCGTCGTCTACACGTCGGGTAGCACCGGCACGCCCCGCGGCGTGATCCAGACGCACGCGAACATCCTGGCGAACACGAGCGCCATCGCCGGATACCTCGAGCTGACGAGCGAGGATCGCGCGCTCTCCATCCTCCCGCTCTCGTATACGTTCGGGCGCTCCATCCTGCAGACGCACCTCTTCGCCGGAGGTTCGATCTTCTTCGATCATCGCTTCATGTTTCCGCGGGTGGTGATCGACGCGCTCGCGGAGGAGCGCTGCACCGGGTTCTATGGAGTCCCTCTGACCTTCGAGTTGCTCCGACGGCAGATCGATCCGACCTCTCTCGATCGGAGCACCTTGCGGTACGTCGCGCAGGCAGGCGGCGGGATGCGGCAGGAGACCGTCCGTTGGACGCGCGAGGCGTTCGCGCCCGCTCGGCTCTTCGTGATGTACGGACAGACCGAGGCGACGGCGAGGCTCTCCTATCTCCCCCCCGAGCGCGCCCTCGACAAGGAGGGTTCGATCGGCCGCGGCCTCGAGAACGTCGAACTCCGTGTGGTCGACGCGCAGGGGCGAGAGCTCGCCTCCGGCGAGATCGGCGAGCTGGTGGCCCGAGGCCCGAGCATCACGTCCGGCTACCTCGGTGCGCCGGAGGAGACCGCTGCGATCCTCCGGGACGGCTGGCTCTGGACGGGCGACCTGGCGTGGCGAGACGACGAAGGCTTCGTGTACCTCTCCGGCCGGGCGAAGGACATGTTGAAACTCGGGGGACATCGGGTGAGCGCGGCGGAGATCGAGGGGGTCATCGCCGAGCACCCGGGCGTCGCCGAGGTCGCGGTCGTGGGCGCTCCCGACGCCTTGGGCGGCGAGGCGGCCGTCGCGTTCGTCGTCCCGACTCGGGAGACACCGCTCGATCCATCTGACCTGCGCCGCTTCTGCCGGCAGAAGTTGCCGGCGTTCAAGGTGCCGCAGCAGGTCCGCATCGTTTCCGATCTGCCGAAGACTTCGTCCGGTAAGGTCGCAAAACCCGCGCTGCGGGAGGGGCTCGCACATGGCGATTCGATTCTCGAAGGAAGTGTTGAAGCTGAACCTCGAAGAGAAGAAGGCTGAGCTGGCGCAGGCGCTCTCTCACGCGGTCCTGAAGCGGCTGCGCCGGCGCGGACTCGTCGTGGCGGTTTCGGGAGGGATCGACTCCGCCTGCGTCGCCGCCCTCGCCGTCCATGCCCTCGGTCGAGAGCGCGTCCACGGCCTCCTCCTCCCCGAGCGGGACTCGTCGGACCGAAGCACCGAGTACGGGCGCGCGCTCTGCGAACGGCTCGGGATCCAGTACGATCTGCACGACATCGCGCCCGCGTTGGACGCGCTCGGTTGCTACGCGCGTCGGGACGCCGCGGTTCGGTCGGTGATCCCGGACTTCACGCCAGAGATGCCGTGGAAGATCGTTCTGGGAGGAGGAAGGCTGAACGTCTTCGACGTAGTCGTTCGCAAGCCTGACGGCCTCGAAGAGCGGGCGCGCCTCACGCCCGCGGCCTACCTGGAGATCCTCGCCGCCACGAACTTCAAGCAGCGGACGCGGAAGATGCTGGAGTATTTCCACGCCGATCGGCTCGTCTTCGCGGTCGCAGGGACCCCCAACCGCCTCGAGTACGACCAGGGATTCTTCGTGAAGGGAGGCGACGGTGCCGCCGACGTCAAGCCGATCGCCGGCCTCTACAAGGCCCAGGTCTACGAGCTGGCGCGCCACCTCGGCGTCATTCCGGAGATCTTGAACCGCGAGCCGACCACGGACACCTACTCGCTCGAGCAGTCCCAGGAGGACTTCTACTTCTCGCTGCACTACTCGAAGATGGACCTCCTCCTCTGGGCCAAGAACCATGGCGTGTCGGCAGAGGACGCAGCTCCGGTCGTCGACCTTTCGCCCGAGCAGGTGTCGCGCGTCTTCGAGGACATCGACCAGAAGCGGCGCTCGACCGCATACCTGCATGCCTCCCCGTTGCGCCTCGAGGAGATCGCCGAGCTGGCGCCCTTCGCGATCTAGCTATGGGCGCTTCATCAGCGCGTCGTACCGGACTTTCGCCGGAAGCCTCTTGACCCGATCGGCAGGCGCCGCGCCGGTGGCATCGACCCACGGCCACGCTTCTTCTCCGAAGAAGGCCGGCTTGCCTCGAAGGTACAGGGAGGCTGGTAGGACGCGCCGCGCGTTCGTAGGATCCCAGACGGCGCCCTCGGTGACGGAGTCCCAATTCCCGTGTCGATAGAGGAGCCGGAGCGCGGTGCCGTCGTCCGCGTTCCCACCCTCGCCGTCTACGCCCCAGCCGACCCGCCAGACGGCGGGCGAACCCATGAGCGGTCCACTCGTCGGAGCGATTTGGTACACACCCACGCCGCTCCCGGCGAGGAGGACGTTTCCGATGTAGGTCGCCTCACGATGGAATCCGTCCGTCCCTGCCGCGCGTCGGTAGCCGCCATCCGGCGAACCGCGGACGTAGGGGTGGGCGCCGTACACGGGATTGGAGTTCTGCCCCGTGGCGAAGTTGCGGAAGAAGACGTGCCATCCTGCGTTACCGTGGGTGGTATCCGAGGTGAGGTTGGTCGCCCAGTTGCCCTCCACCAGCGCGTGGTGCGTGAAGCTCTGGTGGTTGAGATCGATCGCGCCCTCCTGCCAGGTTTCGTGATTTGTCCGCGCGTTGTCGACGTAGTTGTAGGCGATCACGTTGCCGCCACCCATCATATTTCCGACGATCAGCTTGTTGCCGTAGACCACGATGTTGTCCTCGATGAGCGTCTCCGAGGTGTAGCTGCTGAGGGACAACAGATAGGCACCTCCACCTTGCGTGATGGACCGGCTGTGGTGGATGTAGCTGCCGCGCACCTCGCATCGGTAGGCGTGGAAGAGGTCCACGGAGCGTCCCGAGATCCCGCCGGGCCGATCGTATTTTCCGACGTTCGGAGTCCCCGGATCCCCGTCCGCCTCAACGTTCTTGACCCAGCAGTACGCCACATTGTTCGTCCCCAGAACACCACCAGTGAAATAGAGATCCTCGACGCCGACGAAGTGGACCCCGTCCAGTTGCGGCCGAGCGGCGTCGTGCTCGGTAGCCACTTGGAACACCTGGGCGTGCTGGGATCGACGGAAATCCATGTGGAGTGGCTCCGCGAGTCTGAACGTCGTTGTCTTTTCCGCGCCTTCCGTGCGTGCTACGACGCGGATCATCGACGTCACGGACCGCCAGAGTCCAGGCGCGCGCAGCGGCGGTCCGTGCGTGTCGCCGTTGGCCTGCCGCTTCTCGTATCGGGCGTTGCCCATTCGGACATACGACGGATCATCCTCCTGATCGATGACGAGGATGTCGCCCACTCTCACCTTCGAGGCGTCCGCGTTCGCGAGTACGATCTCCCGCGCGCCGCGCAGAGCGTCCGCGTGGAGGTTCCACGGCCCGTGGGTCGCGCCGAAGTCGGTGTACCGTCCTCGGCCCAGCCGGATCGCGTGCCCGTCGCCGTCGTACCGGATCCGCGTCTGGCGCATGCCCTGACCGCGGAGGACGACGCCCGATCCGCCAAGGACTATCGTTCCTGCGACGCGAATGGTCCCGGCCGGCAGAACGACCTCTTGAATTGTCCCCGTCGACCGGAAGGCGCGATGCGCCTTCGCGAGGGCATCGTTGATCGGTTGCGTGTTGTCGCCGGTGCCGTCGGTGGAGAGGCCCGTCAAAGTCGCGAATCCGTCCCGCTTGGCCGGAATGCCTCCCGGGATCCCCGGCGCCCACTCGGTCCTCCGGTCCGACGGCAAGATCGACATGTCGATCGCGACGGGCGGCTCGGGCCGAATTCCGACCGACGGGATCGGGCCTCCGTCCTTCGGATTCGCTGCTGCGAGTGGAACCGTGAGGAGGACCGCCGCGATTGCGGGGACCCATCGGATGGTCGAGCCCATGCCCACCTCATCCCTTCGCGATCGTTCTAGGTCGACGTCTATCGGGCCCCGCGGGCCGAGATCACCGCCGGAATGGTCTTCAGGAAGATCTGCATGTCCCGGCGCAGCGACCAATTGTCGATGTACTCGAGGTCGAGCTCCATCCAACGCTCGAACGAGATCGAGTTCCGCCCGCTCACCTGCCAAGTGCACGTGATGCCGGGCCGCACCGACAAACGCCGTCGCTGCCACCGCTCGTACTGACGCACCTCGGTCGGCAGTGGCGGGCGCGGCCCAACGATGCTCATGGTGCCGGTCAGAACGTTCCAGAACTGCGGCACCTCGTCGATCGAGAGCTTGCGGATGACGCGGCCTATCCGCGTGACTCGCGGATCGTTCTTCATCTTGAACACCGGGCCGGACATCTCGTTCTGGTCGCGCAGCGCCTGAAGCCGCGCCTCGGCGTCGCGGTACATCGAGCGGAACTTGACCATGGAGAATGGGCGGCCGTTGAGGCCCACCCGCGTCTGGCGAAAGAACACCGGGCCCCGAGATTCCAGCTTGATGGCGGCCGCCACCAAGAGGAAAAGCGGCGAGAGAACCACCAGCGCGGCCGCGCTGACCGCGACGTCAAACGCCCGCTTCGTGGCGAGGCCGACCGGATCGGTGGGCGTGCGGTCGAAGACGAGCATAGAGAGGCCGGAGAGCTCGAACAGCGACATCCGCCCCGTGCCAAGCTGCAGCGGCTGCAGCGACACGACGACGCGCACCCCCTGCTCCTCGCACGTCTTGACCGCCTCCGCGATGGAAGGGAGCCGCTCGCGCGGCACTGCGAAAACCACTTCGTCGAGCACATGCTGATCGAGAACGCGTTCGAGGTCGTCGAGCGTGCCGAGGATGGTCTCGCCGGGGATCGTGAAGTCGTTCTCGTCGGGGAGGATGTAGCCCGCGAGCCGATAGCCCCACTGCGGCTGCCTATCGAAGAGGCTCGCGATCTCCTCTGCCCCGATCCCGACGCCGACGATGGCATAACGCTTCACGTTGTAGCCGCGACGCCGGAGGAGTCGCGCGGTCATGCGAAGCGCGAAGCGGCTCGCCGCCATCATCACGAAGGAGCTCGCGAAGTAGAGGCCGACGAAAATTCGAGGGAACCTTACTTCGTTGGTGACGAAGATGCCGGCGAGGACGAGCAGCGCGACGAGGACGATCGTCCTCGCGATACGGAATATCTCCCAGGACACGCTTCTCGTACGGTAGGCGCCGTACACCTGGAACGACCCCGACGCCGCGATCCACAGGAGGAGCACGCCTACGAACGGCCCCCAGAGCTCGGCAAGCGGCGGCGCCACCGTTCGCGCCATCGGCGCATTGGAATAGCCCAGATGCGCAAGCGGCAGGGCCATCGTTAGGATGACCAGGTCAGTGAGACGGAGCCCTAGATCCACGAACCGGGCGTTCTGTTTGAGCATGGTGACGGTCCCTCGCGGCGTGGGGATGATACCTACATCCACCCAGGCGAACGGTCTGTCCCACGTCCATGTCGCAGATGGCGGACGCTACAACCCTCCAGTTTCACGGGCGAAATGTGGCTTGCCCCCTCGAGGTCGCGATAGGCTCTACAGGGGTCGCAAGCCCACATTATCGCACCCGACAACACCCACTCGCACACTGTAAGCAGGCGGTTTTATTGCGCTTTCCAGCCGCTTCGCGCTAGAACTGGATCGTTCGTCACACGGGAAGGTGCACGATGGATTGGTCGAAGAACTGGAACGAAAGGCTCGCGCTCCCGCGCTCGCAGCACTGGTCGACCAAGGTCATCCGGGCCACCGCGGTGGCGTGGGGCGCTGCAGCAGGAATCGAAGCGGTCGCCGACGGGTCCGTAGGATCGCTCGGGCTTTGGACGGCAGCTGGCGCAGGAGCGCTCTACTTCGGTGCCGTCATCGCCGACGCGGTGATCTTGACTGCACGGGTCGCCGACGAATGGTTCGAGGAGCACCTCGACGAGATCGCTCCTGGCACTCGCCACGCTCGTGGCGATGTCGGGGTCGCTGCGCCCGCCCGCGCGCAGTAATCGCCTCGAGATCGCGAGAATCGAAAGCCGGTCCCAGTGGACCGGCTTTCGACGTTTTTACGAACGCGATTGCCGAAAGCCGGTCCCGATGGACCGGCTTTCGGGCGTGGGGTCAACGAACGTTCATCGCGTCGAATCTCGCCTTCGCCGGGAGCACGCCGATCCTCTGTCCGGCCGTACTGCCGAGCGAATTGACCCAAGGCCACGCGTTCGAACCGAAGAACGCCGGCTTGCCGTTGAGGTAGAGCGAGTTGGGGATCGTTCGATTCGAATTCGAGGAATCCCAGACCACGCCGTTCGTGACGCTGTCCCAGTTCCCGTGCCGGTACAACAGACGGAGCGACGTGCCATCGTCGCGAGTCCCGCCGTCACCGTCGACTCCCCAGCCGATCCGCCAGACCGCCGGCGAGCCGCTCATGGGGCCGTTGTTGACGTCCACCTGGTAGACGCCCGTGCCGATGCCGGCGAAAAGCACGTTCCCGATATACGTCGCCTCGCGGTGGAAGCCGTCGGTGCCCGCCGCCCGGCGGTATCCGCCGTCCGCGTTGCCGGACGTATAGGGGTACGGTCCGTAGATCGGAGCCGAGTTCTGGCCGGTTGCATAGTTGCGCAAGAACACGTGCCAACCGGCGTTCCCATGCGTCGTGTCGGAGGTGATGTTCGTCGACCAATTCCCTTCTACCAGCGCAGTATGAGTGAACGACTGGTGATTGAGATCGATCGCCCCTTCCTGCCAAGTCACGTGGTTCGTACGCGCGTTGTCGACGTAGTTGTAGGCGATGACGTTCCCGCCGCCCATCATGTTCCCGACAATCAGCTTGTTGCCGAAGACGACGATGTTGTCCTCGATCAAGGACTCGGAGGTGTAGCTGCTGATCGAGAGGAGGTACGCGCCTCCGCCCTGGGTGATGTTCCGGCTGTGGTGGATATAGCTGCCGCGGACCTCGCAGCGATACGCGTGGAAGAGGTCGATGCTGCGCCCGGAGATGCCCCCCTGGGTGGAGTACGACCCGACGTACGAGGTACCGGGGTTTCCATCGGCCTCGACGTTCTTGATCCAGCAGAAAGCCACGTTGTTGGTGTTCAGCGGGCCGCCCGTGAAGGACAGGTCCTCCACTCCGTTGTAATGGACTCCATCGAGCTGCGGGCGGGCCGGGCTGTATTCCGTCGCCACGTGGAACACCTGCGCGTAGAAGGACCGCCTGAACGACATGTGGAGGGGATCCGCAAGCGTGAGCGTGGTGTTGCTGGCACCAGCGGTCTTGCCCGTCACGCGGATCATGGAGGTCACCGAGCGCCAGAGCCCCGAGCCGCGAAGCGCGGGTCCATGGGTGTCTGCCGACGGCTGTCGCTTCTCATAGCGAGCGTCGCCCATTCGGACGTACGAGGGATCGTCCTCCTGATCGACCGTGAGAATGTCGCCGACCATGATCTTCTGTGCATCGGCGTTCGACACGACGATCTGCCGGCTTCCCTTCGGCGCGTCGGCCTGGAGGGAGAACGGTCCATGCTGCGTGCCGTAGTCCGTGTACCGAGCCCTGCCGATCCGAAGCGCAATGTCGCCGCCATCGTAGCGAATGCGCGTGGACTTCATGCCCGCGCCCCGCAACACCACACCGGAGCGGTTGAGCGCAATGGTTCCAGCCACGCGGATGGTGCCCGCGGGGAGCACGACCTCCTGGATCACGCCACTCGAAAGGTATGCTTGGTGAGCGTTCTGGATCGCCTGGTTGATCGCCGGCGCGTTGTCACCTCGACCGTCCGTCGAGAGGCCCGAGAGCGTGGCGAACACCCGACGGTTCGTCGGAATCCCTCCCGGGATACCCGGATTCCAGGTGTCCCGCCGATCCTGCGGGAGAATCCCAGAGTCGACCGGCGTCTCAACGTTCGCGGAGACGGCCACGGTGGCCGAGGCACTCTTCGTCGAATCGGCGCGGCTCGTGGCGACGACGTGGAAGGTGCCGGTACCGGAGGGGGCACGGTACAGGCCAGTCGAGTCGACGGTTCCTCCCGCCGCGCCTTCTGCGACCGACCATGCCACCGACGTGTCCGCGGCGCCGGAGACCGCAGCCGTAAACCGCACGGTGCCGCTCGAGTCGACCGAAGCCACCGTGGGCGAGATTGATACCGCGACCACTGGCGCTGCCTCCACGGTCACGATCGCGCTGGCCGACACGGTCGCGTCGGCGACAGCGGTCGCAATCACATGAAAGGTTCCCGTCCGAGCCGGCGCCGAATAGAGCCCAGTGGAATCGATCGTCCCGCCGCCAGCCTCTTGGACAGACCAGGTGACAGCGGTGTTGGTGGTGCCGGACACCCGCGCGGTGAACCGCGCGCTCGTGCCCACCTGGACCGACGTCGCCAGGGGGCTCACCGAGATCGTCGGCTTCTGGGGCTCCGGCAGCGCCGAGGAGGTGGTCAAGCCGATCTCGTCGAAGAAAAGAGTCGAAATCCGTCCTCCGCGCCACTCCTGGATCTGGAAGCCCGTGATCTGGGCGCCTTCGGGCGCGATCTTCGACAGGGGCACGGTGCACGATGCCCACGTTCCGGACACGATCCGGCCCCCTGAGCAGGTCGAGCCCAGATCCACGCCGGCGGTCGGCTGACCGTTGACGAGCGCACGAACCTGAAGCGCCGCGCCCGTTCCGCCCGAGCCGCCGTGAACGCGGAGGGTGAGCGCCTCGAGCCCTGCGGTCGAGAACGCCGAGTTCACGAAATAGAGGCCTTCCCAGGGACCGAAGCTGGCCGAGATCGAGCGGGTTCCCCCGGCAACAGGCGTCGTGGCGGCGAGCGAATGTGTCGCCCAGGACCAGTCCTGCCAACCGGACTCGAGGGCGTCCCGGTAGACCCACGAAGTACCGCCCGACGTTGTAGCGGGCTGGATCGTGACGGCGGCGGAGCGAGGACCCTCTCCGGCTCCATTCACCGCCGAGACGGCGTAGGACTGCGCCGAGGAGGAGGCACCGGCGTCTAGGAAGGAAGTGGCGGTCACGGCACTCGACGTCAGGCGAGCGAAGGTGCCGCTGGGCGAATCCGCTCGGTAGACGTTGTAGCCGGACGCACCCGCAGCTGCGCCCCACGAGAGAGCGACGCCGGAGGCCGTACGCGTTCCATTGAGGCCG
>Ga0182736_1002258_pt1 | contig 15235 bp, 15 predicted proteins | sample eDN5th30CKraftBY_FD_128882 | JGI IMG/M metagenome (GOLD analysis project Ga0182736, IMG submission 128882) | Enriched backyard soil microbial communities from Emeryville, California, USA - eDNA 5th pass 30_C Kraft BY (version 2) (version 2) | ecosystem: Environmental > Terrestrial > Soil >...
GCCGGCCTCCTCGAGCGCGCCGCGGACGGCGGCGATCGTGGAGCCCTTCTGGCCGATGGCGACGTAGATGCAGCGGACCTGCTTGGACTCGTCGCCCGACTCCCAGTTGGCCTTCTGGTTGATGATCGTGTCGATCGCGATGGCCGTCTTGCCGGTCTGGCGGTCGCCGATGATGAGCTGACGCTGGCCGCGGCCGATCGGGATCATCGAGTCGATGGCCTTGAGGCCGGTCTGCAGCGGCTCGTGGACCGACTTGCGGGCCATGACGCCGGGCGCCTGGAGCTCGAGCGCACGACGTGCGTCCGTCTCGATCGCACCGAGACCGTCGATGGGCTCGCCCAGCGGGTCGACGACGCGGCCGAGGTAGCCGTCGCCGACGGCGACCGACAGGACCTCGCCCGTGCGGCGGACCTCCTGGCCCTCCTCGATGCCGGTGAACTCACCGAGCACCACGACACCGATCTCGCGGACGTCGAGGTTCAGCGCGAGGCCGAGCGTGCCGTCCGCGAAGCGGAGCAGCTCGTTCGCCATGGCGCCGGGCAGGCCCTCGACCTGTGCGATGCCGTCGCCCGCGAGGGTCACGCGGCCGACCTCTTCCGAGACGGCGCCGGTGGGCTCGTAGGACTTCACGAAGCTGTCCAGCGCGGCCCGGATCTCCTCCGGCCGGATCGTCAGCTCAGCCATTGCTCTTCTCCTCGTCAATCGCACGGGGTGCGTGCGGTCTCACATGTCGTGGTGCTCGCCGGGATGCGGCGCGCGGGGTCACGCTGGTCAGCTGGCCACTCGTCGGCGGGCGTCCGCCAGGCGGGAGAGCACCGTCGAGTCGACGACGTTCGGCCCCACCTGGATGCGCAGGCCACCGAGCACCTGCGAGTCGTGCACCTCGTTGATCTGCATCGCGCTGCCGTAGGCACGCTCGAGGATCGAGGCGAGTCGGTCGCGCTGCGTCGTCGTCAGCGGTGCGGCCGACGTGACCGTCGCGACCTGCCGTCGACGGCGCTCGGCGATCAGGTCGGCGATGTGCCCCAACGTCGCCACGTAGCGGCGGCCGCGGGGGGCGGAAGCCGCACGACGCGCGATCGCGGCCGTCGTCGGATCGGTCCGGCCGGCCAGGATCTGGTCGACCAGGCCGGCCCGCGAGGCGCCCGGGATCCTGTCGTCGAACAGCGTCTGGCGCACCTCGCGCTGGCCGGCGAGCGCGTGAGTGAGCCGGAACAGCTCGTCCTCGACCCGGTCGAGCGCACCGCGCGCGTTCGCCGAGGCGAGCAGCGCGTGGAAGCCGAGGTGCTCCGCGGCGTCGGCCAGGTCCCGGTCCTCCGACCAGCGCGACCCGACCAGGCCACGAGCGGCCTCGACGACCTCGGGCTCCGCGTCCTTGAGCAGCTGGGCCACCAGGTCGCCCTTGGGAGCCGCCGGGACCGAGGGGTCCGCCAGCGTCCGGCGCAGCGAGCCGGAGTGGTCCAGCGCGTCGACGAGCGCGAACAGCTGCTCCCCGAGCACCGAGGCCTTGGCGCCGGCGGCGCCGAGGACCGGCTCGAACCGGCCCTCCGCGGCATCCAGCGACGCCCGACTCGTCCCACGCATCAGTTCCCCTTACCTGCGTCCGCAGCGGTGCTCGCCTCGAGCTCGTCCAGGAAGCGCTCGACGACGCGCGAACGACGCGCCTCGTCCGCGAGCGACTCGCCGACGATCTTCGACGCGAGGTCCGTCGCCAGCGTGCCGACCTCGTTGCGCAGCGACACGGACGCCTGCTGGCGCTCCGCGTCGATCTGGCGCTGGGCGTTCTCGACGATCCGGGCGGCCTCGGCGGCGGCGCGCGTGCGCGACTCCGCCACGATCGCCGTGCCCTCGGCGCGAGCCTCCTCGCGGATGCGAGCAGCCTCGGTGCGGGCGTCCTGCAGCTGCTGCTGGTACTCGGCCAGCGCGGCAGCTGCCTCGGCCTGGGCGTTCTCGGCCTTCGCCAGACCACCCTCGACGAGCTCGGTGCGCTCGTCGAGCACGGCCTGGATCTTCGGCAGCGCGTACTTGAGGAACACGACGCCGAGGACGATGACGATGAACAGCGACCAGACGATGTCGTAGGTCTCGGGCAGCAGCGGGTTGGGCGTCTCGGCCTCCTCCGCAGCTGTCAGGAGGCCAGTGATCGCTGTGCTGATCACGGGAAGATGAACGGGGTCACGAGGCCGAGCAGACCGAACACCTCGATGAAGGCAAGACCGATGAACATGGTCGAGCGCAGCTGACCCGACATCTCAGGCTGACGCGCCATGCTCTCGATCGTCTTGCCGAACAGGATGCCCAGACCGATGCCGGGGCCGATGGCGGCGAGGCCGTAGCCGATGACCGCGAGGTTGCCGGTGATGTCCACTGGTGTGGTTCCTTTCATCTGCGCGCCGCTCGGCGCGTCCGGGGTGGGGCGGCTGGTCCGTTCGGGACCCGCCGGTCAGGCGATGGTCGGGGGTGTCTGTCAGTGCTCCGGCTCGATGGCCATCTGCAGGTAGACCGCCGTGAGGATGGCGAACACGTACGCCTGCAGGGCGGCGACGAAGATCTCGAGGAGGTAGAACGCGAAACCGCCGGCGAGCGTCACCACGCCCGCCACCTTGAGGCCGCCCGCGGCGTGGAAGAACAGGAACGACGTCGCCGAGAAGCAGAGGGCGAGCAGCAGGTGCCCGGCCATCATGTTGGCGAAGAGTCGGATCGTCAGCGTCGCGGGCCGCAGCAGGAAGACCTGCAGGAACTCGACCGGCGTCAGGACGATGTAGACGAACTTCGGCACGCCCGGCGGGAAGAGCTGGCCCTTGAGGAACCCGCCCACGCCCAGCGCCCGCACCGCGTCGATGAGGTAGAGCGCGAAGACCCACAGCGCGAAGATCAGCGGGAGGCCGATCACGGACGTGCCCGCGATGTTGAGGAACGGCACGACGCCGGTGATGTTCAGGAAGAACACCGAGAACAGGATCGTCGTGATCACCGGCGCGTACTTCTTGCCGAGGCGCTCGCCGAGGATCTCCTCCGCGATGCCCTTGCGCGCGAAGCTCATGACCATCTCGATGATCACCTGGCCGCGGCCGGGGACCAGCTTGGCGCGCTTGGCGGCGAGCACGATGATGATGAGCAGCGCGGCAGTCGCGATGAACCGGACGATCATGATCCGGTTGATCTCGAACGGCGTGCCCTCGAAGAGCACGGCCGGCGGGAAGAAGTCCGCGAGCGACGGCGCGTGGAACCCGCTGTCATCCGCGGCGAGCGGCAGGATCGTCGCAAGGCTGGACAGGGCGGTCTCCAAAGTTCGATGCGCGGTGCCGCTTCAGCGCGAGCACACTCAGCGCAGTCGGCCGTCGTGGTTGGGGGAAGCCTAACCTATGAATCGGTCCGCTCAGGACCCGTCCCAGGCTCGTCGGGCGCCTTCGGCTCGATGTACGGGATCCGTCCGCGCTGCACCGCGCGCAGGTCGAGCACGGCCGATCCGAGCACGCCCGCGAAGAGCACCAGGCCGAGCACCATGCGGTTGTAGAAGTCGAAGCGCGCGAGCACGGCGAGCGCGACGAAGACGACGACGATCTTGCCGAGCCAGGCGCCCATGATGACGGCGGTCGTGTGCGCGGGCGTGGTGTTCACGGTGCGCAGCACCGAGACGACGGTCGTCCCGGAGAAGACCAGCGCGAGCGCGACGCCGAGCAGCGCACCCCAGACTCCCTCGATGCCGGCGGTCAGGGCACCGACGCCCACGCCGACCACGAGCAGGATGCCGAGCAGCCAGAACATGTCCCGCAGCGCGCGGCGGAACGCGTCGGCGGCCGCCGCCTCGGACAGGGGGGCAGGGCTGGGGGTGGTCATCGAACGGTCTCCGGGGTCTTCTCGGGGGTCGGTGCAGGGCCTGCTGGCCGGCGACGTCGTCCGCGCAGCGGCCCCAGGGTGGCGGCGAGTGCCAGGACGACGCCGACCGCGAGCGCCCCGACGACGATCGTCGTCGAGAACAGCACGAGCGCGGCCACCCCGAAGGCGACCACGGCGGTCCACACGTACATGATGACGACCGCACGGCGGTGCGAGTGCCCGAGCCCGAGCAGCCGGTGGTGCAGGTGCATGCGGTCCGGGTGGAACGGCGACTTGCCGGCCCCGACGCGCCTGACCATCGCGAGCGCCATGTCCAGCAACGGCAGCAGCAGGACGGCGAACGGCAGGAGCATGGGCAGGAAGGCGGGGAACGACGCACGCTCCGAGACCGACTCGGGGTCGATCTGCCCGGTCACGACGACCGCTGCCGCGGAGAACACGAACCCCAGCAGCATCGAGCCCGAGTCGCCCATGAAGATGCGCGCCGGATAGACGTTGTGGGGCAGGAAGCCGACGCAGGCACCCACGAGCACCGCCAGCACCAGCGTCGCGAGGCTCGCGTAGTCCGAGCTCGTGTTCTTGGTGAGCAGGTAGCTGTACAGCAGGAACGCCGTGCCGCCGATGGCCAGCACGCCGGCCGCGAGGCCGTCGAGGCCGTCGACGAAGTTCACGGCGTTCATCGCGATCACGACCGTGAGGATGGTGAGGAACGTCCACATGCGCGTCGAGCCGACCGTCACGCCGCCGATCGGGAGCTGGTAGAGCAGGACGCCCTGCCAGGCGAGGAAGCCGGCCGCCAGCACCTGCCCCATGAGCTTCGTGAGCCAGTCCAGGTCCCAGATGTCGTCGGCCACGCCAAGCGCGCACACGAGCGCCGCGCCGCCGACGATCCCGACCAGCGGCTTGGGGTTGTCGTAGACCGCGGACAGGAACGGCAACCGGCTGGCCATGACGATCGCGATCGCGATGCCGGCGAACATCGCCATGCCACCGAGCCGGGGCGTCGGGATCGCGTGAACGTCGCGGTCACGGACCGCCGTGATGGCTCCCCAGCGCAGCGCGCACCAGCGGGCCAGCGGCGTCGCGAGGTAGGTGACCGCGGCCGCCATGAGCAGGACGAGCAGATAGACCCTCACCCGGCGGCGACCTCGTCGTCCGGCCCGACGACGTGCGCGACCTCGCGCAGCCGCTCGAGGCTGATCGCGCCGGCGCGCACCAGACGCAGGGTGGACGTGGTCGCGTCGACGATGCTCGACGAGACCTGGCCGGGCGCCTGACCGGCGTCGAGGTAGACGTCGACGGAGGCACCGAGCTGGTCGTGGGCCTCCCCCGCGGTCAGCGCGGCCGGCGAGCCGGTGCGGTTCGCGCTCGAGACGGCGAGCGGGCCGGTGCGGCGCAGCAGGGCGAGCGCGGTGTCGTGGTCCGGCACCCGCAGCGCGACGGTCCCGCGCGTCTCGCCCAGGTCCCACGCGAGCGAGGGCTGTGCGGCGACGATGATCGTGAGCCCGCCGGGCCAGAAGGCCTCCGCGAGCGCGTGCGCCGCGTCGGGGACGTCGGTCGCGAGGCCGGCCATCGTCGTGACGGCGGGGATGAGCACCGGCGGCGGCATCTGCCGGCCACGGCCCTTGGCGTCCAGCAGCGCCTGCACCGCGGTGGGCGCGAAGGCGTCGGCGGCGATGCCGTACACGGTGTCGGTCGGCAGCACGACGAGCCCGCCGCGCGCCAGGGCGTTCACCGCTTCGTCGATGGCGGGACCCCAGCTCGTCGGGTCGCCTGCCGGTCGGATGCGCTCGTTCACGGCTGCGAGTCTGTCACGGCGACCGGCCCGGACCGGCGCGCGACGAGCATGCGGGGGCGGCCCGTGAGGTCGGCACGGCTCTCGATCGCGGTGAACGCGCTGGTCGCGTGGGCGGCAGCGCGGGCCTGGGCGTCCTGGACCTCGGCGTGCTCCATGACGAGCAGCCCACCGGGTCGCAGCAGGCGCGCCGCGGCCTCGATCACCGCGCGCGGGATGTCCAGGCCGTCCGCGCCGCCGCCGTAGAGGGCCAGGTCGGGGTCGTGGTCGCGCACCTCGGGATCGACCGGGACCGCGTCCGGCGGGATGTAGGGCGGGTTCGAGACGAGCACGTCGACCGTGCCGTCGAGCTCGGCGAACAGTGCCTCGTCGCGGACGTCACCCTCGACGGCGACCACCTCGGCTCCCGCCAGCTCCGCGTTGCGGATGGTCAGGGCGACGGCGGCGGGGTTCGCGTCGACCGCCCAGACGCGCGCGCCGACGACCTCGGCGGCGACGGAGACCGCGATCCCGCCCGCGCCGCAGCACAGGTCGACGACGACCGGCCGCTCCCCCGCGGCCACCAGCCGCGCGGCCTCGTCGACCGCCGCCTGCGCGACCACCTCGGTCTCGGGTCGCGGCACGAACACGCCGGGCTCGACGACCATCGTCAGGTAGCGGAAGCCCGTCCGACCGGTGATGTGCTGCAACGGCTCGCGCAGGCGCCGGCGCTCGACGAGCGCGGCGAACACCGGCGCGAAGCCCTCCGGAGCGGGCGGTGCGAGCACGAGCTCGAGCCGGTCGAGGCCGAGCGCGAAGGCAGCCAGCTCGGTCGCGTCGACCCGCGGCGAGGCGACACCGGCCTCGGCGAGCACGCGAGCCGCCCCCTCGACCAGCTCCCGCACCCCGAGCGGCGCACGATCGCGCAGGATCTGCGCATCGGGCGCGCCGATCCTGCGCATTCCTGGGTCAGTCACTGGTCTCCCGCGGCGGCCAGCCGCGCGGCCTCGTCGGCGTCGATGGCCGACTGCACGACGGGCTGCAGGTCACCACCGAGAACCGCGTCGAGGTTGTACGCCTTGTACCCCGTGCGGTGGTCGGCGATCCGGTTCTCCGGGAAGTTGTACGTGCGGATCCGCTCCGAGCGGTCGACCGTGCGCACCTGCGAGCGACGGGCCTCGCTCGCGGCCGCCGCGGCCTCCTCCTGCCGGGCGGCGAGCAACCTGGCCCGCAGCACGCGCATCGCCTGCTCGCGGTTCTGCAGCTGCGACTTCTCGTTCTGCATCGACACCACGATGCCCGTCGGCACGTGCGTGATGCGGACGGCCGAGTCGGTCGTGTTCACGGACTGCCCGCCCGGTCCGGACGAGCGGTACACGTCGATGCGCAGGTCGTTCGGGTCGATCTCGACCTCGCCCTCGTCGTCGGCCTCCGGGAAGACGAGCACACCGGCGGCCGACGTGTGGATGCGACCCTGCGACTCCGTGACGGGCACGCGCTGCACGCGGTGCACCCCGCCCTCGTACTTCAGGTGCGCCCACACGCCGTCCTCGGGGGCAACCGTGCCCCGCGACTTCACCGCGAGCTGCGCGTCCTTGTAGCCGCCCATGTCCGACTCGGTGGCCTCGAGGAGCTGGGTCGCCCAGCCCATCTTCTCCGCGTAGCGGGTGTACATGCGCAGCAGGTCCGCGGCGAACAGGGCCGACTCCTCGCCGCCCTCGCCGGCCTTGACCTCGAGGATCACGTCGCGCGCGTCGTCGGGGTCACGCGGGATCAGGACGTTGCGCAGCCGCGCGGCGGCCTCGTCGGCCGCGGCCTGCAGCTGCGGGAGCTCGGCGGCGAACGCCGGGTCCTCGGCGAGCTCGGCGGCGGCCTGCGCGTCGTCCGACGCGGCCTCCCACGCCTTGTACGCCGCAGCGACCCGGCCGAGCTCCGCGTACCGGCGGCCCAGGGTGCGGGCACGGCCCGCGTCGGCGTGCACGGCGGGGTCCAAGAGCTGCGCCTCGATCTGCGCGTGCTCGGCGAGCAGCGGCAGGGCGGCGGCGAACGCGTCGCTCACGGTGGAGCTCCTGTCATCGGTAGTGCACGGGCCTGACAACGACACAGCGCCGGCACCCGCGCGGACACTGCCATGGAGGGCAGTCGTCCGCGCCGGGCACCGGCGCTGTGAGGGTGCTAGTTGGCCTTCTTGCCGTAGCGGGCCTCGAAGCGGGCGACGCGGCCGCCGGTGTCGAGGATCTTCTGCTTGCCCGTGTAGAACGGGTGGCAGGCGCTGCAGACGTCGGCGTGGATCTTGCCGCTCGTCACGGTGGAGCGGGTGACGAAGGTGTTGCCGCACGTGCACGTGACCTCGGTGGCCACGTACTCCGGGTGGATGTCAGACTTCACGGGGATCTCCTCGTTCGGGTGTCTCCGGGTCCCGCACGTGACTCGCGCGGGTGAACCGCAGACCAGCGGGACATTCTGCCAGAACAGGGCCGCTACCCGAAATCTTCCCGTCGCGACGCCCGGATCCGCGCCCGGCTCGATCGCTCCGCGCCGCGCCGCCACCCGCCCGGCCCACGTCACGCCGCCCGCCCGGCCGCCACGCGCCGCCTCCCGCCGGCCCGAGCCAGCCGCACGTGGTGCGCGAGCTGCCTCCTGGGGCTGACTCGCGTCCCTCGCGTGCGCTCCCGTCACCAGTGCGGCTGCCTGCGGCCACCTAGGATGGGGCGGCCCCGACACCTGGAGGACATCTGTGCCGCGCACGCTCGTCGTGACCAACGACTTCCCGACGCGTCAGGGCGGCATCGAGGCCTTCGTCGCCGCGCTGTGCGACCGGTTCCCCGTCGGCGAGGTCGTCGTCTACACCTCGACGATGCCGGGCGACGCCGCCTACGACGCGGGCCTCCCCTACCCGGTGATCCGCGACCGCACCTCGATGCTGCTGCCCACGCGGCGCGTCCGGCGCGACGTGGTGGCCGCGTTCCGCGAGCACGGCTGCGACCGGGTCCTGTTCGGGGCGTCGGCCCCCCTCGGGCTGCTCGCGCCCGCCCTGCGCGAGGCCGGTGCGGAGCGCATCGTCGCGATCACGCACGGGCACGAGGTCTGGTGGGCGCGGGTCCCGGTGATGCGCAGTCTGCTGCGCCGGATCGGCGACTCGGTCGACGTGCTCACGTACATCTCGGGCTGGTGCCGCGATCAGATCGCGCGCGGGCTGTCGCCCGCCGGCCGCTCGCACCAGCAGCGGCTCGCACCGGGGGTCGACTCGGCACGGTTCTACCCGGGCTGCGGCGGGGCCGCCCTCCGGGCCGAGCGCGGTATCGGCGACGCTCCGCTCGTCGTGTGCGCGGCGCGGCTCGTGGCCCGCAAGGGGCAGGACCAGCTCATCGCCGCCTGGCCCGCCGTGCAGCGCGCGGTCCCCGGTGCCCGCCTGCTCATCGTCGGCGACGGCAAGCACCGGGCGACGCTCGACAAGCAGGTGGCGCGCCTCCGCCTCGCCGATGCCGTCACGTTCACGGGCCCGGTCACCTGGGCCGACATCCCGCCCTACTTCGACGCGGCCGACGTGTTCGCGATGCCGTCGCGCACGCGCCTGGCCGGGCTCGAGCCCGAGGGGCTCGGCATCGTGTTCCTCGAGGCCGCGTCGTGCGGCAAGCCGGTGATCGTGGGCCGGTCGGGCGGCGCGCCGGATGCGGTCGACGACGGGGTCACGGGGTACGTCGTCGACCCGACGTCGCCCGACGAGATCGCCGCACGGATCGTCGAGCTGCTGACCGACCCCGACAAGGCCAGGGCGATGGGTGAGGCCGGGCGGGCCCGGGCGCAGGCCGACTGGCAGTGGGACGACATCGCGGCGAGGTGCCGGGACTACCTCGGGGCCTGATCCGGACACGCGTCGCTGCAGGTCAACTCCTTGCGGACCGCGATCGTCTCACATAGTGGGCGCTCGAGGGTCTGCCTTCGCCCCTGCCGTCGCCAACGGGTGCCGCAGGGCCACGATGGGGTCACCGAACCCTACGAGGAGCTGAGCACCAATGACGGTGTGCCTGCACGTCTACCGCGGAGACCCCGACGGCCGGACGCCCCAACCCGGAACCCACATCACGCGCGTCTTCACGTGCGTCCGCTGCGGCCACAGGCGCGCCTTCGTGCACCACTGGCCGCAGGCCCCGACGTCCCCGATGACGTCCGTCGAGGTGTTCCACCGGCTGGTGTAGCGGATCGGGCCGATGCCGAGGCGCTGCACCGGCACGCAGATCGGCCCCCACCCCCGGTGCGGGGACGAGGGCCGATCGGGACCGTCGCGTCAGACCGTGCGGCCGGCGTTCTCCTCGCCCCAGCTGCCGGGCGTGGTCTTCTGCACCTGGAGCAGGAACTCCACGTTCGACTTCGTGTCACGCAGCTTGCCGAGCAGCAGCTCGATCGCCTGCGTCTGGTCGAGCGCGCCCATCACGCGGCGCAGCTTGTAGACGATCTTGAGCTCGTCGTGCGAGAGCAGGACCTCCTCGCGGCGGGTGCTCGACGCGTTGACGTCGACCGCCGGGAAGATGCGCTTGTCCGCGAGCGAGCGGGACAGGCGCAGCTCCATGTTCCCGGTGCCCTTGAACTCCTCGAAGATGACCTCGTCCATCTTGGAGCCGGTCTCGACGAGCGCCGATGCCAGGATCGTGAGCGAGCCGCCGTGCTCGATGTTGCGCGCCGCGCCGAAGAACCGCTTGGGCGGGTAGAGCGCCGAGGCGTCGACACCACCGGACAGGATGCGGCCGGACGCCGGGGCGGCCAGGTTGTAGGCGCGCGAGAGGCGGGTCAGGGAGTCGAGCAGCACGACGACGTCCTGGCCCAGCTCGACCAGGCGCTTGGCCCGCTCGATCGCGAGCTCGGCGACGATCGTGTGGTCCGAGGCGGGACGGTCGAAGGTCGAGGCGATGACCTCGCCCTTGACGGTCCGCTCCATGTCCGTGACCTCTTCGGGGCGCTCGTCGACGAGCACGACCATGAGGTGGACCTCGGGGTTGTTGATCGCGATGGCGTTCGCGATCTGCTGCATGATGATCGTCTTGCCGGCCTTGGGCGGCGCGACGATCAGGCCGCGCTGGCCCTTGCCGATGGGCGCGACGATGTCGATGATGCGCGGCGTCAGACGCGTGGCCTCGGTCTCGAGGCGCAGCCGCTCCTGCGGGTACAGCGGCGTGAGCTTGCTGAACTCGGGACGGCTGCGCGCCGCCTCGGGGTCCAGTCCGTTGACCGTGTCGAGCCGCACGAGCGCGTTGACCTTGCTGGGCCGGTTGCCCTGCGGCACCTGCTCGCCCTCGCGCGGCTGGCGCACGGCGCCCGTGATCGCGTCGCCGCGGCGCAGGCCCGACTTCTTGACCTGGTTGAGCGAGACGTACACGTCGCCCGGGCCGGGCAGGTAGCCCGTGGTGCGCACGAACGCGTAGCTGTCGAGCACGTCGAGGATGCCGGCGACGGGCAGCAGCACGTCGTCGTCGCTGACCTCGATCTCGTCGAGGCCGGCGAGGTCCGGGGCGCCCGAGCGGCCGCGGCCGCGCTTGCGGTCCCGGTCGCGGTAGCGGTCGCGCGAGCGCCGACGACGGCCACCGGGCTCGTCGTCGAGCTCGCCCTGGTTCTGCGCCTGGTTCTGGCCGGCGGGACCGGCCTGGGTGCTCTGGCCGGCCTGGTTCTGCCGGGCCTGGCGCGGCTGGTTGCCCTGCTGGCGCTGGCCCTCGGGCGCGCGCTGGGCCTCGCCCTGCTCGTCGCCGCCCTGCGGGGCGCCGGTGCCGCGACCGGCGCGACGCGAGCGCCGCTCGCCGGTGACAGAGCCCACGGCGTCGGCGGCACGGGCCGCACGGTCGTCGCGGGGCTCGTCCGCACGGCCCTCGGCGGGCCGCGAGTCGTGCCCGAGCTTCGCGTCGAGCGCGGCCTCGAGGCCGGCGAGCGCGTCGGGCTTGCGGACCTGCTCGACCGGGGCCTCAACCGGCGCGGCCACCACGGGGGCTGCCTTGGCGGTGCCGTTCGTCGAGGCCGTGCCGGAGTCGCGCGTGGCGCGACGGCGGGCGGGGGCAGCTGCCTCGGGTGCGTCGGCGACGGCGACGGTCTGCTCGCGCCGCGCGTCGAGCGCACGGCTGCGGCCCGCGCCGCGGGCGGCCGAGATGGCCTCCACGAGATCGCTCTTGCGCATCTTGGAGGTGCCCTTGACGCCGAGCCCCGCGGCCATGGCCTGCAGCTCGGGCAGGCGCAGCGCCGCGATCGACGTCTGGGTGGATCCGCCGGACGTGCTCACGGCGGGATCGATGGTGTCTGTCACGAAGGACCTTTCCCCTCGTCGGTGGCCGTGATCCTGGAGTCGGATGTCGGCCTACGCCCGGTCCGAACGACCGGGACGGAGATGGAAGCCGCCCGTGCGGCGTACGACGACGTCCGTGACGTCCTGCGCACGAGGGCTGGAGTGTTCCCGGGTGACCGGATCTCTAGGAGTCCGCTCGGCTGTCCCGGCACGGCGGCCGGAGGATGCGATCCGGGGAACGCGCCGATATTACCACTGTCGACCGGAGCGCCGGACGGCATGACCTCCGTGCTCGCACTTCACCCGGTCGCCACCCGGGACACCTGGACACCCTCGGTGTCGACCGCCAGCGGCAGCACCCGCCACCCGCCCAGCGTCGGCCCGAACGCGGTCGCGATCGCCTCGTCGGCGTCCGTCCCGTCCGCCGTCCGCCGGGCGAGCGCGAGGACCGTCGGGCCTGCGCCGGAGACGACCGCGGCGACCCCGGCCGCCCGCAACGCGTCGACCAGCGCGAGCGAGTGCGGCATCACGGCGCGCCGGTAGTCCTGGTGGAGCCGGTCGACCGTTGCGTCGAGCAGCAGGTCGGGACGGCGGCCCAGCGCCTCGACGAGCAGCGCCGCGCGGCCCGCCTGGAACGCGGCGTCGCGGTGCGGCACGGTCGCGGGAAGCACGCCGCGGGCCGACGCCGTGGACAGCCGCGTCGACGGCACGATCGCGACCGGCGCCACGTCGGCGTGCACGGCCAACGACGCCGCCCCGACGCCGTCCGCGGTGCTCCAGGCGACGGTGGCGCCACCGTGGATCGCGGGCGCGGCGTTGTCCGGGTGCCCCTCCATCTGCGTGGCCAGCGCGAGGGCGACCTCGTCGGACAGCGCCTCCGGCTCGGCGACCAGGCCGCGCGCGGCGGCGATCCCGGCGACGACGGCCGCGGCGGACGAGCCCAGCCCCCTGCCGTGCGGGATGCGGTTGTGGCACACGAGATGCAGGCCCGCTTGGGGCGCGCCGACGAGGTCGAGGGCAGCTCGCAGGGCCTGGACGACGAGGTGCCGCTCGTCGTCGGGCACGTCGCCTGCACCCTCGCCCGTCACCTCGACGACGACGTCGGCCGAGCCGATCAGCCGCACGTCCAGCTCGTCGTGCAGCGCGAGCGCCAGACCCAGTGCGTCGAAGCCCGGACCCAGGTTGGCGCTGGTGGCGGGCACACGCACGCGGACGCGGTCCGCACCGAGCCGCACGGGATCAGTCCAGACCGAGCGCGGTGGCGATCGACACGACGTCGGCCGAGACCCGCACCGGCTGCACCTCGCTGCCGTCGGGCGTGCGCAGGGCCCACTGCGGGTCCTTGAGCCCGTGCCCCGTGACGGTGATGACGATGCGCGCGCCGGCCGGCACGCGGCCGGCCTCCGAGAGCGCGAGCAGGCCCGCGACGCCCGCGGCGGACGCAGGCTCGACGAACACGCCGACCTCGGCGGACAGGACACGGTGCGCGGCGAGGATCTGCTCGTCGGTCACGGCCTCGATGAGTCCGCCCGACGCCTCCCGCGCGTCCTCGGCCTGCTGCCACGAGGCCGGGTTGCCGATCCGGATCGCGGTCGCGATCGTCTCGGGCTCGTCGATCGGGAAGCCCTTGACGATCGGCGCGGCACCGGCGGCCTGGAAGCCCCAGACGACCGGCGTCCTCGTCGCCCGGCCGGCCTCGGCGTACTCCTGGAAGCCCTTCCAGTACGCCGTGATGTTGCCGGCGTTGCCGACGGGCAGGACGAAGATGTCCGGCGCATCGCCGAGGGCGTCGACGATCTCGAACGCGCCCGTCTTCTGACCCTGGATGCGGTCCGGGTTGACGGAGTTGACGAGCTCGACCGGGTAGGTCTCGGCGAGCTTGCGCGCCGCGACGAGGCAGTCGTCGAAGTTGCCGTCGACCTGCAGCAGCGTCGCACCGTGCGCGACCGCCTGGCTGAGCTTGCCCATCGCGATCTTGCCGTCCGGCACGAGGACGGCGCAGACCATGCCGGCACGCGTGGCGTAGGCGGCGGCCGAGGCCGAGGTGTTGCCCGTCGAGGCGCACACGACGGCCTTCGCGCCGCGTGCCGCGGCCGCGGAGATCGCGGCGGTCATGCCGCGGTCCTTGAAGGAACCCGTCGGGTTCATGCCCTCGACCTTGACGAAGACCTCGGCACCGACGCGCTGCGACAGCGCCGGCGCCGGGACGAGCGGCGTGCCACCCTCCCCCAGCGTCACGATGTGCGTCTTGAGGTGCTCGGGCAGGAAGTCGGCGTACTCGGCGATCACGCCACGCCACTGGTGGGCCATCAGGCTCCCTCGACTCGCAGGACGGACACCACGGCATGCACGACGTCGAGCCCGGCGATGGCCTCGACCGTGCCGGCGAGCGCTCGCTCGCTGGCGGCGTGCGTGGTGATGAGCAGGCGCGCGACGTGCTCGTCGGGCGCCGCGGTCTGACGCACGGCCTCGATCGAGACCCCGTGCTCGGCCAGCACGGCCGCGACCTGCGCCAGGACACCGGGCTGGTCGGCGACCTCGAGGCGCACCTGGTACCGCGTGCGCGCCGCGGCGGCGGGCAGCACGGGCAGGTCGGCGTAGGAGGACTCGACGGGTCCGCGACCGCCGAGCACGCGGTGGCGGGCGACCGAGACGACGTCGCCGAGCACCGCGGACGCGGTCGGCGCACCGCCTGCGCCACGGCCGTAGAACATGAGCTCGCCCGCTGCCTCGGCCTCGACGAACACCGCGTTGAACGCGCCGTGCACGCCCGCGAGCGGGTGGCCGCTCGGCACGAGCGCCGGGTGCACGCGCACCTGGATGCCCTCGGTGCCGTCGGCGGCGGTGTTCCGCTCGGCGATCGCGAGCAGCTTGATCACGTGGCCGGTCCCGGCAGCCCAGGTCACGTCGTCGGCCGTCAGCGCGGTGATGCCCTCGCGCTGCACGTCGTCGATCGAGACGCGCGTGTGGAACGCGAGCGACGCGAGGATCGCGGCCTTGGCGGCGGCATCGAAACCCTCGACGTCGGCCGTCGGGTCCGCCTCGGCATAGCCGAGCGCCTGCGCCTCCTTGACCGCCTGGTCCAGGTCGAGGCCCTCGGTCGCCATGCGGTCGAGCACGTAGTTCGTCGTGCCGTTGACGATGCCCAGCACGCGCCGCACGGTGTCACCGGCGAGCGACTCGCGCACCGGGCGGACGATCGGGATCGCACCCGCGACGGCCGCCTCGAAGTACAGGTCCACGCCCGCGGCGTCCGCGGCGGCGTACAGCGTGGGGCCGTCCTGGGCCAGCAGCGCCTTGTTCGCGGTGACCACGGACGCACCGTGCTCGATGGCCCGCAGGATGAGCGTGCGCGC
>Ga0182736_1002259_pt1 | contig 15235 bp, 15 predicted proteins | sample eDN5th30CKraftBY_FD_128882 | JGI IMG/M metagenome (GOLD analysis project Ga0182736, IMG submission 128882) | Enriched backyard soil microbial communities from Emeryville, California, USA - eDNA 5th pass 30_C Kraft BY (version 2) (version 2) | ecosystem: Environmental > Terrestrial > Soil >...
CGCGCTCGATGCGCTGGTGCGGCCGCTGGTCGCGCTTGGCCGGCGGCTGGAGGCGGTGCTGGCGGACGGGCCGGACTGGATGGACGGACCGGCCCGCGCGCGGATCGAGGGGGCGATCGCGTCGCTGGGCTGGCGCACCGATACCGTCGGCGCGTGGCTGGCGCTGATCGCGCGGATCGGCGGGCCGGCCGATCCCGATTTCGTCGACTGGCTGGCGGTCGACCGGTCGGAGGGGCGCGAATGGGACGTCGGGCTGCACCGTCACTGGCTCGACCCGACCCGCCCGTTCGCCAAGACCGTGCTGGAACCCGCGCACGGCGCGTTGGTGACCTCGGCGACGCTTCGGGCCGGCGGCGACTGGGAGGTGGCCGACGCACGCAGCGGCGCGACGCACCTCGCCCAGCCGGCGCGCCATTTCGAAGCCCCCAGCCCTTTCGACTATGCTGCCCGTTCCGAAGTGCTGGTGGTGACCGACGTCAAGCGCGGCGACCTGGCGGCGCTGGCCAACGCCTATGCCCGTCTGATCGCCGTGAGCGAGGGCGGCACGCTGGGGCTGTTCACCGCGATCCGGCGGCTGCGCGGCGTCCATGCCCGCATCGCCGACCGGCTGGCGCGCGACGGGCTGCCCCTCCTCGCCCAGCATGTCGATCCGATCGACACCGGCACGCTGGTCGACATCTTCCGCGACGATCCGCGCACCTCGCTGCTTGGCACCGATGCGCTGCGCGACGGGGTCGACGTACCCGGCCATTCGCTGCGGCTGGTGGTGATGGAGGGGGTGCCATGGCCCAAGCCGACCGTCCTCCACGCCGCGCGGCGCATGGCCGGCGGCGGCAGCGCCTATGACGATCGGGTGGTGCGCGCGCGGCTGGCGCAGGCGTTCGGCCGGCTGATCCGCCGCGCCGACGATTCGGGGCGGTTCGTCCTCCTTTCAGCGGCGATGCCGTCGCGACTGCTCACCGCCTTTCCCGACGGCACCCCCGTCCACCGCGTGACTTTGGAGGAAGCGGTCGAGCGTTGCCGTCTTCCTTCCGTCATCGACATCCGGCAGAACCAGTTGTCGTGAAGACGCTGACCTTGCTCCGCCATGCCAAATCGGGCTGGGACGACCCCGTCGCCCGCGATTTCGACCGCCCGCTCAACGGCAAGGGCCATCGCGCCACCACCGCCGTCGGCCGCAACCTGCGGGCGATGCCGCTGACGTTCGACCATGTCGTCGCCTCGCCGGCGGCGCGCGTGGTCGAGACGCTGGGCGGGGTGAGCGAGGGCTATGGCCGCGAACTGGTCGCGGCGTGGGACCGGCGGCTCTACCTCGCCTCGCCGACCACGCTCCTCGACGTGATCCACGAACTGCCCGACGATGCCGATCGCGTGCTGCTCGCCGGGCACAATCCGGGGCTGGAGGATCTGGTGCTGCTGCTGGTGCCCGATGCCGTGGACGATGCGCTGCGCGACGCGGTCGAGACCAAATTCCCGACCGGCAGCGTCGCGGTGCTGACCTTTGCCGGCGATCGCTGGGCAGACGTCGCGCCCGGCGGCGCGAAGCTCGAACGGTTCGTGCGTCCACGCGATCTCGATCCGGCGCTGGGGCCGGACGACCACTGATCAGCCGTCGGCGTCGAGCGCGCTGGCCAGATCGGCGCGGATCGTCTTCAGCGCATCGCGGTCGGTACGGACCGCCTTGGCCGGAGTCTCGCTCGCCAGCAGCTTCTGCACGCCGCGGATGGTATAGCCCTCATTGTCGAGCAGATGCTGGATGCGCCGCACCAGCGCCACGTCCTCCGGCCGGTAATAGCGGCGGCGCCCGGCCCGCTGGAGCGGCCGCAACTGGGGAAAGCGCGTTTCCCAATAACGCAGGATATGCTGCGGGATGCTGGTTTCCTGCGACAGTTCGCCGATCGTGCGGAAGGCCCCGGCCGCCTTGTCAGGCGCGGCCATCCACCCGTCAGCCGGCAGCGACGATGCGGTCGCGCATCATCTGGCTGGCGCGGAATGTCAGCACCCGGCGTGGCGCGATCGGCACTTCCACCCCCGTCTTGGGATTGCGCCCGACCCGTTCCCCCTTGTCACGCAGGATGAAGCTGCCGAAGCCGGATATCTTGACGTTCTCGCCATTGGCCAGCGCCTCGCACATATGGGTCAGCACCTGTTCGACCAGCTTTGCCGAATCGGCGCGCGAGAGGCCCACCTCATGGTGCAACGCCTCGGCGAGATCGGCGCGAGTAAGCGTTCCGGTCAGGTCCATGCGCCGTATTCCCCCACGATGCGATGAGCAGGGCGAGTACCTAACATAGGATATCGAGTCGCGCAAAGCCGCGGGCCGTTACGTCACCGTCATGAGTCCCGGTTGCGGACAGGGCGCCCGATGCGTGCGGCGAACCGGTCGAAACCGCCCCGATTCACCCCCGTCCGGCGTCAGAACCGGACGACCGCGGCACCCCAGGTGAAGCCGCCGCCCATCGCTTCCAGCACGATCAGGTCGCCGCGCTTGATCCGCCCGTCGCGCACCGCGGTGTCGAGCGCGAGGGGCACCGACGCGGCGGAGGTGTTGGCGTGCTGATCGACCGTCACGATCACCTTGTCCGCCGGCAGGCCGAGCTTGCGCGCGGTGGCGTCGAGGATGCGGGCGTTGGCCTGGTGCGGCACCACCCAGTCGACGTCGGCGCTGGTCAGCCCGATCGCGCCCAGCGCCTCGTCCATCACCGACGCCAGGTTGACCACGGCATGGCGGAACACCTCGCGTCCCTTCATCCGCAGCTTGCCGACGGTGCCGGTGGTCGACGGGCCGCCATCGACATAGAGCAGCGCGTTGTGCCGCCCGTCGGCGTGGAGCCGCGTCGCCAGCACGCCGCGATCCGAATCCTCCTCCGCCGCCAGCACGATCGCGCCGGCACCGTCGCCGAACAGCACACAGGTGCCGCGATCCTCCCAGTCGAGGATGCGGCTGAACGTCTCCGCCCCGATCACCAGCGCGCGGCGGTGCGCGCCGGCGCGGATCATCGAATCGGCGACCTGGAGCGCGTAGAGGAAGCCCGAGCACACCGCCGCGACGTCGAACGCGACGCAATCGTCGATGCCCAACGCCGCCTGGACCTTGGTCGCGCTGGCGGGAAAGGTCTGGTCGGGGGTGGCGGTGGCCAGCACGATCAGGTCGATATCCTGCGCGTGGACGCCCGCCGCCGCCAGCGCCGCCTTGGCCGCGTCGGCGGCCAACGTCGCGGTGGTCTCGTCCGGGCCGGCGATGTGGCGAAAACGAATGCCGGTGCGCTCGACGATCCATTCGTCGGAGGTATCGACCTCCTGCGCCAGTTCCGCGTTGGAGACGCGGCGGGTCGGCAGCGCCGAGCCGGTCCCGAGGATCACCGAACGCCGATCCGTCATGCCGGGCCTTTCATGCCGCCTGGGCTTCGAAGTTGCTCAGATCCTCGGTGATCCGGCGGGTCAGGTCGTCGCGCACCATCTTTGCCGCGACGGCGATGGCGTGGGCGACGCCGACCTCATTGGCGCCGCCATGGCTCTTCACCACGAGTCCGTTGAGGCCGAGGAACACCGCGCCATTATGGTTGTTGGGGTCGAGATGGTCGCGCAACAACTGGGTCGCCGGGCGCGAGATCAGGAAGCCGATCTTGGACCGGATCGAGCTTTGAAAGGCGCGGCGCAACAGGTCGGCGACGAACCGCGCGGTGCCTTCCGCCGTCTTGAGCGCGATGTTGCCGGAAAAGCCGTCGCACACGATCACGTCGACGTCGCCGCGCGACAGGCGATTGCCCTCGATGAATCCCTCGAACCGCAGCGGCAGATGGCTGGCGCCGCGCAGTTGGGCGGCGGCGTCGCGGACGATGTCGGTACCCTTCATATCCTCGGTGCCGATGTTGAGCAGCGCGACGCGCGGGCTCTCAAGATCAAGGATGGTGCGCGCATAGGCGGCACCCATCACCGCGAACTGCACCAGATTCTGCGCGTCGCACTCGGTATTCGCGCCCAGATCGAGCATCACCGTGTCGGTGTCGCCCAGGCTGGGCATCAGCGCCGCGAGCGCGGGACGATCGATGCCGGGCATCGTCCGCAGCGACAGCTTGGCCATCGCCATCAGCGCGCCGGTATTGCCCGAGGAGACGGCGGCGGCGGCCTCGCCCCGCTTCACCAGATCGATCGCGACGCCCATCGACGTCGTCTTGGCGCGGCGCAGCGCCTGGCTCGGCTTGGTGTCCGACGCCACGACCTCGGGCGCGTGGACGATGTCCGACGCGGCGGTCAGGTGCGGATGGGTCTCAAGCCCGGCGCGAATCGCCGATTCGTCGCCGACCAGGATGAAGCGCATCCCGTCGAACTGACGGCGCGCGCGCGCGACGCCGGCGAGCATGACCGCCAGCCCCTCGTCTCCGCCCATCGCATCGACGGCGATCCGCGAACCAGGGGACATTGCGGTCAGGCTCGTCGCGTTTTTCGCTTAACCCTCGACCGAAACGATCTCGCGGCCGTTATAATGGCCGCAGGCGTTGCACAGGTTGTGCGGGCGCTTCAGCTCGCCGCAGTTCGGGCATTCCTGGAACGACTCGACAGCGAGCGAATCATGCGAGCGACGCATGCCCCGCTTCGAGGGCGAGGTCTTTCTCTTGGGGACGGCCATCTCGGCACCTTCTCAATACGGAAATCAGCGGTTCTTGGCCGCGATACGGCCCGGGTGCCGACTGGGCAAGCGTTACCGGAAGAACCCGGCTGCTCGCCGGGCCGACGGGCCGGGCTGGTCGCGATGCGAAGGCGCGCCTATAGCGATTTCGCGCACGGTTGCAAGCCGCGCGGCGCCGTGCGACCCCTGCGGCACAGGAGGGGACACATCATGCACATCTTTTTGCCGGTCGCTCTGGCCACCGCCGCCGCCGCCGCGATCGTCAACATCTGGCTCGCCCTTCGCGTCGGCCGGCTGCGCATATCGGAAAAGATCATGGTCGGCGACGGCGGCGATTCGCGCATGACCGCGCGGATGCGCGCGCACGCCAATTTCACCGAATACGCGCCGTTCGTGCTGATCCTGCTCGCGCTGGTCGAGCTGGCGGCGGGGTCGTCGCCCTGGCTGTGGGGTGCCGGCGCGGTGTTCATCGCCGGCCGCCTGCTCCACGCCTTTGGCATGGACGGATGGCGCGCGGGCCGGATGACCGGCATCCTGACGACCTGGATCGTGCTGGCCGGGCTGGCCATCGCCGCCGCGACGTTGCTGTTCCAACAACAGGCGCGGATCGACGGCGCCCCGATCGAACTGGCGCCGGCGGCCTAGCGCCGGGCCTCAGGCCGGCGCCAGCACCGCGTCGCCGACGAACGGATTGGTCGCGCGCTCGCCGCCGATCGTGCCCGGCTCGCCATGGCCGGGCAGGAACACGGTGTCGTCGCCCAGCGGCCACAACTTGCCGACGATCGACGCGATCAGCGCCTGATGGTCGCTCAGCGGAAAGTCGGTGCGCCCGACCGATCCCCGGAACAGCACGTCGCCAACCACCGCCAGCTTCGATTCGGGATGGTGGAACACGACGTGCCCCGGCGTGTGGCCGGGGGTGAACCAGGTGTCGAGCACCAGCTCGCCCACCGTCACCTTGTCGCCGTCGACCAGCCAGCGATCGGGCTCGAACGCCTCGGCGGGGACACCCCATTGCCGCGAATCGTCGGCCAGCCGCGCGATCCAGTAGCGGTCCGCCTCATGCGGCCCTTCGATCGGCACGCCCAGCTCCTTCGCCAGCGGCCCGGCCATCCCGCAGTGATCGAGGTGGCCGTGAGTGACGAGCACCTTCTCCACCGTCACGCCCGCCTGTTGGATCGCGGAGCGGATGCGCGGCAGGTCGCCGCCCGGATCGATCACCGCCGCGCGCCTGGTCGCGGTGCACCACAGCAACGTGCAGTTCTGCTGCAGCGGCGTGACCGGGATGATCGTGGCGCGCAGCGGCGGTTCTTCGGGCACGGGCGGGGTTCTCCTGAAGCGACCCCAGGGCGTTATCGCGCGCGCCGCGATACGGCAACGACTTGCCGTCGCGCGTTCGGGGCGGCATGTCCTGACCGAACTCGATGACCGCCAAACCCGCCCTGTCCGACATCATCGTCGTCATGTCGTTCGATCCGCTCGGCGGGATCGCGGAGCTCGACCGGCATCTGGCGTCGATGAAGGCGCGCGCCGACGCGAATCACTATCCGTTCAACCGCCACATGGTGCGCAACGAATTGCAGGCGGCGACCTTTCGCCTGCGCTTTCCCCGGCAGGTCCGGCTGCTGCTGGGGCCGAGCGGCGCGCTGTCGATCGAGATTTCACCGCTTGTGGTTGCGAAGGACGGTGAGCCGCGCCTATAGGCGCCGGGCTCTTTCCCAGTCCGAGGTATCCCGATGAAGCCCTCCGCCGCGCTCGGCCGCATCCAGCCTTCCGCCACGCTGGCGATGACCAGCCGCGTGTTCGAGCTGAAGCGTCAGGGGATCGACGTGATCGGGCTGGGCGCCGGCGAGCCCGATTTCGATACGCCGGATCACGTCAAGGAAGCCGCGATCCAGGCGATCCGCGACGGCAAGACCAAATACACCAACGTCGACGGCACGCCCGAGCTGAAGCAGGCGATCGTCGCCAAGTTCGCCCGCGACAACAACCTGACCTATGCCCCCGACCAGATCACGGTGAACGTCGGCGGCAAGCACACGCTGTTCAACGCGATCGTCGCCACCGTCGAGCTGGGGGACGAGGTGATCGTGCCCGCGCCCTATTGGGTGAGCTATCCCGACGTCGTCCAGTTCGCCGGCGGCACCCCGGTGTTCGTCGCGGCGGGTGCGGCGCAGGGCTACAAGCTGCGGCCCGAACAGCTCGAGCAGGCGATCACGCCGCGCACCAAATGGGTGATCCTCAATTCGCCGTCGAACCCGACCGGCGCCGCCTATACCGAGGGCGAGTTGAAGGCGCTGGGCGAGGTGCTGGCCCGCCACCCGCACGTTTGGGTGTTCGCCGACGATATGTACGAGCACATCGTCTATGACGGCTTCAAGTTCCGCACGATCGCCGAGGTGTGCCCCGACCTCTACGAGCGCACGCTGACGGTCAACGGCTGTTCAAAGGCCTATGCGATGACCGGCTGGCGGATCGGTTTCGCCGGCGGCGCATCGTGGCTGATCAAGGCGATCGCCAAGCTCCAGTCGCAATCGACCAGCAACCCGTGCTCGATCGCCCAGGCGGCGTCGGTGGCGGCGCTCAACGGGCCGCAGGATTTCCTCAAGGAGCGCGCCGCCGCCTTCCAGTCGCGCCGCGATCTGGTGGTGTCGATGCTCAATCAGGCGGCCGGCATCCATTGCCCGCGCCCGGAAGGCGCCTTCTACGTCTATCCCGACGTGTCCGGGCTGATCGGCAAGACCACGCCGGGCGGCAAGACGATCACCAGCGACGAGGATCTGATCGGCTATTTCCTCGACGACGCCCGCGTCGCGGCGGTGCACGGCGCGGCATTCGGCTTCTCCCCGGCGATGCGTATCAGCTATGCCACGTCGGAGGAGGCGCTGCGCGAGGCGTGCGAGCGGATCCAGACCGCCGCCGCCGCGCTGCGCTGAGCAGCCGATGAACGCGGCATCAGGGACTCGTTAACCACGTGTCCGTCATGTCGCTTGCCCCCAGGCCGTTCTTGCGCTGGCCACTGGTCAGCGCCGGTTCAGGCGCAGCGGATGAAGAAGCGATGATGCGTACCACCGACAAGCCGCCGTTCCTCCGCTATCTCGTGGGTGGATTCGCCCTTGGCACGATCTGCCTGATCGGGAGCCAGGTGGTCGCGCACGCCCAGCCACCGGTGCCCGCTCCGATGATCACGCAGGCCGCCGCGCGGTGACCCGCCCCGCCGCCTCGCATCGAAGAGGCGGCGCGATGATCCGATATGGTCTTCCCGCCGTCGCGGCGATCGCGGCGCTGGCGCTCGCCCCGACCGGCCGCGCCGCGCCGGCGGTGGCGCTTCCCGCCCCGGCGCGCGATGTCGCTGCGAGTGCGGGCCTCCAGAGCGCGGTGCTGGCCGGCGGCTGTTTCTGGGGCATCGAGGCGGTGTTCGAGCAGGTGAAGGGCGTCCGCTCGGTCACCAGCGGCTATGCCGGCGGCACGGCGCGGACCGCCACCTACGACCAGGTCTCGACCGAACGCACCGGTCATGCCGAGGCGGTCCGGATCGTCTATGATCCGCGCGTCGTCAGCTACGGCACGCTGCTGCGCGTCTATTTCTCGGTCGCGCACGATCCGACGCAGATCGACGGGCAGCTACCCGACCAAGGACCGAGCTATCGCTCGGCGATCTTCCCTCAGAACGCCGCGCAAAATACCGTCGCGACGGACTATATCGCGCAGCTCACCCGAGCCCGCGCCTTTCCCCGGCCGATCGCGACGCGGATCGAGGCGGGCGGATTCTTCCCGGCGGAGGCCTATCATCAGGACTTCTTCCGCAAGAATCCCGGCCACCCCTACATCGTGCGCTGGGACAAGCCGAAGGTCGCGGCGTTCCGCGCCGCCTTTCCCGCGTTGGCGCGATGACTCGGGTTCAGCGTTGCTCGAGGTCGCGCATGATCTCGGCGTGGCGGCGGCGCGACAGGTCGTAGGGCAGCAGGATCAGCAGGCCCATGCACAGGATCGCGAGCATCGTCGGTCCGTAAAGCACGGCGAGGCGGGTCAGCACGTCCGGGGCGATCCCGCCCACCTTGGCGCCTGAGGTCGGGAACGCGATCAGGGCGAGCACCAGCCCGGCGCCCGCGCCGCCCAAGCCCAGAGATGCCTTGCGCGAGAAGGCGACCGCGCCGAAGAAAAACCCTTCGCTGCGTTCGCGGAAGCGATGCTCATAGGCGTCGGCGACGTCGGCCAGCATCGCCGCCGACAGCGTCACCGGGACCGTGCCGAACAACCCGAATCCGACATTGAACGCGACCAGCAGCGGCACGAGCAGCGGATCGCCATTGGCCGGGAACACCCCCGCCAGCCGCAGCAGCACCGGCATCGACGCCGAGAAACAGGCGAGCAGCACGCCGACGATATACGCCCGCTTCTTGTCGAAACGACGCGCGAACGGCCGCACAAGATAGACGCCGGCGATCGCCCCAAAGGTGGCGCCATAGAAGGTCGCCTGGGTCGCGCCCGCGCCCAGTTCCCAATAATAGGTCGCCATGTGCAGCATCAGCGCCGCCTGAGTGCCGTTGAAGATGTAGAGCACCAGCAGCGACAGGAACATCGCGCGGAACGATCGCACGCGAATCGCCTGCGCCAGTACGCGCCAGGGCGGCGCCTCGCCATAGTCGACGCGCTGTGCGGCCAGTCCGCGCGCCCGCGCCTGCGTCCCCCACGCCGACACGAACACCACGACGATCACCACCGCGGCGCAGAACAGCGCGAACGGCAGATAGGCGGCCGGATTGAGCTGCCCCACCGGAAACGCCGCCGTCGCGACGAAGAAGATCGAGAAGCCCGCCCCCAGCGCGAGCAGACGGCCGAGATAGGAAAATCCGGTGCGGTAGGCGCCGACCTGGATACGCTCGTCGTAATCGTTGCTGAGATCGGCGCCCAACGCCATGTGCGGGACGAAATACATCGCCATCGCCACCCGCGCGATGATGGTGAACCCGGTCAGCCATAGAAAGATGCCCCATTGCGGCAGCGTCGCCGGGGGACTGAACAGCAGCACGATGCCGATCGCCAGCGGGATCGGCGCGGCGTAGAGGAACGGGTGGCGGCGGCCGAGCGGCGATCGGGTGCGGTCGGACCAATGGCCGATCAGCGGATCGGCGATCGCATCGACCAGCAGCGCGATGAACAGCGCGAGCCCGGTCATCGCGCCGGGCAGGCCGATCACCTGGATGTAATAAAAGAACAGGAAGGTCTCGAGCGCGGCGGTCTTCACCGCCTCGCCGACCTCGCCCAGCCCGTAGGCGAGCTTTTCGACGAGCGTCAGCGGCGACGCGACCGCGCGGGATCGCGCCCCAGCTTCGCTCATCGACCCATCATCCGCGCGGCCCGCCGCCGCGCTGGCCGATCACCCCGTCCGCCTCCAGCTGCGCCAGCGCGGTATCATCGAGCCCCAGAATCCCGTTCAGGATATCGCGGTTGTGCTCGCCGAGCGTTGGTGAAGCCATGCGGACCGGATAGGGTTGCGCGTCCTCGCGGAACGGCGCGGAGAACAACGGCTGGGTGCCGCTGTAGCGTCTCTCGATCGGCTGCCAGTCGCCCCGCGCGACCAGATGGGGATCGGCGTAGAGGTCGCCCGGCGCGCGGACGACGCCGGCGGCGATCCCGCGCCCCTGCAATTCCGCCATCGCCGCATCGCCGCCGCGCGCCCGCGTCCAGTCGGACAGCCGCCGCTCGATCGTATCCTCCGCCGCGCGGCGACTGTCGAGCGTAGCCAGATCGGACGAATCGAGGCCGATCAACTCGGCCAGCGCCGCCCAGCGGCGATCGTCGGCAACCGAGATCGCGATCCACCCATCGGTATCGGCGGTGGGGAAAACCCCGTGCGGCACCATGGCCGGGTGGCGATTGCCGAAACGCACCACGCCGCCGGTGACCGATTGCTCGATGATCCAGCGCGCGGCCAGCGGCAGCATTGCCTGGATCTGGGACAGCACGACATACTGCCCCTCCCCGGTCCGCTTGCGGTGCAGCAGGGCGGTGAGCAGCGACGCCGCGCCATTGAGCCCACCGATCGGATCGCCATAGGCCAGGTGGTTGAGCACCGGCGGGCCGTCCGCCGGGCCAGTCACGCTGGGCAGGCCAGAACCATGCTCGAGCGTCGAGCCATAAGCGCGCAACGCGCTCCACCGGCCGGTGTAGGCGGGCATCGACTGCATGACGACCGACGGGTTGATCGCCCGCAGCGCGGCATAGTCCAGCCCCAGCTTCGGCATGACATTCGGTGCGAAATTCTCGATCACCGCATCGACTTCGCCGACCAGCCGCCTGACCAGCGCCAGGCCCGCCGGCTTGTAGCTATCGATCGCGGCGTCGCGCTTGTTGCGGTTGAGCGCGACGAACCACGGGCTGAGTTCAAAGGGCGGATCGTCGGACGGGTCGCTCGGCCGCCACCAGTCGGGATAGCCACATGCCTCAACCTTGACGATGTCGGCGCCAAGATCGGCGAGTTGGCGCGTGGCGAGCGGCCCTGCCCATCCCATCGACAGATCGAGGATGCGCAATCCTTCAAGCGGCAGGCCATCGCTGCCGGGCGAGTCCGGACAGTCGCCCGCGCGCGATGCCCACGGTTCGGTACCCCCCTCGCCCGGACGCGGCGCGCGGGCGGCGCGGACGGGCGGGGTATCCGACAGATGCAGCGGCAGCGTCGGCCCCTCGAAATTCGCGTCGCCGATCGTCACCGACTGGAACGCGCCGCGTTCGCGGTGCACCTCCTGCCCGAGCAGGGTCGCCATGTCGGGAACCACCACCAGCGGCACCCGCCGTTCGAGCGCGATCGCGAACCATTCGTCGGCGGTCTTCGCCGTCAGCCGATCGGCGATCACCGCGTCGATCTCGGCCATATGCTTGCTGCGGTCGAACCGGGTCTGGAAGCGCGGGTCCGTCTCGACATGGCGCATGTCGAGCATGTCGCAGAAGGCCGACCATTGATCGAGGTGACCGACCGTCACGCCCAGCCACCCCTCGCGGCACGGGAAGATGCCCAGCGGATAGGTCGGGTAGAATTTGTTGACGCCCAGCCGGTTCTCATCGGCGGGGGGGCCATAACGCAGCGCGAGCTGGAACTCGGTCAGCACGATGCTCGATTCGAGCACGGAGACCTCGAACCCGCGCCCACCGCCGCCGTACAGCGCCGCGACCGCCGCGGTATAGGCGGTCAGCCCCGTATAGATCGCCGACTGGTGATCGTTGAGCAGGATCGGCGGGCCGTCGACCGGCCCGGTCAGCTTGACCAACCCGGCCAGCGCGCGCACCGCCGCGTCGGAGCCGGTGAAGTCGGCATACGGGCCGGTTTCCCCGAACCAGCTGAGCGACAGGATCGTCAGCCGCGGATTGGCGGCGCGCCAGCGTTGGCGGCGCTCGGCGGCACCGGCCGGTGACCCTCCGTCGATCACCACGTCGGCGGAGGCGACCAGTGCGTCGATCTCCGCCGGATGATCGCCGATGCGGCTGCGCTTGCCGGTGTTGAGCCACGCAGCAAAGGCGCTGTCCGTGGCGCCGCCGCCGACGTCGACCAGCGGGGCGATCGCGCGCAGCGGATCGCCGTCGCGCGGCTCGATCCGCAGCACGTCGGCGCCGAAATCGGAGAACAGCTTGCCGCAATAGGCCGCAGCCTCCAGCGCGCCGAGCTCGACCACACGGTAGCCGGTGAGCGGCGCGGTCATGGCCGCAGCCCGAAGCTGGACGCGCCGGGCGTGCGCAGCTTTGCAACGGTGTTGGCGAATGCGCACAGGATCGGCCGCGTTTCGCGCGGATCGATGATGTCCTCGACCATGAAGGCCTCCGCGGTACGAAGCGGGGAGCGCAGCTTGTTCAGCCGCGCCTCGATCTCGGCCAGCTTGGCGGCAGGATCGTCGGCGCTCGCGATCTCGGCGCGATAGGCCGCCTCGATCCCGCCTTCCAGCGGCATCGAGCCCCAGTCGCCCGATGGCCAGGCATAGCGATATTGCACGCGGGAATGGTTGGTGTGCGCGGAGCCGGCCACGCCAAAGCTCTTGCGCATCAGGATCGTGCACCATGGCGCGTCCGACTGATAGACCGAGGCCATCGCCCGGCAGCCGTGGCGGATCGTGCCCGCCATCTCCGCCTCACGCCCGATCACGAATCCGGGAATGTCGACCAGGTTGACCACCGGCAGGTGGAACGCGGTGGCCATGTCGACGAACCGCGTCACCTTTTGCGATGTCGCCGCGTTCCAGCCGCCGCCATAGATCCGCGGATCGCTGGCCATTACCGCAACCGGCCAGCCATCGAGCCGGGCCAGGGCGGTGACGACCGCGCCGCCGTAGGCCCGCCCCATCTCGAACAGCGACCCTTCATCGACCAGCGAGCGGAGGATGCGGCGGACGTCGTAAACCTTGCGCCGGTCGCGGGGAATCGCTTCGATCAGCCACGGATCGCGCCGGTTGGGATCGTCGGTCGGCGTGGTGCGCGGAGCGACTTCATGTACCGAGTCCGGCAGGTAGGAGAGGAAGCGGCGCGCCCGTTCGAACGCCTCCTCCTCACTGTCGACGACGTCGTCGATCGCACCGGCGCGCGCCTGAAGATCGGCGCCGCCCAGTTCCTCCTTGGTGACGACCTCCCCCAGCCGCGCGACCACCGGCGGGCCGCCCATGAACATGTGCGAATTCTCGCGCACCATCACCGAATAGTGGCTGGCGACCAGCAGCGCCGCCGGATAGCCCGCGATCACCCCAAGCCCGAGTGCGACCACCGGCACCTGCGACAGATTGGCGAGGACGTTATGCCAGCCCGGAATGTCGGGCACATAGGTCCGCCCGATCTTCTCGATCGTGCTGACCGACCCGCCCGCGCCGTCGATCATGCGAATGACCGGCAACCGCAGATCGTGGGCCATGCGTTCCTGCATGAAGTGCTTGCGCAGTCCGACGTCGCCGGCGTTGCTGGCGCTGATCGTGAAATCATGGGCGCCGACGGTGATCTCGCGCCCATTCAGCCGCGCGCGTCCGAAAATGAAGGACGACGCCTGGAACGACACCAGTTCACCCGCCTCGTCATATTCGGCGCTGCCCGAGAGCCCGCCGATCTCGTGCAGGCTGTCGGGATCTAGCAATCCGTCGAGCCGCTCGCGCACTGTCAGGCGGCCATTGTCCTTCTGCCGCTTGATCCGTTCGGGAGTGCCCATGCGCAGCGCGGCCTCGCGCCGGCGGTTCAGGTCATCGACTTCGGCTTGCCAGGACATATGTCTTCTCACGCAGCCCGCGGATCGGCACGCAGCAGATCGGCGAGATTATCTTCAAGGAATCGGGTGGTCACCGCGCCCGCACGGAACGCGGGATCATCGACAATCCGTTCGAGCAGTTCGAGGTTGGTAGCCACGCCATCGATCCGGCAGCGCCCCAGCGCGGCGGCCAGGCGGTCGAGCGCGGCGGCACGCGTAGGGCCGTGCGCGATCACCTTGGCCAGCAGCGAGTCATAGAACGGCGTGACCGCGTCGCCGCTGCGCACCCCGGTATCGATCCGCACGCCCTCGCTCTCCGGCAGGTCGACCAGCGCCAGTTGCCCCGGCGACGGCAGATAATTGCGGCGCGGGTTCTCGGCGCACAGCCGCACCTCGATCGCGTGCCCATCGATCGCCAGTTCATCCTGCCGCCACGGCAACGCCTGACCCGCCGCGACGCGGATCTGCCATTCGACGATGTCGATTCCCGCGATCAGCTCGGTGACCGGATGCTCGACCTGAAGCCGGGTGTTCATCTCCATGAACCAGACCCGCGCCGGATCGAGCCCGCCGGCGGCATCGGCGATGAATTCCACCGTCCCCGCCCCGACATAGCCGATCGCGCGCGCCAGCCGTAGCGACGCGTCGCGCAGCACCGCGCGCACCGCGTCGGGAATGTCGACGCCCGGCGCCTCCTCGACCACCTTCTGGTGGCGGCGCTGGATCGAGCAGTCGCGCTCGAACAGGTGGACGACATTGCCATGGGTGTCGGCGAGCAGTTGCACCTCGATATGGCGCGGCGCCTCGACATAGCGTTCTAGCAGCAGGCGATCGTCGCCGAAGCTGTTGGTCGCCTCGCGCCGCGCCGCCTCCAGCGCGGGCGGCAGTCCGTCGGCATCGCGGACGATCCGCATCCCGCGACCGCCGCCGCCGCCGACCGCCTTGACCAGCACGGGCCAGCCGACCGCCGCCGCTGCCGTGGCAAGCGCCGCATCGTCACCGTTGCCGCCGGGCAGCACCGGCACACCCGCCGCCGCCGCGATCGCCTTCGCGCCGTCCTTTGCCGCCATCGCGCGGATCGTGTTCGCCGCCGGTCCGATCAGCACCATGCCGGCCGCCGCGCACGCATCCGCCAGCGCGGGATTTTCGGACAGGAAGCCATAGCCGGGGTGGATCGCCTCCGCGCCGGTGGCGCGGGCGGCGTCGATGATGCGGTCGATCACCAGATAGCTGTCGCGCGGCGCCGGGCCACCGATCGCGACCACGTGATCGGCTTCCGCGACGAACGCGGCGCCGGCATCGGCGTCCGAATGGACCGCCACCGCCTCGATCCCCAGCGCGTGGCAGCTGCGGATGATCCGCCGGGCGATCTCGCCGCGGTTGGCGATCAA
>Ga0182736_1002263_pt1 | contig 15209 bp, 13 predicted proteins | sample eDN5th30CKraftBY_FD_128882 | JGI IMG/M metagenome (GOLD analysis project Ga0182736, IMG submission 128882) | Enriched backyard soil microbial communities from Emeryville, California, USA - eDNA 5th pass 30_C Kraft BY (version 2) (version 2) | ecosystem: Environmental > Terrestrial > Soil >...
CAACTATATCGAGGGGCTGTTCCTGTCCTCCGGGGTGATCCAAAGCGCAGATCATACCCAGGGCGAACTGAACCGGGTGGCCCGCACCCTGCGGGAGGTGCACGACTACCGTGGCTATATCCATCTCAAGCTGATCGCCGGCTGCTCGCCGGAGCTGGCGGCGGAGGCGGGGCTCTACGCCGACCGGCTGTCGGTGAATATCGAGCTGCCGCGGGACGACAGCCTGGCCCGCCTCGCCCCCGAAAAGAGGCCGCATGAGATCAAGCGGGCGATGGGGGCGGTGCGCCTGGGGGTGGAGGCGGCGGGGGAGCCGACCCTGTCGCGCAAGCGCAAGGCCAAGGCCTTCGCCCCCGCCGGCCAGTCCACCCAGATGATCGTCGGGGCGGACGCGGCCAGCGACGCCGACATCCTGGTGCGGGCGGAGGGGCTCTACGGCGCTTACGGATTGCGGCGGGTCTATTATTCCGCCTTCAGCCCCATCCCTGACGCCAGCGCCAACCTGCCGCCGGCCCGGCCGCCGCTGATGCGGGAGCACCGGCTGTATCAGGCCGACTGGCTGATGCGCTTCTACGGTTTTTCCCGCGAGGAGATCACCGCCGCCCACCCTGGCGGGATGCTGGACCTGGAGCTTGATCCCAAGCTGGCCTGGGCCCTTGCGAACCGGGATCGCTTTCCGGTGGACGTGAACCGGGCCGACCGGGAACTGCTGCTGCGGATTCCCGGCCTCGGCGCCAAGACGGTGGGCAAGATCCTCACCGTTCGCGGACACCACGCTCTCAGCCTCGCCGACCTTGCCCGGCTGGCGGGATCGATTCGGCGATCGAAGGCTTTCGTCGTCACCACCGATTGGCGGCCGAGCCATCTGCTCGACACGGCCGATCTGTCCGAGCGCCTCAAGGCCGCGTCCAAGCCGGCCGACGCGACCCAGCTCTCGCTGTTCTGATGTTCGCGCCCCGTCTGGCCAACGCGACGGATGTGGAGGGCTGGCGCTTAGCCGCCCGCGCCCTGCGTCTTGCGGACATCCCGCCGGACCAGGTCGTCTGGCAGGTGGGGGAGGGGCGGGGCCTGTTCGAGGGCGCGCTCCCGCCGGAGCCGTCCGCGGGAGCCAGCTTCGCCGTCCCAGCGGCGTTTGGGCCGCTGGTGCAGGATATGTTGCATCATCGCGCCGACGACCGGTTCGATCTCGCCTATCGGCTGCTGTGGCGCATGCGGGACTGGCCCCAGCTTCTGAAGGTGCTGACCGATCCGGAAGTGGCGCGGGCCTTCGCCATGCAGAAGCAGGTGGCGCAGGCCATCCACAAGATGCACGCCTTCGTCCGCTTCCGCCTTGTGAAGGCTGAGGGGCCGGAGACCTACGTGGCCTGGTTCGAGCCGCCGCACCGGGTGATCGCGCTGGGGGTGGATTTCTTCGTGCGCAGGATGGCCAACCTGCGCTTCTCCATCTTGTCGCCCGACCTGTGCGCCCACTGGGACGGGGCGTCGCTGGCCTTCGCGCCGGGGATGGAGAAGGCGCCGGCCTCCCCCGACGAACTGGAAGGCCTCTGGCGCACCTATTTCGCCTCGATCTTCAACCCGGCCCGGCTGAACCCGAAGATGATGACCCAGCACATGCCGCGGGCCTATTGGCGGAACCTGCCTGAGGCCGAGCTCATTCCGGACCTGGTCCAGCGGGCTCAGGCGAGGACGACGCAGATGGTCGAAGCGACACCCCAGCAACCGTCCCGGCGCGCCATGCGCATGGCCGCCCGCGCGTCCCGTGACGAGCCCGTGGATACAGGGGTGGCCCCGGCGACGCTGGAGGATGTGGCCGCCGGCGTGCAGGTGTGCCGCCGCTGCGACCTGTGGCGCGATGCGACCCAGGGGGTGCCGGGGGAGGGGCCGCGCCGGGCGGCGCTGATGCTGGTGGGAGAACAGCCCGGGGATCAAGAGGACCTCGCCGGCCATCCCTTCGTCGGCCCCGCGGGCCAACTTCTCGACCGGGCGCTCGCCGAGGCCGGTGTGCCGCGACAGGCCGCTTACGTCACCAACGCGGTGAAGCATTTCAAGCACGAGCTGCGGGGCAAGCGCCGTCTGCACGCCAAGCCGAACGCGGGGGAGGTGCAGGCCTGCCGCTGGTGGCTGGACAACGAGCGGCGACTGGTGCGGCCGAAGGTGATCGTCGCGCTCGGCGCCACAGCCGCATCGGCGGTGTTCCATCGCCCCGTGTCCGTCACCAAGGAACGCGGCCCGGCGACCGAACTCGGCGGCGGGGCGAGGGGGTTCATCACCGTCCACCCCTCCTTTCTACTGCGGTTGCCGGACCCGGAGGCCAAGGCGCGGGAATACGCCGCCTTCGTACGCGACCTGGCCGCCGCCTATTCGCTTGCGGCCTGAAATGCCTAGCCCTGCCCCTAAAGGCGCCGTAGGTAACTTTTGACTTTTCGGAGGCTCGGGCCCGACGCCATGAATGCTTCGACCGGCCAGGTGCGCCGCTCCCTTTATCCCGATAATGAACCTTTCGCGTTCGGGTGGATGCCGACGGGCGGCACGCACGAGGTCTATTACGAGGAATGCGGGGCGCGCAGCGGGAAGCCCTGCGTGATCCTGCACGGCGGCCCGGGCGGCGCCATCAACCCCACCATGCGGCGGTTCTTCGACCCCGAGCGCTGGCGGATGATGCTGTTCGACCAGCGCGGCTGCGGGCGTTCGCGCCCCAACGCAGTGCTGGACGAGAACGACACCTGGGCGCTGATCGAAGACATCGAACGCCTGCGGGAGCGGGCCGGCGTGGAAAAGTGGACGGTGTTCGGCGGCTCCTGGGGCTCCACCCTGGCGCTGGCCTACGCCATCACCCATCCGGACCGGGTGGAGGCCCTGATCCTGCGCGGCGTCTTCCTGCTGACCAAGCGGGAGATCGACTGGTTCTACCAGGAGGGCGCCTCCATGCTGGCGCCCGACGCCTGGGACCGGTTCCTGGCGCCCATTCCCCCGGAAGAGCGGGGCGACATGGTGCAGGCCTATCACCGCCGGCTGATCGGCACGGATCGCCGCAAGCAGGTGGAGGCCGCCGCGGCCTGGAGCCGTTGGGAAGGCGACACCATATCGGTGCGCGGCCCCGACGCCCGGCCCGCCAAGTTCAACGAAGAGGACTTCGCCACCGCCTTCGCGCGGATCGAATGCCACTACTTCGTCAACGGCGGCTTCTTCCCCGAGGACGGCTGGCTGCTGAAGGAGGCCCATCGCCTCCGCGATATCCCCGGCTGGATCGTGCAGGGCCGCCTCGACATCGTCACGCCGATGGACGGCGCCTGGCGGCTGAAGAAGGCCTGGCCGGAAGCCAAGCTCGACCTGATCTGGGACGCGGGCCACGCCTCCACCGAGCCGGGCATCATCGACGCGCTGGTGCGCGCCGGCGACGCGGCGTTCGACCTGAACCGCTGAACCGCTTGAAGGCTTAGAGGATGCCGGCCCCCCGGGGCATCTCCTCGTAGCGGTGAACCCGCACGGCCTGCACCAGGCCGAAGCCGATCATCACCGTCACCATCATGGTGCCGCCATAGCTGAGCAGCGGCATGGGCACCCCCACCACCGGGGCGAGGCCCATCACCATGGCCCCGTTGATCATCACATAGAGGGTGAAGGTGGCGGTCACCCCCGCCGCCGCCAGCCGGCCGAAGTGGCTGTGCGCGACATGGGCCGTGCGCAGGGCGGTGACGATCACCGCGCCATAGATCAGCAGCACCACGAAGCAGCCGACGAACCCGAACTCCTCGGCGAAGGTGGCGAAGATGAAGTCGGTGTGTTTCTCGGGCAGGAAGTTGAGCTGGCTCTGGGAGCCGAGGCCATAGCCTTTGCCGAGGAGCCCGCCGGAGCCGAGGGCGATCTTGGACTGGAGGATGTGATAGCCGGCGCCGGAGGGATCAGCCTCCGGATGAAGGAAGGTGAGCACCCGGTCCCGCTGATAGTCCTTCAGCACGAACAGGACGAAGGGCGGAATGGCGGAAAGCACGCCCACGGCCCCGACCGCGAGGACGCGCCAGCTCAGCCCCGCCATGAACATTATGGCCCCCCCGGTAAAGGCCAACAGTAGGGCGGTGCCGAGATCCGGCTGGTGGGCCACCAGCAGCACCGGCGCGCCGATCAGCCCTGCCGGGATCAGCAACTTCCAGGATAGCTTGGCGTCGTCCGCCGAGAGCCCGTGATAGAATCGGGCAAGCGCCAGCACGATGCCGATCTTCATGATCTCCGACGGCTGGATGGAGATGGGCCCCAGCTCCAGCCAGCGGGTGGCGCCGAGCGCCGTGCGCCCCACCGCCTCCACCGCCAGCAACAGCGTGAAGGCGGCGGCGTAGACCGGGTAGGCCAGGGCGTACCAGACCCGCAGATCCACCAGAGCCAACGCCAGCATCAGCCCGAAGCAAAGGGCGAAACGTATCAGGTGCTTGGCGGCCCAGGGCTGCCACGAGCTGTTGGCGATGGAATAGAGCATCAGCGCGCCGATGCCGGCGATGGCGCAGAGCAGCAGCACCGACCGCCAGTCGATCTCGGCCAGCTTGCTGACCAGCCGCTGGCGCTCGCCGGGCCGGGTAAGGGCGCTTGAGGTCATGCGCGGCCTCTCGAGCCCGCCTGAGCGATGCCTGGAGGCGGTGCGTCGGTCGGGGGCAATATGCTTTCGTCGGGGGCGCCCTGATCGGGATCTAGGGGGGCGGGGGGCTTGGGCGCCTGACTCTGCGGCAGCGGCTGTTCGATGCGGGCGCGGATCTCGGGATCCTTCAACAGGGCGACGCGCATGATCTCGCGGGCGCGGGGCGCCGCATCGGTCGATCCGCCGCCCCCGTGCTGGACGATCACCGAAAGGGCATAGCGCGGGTCGTCATAGGGGGCGAAGGCGACGAACAGGGCGTGATCCTTCAGCGCCCAGGGCAGGCCGGTGTTCTTGCGCGACTTGACCCGGTCGAAGGAGCGCACCTGGGCCGAGCCGGTCTTGCCGGCCATCATGATCGGTCCGAGGTTCATCTGGCTGTTGCGGTAGGCGGTGCCGGTGACGTCGTTGGCCACCGCCTGCATGCCGGCGCGCACCAGCTCGATATGCTCCACCGGGAAGGGCAGATCCTCGCCGATGTTCCCGGGGGGGCGCTCGACTCCGCCGACGGACTTGATCAGACGCGGGTGCAGCGCCTTCTTGGCGTTGGCGAGGCGCGCGGTCATCACGCAGAGCTGCAGGGCGTTCACCTGCAGGGCCCCTTGGCCGATGCCGTACGAGAGGGACTCGCCCGGGAACCACTTCTGATTGGCGGGGCTCTTCTTGTAGTACTGCTTCTTCCACTGAGTGGACGGGACGATTCCGGCCTTCTGGCCGCTGACGCCGATGTCGAAAGTCTGGCCGAGGCCGAAAGCCTTGGCGACGGCGGCGATCCTGTCCGGCCCGATCTGCAGAGCGCGCTGATAGAAATAGACGTCGCAGGAGTTCTTGATGGCGTCGTGCATGGTCTGCGGGCCGTGACCCCCGTGCCGCCAGCAGTGGAACACGCGGCCGCCAAAGAACATGCCGCCGCCGCAGGAGACCGTTGCGTTCGGATCGATCCCGGCCTCCAGCGCGGCCAGCGCCGTCATGGTCTTGAAGGTCGACCCGGGCGGGTAGAGACCTGACAAGGCCTTATCGAGCAAAGGCTTGCGCTCGTACTGGGCCAGCGCCCGGTAGTCGGCGGGCTGCACGCCGGTGACGAAGCGGTTGGCGTCGAAGCTGGGCGCCGAGGACAGGCAGAGCAGGTCCCCGGTGCGGATGTCCATCATCACCGCCGCGCCGCTTTCTTCCCCGAACACCTCAAGGGCGCGGTTCTGGATATCGGCGTCCAGGGTGAGGACCACGTCCTTGCCGGCTTTGGCGGCGACGTCGCCGGCGGGGTCCTCGCGCACCACGCGCCCCACGGCGTCCACTTCGACCTTGTTGGCGCCGGGCCGGCCGCGCAGATCGATATCGAGGGCCTTCTCCACACCCTGCTTGCCGATGCGGAAGCCGGGGTGCAGCAGCAGCGGCTCCGGGTTGGGACCTGCCTTCTTCAGCTCCTCAGCGCTGATCTTGGAGACGTAGCCGATCACATGGGCGAAGGCCCCGCCGAAGGGGTAGAAGCGCACCTCCCCCATCTGCGCCTGCACCCCGGGCAGCTCCGGCGTACGCACGTTGATACGGGAGAACTCGTCCCAGGATAGATCGTTGGCGATGGCCACCGGGGCGAAGCGGGGCGTCTGGGCGATCTCCCGCTTGAGCGCCCGCCGACGGTCGTCGGTCATCGGCGTCAGTTCGCTCACCCGCTCCAGGGTCTGATCGACGTCGGCGACCTGATCGCGCAGCACCAGCAGCCTGAAGTCCGGCCGGTTGGAGGCGATCTCCACCCCGTTCCGGTCGAGGATGCGTCCGCGCGGGGGCGGCTGCAGGCGGTAGTTGAACTGATTGGAGTTGGAGAGCAGCTTGTAGCGCTGGGTCTCCGCAAGCTGCAGTTCGGCCAGGCGGCCGGCGAGGGCCGTCAGGCCTAGCCCTGCGAAACCGCCAAGCAGCAGCGCGCGCCGGTGGAACACCCCCTGGCGCTCGTTGACCTCGTCGAAGAAGATGGACGGCTCCAAGGCCTCACGCGCCTCCGCACATCAACGCCGTTGACGATCTAACCCCTGTCTACGCCGCCTCGCGCGCGGACAAAACGCCTTCGTGGCGAATCGCCTCGATTTCAGCGGAAGCGGACATCTGCGTCCTCGAACCGTTCGATCAGATAGTGCGCCAGGGGATAGAGGGCGGCGGTGACGAGATACTGCCATACCGTCCCCAACGCATTGGGCGCTTCGCCTGTTGTCAGAAGAATGGCGAGATAGGCGGTCCCCATCGCGGCCCCGGTGGCGGCCAGATACCAGCCGAACAGGATCTCCGGCCCCTGGCCCACCATCAGGTTGCGGGACAACAGGATCAGACTGTAGCCGGCCAGCAGCGACAGCGGCCAGAGCCCGATGGGACCGCCCCAGAACAGGTCGAGGAACAGCCCCAGGAACAGCACCGCGAACGGCCCCAGCACCGAAGGCCGGATCACCGCCCAGGCGAAGGCGAGCACGATCGGGAACACCGGCTCCGGGAGGGCGAGGGTGAACAGCCGCAGGGGAATGGAGAACAGGAAGGTCGCCACAATCGCCAGCAGGAAGGGGACGCCGAGCCAGACGGCGGGCTGAAGCGGCTGCGACGGATGGCGGTTCATTGCACAGGCGCCGCGGGCGCCGCAGCGGCGGGCGGAGCGCGGGGCGGCGTCGCCGTCGAGGGCGGCCTAGGCCGGGGCGCTGGAGGGGCGGCCGTCGCCGGCGCTGCAGGAGCCCCACCAGGGGCGGGGGCTGCGGTTGTCCCGGGCGCCGCGGCGCCCGCGGGCGGCGCCGGCGCGGCGGGAAGAACCAGGCGAGTCGCCGCGCGGGCTGCGGCGGCGTTCTTCACCTGGGCTGCATCCGCGGCGTTGAGCGGCGGCGGCTGCGACTGGGAGAGGGCGACCTGATCGGCAAGGGCGCCGAAGTCTTCGAAGGACAGCACCCGCACATAGTCGATGCTGGCGTCGTCGGCGTAGAGGCGCACCCGCCACACGCCGCGAGCGTCCTTCATCACCACGCCGACGGGCAGCCCGCGGGGATACACGCCGCCGTCCCCGGAGGTGAGGATCATGTCGCCCGCCTGGATCGGGTTCTGGCCGCGCACATAGTCGAGCCGCGGGTTGGGTCCGCCGTCGCCGGTCATGATCGCCCGCGCGTTGGTGCGGTTGATCAGCACCGGGGTGCGACTTTCCACATCCGTCAGCAGCAACACGCGGCTGACGGAGCGGCTGACGTTCACCACCCGGCCCACCACGCCGCGGTCGCTCAGGGCGGGATTGCCGATCTTGACCCCTTGGGCGGTCCCGACGTCAACCAGGCGCGCATTGGCGAAGGGGCCGCGGGCGTCCGTCACCACTCGGGCGGTGACCATCGGGATCGGCGGCTCGGTACGCAGCCTCAGAAGGGATTCATATCGCTCGTTGACGTTCTTCAGGGCGATGGCGGCGTCGCGCCAACGCTCCAGTTCCGACACCCGCGCCCGCAGGCGCCGGTTCTCCGAAACGGCGAAGAAGTAGCCGCGCACATAGTTGACGGCGCCGCCGGTCCAACTCACGGGGGCCGAGATCACACCGGAGACCGGCGCCACCGTTTCGGCGAACTGGCCGCGCACGGCGGTGTAGCCGTCCTTCGCCGCGTCCACCTTGTGGCCGGACGCAAAGAGGGCGAAGGCGATGATCAGGGCGATCACCGCCGCAGCCGCAGCCGTCCAGGTCAGCGGCACCCTCAGGTCTTGGAATGGACCGTCCTTGAAGGACAAGCGCTGCCTCCGGACCGCCGCCGGACCGATTCGGTTAAGTCTGGAAGTCTACGCCAAGGAGGCGTCGAGCACGCCCTTCATCCACTTGGGATGTTCGAGCACCTTGCCGCAGCCGAGCGCGACGCAGGAGAGCGGATCGTCGGCGACGGTCACCGGCAGGCCGGTGTGGTCGCGGATCTCCGCGTCGAGGCCGCGCAGCAGCGCGCCGCCGCCCGTCAGCATGATGCCCTTGTCGGCGATGTCGGCGGCCAGTTCCGGCGGCGTGGCTTCGAGGGCCACCTTCACCGCTTCGACGATCTGGCTGACCGGTTCAGCCAGGGCTTCCGCCGCCTGCTTTTCGGAGATGCGCACTTCGCGCGGCACGCCCTGCATCAGGTCGCGGCCCTTCACCTCGATGGCGAGGCCGTCGCCGTCGACGGGCGGGCGGGCGGTGCCGATTTCCTTCTTGATCCGCTCGGCGGTGGTCTCGCCGATCAGCAGGTTATGGTGCCGGCGCATGTAGGAGATGATGGCTTCGTCCATCTTGTCCCCGCCCACGCGGACGGAGCGGGAATAGACGATGCCGGACAGGGACAGCACGGCCACCTCGGTGGTGCCGCCGCCGATGTCCACCACCATCGAGCCGGTGGGCTCGTGGATCGGCAGGCCGGCGCCGATGGCCGCGGCCATCGGTTCGTCGATCAGGCCGACACGGCGGGCGGAGGCGTTCAGGCAGCTGTCGTTGATGGCGCGGCGCTCCACCGCGGTGGCGCCCGACGGGACGCACACGATCACCTTCGGGTTCACGAAGCCCTTGCGGTTATGAACCTTGCGGATGAAGTGCTTGATCATCTCTTCGGCGACTTCGAAGTCGGCGATGACCCCGTCGCGCATGGGGCGGATGGCCTCCATGTGCCCGGGAGTCCGGCCCAGCATCTGCTTGGCCTCTATGCCCACGGCGTGGACAGTCTTGCGTCCGCCGACGTTGCGCAGGGCGACCACGCTCGGCTCGTTCAGGACGATGCCCTTACCCTTCATGTAGATGAGGGTGTTCGCCGTACCGAGGTCGATGGCGATGTCGTTGGAGATGAGGCCGAACAGTGATGGGAGCATGAGCGGTCCTGGGGCGGCCCTTGGCGCGATGTGACGGCGGCTAGACCAACCCCCGAACTGAGTCGGATTTTGGTCGAAGATCATGAATCCGGGGTATTTTCGACGCCAGACCAGCATCGATTTTTGGTCGAAACTATCCCCGCCCGAAAGACGATGCGGAAAACGCGAGCACCCCTACGCGAATCCCTGAAACGCCGTCTGCCGGACGGGTCGACATGCACCGCTCGCTCATGGAATTCAAGCGTCGAGTGGCAGTTGTGTGAACACGCCGCGGGCAGCGCGGTCAACGCGCGCCCAGGGCGGTCAGGATCACGCCTGCGGCGACGGTCGACGCGCCGAGGATCTGCCGCAGGCCCAGGCGCTCGCCGAACAGGCGCCGGCCGGCGAAGGCGGCGACCGGCATCTCGATCACACCGACCGCCCGCACGGGTCCGGCGGGGGCCATGGCGAGGGCGCTGAACCAGCAGGCCGAGGCCGCCGCCCCGAAGAAGCCTGCGCCAAAGGCCGACCGCCAGCCCGCCATGACCGCCCGCAGGCTGGCGCGGTCCCGCGCCGCGAGCCACCCGATCAGGCCAACGGACTGAAGGGTCTGGACGACCACCAGGCTGCCGGCGGCCGCGAAGATCGGATGCGCCGGGTCGAACGCTCGCCCGGCGTCGCGGAAGAAGTTCAGGGCGAAGGCGAACGACAGGCCCGAGCCCAGCCCCCAGGCGGCGCCGCTGCCGACGCCATCGCCCAGCCGCCGCGGCCAGCACAGCACCGCAAGGCCGAGGCTGGCCAGCGCGACCCCGCCCCAGGCCAGGGCGCCGAGCCCGTCATGGAAGAATAGCGCCCCCAGCACGGCGGCCAGCGGCAGGGAGCTCTGTTGCATGGCCGTGGCCACCCCGAAGCTGGAATGGTGCATGGCCTGCAGCAGGCTGGCGGTGGCCAGCACCTGGGTCAGGGCGCCGAGGCAGGCGGCGAACCAGAAGGCCGTCGTCAGATGGGGCTGCGCCCCTGGGGTGAAGGCGGCTACCGCCAGGAAGATCATGGCGAAGGGCAGTCCGAACAGGAAGCGCACCAGGGTCGCGCCCCAGGGGCCGGCCGTGCTGAACAGGCTGCGCTGCATGGCGTTGCGGCCGACCTGCAGCAGGGCGCCGCCCACGGTGATGGGTATCCACAACATGGGAAAGGGTCCTTTCCTCCCCCGCGAAGCGGCGGGAGGGGGACCATGCGCGATAGAGCGCATGGTGGAGGGGGCGAGGCATGGTCATGACGCTTGCCGCTGGCGCCTGATTGAAGCTGAACGTGGAGGGGCGGCTTGCCCCCTCCACCACCCGCTTTTCAGTGGGCGGTCCCCCTCCGCCGCTTCGCGGGGGAGGGGGTAGGAGGCTCAGAACCCGCTGGCGACCAGGGGTTCGGGACGGGTCTTTTCGCGCCGGGCGAAGAGGTTGTTCAGCGCGTTGACGTAGGCCTTGGCGGACGCCGTCAGGGTGTCGGTGTCGGCGGACGACCCGGTGGAGATGTGGCCGTCCTCTTCCAGGCGAACCGAGACCTGGGCCTGAGCGTCCGTGCCCTCGGTCACCGCATGCACCTGGAACAGGCGCAGGATGGCGTCGTGCGGGACGATGGCGCGGATGGCGTTGAACACGGCGTCGACGGGGCCGTCGCCGGTCGCCGTGGTCTGCTTCTCCACCCCGTCGACGGCCATGGTCAGGTCCGCCGTCTGCGGGCCTTCGGTGCCGGCGATCACCCGCAGGCGGGTCACGGAAATCCGCTCGCCGCCATGGGCCAGGGTGTCGTCGACCAGGGCGACGATGTCCTCGTCGAACACATGCTTCTTCTTGTCGGCCAGGTCCTTGAAGCGCCGGAAGGCGTCCTTCATGGCGTTGTCGCCCAGCTCATAGCCCAGGGCCGACAGCTTCTCGCGGAAGGCGTGGCTGCCAGAATGCTTGCCCATCACCAGGTTGGTGGCGCCTTGGCCGACGGACTCGGGCGTCATGATCTCGTAGGTGGTGGGGTTCTTCAGCATCCCGTCCTGGTGGATGCCGCTCTCGTGGGCGAAGGCGTTCTTGCCGACGATGGCCTTGTTGAACTGCACCGGGAAGCCGGTGATGGCCGAGACGTAACGGGACGCCCGGGTGATCTGCTGGCTCTCGACCCCCGTGTAATAGGGCAGGCGATCGCCGCGCACCTTCAGCGCCATGACGATCTCTTCCAGCGCCGCATTGCCGGCGCGCTCGCCCAGGCCGTTGACCGCGCATTCCACCTGACGCGCCCCGCCCTGCACCCCGGCCAGGGAGTTGGCGACCGCCAGCCCCAGGTCGTTATGGCAATGGGTGGAGAAGATCACCGTGTCGGCGCCCGGCACGTTGGCGATCAGGTCCTCGAAGATGGCGGCGTATTCGGTGGGGTAGGTGTAGCCCACCGTGTCGGGGATGTTGATGGTCCCGGCCCCGGCCTTGATGGCCGCCTCGACGCAGCGGCGCAGCACGTCCCGCTCGGTGCGGGTGGCGTCCTGGGCCGACCACTCCACGTCGCCGCACAGGTTGCGGGCGTGGGTCACCGACGCCGTGATCTGCTCCAGAATCTCCTCCGGCGACATGCGCAGGATGAAGTCCCGGTGCTGCGGGCTGGTGGACAGGAAGGTGTGGATGCGCCCGCGGGCGGCGGGCTTGATGGCCTCGGCGGCGCGGTCGATGTCCTTCACCGAGGCGCGCGCCAGGCCGGCGATGGTCGAGCGGGTGACGATCTTGGAGATCTCGCGCACAGCCTCGAAATCGCCGTTTGAGGCGATGGGGAAGCCGGCCTCGATGATGTCGACCCCCAGCTCCTCGAGGATCTTGGCCAGTTCCAGCTTCTCGGACAGGGACATGGAGGCGCCCGGCGCCTGCTCCCCATCGCGCATGGTGGTGTCGAAGATCAGGACGCGGTCGCGGCCGGCGTCGGTGGTGGCGGTCATTGGAATATCTCGTCTCGAAAGGTTTGCGGCTTTGATCGGGCTTTGAGGATCGCTTACCCCTGGGCGCCCGGCCCGCAATGAGACGCGGGACCTAGAGCGAAAACGCCCAGGGGCGGCTAAGCCGGAGATCGAGGAGATCGCGGCGGAGGGCGGCCTGAATGGAGCGCGTCCGGGTCATGGGAGCGTATTTAGCGCTTTCGCCCCCCTTGGGCAACAATCTCAGGCGAGTCCCTCCTGCGACAGGGCGCGCTGCACGGCGGGGCGTTGCTCCATCCGCCGCTTGTGGTCCGCCAGTTTGGGGAGGGCGGCGAGATCGATGTCCGCACGCGCCGTCCAGCGGGTCATGACGTAGAGGTAGGCGTCGGCGACAGTGTAGTCGTCGCCCATGGCCCAGGGGGCGGCGAACATCTCGGCCTCGATCAGCTCGAGGTGCTTGGCGACGACGCCCGGGCCCTTGGCCGCCATCTCGGCGATGGCCGCGTCGCTGTCGGCCCAGCGGGCGCCGCGGAAGATGTGGGCGTAGGCCACGTGGACGGTGGCGGAGATGTAGTCGTTGAACCCCTGCAGCTTGGCGAAGGCGAAGGGGTCGTCCAAGGGGGCGAGCTTGGCGTCCGGATGGGTCTGGGCGAGATAGGCGAGGATCGCCGGCGTTTCGGTCAGCACCCCACGGTCGGTGGCGAGCGCGGGCACCTTGGCCTTGGGGTTGATCGCCAGATACGCGGGCTTCAGCTGGGCGCCGGTCTTGAAGTCCACCTGTGCGAGTTCGTACGGGGCGCCGATCTCCTCAAGCACGATGTGCGAGGCGAGCGAACAGGCGTTGGGTACGTAGAACAGCTTGATCATTCTGGCGTTTCCTTCGGCTGGTCTCGATTGGAGGCGCGGGCGGCTTCGCGGCGGGCCAACCACGCGCGGGCGATCAGAGTGACACCGATCCATGCGGCCGCCGCGCCGGCGAGCGCCAGCCACATCTTCGGCGATCCGCCCCCGTTCAACGCCTGCACAACCTGGCGTCCGGCGAAGGCGGTGAGGGCGATCTTCGGCACGATGCCGAGGGCGGTGCCGGCGACAAAGTGGCTGAAGCGCATCGGCGTCACGCCCGCGGCCATGTTGACCACGATGAAGGGGGCGGAGGGGACCAGCCGCACCACCAGGCTGGCCAGGAAGCCGTTGCGACCGATCATCTCCATGAACCGGGTCACGCCCTTGCCGGAGACGTTGCGCAGCGCCCGCGCGCCGAACCTGCGGCCCAGGGCGAAGCCCACCACCGACGAGGCGAGGGTGCCGATCCAGCTATAGAGGAACCCGGTCACCGGGCCGAAGGCGACCACGGCCGCCGCGATCAGCACAAACTGCGGCACCCCGAGGAAGGCCAGCGCCGCGAAGCCGCCGACCGCTGCCGGCAAGGCCCATGGGCCGCGCAGGCCCGCGCCCATCCACAGCTCCACCTCTTCCCGGCCGCTGAGGCCGAGCAAGGGGGCGCCGAACACGAACACCAGGCCGACGCCGCCGAACAGCACGAAGGAGATCGCCACGGCGCGCCAGGCGCGGGCGTCCATCTCGCTCAGAACTCGCAACAGCCGTCGCATCGGCGGCCTTATAGCTGCGTCGCTCGGAACGTCGCGCCTTTAACCTTTCGCTAACCCTGACGGTGCGCATTGAACTGGGTGCTTCCGCAGGCGGACGCGCCGCGCGATGCTCCGGAACACATGACGAACACGATTCGCATCCTCGGTCTCGATCCCGGCCTCAACCGCACCGGTTGGGGCGTGGTGTCGTGCGCGGGGGCCAGGATCGTCCACGTCGCCCACGGGGTGATCGCGCCCAGCGCCGCCCTGCCGTTTTCGTCCCGCCTGCTCGCCCTGTTCGAGGCGCTTGAAGCGGTCGTGGCCGAGTACGCCCCGGACGAGGCGGCGGTGGAAGAAACCTTCGTCAACAAGAACGCCGCCTCCAGCCTGAAGCTCGGCCATGCCCGTGGGGCGGTGATGCTGGCCCCGGCTCGCGCGGGCCTGCCCGTCGCCGAATACGCAGCCCGCGTTGTCAAGAAGGCGGTGGTCGGAACCGGCGGCGCCGACAAGACACAGATCGGTTTCATGGTGCGCCGGCTGCTGCCCACCATGGGGGAGGCGGGATCGGACGCCGCCGACGCCCTTGCGGTGGCCATCACCCACGCCAACCTGCGGGTCGCCCGCATGCGGGGGGCGGCATGATCGGTCGTCTGCGCGGGCTCGTCGCCGAAGTCGGCGAGGAAGAGGCCCTGATCGACGTTCTCGGCGTCGGCTACATCGTCCGCTGCGGCTCTCGCACCCTCGCCCGACTGCCGGCGCTGGGGGAGGAGGTCGTGCTGCACATCGACTCCCAGACCCGAGAGGACGGCACCCGCCTCTACGGCTTTCTCACCCGCGACGAGCGGGGGGTGTTCGCCACCCTGCAGGGCATCCAGGGGGTCGGGCCCAAGGCGGCCCTCTCCGTGCTCGACGTGCTGCCCCCCGCCGATCTCGCCCAAGCGGTGGCGCGGGAAGACAAGGCGGCCGTGGCCCGGGCGCAGGGGGTCGGCCCCAAGCTCGCCCAGCGGATCGTGGTGGAACTGAAGGACAAGCCGCTGGCTGCCGGCCTCAATATCGGCGCCGCGCTCGCGCCTTTGAAGACGCAGGCCGAGGCGATCCAGCCCTCCCTGTCCGGCGAGGCTACCGCCGCCCTGATGGGCCTGGGCGTCGCCGAAGTGCTGGCCCGCCGCGCGGTGGAGAGCGCCCACGCGCGCCTCGGTGAAGACGCCGCCCTGCCGGCCGTGATCAAGGCCGCGCTCCAGGACCTGGGCCGATGACC
>Ga0182736_1002265_pt1 | contig 15200 bp, 12 predicted proteins | sample eDN5th30CKraftBY_FD_128882 | JGI IMG/M metagenome (GOLD analysis project Ga0182736, IMG submission 128882) | Enriched backyard soil microbial communities from Emeryville, California, USA - eDNA 5th pass 30_C Kraft BY (version 2) (version 2) | ecosystem: Environmental > Terrestrial > Soil >...
ATTTACCTCCTAATGGCTTAAAATAAGAGTTTAGGCTAAATTTTATAACTCATTAGGTTAAAGTAGTAAATGTAAGTAATATGACAATTCGTGTGCTAATAACTAAAACTGACTAATTGTCTAGTGTTGTCAATATTTGACAAACCGTCATGACGTCAATAAAAAAACGCCATCTTAATAATTTAAGATAGCGTTTTTTTATTTGCTTTACTTTAACCTATGTTTATTCAAAAAACTCTTTTACACGTTCAAAAAAGCTTTTTTCATGTTTGCCAGGTTGCGGTTTAAAATTAGGAGATTCTCTTAATTCTTCCAACTGATCTCTTTCTGTTTGCGAGAGCGCCTTCGGCGTCCAGACATTAACATAGACGAGTTGATCTCCCTTGTGATAGGAGTTTATTTCTGGAATACCTTTTCCTTTTAGGCGGAGAATTTTTCCTCCTTGAGTTCCGGGGTCTATTTTTATTTTAGCTTTACCATCTATTGTTGGAACTTCAATACTAGCCCCTAGAGCGGCATCAACAAAACTGATATATAAGTCATATATAACATTATTTCCGTCACGCTTTAATACTTCGTGCGGTAACTCCTCAATTAAGATAATCAAATCTCCAGGGAGGCCTCCTCGAGGAGCAGCATTGCCTTTTCCACTCATAGAGAGTTGCATACCTTCACTTACACCTGCTGGAATAGTGATGCTAATGGTTTCTTCACCGCGTACCAGGCCTTCGCCATGACATGTTGTACACTTAGCTGTAATTTCAACACCATCACCGTTACAAGTAGGGCAGGTACTAGTGGTTTGCATTTGTCCCAGTATTGTATTGGTGACCCTTCTTACGCTTCCAGAACCTCCGCAAGTGCGACAGGTGGAAGTAGAAGAACGGTCTTTGGCTCCCGTTCCGTCACAAGTTTTACAGATTATCTGTTTGTTTACCTTTATTTTTTTGTTTGCACCGTTGGCTATTTCGTCTAAGGTAAGTTTTACCTTAATTCGAAGATTTGTTCCCTTTGTTGGTCGCCTTCCGCCTCTCGATTGCCCTCCTCCACCAAAGAAACTTTCAAAAGGATTGCCACCACCAAAAATGTCACCAAAATTACTGAATATGTCTTCCATATTCATACCGCCTCCATAACCACCATTGGCTCCGGTGCCCGCATGACCAAACTGGTCGTAACGCTGGCGTTTTTCTGCGTTGCTTAATATCTCATAGGCTTCTGCGGCTTCTTTAAATTTCTCTTCGGCCTCTTTATTATCCGGATTTTTGTCTGGGTGATATTTTATAGCAAGTTTCCTATAAGCAGATTTAATTTCTACTTGCTCCGCATTCTTTGATACGCCTAGTACGTCGTAATAATCTCTTTTTGCCATTTTTATATTGATTCGCTTCCCACAACTACTTTTGCATAGCGTAATACTTTGTCATGAAGAAAATATCCTTTTTCTACTTCATCGATAACTTTTCCAGCAAGTTCCGGCGATGGAGCAGGGATCCGGGTAATAGCTTCATGTAGATCTGCATTAAATTCTTGCCCGATGGATTCCATTTCTTTCAAGCCTTTTTTTGTTAGCGTAGATTTTAGCTTTTGATATACCAATTCTATTCCTTCTTTTAAAGAAGTGTTCTCTGGGGAGGCTTCAATAGCCTTGAGGGCCCGCTCGAAATCATCGAGAACTGTTAATAAATCTCCAATTACTTCTTTGCCGGCAGTTTGCAAAAGCTCTACGCGTTCTTTCGAGGTGCGGCGTTTATAGTTATCAAACTCCGCATATAAGCGAAGATATTTATTATTCGCTTCGGTTAATTCTTGTTGTAGCTTCTCCTCCGCTGTAATAGCGGTATCGTCGGTAATGGCCTCGTCGGTTTCATCATCCTTTAGATCGGCTTTATTATGTATACGAGCCTCGTTTACAGTTTCCAACTCCTCGGCAATATCTTTATTCTCGAGATTCTTATTTTCTTCAGTATTTTCGTTCTTGTGTTGTTCTTCCATAATTCTAAAAAAAAGCAATTCAAAATATTCATGCCTCATCAAATTTTTTGCCAAGGCATAATTAACAGCCACTATGTCAGAGTTTATAAAAAAGTACTAACATAATGGCGGTATATAACTGAACTTGTCAGAAAGTTTTTTAAGCAGTTAGAGTTTAGGCAATGGTAACATTATCATGTAAGATACCCGACTCCGTTTTTACAATACGGGACGGCATGCTTCTAATAATCTGATAATCGTGTGTTGCCATCAATACGGCTGTTCCAGCCCGGCTGATTTCTTTTAATAATAGTACAATTTCTTCGGAAGTATTTGGGTCAAGATTACCGGTAGGTTCATCGGCTAAAATTACTTCTGGATCGTTTAATAAAGCCCTTGCGATAACTACACGTTGCTGCTCTCCACCAGATAATTCATGCGGCATTTTTTTTAATTTCGATCGCAAGCCTACTTTATCCAATACATCAAACATGCGCTCTCTGATGAGATTTTTATCTTTCCATCCAGTTGCCCGCATTACAAATTCTAAATTCTTTTCAACCGTACGGTCTGTAAGTAAATGAAAATCCTGAAAAACAATTCCTAATTTTCTTCGCAAATATGGAATTTCCCTGTCGTGAAGTTTACCGAGATCAAAACCTGCCACCAATCCGTCTCCGGTAGCTATTGGTAAATCACCATAAATAACCTTTAATAAACTACTTTTTCCAGACCCCGTTTGGCCAATCATAAAAACAAATTCTCCCGAATCAATCTGTAAATTCACGTTGGAAAGCACAAGGTGTTTTTGCTGATAAATGTCTGTATTTCTAAGCTTGATAACGGTGCTTGCGATCATGTTAAAATGTTATTTTTTTTATTTGTCCAAAAGGTAGCTCATTTACAATATCCATGATATATCCTCGCTTGTCGCCAAGACCGACTTTCTCTAATGATTTATCAGGCCTATCTACCCTAAAATAAGCCAGTAATGTAAAATTATCGTCCCGTAATTGAACATAATCCGGAATCTTGGCTACACCTTTAACCTTTATAATATACATGGTACGCCAAAGTTAGTACATTATTAGTAATATTAGTACATTATTAGTAATATTAGCTACGTTTTGAACGCACATTTCTAACTTATCGTATAAAGGATTTTAGAATCCACTAATTTTTTCTTTTCCGCTTAAGATTGTCTATAGCAAATTTTCCCGGGCCACTAAAGAACAGAGACGTCGATGCAATGAGCATAAAGAGGGCAGGGAATAGGTGTTGATAGGTGTCGCCCACATGGGCAATAAGTATAACAAATATAAAGTGAACCATCATAACAAATGCACTTGTACGCTGATAATAACCTAGTATAAATAAAATACCTCCAATAAATTGAACATAAGCCGATGAATAGGCGGTAAGAGTAGGAATAGAGACGCCAAGCTCATAAAGGTATTTAATGAATGCTTGCATACGCTCGCGGTTAATAATATTATCTATCATCCCATATGCCAGGTGAAAACCGGTTGCCACTCTGATAAGAAAGGGACCCCATCCGCCATATTTTTTAACGAAAATATTAGGTCTACTATATAGCATAATAATAGTTTGAATAGAAGGCAATTAAAATCAAACATAACTAAAATTGTGCTTTTGTGCAAAGTTAGGTATTTTATGGGAGGCGAATTCCGGCTAACCCTTCTGTTTTCATCCCTTTTATAATAAAAAAGCCTTTCTCTCGAAAGGCCGTTTGTTCACCCGAAGGGATTGTTGGCGTCGCGCTACCACTTACACATGGCTGCCAAGAAAAAGTTCGAACCCCGGCCAACGCTTCTGTTCTCATCCCTTTTATAATAGAAAAGCCTTTCTTTCGAAAGGCTTATTAGTTCACCCGAAGGGATTCGAACCCCCATCATCAGAACCGGAATCTGACATTCTATCCATTGAACTACGGGTGAAAATCTCGGCAAACATAGATAAAATTGTTGTTATATACAATTTAAAAAATGATGCTGTTTGTTATTTTTTTAGCGACTACCACAACCTCAGTATGTTAGCCAGATATGTGGCTGAATATCTAAACATTAAACCTAAAATGCATAATATCGCCATCTTCTACCAGATAAGTTTTTCCTTCCACATTTAACTTCCCAACCTCTTTACACGCGCTTTCTGAACCATAAGTAACAAAGTCATCATATTTAATTACTTCGGCACGTATAAAGCCCTTTTCAAAATCGGTATGGATTACACCAGCAGCCTGTGGGGCGGTAAAACCTTTGTTTATTGTCCATGCCCTAACTTCCTGCACACCTGCCGTAAAATAGGTGGCCAAATCTAATAATTTATAGGCTGCGCGGATAAGCTTGTGCACTCCCGACTCTGATAATCCGAGGTCTTCTAAAAATAGTTGACGTTCTTCGTAGCTATCTAATTGGCTAATTTCAGATTCTATCTGCGCTGATATCACTAATATTTCCGCGTTCTCATCTTTAACAGCTTCTTTTACGCGATTTACATAGGCGTTGCCATTAACTACAGAGCCTTCATCAACATTGCATACATACAATACCGGTTTTACGGTTAGGAGATTCAAATCGTTAATATATTCAAAATCTTCAACTGAAATGGGGGCTGTTCGTACGGATTTTCCGGCCTCCAAGTGATTCTTTACAACGGACAAAATGTCAAATGTTTTTTTCGCATCTTTATCGCCACCCGTTTTTGCCATCTTCTCCACTTTTTGGATTCGCTTTACAACGGTTTCTAAATCTTTGAGCTGTAGCTCAGTATCGATAATTTCCTTATCGCGAATAGGATCTATAGAACCATCAACATGAATAACATTGCCGTCATCAAAACAACGCAAAACATGAATAATAGCGTTAGTCGTACGAATATTGCCCAAAAACTGATTGCCTAGTCCTTCTCCTTTACTTGCACCTTTTACTAAACCGGCTATATCTACTATTTCAATGGTATTTGGCACTACACGTTGTGGCTTAACCAGTTCTGCTAATTTGTTTAACCGCTCATCTGGCACAGAAATAACCCCCACATTGGGTTCGATTGTGCAGAAAGGAAAATTAGCCGCTTGGGCTTTAGCATTTGATAGACAGTTAAATAAAGTTGATTTTCCCACATTGGGTAAACCAACAATGCCGCATTGAAGTGCCATTTCGTTATGTTTTTACTTTTGTTACAATTGGCGCAAAGATAGGAAATAAATGGAGTTTTATAACATCGACTTTTTATTGTAATCATCGTATTTTTAATATATAAAATTATTATGTATTGATAACTTATTAAAAAAATAAAGTAAGTATGTTGTTTTTTTATAAATAGTTTTTATGTTTGCTTGAGAAAGCTAAATTATTGTGAAAGAAAAACCTGGTAAGCAACACACGCTCCAATTGGATGTTTTGAGATATCTCTATTATAATGGATCTATATCTATTAATGAAATTAGTAGGCTTACGGGTAAAAGTTTGCCACTTATTACTGCGATAATCAATACCCTAAAAGATGCATCCTTAATAGTTAATAGCCAGCTAGCGCCTTCTACGGGCGGGCGGAGAGCACATGAATACCAATTAAATAAAGATGCGGGCCGCTATATTGTCGCCGTAGCAGTTGATCAACTGATTACTCGGATTGTTGCTTTTAATTTGGCTAACGAACCAATTGCACGACCAAATGAGCGGGCAATTGATCTTACAAAAGGTGTTATTGCATTAGACCAAATAATAGATTTCATTAGTGCCTATTTGTGTGACCCACAATTACCTGTAACAGGGATTATAGGCATAGGCATTGCTATGCCAGGGTTTGTAAACGCCGAAAAAGGAGTTAATAGAACATATTTTGGAAATCAAAATATAGCGCATTATATCAAATCGAAGCTGGGTTATGAAGTATTTATTGATAATGATTCCAGCGCTATAGCATTGGCCGAATTAAATTTCGGTGCGGCTAAAGGGCTGGAGGATGTAATGGTGGTGAATGTGGGATGGGGTATCGGTTTGGGAATGATCGTAAACGGTAAGCTGTTCAGAGGACATAATGGTTTTGCGGGAGAGTTTAGTCATATTCCGCTAGCAGATAGTAATAATCTTTGTTCTTGCGGGAAAAGAGGATGTCTGGAAGTTGATTCTTCTTTATTAGTGCTTACTCAGAAAGCACAGCGTGAAATGAAAAATGGTTTTGCTTCTAAAATGACTGAGATGCTTTCTGAGAATGGCACTCTTTCGGGCGAGGCCCTATTGAGAGCCGCTAATATGGGCGATCAATTAGCAATTAACCAGCTTTCGAAAGCTGGCTTTTTAATAGGGAAAGGAATCGCAACATTAATTCATATTATGAATCCGCAGGGAGTGGTAATCAGTGGAAGAGGAGCTATTGCATCCAAAATATTAATGGCACCGATACAACAAGCCGTTAATGAGTTCAGTATACCGATGTTGGCCGAACAGTGTACGATCGTACCATCTGAACTAAATAAGGAAGCGGAATTGCTCGGTGCGGCAACTTTGGTGATGGAAAGGGCGCAAAATTTTTTGAAATAAAATGAAGATATGTATAACCTAAACTATTGGCCTATGATATAAGATAACCAAGAAAACAGATACTAAAACCATTAAATCAATTCAATCAAAAAATAAATTTTAACAAACCAATCTAATCATGAAAGAAATTTATTCACGAGCATTAGCTGTTCTGTTATTTTGCATGGTAACAATAAGCAGCTTTGCACAAAAGACGGTTTCCGGAGTTATTTCAGATGCTAATGGACCATTACCGGGAGTCAGTATTTTAATTAAAGGGAGTAACCGCGGCACTACCACAGAAGCACAGGGGAGATTTTCTATTGCGGCAGCGCCATCCGATGTGTTGGTCTTTTCGATGATCGGGTATGCAGCACAAGAGATACCGGTAGGCGATCAAACATCGATTGAACTTAAACTATCCGAAGACACCGGGCAACTGAGTGAAGTCGTGGTAACTGCTCTCGGCATTAAAAGAGAACGTAAATCTTTAGGTTATGCTCTGCAAGAAGTACAAGGAGAAACCCTAAATGACGCCAAAGAAACCAATGTAACTAATGCCTTATCGGGTCGTGTAGCCGGTTTACAAGTTGCACGTTCTAGCAACGGTCCTGCTGGCTCATCTAAAATTGTATTAAGGGGATTTAACTCTTTAACAGGAGATAATCAGCCCTTGATTGTTATCGACGGTGTCCCTATGGATAACTTTGTTGGAGCAAGTGACCAAAACAATAACGATTTCTGGAATCCGGGTAAAGATAGAGGGAATGGGCTTGGCGATATTAATCCAGACGATATAGAAAGCATGTCGGTATTAAAAGGAGGTGCCGCTGCGGCACTTTACGGATCGAGAGCTGGTAACGGTGTAATTTTAATCACGACCAAAACTGGTAAAGCACAAAAGGGCTTAGGTATTTCGTATTCTTCGACAACCGGATTGGAAACAATCTTTGCAAACCCTAAATTTCAGGATAGCTTTAGTGAGGGGTATAGCGGCATTTATCTGGCTAGTGGAGAAAATAGCGAAATGAGCTGGGGCGCTAAAATTGACGGGCAGTCGGTTGAAGACCGAAACGGACAAATGGTTAATTTGCGAGCATATGACAACGTAAAAAATTATTTTAATACAGGGGTTAATATCAACCAAAATATTAACTTTTCGCAACAGATTAATGCCACTTCTGTCTATTCTTCGCTTACCTATTTAAATGATAAGAGCGTTATTCCAGGAACGAAGTTAGCCAGAACGAATTTTATAACTCGCGCGGTTTCGAAATTTGGCAAAGATGATAAATGGACAACCGATGTAAAAGTACAGTACATAAATTCTGGCGCAAATAATAGACCTTTTAGTGGCGTAAATACTTCCAATGCTTTTCGAACCATGTATTTGTTGCCGCGTTCATTAGATATCAGAGATTTCAGTGCTGCAACTAATGAAGATAAAAAAATGATATGGTATGGTTCTGGAAATGAAATTAATCCTTATTGGGCACGACTATACGATATTAATAATGATGTACGCGATCGCTTTCTTTTAAGTGGCTCGGTAAAATATCAGCTATTTGATTGGTTAAGTGCCGAAGTAAGGGGTGGGGGAGATATTTATAATACCAACACGGAAACCAAACAATATGGCGGAAGCCCGAATACGCAGACAGGACGGTATGGTACCGGTAAAGAATCTTTTAAAGAAATGAACTATACCGGTATGCTAAATGCCTCTAAAGACAATATTTGGTCGAAATTAGGAGTGACAGCATCTTTAGGTGGCCAGTTAATGCAACAAAAAAGGACTTCTCTAAACGCAAGCTCAGGTGAACTCGTAGTACCGGACTTATTTTCTCTTAATAATGGTATTGACAAACCTACTATCACTGAGTTTTACTCTGAAAAGCGAATTAATTCTGTTTTTGGTTCATTAGGACTGAATTGGGGTGGATATCTGTTTCTGGATGGAACCTTGAGAAATGATTGGACCTCAACCTTATCACCTAAGAATCGATCATTTTTATATCCGTCGATATCGGGCTCTTTAGTGATTGGCGAAATGTTACAGAGCGCAGGAAAGTCCTTGCCCAACTGGCTAAGCTATGCAAAGGTTAGAGCATCTTATGCGCAGGTTGGTAATGATATGGATCCTTATCAACTTTATAATACCTATACCATTTCTAAGGACCCTAATGGTAATACCAATGCTGGGAGAAAAGACATTTTATTCAACCCAGATGTGAAAAATGAATTAATTGCCTCATGGGAATTGGGTGCTGAACTGAAATTCTTTAATAATCGATTAGGCATTGATGCCGCAGTCTATAAATCAAATGCAACCCGTCAATTGATCAATTTGCCTATGGATCCACTTAGTGGATATTCGTCACGAAAAATCAATACAGGAGATATAGAGAATAAAGGGGTTGAGTTAATGTTAAATGGTCGCATTTTGGATAATCCAGAAGCATTCAGTTGGGATATGAATGTTAATTTTTCCAGAAACGTCAATACTATAAAAGAGCTTTATGAAGATGTGGATCAGTATAAGTTAGGAGGATTCGATAATCTTTCCATATTAGCCGTAACAGGTCAACGATATGGAGAGATTTGGGGGACAGCCTACAATCGTGTAACAGATGAGAATAGCCAGTATTATGGACAACTCATCATCAATGATGCGGGGCTTCCAAGTGCACCAGATGAGGCTGTTCGGCTTGGTAATCAACAACCGTCGGCTTTGTTAGGCATTACCAATAGTTTTTCATATAAAACTTTATCGCTAAGTTTTCTTATTGACGCTCGTTTCGGCGGTAAAATATTTTCAGGTACTAATCAAGCCATGCAAAGTATGGGGACAGCCTATGTAACTGCGCCAAATGGCGAACGAAATAATATGGTTGTACCTGGAGTGGTGTTGAATGCCGATGGAACTTATAGTGCCAACACAAAGGAAGTAACACCTCAACAGTATTGGCGAACTATAACCACAGCAAACGGGAATCTGGGCATTAATGAGGCGAATCTATATGATGCCTCCAATATCCGGTTGAGAAACTTACAACTGAATTATAACCTTCCGACCAAATGGTTTACCAAAACACCTATACAAAGAGCACGGATAGGTGTTTCCTGTAACAATGTTTGGTTAATTAGTAGTCATATGAATGGTGTGGATCCAGAATCGGTTTTTGCAACTGGAACAAATGCTGTTGGGTACGAAAACGGAAGTGCACCAACATCGAGATCTTACTTGCTGAATTTATCTATAGGCTTCTAATTAGAAAGGAATTTTTATCATGAATAGTATTAAAAATATTGTAAGACGGGCAAGTATATTAGTCGCTATCAGTATGCTGGCATTTTCTTGCTCCAAATTTGAAGAAATTAACATCGATCCAAAAGCTGCAAATGAAGATCAGGTTGAGGTTGAATATTTTATAAACGCATCTATTATTGGCGCACAAATGAACCCGGACGTTGCAGAGCGTTCTTTTGTGCTTTATTGGAAAACAGGTGGACATCAGCATTGGCAAGACGGTTTATCAACCGGTTCCAATAACGATGATTGGACAAGTGCTTATTACAACTCAGCTTCCAAATGGTTAAACGGTGCCTATAAAGCGGTCCAATTGGCCGAAGATAGGATAGCAGAAGGTAAAGAGCAGCCGTATACGCAAAATCTCTTACAAGTTGCCCGTATTTGGAGAGCTTATTTACTTAGTGAAATGTCGGATAATTTTGGACCAATGCCTATAGACGGTTTTGCCGGTTCCAACCCAAATTTTACAGATGTAAAATCAGTGTATTATTTTGCGCTTCAGGAGCTGAAAGAAGCCGTTAGTTTGCTAGACGAGAGTGTCAGTAACCCCGATAATGTAGAAAAGCAAGATCCAGCCTATGGTTATGATTATACGAAATGGAAAAAATATGGCAATTCGTTACGTATGCGTTTGGCCATGCGCCTATCTGAAGTAGATCCGGCAAAAGCGCAAGCGGAGTTTGAGGAAGCAGCAAAAGAAGGGTTGTATATTACAAAAGTGGATGAAACATTTGAGGTGCAAGAGAAGCCAGGTTGGGATGATCTTTCAGGCGTAATGACTCGGGAGTGGAATGAGCAGGAGATATCAGCTACGTTGAATAATTTGTATATCGGTTTGGGTGGAATCAATTCGGATGATCAATTAAGCACAGATTTTCATAGCAAGATCAAAGCGGCGGATTACATTGGTTTAAGATTTGCCGATCATTTTACTACAAAAACGAATGATCCATCGGCAGGCTATTGGTTGGATGGTTTACCGAAAGTTATCGACCCAAGAGCTTATAAAACGTTTATTATTCCCGGTGATTTTACCAATCTAGATTTTAGTTTATTTCCGACCTATACCAACGATGCGAAAACTACTTCTAGAAATTTAGTAGATAAGGATGGAAAAACAGTAAAAACCATTAACGCAACTTATACTTGGAATGCCTATGCTAATGGTGAATGGGGTGATAAGGGCTCTAAGAATGGATTGTATGGGTATATTGGGACAACACCACGACTTGCACAACGCTTTAGAAGTAGTGATAATAAACGTATTTTCTTTGCTCCTTGGGAAATCTACTTTTTATTTGCTGAGGCTGGTGTAAGAGGGTGGGCTACACCTATACCCGCAGAAGAAGCCTACGAAAATGGTATAAAAGCTAATTTTGAGTATTGGGGATTAAGTAGTTTTGTAGGAGATTATTTGAGCTCTACCAGTTATAATCGCGTAGGTACTTCTGTTAGTTGGGGACATACATCCGAACCTCCTAATAACCATACCATGCATTATGTGGATGGTTATACGAATACTGCAGGTACTGTTCAAATTCCGTATCCTAAAAATGACCTTTATAAGGACGGGAATGTGAAGAATGATCACCTGACTAAAATCATAACACAAAAATTTATTGCCCAATGCCCTTGGCTACCTTTAGAAACATGGTCTGATCAAAGAAGATTAGGTTTACCATTCTTTGAAAATCCTGCGGTGGAAGAAACGATTCCAAACTTGCCAGCACTTAACAGTTCAAATTATATGATGAGTAGCGTGAAATTTTTTCCGCAAAGATTACGTTATCCATCAAATTTACGGATAAGCAACACCACCGGGTATAACCAAGCTAGCGGTTATTTAGACGGGCCAGAGGCTGTCTTAACGCCTTTATGGTGGGCAAAGCATTAGTTCAAAGAAACAAATTTTAGTTACAACAAAAGGGTCTATTATATATAGGCCCTTTTCTATATATACTGCTTTTACACCCAAAGCGAGTTATAGTAGCCGTTTTATTGGCTTACTACAATTAGTTTGGAAGCAAAACATACTTTGAATACTACTTGGGAATATCTAAGAGTTTCATACCCTTATTGATAACAAGGATAAGAAAGGAGTAAATAATCGCGAGAATAAGGCGCAGGATTATATATAATGAAAGATTAAGATTAAGACATAAAAAAACCGTTCACTTTCGTGAACGGTTTTGAAATAGTTAAATAGAAAAGCTTATTTGGATTTTTTAGCTCCTTCTTCGCCTTCCATTTGTTCTTTTAATTGAGCTAATACGTCTAAATCTCCTAAAGTAGATTTTTCAACAGAATCTTTTACTTTCTTTACCGCATTAGAGGCTGCTTTAGCTTCTTTTTTACGATTGTTGAAATCTTCAACGCGTGCTTCAGCTCTTTGATCTTCCCAAATACGAGAATGGGAGATTACGATACGTTTTGCATCTTTATTGAATTCAATGATCTTGAATTGCGCAGATTCCTCAGCTTTTAAAGGTTTACCATCTTCCTTGATGCTGTGTTTGCTAGGGCAGAAGCCTTCAACACCATAAGGAAGTGCTACGATATCACCTTTGTCAGTTACCTTAAGCACTGTACCTTCATGGATAGAATCCATGGTGAATATCGTTTCGAAGGTATCCCAAGGATTTTCTTCTAATTGTTTATGACCTAAGCTTAATTTGCGATTCTCCTCATCAAGTTCTAGTACTACTACATCTAACTCTTCACCAACTTTGGTAAATTCATTTGGATGGTTAATTTTCTTAGACCATGACAAATCAGAAATATGGATTAAACCATCAACACCTTCTTCAATTTCAACGAATACACCGAAGTTAGTCATGTTTTTAACTATCGCTTTATGCTTGCTACCAATAGGGTAACGCTCCGCGATGTTTTTCCATGGATCTGGCGTTAATTGTTTAATACCTAAGCTCATTTTACGCTCTTCACGATCTAAAGTCAATACTTCAGCTTCAATCTCATCGCCTACTTTTAAGAACTCTTGTGGGCTGCGTAAATTTTGCGACCATGACATTTCTGACACGTGGATTAAGCCTTCTACACCTGGTGTAATTTCCAAGAAAGCACCGTAATCTGCAACGGTAACAATTTTACCTTTTACCTTAGAACCAATAGCCAATTCTGGATTTAAAGATTCCCAAGGATGCGGGGTAAGTTGTTTTAAACCTAAAGCGATACGTTTTTTCTCATCATCAAAGTCAAGCACAACAACGTTGATTTTCTCATCTAATGACAATACTTCTTTCGGATGTTCTATGCGGCCCCACGAGATATCGGTAATGTGCAATAACCCGTCAACACCTCCAAGATCGATAAATACACCGAAGTCAGTAATGTTTTTAACAGTACCTTCCAGTACTTGTCCTTTTTCAAGTTTTGCAACAATTTCTGATTTTTGATTCTCCAGGTCGTCTTCTATCAAGATCTTATGCGAAACCACTACGTTCTTGAATTCATGGTTAATTTTAACCACTTTAAATTCCATAGTTTTTCCAACATAGATGTCGTAATCGCGGATAGGTTTAATATCGATTTGTGAACCCGGTAAAAAGGCTTCAACACCTTTAATGTCAACAATTAAACCACCTTTAGTGCGGCTTTTAACGAAACCATTAATAATAGTGTCGTTTTCTAAAGCCTCATTGATAGCTTCCCACGACTTTTGAGTTTTAGCACGCTTACGGGAAAGAACTAACTGTCCATTCTCATCCTCACGTGATTCAACAAATACGTCTACCTTATCACCAACTTTTAGGTCCGGTAGATCGCGGAATTCAGAAAGAGATACCAAGCCATCTGATTTAAAACCGATGTTAAGTACCACATCTTTGTTGTTGATGGAAACTACAATTCCTTCAACGATTTCTCCTTTGTTAACGGAGTTAAAAGTGCCGGCGTACTGCTCTTCTAATTTAGCTCGTTCGTCTGCGCTGTAGTTGCCGAAACCTTTATCATCTTGATCCCAGTCGAAGTCGCCTTCAGGAGTGATCCAGGTGTTAGATTTGATTTCGTCGATGAACTTAGAATCAGCTTCTGATTCAATGTTCTCTTTTTCCTTAACTGATTTTACATCAGCATCTTGGATTTCAGCTTGTTTAGCCTTTAATTCTTTTTCTGCTTCTTGTTTTTTTGCCATTAATTAATTTATCTCCTTTTCCCGAAATTCATCAGGACTGCAAAGGTGCAAAAATTATTTTTAAATAAAGCAAGAAATATGAGCTTTTTTGATAAAAAGTGGTGATTATCAGGTATCAAGGTGCCAAGGTATAAGGAGTGGAGGTGTAGGGTGTCAAGATATAAGGTGTCAAGATGTAAACCGTTGATCTCTATCCTTTATCCCTTTCACTCCAAAGCTTCGGCCTTCCTTACTTTGTCCAGTACAAAAGTCAATTGCTCTTCCTCCGTCATTTCGGTATTATCTAATATAATAGCGTCATCCGCTCTAACCAGTGGACTTTCTTCGCGAGTGGTGTCTTGATAGTCGCGATGTGCAATATTTTCAAAGACTTCCTCCAAGGTGATGTCTTCGCCTTTATTTTTTAATTCTAAAAAGCGGCGCTCTGCTCTTACTTTCGGGTCTGCAGTCATGAAAATTTTAATTGATGCATGCGGAAAAACAGCCGTTCCAATGTCACGGCCATCCATTACTAGATTTTTACGGGCTCCCATTTTCTGTTGTTGTGTAACCAAAGCTTTTCTAACCGATTTTATTGCGCTCACCGCACTTACTTTTTCTGATACAGGCATTTGTCTGATTTCATCTGAAATATCCTCTCCATTTAACAGCACTTTAGTAATGCCCTGTTCTTTATGAAAGTCTATATGGATGTTCTCTAAAGCCTTTGCCACCATTTGTTCATCAGCTATATTGATTTCGTTTCTTAAAAAATAGAGTGTTACTGCCCTGTACATTGCTCCGCTATCTACATATACATAATGGAGCTTGTTCGCTAAGGCTTTGGCTACCGTGCTTTTCCCACAGGAAGAGTAACCATCAATAGCAATAATGATATTGTTTTTTTTCATGGATGCACAAACATAGAGAAATTGCTTTTTTTTCACAAGAATGAATCCATAAGGAGGTGATTTAATTTTATGTTTAGTAGGATGAGCCGGGAGCTTCTTGTTATTTAGTTATAACTTTCCTTGTATTTCAAGCTAATTGTAAATAATATGTATCCGATTTCAATCCAATAAATCAATTAAAAATATGGATTCATATTGGACTTACTATGGACTCACTATGGATTCATTAATAAAAAAGTACGACATTTGTCTTAGCTTATCCCCCTTTTGGTATTTTTGTGGACTAAACAATTTATCAATACATGTACAATATAGACGATTTAAAA
>Ga0182736_1002266_pt1 | contig 15199 bp, 12 predicted proteins | sample eDN5th30CKraftBY_FD_128882 | JGI IMG/M metagenome (GOLD analysis project Ga0182736, IMG submission 128882) | Enriched backyard soil microbial communities from Emeryville, California, USA - eDNA 5th pass 30_C Kraft BY (version 2) (version 2) | ecosystem: Environmental > Terrestrial > Soil >...
CCACGGCAACAAGGGCGTCATCGGCAAGATCCTGCCGGTCGAGGACATGCCGTTCCTGCCGGACGGCACGCCGGTCGACATCATCTTGAACACCCACGGTGTGCCGCGACGGATGAACATCGGCCAGATCCTGGAGACTCACCTGGGCTGGATCGCCAAGACCGGTTGGACCATCGAGAAGGACGGCCGGGGCGGCGTTCCCGACTGGGCGGATCAGCTTCCCGAGGAGCTGTACTCGGCCGGTCCGGACACCCGCACCGCGACCCCGGTGTTCGACGGCGCTCAGGAGGCCGAGCTGCAGGGCCTGCTGTCCTCGACGCTGGCCAACCGCGACGGCGAGGTCATGGTCAACGGCGACGGCAAGGCGATGCTGTTCGACGGCCGCTCCGGTGAGCCGTTCCCGTACCCGGTGACCGTCGGCTACATGTACATCATGAAGCTGCACCACCTGGTGGACGACAAGATCCACGCGCGCTCCACCGGTCCGTACTCGATGATCACCCAGCAGCCGCTGGGCGGTAAGGCGCAGTTCGGTGGCCAGCGGTTCGGTGAGATGGAGTGCTGGGCCATGCAGGCCTACGGTGCGGCGTACACGCTGCAGGAGCTGTTGACCATCAAGTCCGACGACACCGTCGGCCGGGTCAAGGTCTACGAGGCGATCGTCAAGGGCGAGAACATCCCCGAACCCGGTATTCCGGAGTCGTTCAAGGTGTTGCTCAAAGAGCTGCAGTCGCTGTGCCTCAACGTCGAGGTGCTGGCGAAGGACGGTGCGGCGATCGAATTGCGCGAAGGCGAGGACGAGGACCTGGAGCGGGCAGCCGCCAATCTGGGAATCAACTTGTCCCGCAACGAATCCGCCTCGGTGGAAGACCTCGCTTAATTACCAGCTACTAAACCCGCAAGGGGAAAGGGAGTTACGTGCTCGACGTCAACTTCTTCGATGAGCTCCGCATCGGCCTGGCGACCGCGGAGGACATCCGGCAATGGTCCTACGGTGAGGTCAAGAAGCCGGAAACGATCAACTACCGCACGCTCAAGCCCGAGAAGGACGGCCTGTTCTGCGAGAAGATCTTCGGACCGACTCGCGACTGGGAGTGCTACTGCGGCAAGTACAAGCGCGTGCGCTTCAAGGGCATCATCTGTGAGCGCTGTGGCGTCGAGGTTACTCGCGCCAAGGTGCGTCGTGAGCGGATGGGCCACATCGAACTGGCCGCCCCGGTCACCCACATCTGGTACTTCAAGGGCGTGCCGTCCCGGTTGGGCTACCTGCTGGACCTGGCGCCCAAGGACCTCGAGAAGATCATCTACTTCGCGGCCTACGTGATCACCAGTGTCGACACCGAGATGCGCCACAACGAGCTGTCCACCCTGGAAGCCGAGATGGTCGTCGAGAAGAAGGCCGTCGAGGACCAGCGCGACGCCGACCTGGAGGCCCGCGCCCAGAAGCTCGAGGCCGACCTGGCCGAGCTGGAGGCCGAGGGTGCGAAAGCCGATGTGCGCCGCAAGGTTCGCGACGGCGGTGAGCGCGAGATGCGTCAGCTGCGCGACCGGGCCCAGCGTGAGCTGGATCGGCTGGACAACATCTGGGACACCTTCGTCAAGCTGGCTCCCAAGCAGCTGATCGTCGACGAGACCGTCTACCGCGAGCTGGTCGACCGCTACGGCGAGTACTTCACCGGTGCGATGGGCGCGGAGTCGATCCAGAAGCTGATCGAGAACTTCGACATCGACGCCGAGGCCGAGTCGCTGCGCGACACCATCAAGAACGGCAAGGGGCAGAAGAAGCTTCGTGCCCTCAAGCGGCTCAAGGTGGTTGCGGCGTTCCAGCAGTCGGGTAACTCCCCGATGGGCATGGTGCTCGACGCGGTCCCGGTGATCCCGCCGGAGCTTCGCCCCATGGTGCAGCTCGACGGTGGCCGGTTCGCCACGTCGGACCTCAACGACCTGTACCGCCGGGTCATCAACCGCAACAACCGGTTGAAGCGACTGATCGACCTCGGTGCGCCCGAGATCATCGTCAACAACGAGAAGCGGATGTTGCAGGAGTCCGTCGACGCGCTGTTCGACAACGGCCGTCGCGGCCGGCCGGTCACCGGCCCGGGCAACCGTCCGCTGAAGTCGCTTTCCGATCTGCTCAAGGGCAAGCAGGGCCGCTTCCGCCAGAACCTGCTCGGCAAGCGTGTCGACTACTCGGGCCGTTCGGTCATCGTGGTCGGTCCGCAGCTCAAGCTGCACCAGTGCGGTCTGCCCAAGCTGATGGCGCTGGAGCTGTTCAAGCCGTTCGTGATGAAGCGACTGGTCGACCTCAACCACGCGCAGAACATCAAGAGCGCCAAGCGGATGGTGGAGCGGCAGCGGCCCCAGGTGTGGGACGTCCTCGAAGAGGTCATCGCCGAGCACCCGGTGCTGCTCAACCGTGCACCTACCCTGCACCGCCTGGGTATCCAGGCCTTCGAACCGCAGCTGGTGGAGGGCAAGGCCATTCAGCTGCACCCGTTGGTGTGTGAGGCGTTCAACGCTGACTTCGACGGCGACCAGATGGCGGTGCACCTGCCGTTGAGCGCCGAGGCGCAGGCCGAGGCCCGCATCCTGATGCTGTCGAGCAACAACATCCTGTCGCCGGCCTCGGGTCGTCCGCTGGCCATGCCGCGATTGGACATGGTGACCGGTCTGTACTACCTGACCACCGAGGTCGAAGGTGACACAGGCGAATACACCCCGGCCGCCAAGGACCGCCCGGAGACCGGCGTGTACTCCTCGCCGGCCGAGGCGATCATGGCCGTCGACCGCGGTGCGTTGAGTGTGCGGGCCAAGATCAAGGTGCGCCTCGACCAGCTGCGTCCGCCGGCCGCGGTGGAGACCGAGTTGTTCGGCGAGAACGGCTGGCGTCCGGGCGACGCCTGGATGGCCGAGACCACGCTGGGCCGGGTGATGTTCAACGAGCTGCTGCCGACCGGGTATCCGTTTGTGAACAAGCAGATGCACAAGAAGGTTCAGGCCGTCATCATCAACGACCTGGCCGAGCGCTACCCGATGATCGTGGTCGCCCAGACCGTGGACAAGCTCAAGGACGCCGGCTTCTACTGGGCCACCCGTTCGGGGGTCACGGTCTCGATGGCCGACGTGCTGGTGCCGCCGCGCAAGAAGGAGATCCTCGACTCCTACGAAGAGCGCGCCGACAAGGTCGAAAAGCAGTTCCAGCGTGGCGCTCTCAACCACGACGAGCGCAACGAGGCGCTGGTGGAGATCTGGAAGGAAGCCACCGAGGAGGTGGGTCAAGCGCTGCGTGACCACTACCCGGCCGACAACCCGATCATCACCATCGTCGACTCCGGTGCCACGGGTAACTTCACCCAGACCCGGACGCTGGCCGGCATGAAGGGTCTGGTGACCAACCCCAAGGGTGAGTTCATCCCGCGGCCGATCAAGTCCTCCTTCCGTGAGGGCCTGACGGTGCTGGAGTACTTCATCAACACCCACGGGGCCCGAAAGGGCTTGGCGGACACCGCGTTGCGTACCGCCGACTCGGGTTACCTGACCCGTCGTCTGGTGGACGTGTCCCAGGACGTGATCGTGCGCGAGCACGACTGCGGCACCGAGCGCGGCATCATGGTGGAGCTGGCCGAGGTGGCCGCCGACGGATCGCTGATCCGTGACCCCTTCATCGAGACCTCGGCGTACGCCCGCACGTTGGCGGTCGACGCGGTCGATGAGAAGGGCAACGTCATCATCGAGCGCGGCCACGACCTCGGCGACCCGTCGATCGAGGCCCTGCTGGGCGCCGGCATCTCGCAGGTGAAGGTCCGCTCCGTGCTGACCTGTGCCACCGGGACCGGCGTCTGCGCGACCTGCTACGGCCGGTCGATGGCCACCGGCAAGCTGGTCGACATCGGCGAGGCCGTCGGCATCGTCGCGGCCCAGTCCATCGGTGAGCCCGGCACCCAGCTGACCATGCGCACCTTCCACCAGGGTGGTGTCGGTGAGGACATCACCGGCGGTCTGCCCCGTGTGCAGGAACTGTTCGAGGCCCGCATCCCGCGCGGCAAGGCGCCGATCGCCGACGTCGCCGGGCGGGTGCAGCTCGAAGAGGGCGAGAAGTTCTACAAGATCACCATCGTGCCCGATGACGGTGGCGAGGAAGTCGTCTACGACAAGCTGCCCAAGCGCCAGCGGCTGCGGGTGTTCAAGCACGAGGACGGCTCCGAGCGGTTGCTGGCCGACGGCGACCACGTCGAGGTCGGCCAACAGCTCATGGAGGGCTCGGCCGACCCGCACGAGGTGCTGCGCGTGCAGGGCCCCCGCGAGGTGCAGATCCACCTGGTCAAGGAGGTCCAGCAGGTCTACCGGGCCCAGGGTGTGTCGATCCACGACAAGCACATCGAGGTGATCGTCCGGCAGATGCTGCGCCGGGTGACCATCATCGACTCGGGCGCCACCGAGTTCCTGCCCGGTTCGCTGACCGAGCGGGCCGAGTTCGAGACCGAGAACCGTCGGGTGGTGGCCGAGGGCGGCGAGCCCGCGGCCGGGCGTCCGGTGCTGATGGGTATCACCAAGGCGTCGCTGGCCACGGACTCGTGGCTGTCGGCGGCGTCGTTCCAGGAGACCACCCGCGTGCTGACCGATGCGGCGATCAACTGCCGCAGCGACAAGCTGCAGGGTCTGAAGGAGAACGTGATCATCGGCAAGCTGATCCCGGCCGGCACCGGCATCAACCGGTACCGCAACATCGCGGTGCAGCCGACCGAGGAGGCCCGGGCCGCTGCGTACACGATCCCGTCCTACGAGGATCAGTACTACAGCCCGGACTTCGGCGCCGCCACCGGCGCCGCGGTGCCGCTGGACGACTACGGCTACAGCGACTACCGCTAGTTCGACGACGAGAAGGCCCCGGGTGCGCCCGGGGCTTTTCTCGTTTCTACCGCTGTCGCGTCGCCTCTCGGGTTGCGGCGCCCGGGCCCAGCAGGTTGCATCGTCTACATGGGGGACGAGGTCAATCGCACCGATTACAGTCGCACCCAGCGCCAGCTCTACCGGCGCAAGATCCAGCAGTGCCTGGACGTTTTCGAGACGATGCTGGCGCAGTCCAGCTTCGACTGCGACCAGCCGCTGACCGGTATGGAGATCGAGGCCAATCTGGTCGGCGGTGACTACCGGCCGGTGATGGCCAACGCCGACGTGCTCGCCGCGATCGACGATCCGGCCTACCAGCGCGAACTGGGCGCCTACAACATCGAATTCAACGTCCCGCCGCGACCGCTGCCGGGGCGGCTGGGCCTGGAGCTCGAAGCCGAGGTGCGCGCCAGCCTCAACGCCGCCGAGGCCAAGGCCCACGCCGACGGAGCGCGCATCGTGATGATCGGCATCCTGCCGACGCTGATGCCCGAGCACCTGACCGGTGACTGGATGAGCGATTCGGCCCGGTACGCGGCGCTCAACGACTCCATCTTCGCGGCGCGCGGCGAAGACCTCGCCATCGACATCGACGGCCCCGAGCCGCTGACCCTGCACGCGGCGACGATCGCGCCGGAATCGGCGTGCACCAGCATGCAGTTACACCTCCAGGTGTCGCCGGTGCAGTTCGCCGACCACTGGAACGCCGCCCAGGTGCTGGCCGGCCCGCAACTGGCGCTGGGTGCCAATTCGCCCTACCTCTTCGGTCACCGGCTGTGGGCCGAGACCCGGGTCGAGCTGTTCGCCCAATCCACCGACACCCGCCCCGACGAGCTGAAAAACCAGGGCGTACGACCGCGCGTGTGGTTCGGCGAACGGTGGATCACCTCGATCTTCGACCTGTTCGAGGAGAACGTGCGCTATTTCCCGTCGCTGCTGCCGGAGATCTCCGACGAGGATCCTGTCGCCGTACTGGCGCAGGGCCGCACACCGCAGCTGGCCGAACTGCGCCTGCACAACGGGACGGTGTACCGGTGGAACCGGCCGGTATACGACGTCGTCGACGGACGGCCCCACCTGCGGGTGGAGAACCGGGTGCTGCCGTCGGGCCCGACGGTCGCCGACATGCTGGCCAACGCGGTCTTCTACTACGGCCTGCTGCGCCGGATGGCCCGTGAGCGACGGCCGTTGTGGACCCAGATGAGTTTTGCCGCCGCCCACGACAACTTTCGCGCGGCCGCGCGCCACGGCATCGATGCCCGGCTGCACTGGCCGGGGCTGGGCGAGGTCAGCGTGCCGGAGCTCACCCGGCGCGAACTGCTTCCGATGTCCCGGCAGGGTCTCGATGACTGGGGTGTGGCGCCCGAGGTGTCCGACCGGTACCTCGGCATCATCGAGGGCCGGGTCGCCTCGGGCCGCAACGGGGCCTCCTGGCAGGTGGCGACGGTCGGAGCGTTGCAGGCGCAGGGGATGAGCCGTCCGGAAGCCCTGGCGGAGATGCTGCGGCGCTACTGCGCGCACATGCACACCAATGAGCCGGTGCACACCTGGGAACTCGCCGAACTGGCCTAACGGTCCGCCGCCTCGTTCCTCGCCGGAATCGTCACCGGACTGGCCTAACGGTCCGCCTCCTCAGCCGCCTCGTTCCTCGCCGGAATCGTCACCGAATTGGCCCGATGGTCCGCCTCCTCAGCCGCCTCGTTCCTCGCCGGAATCGTCACCGAACTGGCCTAACGGTCCGCCTCCTCAGCCGCCTCGTTCCTCGCCGGCATCGTCACCGAACTAAGCTGACCGCCGTGTTGATCGGTTCCCACGTGCGCCCGGCTGACCCGTTGGCCGCCGCGGCGGCGGACGGCGCCGATGTGGTGCAGATCTTCCTCGGCAATCCGCAGAGCTGGAAGCCGCCCAAACCGCGCGAGGACGCCGAGCGGCTGCGCCAGGCAACCCTGCCGATCTATGTTCACGCGCCCTATCTGATCAACGTGGCCTCGCCGAACAACCGGGTGCGCATACCCTCGCGCAACGTCCTGCAGCAGACCTGCGACGCCGCCGCCGACATCGGCGCTGCCGCGGTGATCGTGCACGGCGGACACGTCACCGCCGACGACGACGATGAGCAGGCCGGGTTCGTGCGCTGGCGCAAGGCGCTGGACCGGCTGGAGACCACCGTCCCGGTGTATCTGGAGAACACCGCCGGCGGCGAGCACGCGATGGCCCGGCGCTTCGACACCATCGCGAGGCTGTGGGACCACATCGGTGACACCGGCGTCGGGTTCTGCCTGGACACCTGCCACACCTGGGCGGCCGGCGAGGAGCTGGCCGACGCGGTGGAGCGGATCAAGGCCATCACCGGACGCATCGACCTGGTGCACTGCAACGATTCCAAGGATGCCGCGGGCTCCGGCCGGGACCGCCACGCCAACTTCGGCACCGGCCAGATCGACCCCGAGCTGTTGGTCGCCGTGGTCAAGGCCGCCGGCGCCCCGGTCATCTGCGAGACCGCCGACGAGGGCCGCAAGGCCGATATCGCCTTCCTGCGGGAAAACCTGAGCTGATTCCGGCGGCCCGGTTAAGACATGCCGGCGCTGGTGTTTTCGGAAATCTCAGCGGCTCTGCGCTGTCGCCCGGTCCTTTCGTCACCACCGCCCGCAGGCCACTAGCCAAGACCGAACACTGTGGATTAGTGCCCAAATCATCCGTATGGCTTGCTTTCCCTTGAAACAAATGACAACTGGTTGGTAGTGTGCTATTAATTTGCTATGGCCTCGCCAGTAGGGGCGGCATCCACGTTCAATGCGGCGGGAGGATCCCCGATGACCGAGTGCCACCGTTGCGGTGTGGCGTTAATGAGCAGCCCCTAGCGCGGCGCCCCCTAGACGCGGCGGTCACGGCCTGGAACCTCCCGACCTCGGGCCGTGACCGCCGTTTTGTTTGCCGGACATAACTACGGTTACATCCATTGTGCGTGCGTGAAAAAACTGTAATACTGCGTTATGGCCGACACGCACATCGTCACCAATCAGGTCCTGCCACTCGAGGGCTACAACCCGGCGTCGTCACCGGTGCTCATCGAGGCGCTCATCCGCGAGGGCGGTCAATGGGGCGTCGACGACGTTACCGAGCTCGGTGCGATCTCCGGCTCGAGGCAGACTCAGCGCTGGGGCGAGCTCGCCGATCGCAACCGGCCGATCCTGCACACCCACGACGTCGTCGGCAACCGCATCGACGAAGTGGAATACGACCCCGCCTACCACGAGCTGATGCGCACCGCGATCGCCCACGGCCTGCACGCCGCGCCGTGGGCCGACCCGCGGCCGGGCGCCCACGTGGTGCGTGCCGCCCTAACCGGGGTGTGGACCGCCGAGCCCGGCCACATGTGTCCGATCTCGATGACCTACGCGATCATCCCGGCGCTGCGCTACAACCAGGAATTGTCCAAGACCTACGAGCCGCTGTTGACCAGCCGGGTCTATGACCCGGTGCTCAAGGTGCCCGCCACCAAAGCCGGTCTCACCGCGGGAATGTCGATGACCGAGAAGCAAGGCGGCTCGGATGTGCGCGCGGGCACGACACAGGCGGTGCCCAACGATGACGGCAGCTATACCCTGACCGGGCACAAATGGTTCACCTCGGCGCCCATGTGCGATGTGTTCCTGGTGCTGGCCCAGGCGCCCGGCGGTCTGAGTTGCTTCTTCCTGCCGCGGGTGCTGCCCGACGGCACCCGTAACCGGATGCGGCTGCAGCGGCTCAAAGACAAGCTCGGCAACCACGCCAACGCCTCCAGTGAGATCGAGTACGACGGCGCCACCGCGTGGCTCGTCGGCGAGGAGGGCCGCGGTGTCTCGGTGATCATCGAGATGGTCAACCTGACCCGGCTGGACTGCGCGCTGGGCAGCGCCACCAGCATGCGGATGGGGCTGGCTCGCGCCATCTACCACACGCAGCACCGAAAAGCGTTCGGCGCCTACCTGATCGATCAACCGCTGATGCGCAACGTGCTGGCCGACCTGGCGGTGGAGGCCGAAGCGGCCACCATGGTGACCATGCGGATGGCCGGCGCCACCGACAAGGCGGTCCAGGGTGACGACCGGGAGGGGTTGCTGCGCCGGATCGGCCTGGCGGCCACCAAGTACTGGGTCTGCAAGCGTGCCACCCCGCACGCCGCCGAGGCGATGGAATGCCTGGGCGGCAACGGCTACATCGAGGACTCGTTGATGCCGCGGCTGTACCGGGAGGCGCCGTTGATGGGCATCTGGGAGGGTTCGGGCAACGTCAGCGCCCTGGACACCCTGCGCGCGCTGGCCACCCAACCCGACTCGGTGGCCGTGCTCTTTGACGAACTGGCCGAGAGCGCCGGGCAGGATCGCCGGCTCGACGCCCACGTCGAGGCGTTGAAGACCCAACTGACGGGCCTGGGCAGCGACGTGGCCACCGCCCAGTACCAGGCGCGCAAGATCGCCGAGGACATCTGCCTGGCGCTGCAGGGCGGTTTGCTGGTGCGCCACGGTCACCCGGCCGTCGCCGAGGCGTTCCTGGCGACCCGATTCGGCGGCCAATGGGGCGGGGCGTTCGGTACGCTTCCCGCGGGCCTGGACCTCGGGCCGATCCTGGAGCGTGCCATCGTAAAAGGGTCGTAAATAGGGCGCATCGACCGGGTCGACAACGGTCGAGAGAGGCGATACATGCGGCACCACATTGCCCCGGTCGAGTTCGACAACCTTCGGACGATGACCTACGAGGTCACCGACCGCATCGCCCGGATCACCTTCAACCGCCCGGAGAAGGGCAACGCGATCACCGCCGACACCCCCCTGGAGTTGTCGGCCCTGGTGGAGCGCGCCGACCTGGACCCGAACGTGCATGTGATCCTGGTGTCCGGTCGCGGCGAGGGATTCTGCGCGGGCTTCGACCTGGGCGCCTACGCCGAAGGATCGTCGTCGGCGGGCGGCGAGAACTATCGGGGCAGCGTGCTCGACGGCAAGGTTCAGGCGGTCAACCATCGACCGGACCAGCCCTGGGATCCGATGATCGACTACCAGATGATGAGCCGCTTCGTTCGGGGCTTCGCCTCGCTGATGCACGCCGACAAACCGACGGTGGTCAAGATTCACGGCTACTGCGTGGCCGGTGGAACCGACATCGCATTGCACGCCGACCAGGTGATCGCGGCCTCCGACGCCAAGATCGGCTATCCGCCGATGCGGGTGTGGGGCGTGCCGGCAGCCGGGTTGTGGGCGCACCGGCTCGGCGACCAGCGCGCGAAACGCCTTCTGCTGACCGGAGATTGCATCACCGGTGCCCAAGCCGCCGAATGGGGGCTGGCCATCGAGGCCCCCGACCCGGCCGATCTCGACGAGCGCACCGAACGCCTGGTCGGCCGCATCGCCGCGATGCCGGTCAACCAGTTGATCATGGCCAAGCTCGCGCTCAACACCGCGCTGCTGCAACAGGGCGTGGCCACCAGTCGCATGGTCAGCACCGTCTTCGACGGGGTGGCACGGCACACCCCGGAGGGGCATGCGTTCGTCGCCGATGCGGTGGCACACGGTTTCCGCGACGCGGTGCGGCACCGCGATGAGCCGTTCGGGGACTACGGCCGACGGGCATCCGGGGTCTAGGCGTGCGAGATGCCCAACCCACCAGTTCGCATGACGGCCAGGTCGGTGGTGTTGTCGGTGCTGCTGGGCGCCCATCCCGCCTCCGCCAGCTCAGCTGAATTACTCAGGCTCACAGCAGATTTCGGTATCAAAGAAACCGCTATGCGGGTGGCGCTGACTCGGCTGGTCGCCGCCGGGGACCTGGTCCGCTCCGCAGAGGGCTACGGCCTCTCCGAACGGCTGCTGGAACGTCAGCGCCGGCAGGACGAGGCGCTGAATCCGCGCATCCGACCCTGGGGTGGCGACTGGTACGCCGTGGTGATCACCAGCATCGGCTGCGAGCCGCGAACCCGGGCCACCCTGCGCGCTGGGCTCACCGAGCGGCGATTCGCCGAACTGCGCGAAGGGATTTGGATGCGCCCGGACAACATCGACATCGACCTCGGTGACTTGGTCCCCTACACCAGGATGCTCACCGCCCGCGACGAACACCCGGTCGAGCTCGCCGGCAAGCTGTGGGACCTGACCGGCTGGGCGGTCACCGGCGATGAGCTGCTCGCCGAGATGGCGCACGCCACCGAGGCGGCGGACCGCTTCACCATTGCCGCGGCCATGGTCCGGCACCTGCGCCGCGACCCGGTGTTGCCGGCCGAACTGCTGCCGCCCGGCTGGCCCGGTGAGCGGATCCGCGGACGCTACGCGGAATTCGTCGAGGAAGTGGCGGCACGGCGCGATGCGGAACAGACGGCGGAGGTGCCACGATGACGGACTCGGTGCGGGTGGAGCGCAGCGGCGCGGTCACGACGGTGGTCCTGAACCGGCCGCAGGCGCGCAACGCCGTCGACGGCCCGACCGCGGCCGCGCTGTATGAGGCCTTCGCCGAATTCGACCGCGACGACACCGCGTCGGTCGCCGTGTTGTGGGGGGATCACGGAACCTTTTGTGCGGGCGCCGATCTCAAAGCGTTCGGCACCGAGAGGGCCAATCAGACCCACCGCACCGGCCCGGGGCCGATGGGTCCGACCCGGATGATGCTGTCCAAGCCGGTGATCGCAGCGGTGAGCGGCTACGCGGTGGCCGGCGGCCTGGAGTTGGCGCTCTGGTGTGACATGCGGGTCGCCGAGGCCGACGCCGTGTTCGGGGTGTTCTGCCGGCGCTGGGGGGTGCCGCTCATCGACGGCGGCACGGTGCGCTTGCCGCGGCTGATCGGCCACAGCCGCGCCATGGACATGATCCTCACCGGCCGCGCGGTCGACGCCGACGAGGCGCACGCGATCGGCCTGGCCAACCGGGTGGTGCCGAAAGGGCAGGCCCGCAGCGCAGCCGAGCAATTGGCCGGCGAACTCGCCGAACTGCCCCAGGGCTGTCTGCGCTCGGACCGGCTCTCGGCGCTGCGGCAGTGGGGGATGACCGAGCCCCACGCGATGGACCAGGAATTCGCCAGCCTGTCGCGGGTGGCCGACGAGGCGCTGCACGGAGCGGGCCGGTTCGCCGGCGGCGCCGGCCGGCACGGCGCCAAGGCCTGAAGGCGGCGGCCGCCCGGGCCGCCCGAGCGGATCAGCGCTTGTCGGCGATGACGTTGCCCGAACCGCGATCGTCGACCGTCGGCTCGCCGCCGCGGTAGGTGACGGAGTTGTTGAGCCCGGTGACCGTCAGCGACTTCTCGACCCGCTCGACGGTGATCCGGTTGTCGGCGCCGGCGACGTTCACCGCCTCGCAGCGGCCCCGGACGGTCAAGCTGTTGTTCGATCCGGCCACGTTGAGCGACTTGCCGTCGGCGCAGTCCACCGCCGACGTCGTTCCGAACGATCGGTAGGTGATCGTGTCGGAGAATTGCGCGTCGGCATAACCTTTGGCGATCCGCGCGGATTTGGGCGGCGGCTCCGAATCGCAGCCGGCCACGCCGGCGCCGACCGCCAGCAGCGCGGCACCGGCTACCAGAATCGGGCGGAGGTTTCGGCGGTGATCGCGGGTCACGCCGGTACGCGGGCGAGCCGGTTGGTCATGCCCAGCTCACGTCCGCGGTCGAACAGGAAAGGGTCGCCATTCTTGTAGTAGACGGTCTGGTCATAGCCGTAGACGGTGACGTCGTTGATGATGGTCTCGGCGATGACGGTGTTCTGCGAGCCCTGCATGGTCACCGCCCAGCAGTCCCCGAAGGCATGCACGGTGATGTTGACCCCGTTGATGAACAAGGTGCCGCCGTTGCAGTCCAGCGTGCGGGTCTCGTGCACGCCGTAGATATGGATGTCGCCGGGCACGGCACGCGCGCTCGGGGTGCCGCCCAGCAGGCCGGCCCCGAAACACAGCAGCGCAGCACCCAGCGCGGTCCATTTCATCTCTCGTGCCCCTCTCGCCGGACGCGATTTCGGCAAAGCTTACGTCGCGCCGGGTCGGCCGTACGCCGGTTCCCCCACTAATCGGTGGATTAGAGTTCTTAGCTGATCTCCCCAGTCCGGCCTGCACAATACGAAGGGCGAACGCCATGCCAGCTCGACCAGACCCGCCGTCGGCGGGCGGTCGCTCGCGCACCAACGGCAAGTCGGGGGCGCGACCGGTCAAGCTGAGCCGGGAGGTCATCGTCAACGCGGCACTGAACTTCCTGGACCGCGAGGGCTGGGACGCGCTGACCATCAATGCGCTGGCCACCCAGCTGGGCACCAAGGGCCCGTCGCTGTACAACCACGTGCACAGCCTGGGTGACCTGCGCCGGGCGATGCGGATGCGGGTCATCGACGACATCCTCGAGATGCTGACCCAGGTCGGTCAGGGCCGCGCCCGCGACGACGCGGTGCTGGTGATGGCCGGTGCCTACCGCAGCTACGCCCACCACCACCCGGGCCGCTATTCGGCGTTCACCCGGATGCCGCTGGGTGGCGAGGACCCGGAGTACACCGCCGCGGCCACCCGCGCCGCGGCCCCGGTGATCGAGGTGCTGGCGTCCTACGGACTCGAGGGTGAGCGGGCGTTTCACGCGGCGCTGGAGTTCTGGGCGGCGATGCACGGTTTCGTGCTGTTGGAGATGACCGGGGTGATGGATGACGTCGACACCGACGCGATCTTCTCGGATATGGTGCGTCGGCTGGCTTCGGCGATGGAGAGCCGTACCGGGTAGCCGCGGCGGGGGCCGAAGGGGCCGGGGCGACGCGCTTTGACCTGCCGGAGTCCAGGCGGGTATTGTGGTAGCTCGTGCCTGGCCACGAGGCGCGTATTGGTGACATGACGCGCGCGCCTGGCCCAATTCGCATGTCCATTATGCAGCGGAGCAATCCGCGGCCGGCCCATGCGACACGCCCGACCGCGGGTAGCGGTAGGGCACAGGACTGACAAGTTTTGCAGAGTTCGAACAGCGATACAGGAAGCCGGTAGATGCCAACCATTCAGCAGCTGGTCCGCAAGGGCCGCCGCGACAAGATCGGCAAGGTCAAGACCGCGGCCCTCAAGGGCAGCCCGCAGCGTCGTGGCGTGTGCACTCGCGTGTACACCACCACCCCGAAGAAGCCGAACTCGGCGCTTCGCAAGGTGGCCCGCGTCAAGCTGACCAGCCAGGTCGAGGTGACCGCCTACATCCCGGGCGAGGGTCACAACCTGCAGGAGCACTCGATGGTGCTGGTGCGTGGCGGCCGGGTGAAGGACCTGCCGGGTGTGCGCTACAAGATCATCCGCGGCTCGCTGGACACCCAGGGGGTCAAGAACCGCAAGCAGGCCCGCAGCCGCTACGGCGCCAAGAAGGAGAAGAGCTGATGCCGCGCAAGGGTCCCGCTCCCAAGCGTCCGCTGGTTTCCGACCCGGTCTACGGGTCGCAGCTGGTCACCCAGCTGGTCAACAAGGTGCTGCTGGCCGGTAAGAAGTCGCTGGCCGAGCGCATTGTCTACGGCGCGCTGGAGCAGGCACGCGACAAGACCGGCACCGACCCGGTGGTCACGCTCAAGCGCGCGCTGGACAACGTCAAGCCGGCCCTCGAGGTGCGCAGCCGTCGTGTCGGTGGTGCCACCTACCAGGTGCCGGTCGAGGTGCGGGCAGAGCGCTCCACCACGCTGGCGCTGCGCTGGCTGGTGAGCTTCTCCCGGCAGCGTCGGGAGAAGACCATGATCGAGCGGCTGGCCAACGAGATCCTCGATGCCAGCAACGGGCTGGGTGCCTCGGTGAAGCGCCGGGAGGACACCCACAAGATGGCCGAGGCGAACCGGGCCTTCGCGCACTACCGCTGGTGATCACGTCGGTGGCCTGACCGCCGATGCACTTGCGACAACATGCAATTGAAGTAACCGAAAGAGTGGGAAGACTGCTGTGGCACAGGATGTGCTGACCGACCTGAACAAGGTCCGCAATATCGGCATCATGGCGCACATCGATGCCGGTAAGACGACGACGACCGAGCGGATCCTGTACTACACCGGCGTCAACTACAAGATCGGTGAGACGCACGACGGCGCCTCGACCACCGACTGGATGGAACAGGAGCAGGAGCGCGGCATCACCATCACCTCCGCCGCGGTGACCTGCTTCTGGAACAAGAACCAGATCAACATCATCGACACCCCGGGCCACGTCGACTTCACCGTCGAGGTGGAGCGCTCCCTGCGGGTCCTCGATGGCGCCGTTGCCGTGTTCGACGGCAAGGAGGGCGTGGAGCCGCAGTCCGAGCAGGTGTGGCGGCAGGCCGACAAGTACGACGTGCCCCGGATCTGCTTCGTCAACAAGATGGACAA
>Ga0182736_1002267_pt1 | contig 15196 bp, 17 predicted proteins | sample eDN5th30CKraftBY_FD_128882 | JGI IMG/M metagenome (GOLD analysis project Ga0182736, IMG submission 128882) | Enriched backyard soil microbial communities from Emeryville, California, USA - eDNA 5th pass 30_C Kraft BY (version 2) (version 2) | ecosystem: Environmental > Terrestrial > Soil >...
CTGGGCGTTCTGGCCCAGATCGGCGAGAGACTGAAGAGTCGCCATGGATTAGGCCCTCACGTTCTTGGCATTGAGGGCAGCAACGTCCAGGACCTCAGGCTGCTGAGCGGTATGCGGATGCTCAGCGCCGCCATAGACGCGCAGGTTGCCCATGATCTGACGGAAAAGCGGGCCGCGGGGAAGCATGCGCTCCACAGCCTTCTCGACCACGCGCTCAGGGAAGCGGCCGTCGAGAATGAACTTCGCGGTGCGCTCCTTGATGCCGCCCGGATAACCGGTGTGGTGATAGTACACCTTCTGCTCGCGCTTGCGGCCGGTGAACACCACCTTGTCGGCGTTGATGACGATGACGTTGTCGCCGCAGTCGACGTGGGGCGTGTAGTTCGCCTTGTGCTTGCCGCGCAAGCGCATGGCAACGACCGAAGCGAGACGGCCCACAACGAGGCCCTTCGCGTCGATCACAACCCACTTCTTCTCGACCTCGGCGGGCTTCAGCGAAGTCGTAGTCTTCATTGCGCTGTATCCCGTTGGAGCCATATGGCTCAGGTTCTGAAAACGACAAACCGCCGCGAGATGCGGCGGCGAGTGCCCGTTGTTTAGTGAGACAAGGCCCGGAAGTCAACAGCGTTTTCAACCGCGCGATTTCCACAAAACCCTTATAAAACAAGCCTTAGAGACCATATGGTATTTTAACACCACATATGAGGCATTTGGATACCACATTGATTTGGCTTCCTGCCGATTACCACTATTCTCCCGTGGCGCGGCACATCCCGTCCCGCAGAATCGGAGAGGCTCCCGATGAGCGATGAACTGACCTTCTTCACGAATCCCATGTCCCGCGGACGCATCGCCCGCTGGATGCTCGAGGAAACGGGCTGCCCCTATCGCACGGAAATCCTCGATTTCGGCACCGACATGAAGGCGCCGGGCTATCTCGCCATCAATCCCATGGGGAAGGTGCCGGCGATCCTCCATAAGGGAAAGATCGTCACCGAGGCAGCGGCGATCTGCGCCTATCTGGCCGATGCTTTTCCCGAGGCCGGCCTCGCTCCGCCGGTTCAGGACCGGGCCGCCTATTACCGCTGGATGTTCTTCGCGGCCGGCCCTGTGGAAGCAGCCCTCAGCAACAAGGCCTTCGGCTTCGAGGTCCCGACCGACCGGCAGCGGATGATCGGCTACGGCAGCATCGAGAATGTGGTCGACGCCCTGGAATATGCTGTGACGCAGTCCGAATACATCGCGGGCGACCGCTTCACGGCCGCGGACGTCTATGTCGGCTCCCAGATCGGCTGGGGCATGATGTTCGGCACTTTGGAGAAGCGGCCCGCCTTCGAAGCCTATTGGCAGCGGATCAGCTCGCGCCCCGCCGCCGTGCGGGCCCGGGAGATCGACGATGCCCTCGTACCGCCCAAGGCGTGAGCCGATCCATGTCTAACGACGCTCCGGGATCGAGTAGGTCCCGGTCGCATGGCAGACCACGTCCGAGCTCCCCTCGGACATGATCGACACGTCGCCGACCGCCAGACGCTTGCCCAGCTTCAGCAGGCGGCACTCGGCGATGAGGGCGCGGGGCTCGGGCTTCCTCAGGAAGTTGAAGTTGAGGCTGGTGGTGACGGCAAGCGCCACGGGACCGATATGGGCGAGAATGGCCGCGTAGAGGGCCAGATCCGCCAGCGCCATCATGGCCGGGCCGGAAATGGTGCCGCCGGGGCGCAGGTGGCGCTCGTGGTATTCCATGCGCATCCGGGCGGAGAGCGGCCCGACCTCATCGACGAAGTAGCTGCGGCCTCCCGCGTGCATCTGCGGAAATTCCCGGTCGAGGAACGCCGTCAGCTCGTCTTTCGTCATGATCGGATGGTGCGAAGCCATGCGTGAAATGCTCATTGAACTGCCCTGCCCTATCCCATACGTTCCCTCCATGAACCACGACAATTATCCGAACGATTACATCCGCGGCATCCTCAACAGCGTGAAGACGATCGCGCTGGTCGGCGCCTCGCAGAACCCGGCGCGCCCGAGCTGGATCGTGACCAAATACCTGCTGGAGCGCGGCTACGACGTGATCCCGATCAATCCAGGACTGGCCGGCGGCGAGCTTCTCGGCAAGAAGGTCTATGCCTCCCTCAAGGAGGTGCCCGTTCCCATCGATATGGTCGAGGTGTTCCGCAATTCGGAAGCCGCCGGTCCGATCACCGACGAGGCCCTCGCCCTCGATCCCCTGCCGAAGGTCTTGTGGATGCAGCTCTCCGTCCGCAACGATGAGGCCGCCGCGAAGGCCGAGGCCCAGGGCCTGAAGGTCGTCATGGACCGGTGCCCGAAGATCGAGTTCGGACGGCTGTCCGGCGAGATTTCCTGGCAAGGCGTGAACTCGCGCATGCTGAGTTCGAAGAAGCCGGTTCTGTCGGGCAAGGGTTTTCAGAAACTCAGCCTCAACCGGCCCTGACAGTACCGGTCATCCCCGGCCGGCGGCTGCCGGAGATGACGTCGGGCATGCCAAACACTCTCCTTGACGGACGAACGATATGTTCTTTAAATAGAACGCATCAATTTCCTAAAGGAACGCCCACCATGACCGACCGTCTGCCAGGCTTCAACACGCTCGCCATCCACGCCGGAGCGGCTCCCGATGCTGCGACCGGTGCCCGCGCGACGCCGATCTACCAGACCACGTCCTTTGTTTTCGACGATGTGGACCACGCGGCTTCGCTCTTCGGCCTTCAGGCTTTCGGCAACATCTATTCCCGCATCGGCAACCCGACCTGCGCCGTTCTGGAGGAGCGCGTCGCCGCGCTAGAAGGCGGAACGGCAGCTCTCGCGGTGGCCTCTGGCCACGCGGCGGAGTTCCTGACCTTCCATACCCTGCTCCAGCCGGGCGACGAGTTCGTGGCGGCCAAGAAGCTCTATGGCGGCTCGATCAACCAGTTCAACCACGCCTATAAGAACTTCGGCTGGAACGTGGTTTGGGCCGATTCGGACGATCCGTCCTCCTTCGAGGCGGCCATCACGCCCAAGACCAAGGCCATCTTCGTCGAGTCCATTGCCAACCCGGGCGGCGTGATCGTCGACCTTCAGGCCATCGCGGCCATCGCCAAGAAGCATCGGATTCCGTTCATCGTCGACAACACGATGGCGTCCCCCTACCTGATCCGTCCCTTCGAGCATGGCGCGGACATCATCGTCCACTCGGCCACCAAGTTCCTCGGCGGCCACGGCAACTCGGTCGGCGGTCTGATCGTCGACGGCGGCTCGTTCAACTTCGCGGGCGATGACCGCTATCCCATGCTGTCCAAGCCGCGGCCGGAATATGCCGGCATGGTGCTGGGCGAGACTTTCGGCAATTTCGGCTTCGCCATCGCCTGCCGCGTGCTCGGTCTGCGCGACCTCGGACCGGCACTCTCCCCCTTCAATGCCTTCCTGATCCTCAACGGCATCGAAACCCTGCCGCTGCGCATGCAGCGCCACTCGGACAACACGCTCGCCGTCGCCGAGCATCTGCAGGGGCATGAGAAGGTGTCCTGGGTCAGCTATCCGGGCCTGCGCTCGGACCGCTACCACAACCTCGCCAAGCAGTACTGCCCCAAGGGCGCCGGCGCTGTCTTCACTTTCGGTCTCAAGGGCGGCTACGAGGCCGGCGTGAAGCTCGTCTCGAACCTGAAGCTGTTCTCGCACCTGGCGAATATCGGCGATACCCGCTCCCTGGTGATCCACCCGGCCTCGACCACGCACCGCCAGCTGACCGACGAGCAGAAGACGCAGGCCGGTGCGGGCCCGGAGGTGGTGCGTCTCTCCATCGGCCTCGAAGACACGCAGGACCTGATCGACGACCTCAATCAGGCGCTCGACGCAGCGTAAGCCGGGCCTTCTCCTTTAAGGACCGCCCCTCATCACCGGCACAAAGCCGGTGATGACGGAAAGAACCCTTGTGAGACAACCGGAAAACGAAAAGGGCGGCCCGGAAGCCGCCCTTTTTGCTGAGAAACCAGCTCCTTACGCGGCGCGAGAGGAGCCGGCTTTCTTGTAGGTGTTGTGGATCGCGTTGAGCGAACGTTCGAGCGCCGTCCAAAGGCGGCCGATTTCCTCGGCTCCTTGAGAGCTTGAATCGTATTCCCGTGCGCCCTCGCCCGTTGCCAGGGAGAGAGTCAGTTCCGGGCGATGGGTGATCTGGCCGGCCCAGACCGGAACCTGGAGCGCGTTCAGGGCACCGCGCGCATCCGCCACCACATGGGCCTCCGTATCGCCATGCTTGGCCGGCGCGGCATTGATCACGGCGGCATACGGCTTGCGGTGTTCGCGCGCGATGGCGACCGTGTCCTGCAGGGCTGCAATGTCGAACAGGCTCGCGCGGGTCGGAATGATCACGAGGGTGGCCTGCTTGATCGCTTCGGCCACGATGGCAGACTTGTTCGGCGGCGTATCGACGAGAACCCACTCGTAGCCTTCGCGTTTGGCCTGCTTGATGGCTTCATCGATGTTGCGCACGTTGTGCTTCAGGCCCAGGTATTCCTGGTTGCGGATCTTGTGCCAGAGGGACAGGGAGCCCTGCGGATCGTTGTCGATCAGCAATGTGGGGCGGGAAGGGTTGGCGATATAACTCGCGAGGTGAGCAGCAAGCGTGCTCTTACCCGAGCCGCCTTTCCGCGAAGCAAAGACCAGCACATTCATGCCTGACTCCTCATAAGCCTGTTCCTACAGCCCTGCACCTAGGGGTTAACCTATCTTAATATTGTTCACCTATGTCAGAGCAAGTACTGATTTCCTAATTGGCGACGTATTCCCACGGCGATTTTGATGGGTAAGGGGTTCGATTGGTCGAGTTCATCCCAGTGCCCGGCAGAGGATTCCGTTTCGGCAGACTTCGAAGATCAGCCCTCGAAGTTCGGAAGAGCCAGAAAAGTTCCTTGGAAAAATGAACTTTTCGCCCCCTGAAAAGGACAAGAAGCAGTAAACAATCCGAGTCAGGCTTTACCGGTATTCAGCTCGTATATCCTGCTCTGAAACTGCTTTTCGGGGCAGGAACCACACTCCCGCTTGGCCGTTAAGCTCCAGACTTCACCAGTTTAGGAGCTGACAAATGTCCAAGAAGATGTTGTTTGCAGGCGCTGTTCTCGTGGCCCTCGCCCCGGTTGGCGCCTTCGCCCAGTCGGGCGGCGGCGTTGCTGCCGGTGCGGCCACGGGTGCCGTCGGCGGTGCCATCGTCGGCGGCCCGATCGGAGCAGCCGTGGGCGGCGTGACGGGCGCGATCGTGGGCGGTCTCGCCGACCAGCAGCAGCCGCAGTTCCGCCAGTATGTCGTGACCCAGGGCGTTCCGTCCTACCGCTATCAGGAAGAAGTTCGCGTCGGCGCCACCCTGCCGACCTCCGGCGTGCAGTATTACGAGGTTCCGGCCGAATACGGCGTCACCAACTACCGCTACACCGTCGTGAACGATACCCCGGTCCTCGTCGAGCCGAGCACCCACCGCATCGTCCAGGTTATCCGCTAAAATTCGGCGGATACCGAATTCCAGGGCGGCCTTTCGGGCCGCCCTTTCCTTATGTCAGGCTTGGCTCACCCGGGCATGAACGACGGCCATCGCAAGAACAGCCATGGCGAAGATCTGATGCGCCAACCCGGCCCAGAGGGGCACCGCGAGCAGCAGCGTCACGATTCCGAGAACCATCTGCGCAAGCGCCAGCGCGGCCATTCCCATCGCCCGACCGGCGGTCTTCGAGGCTGGATCCCGGCGGCGAATGGCCCAGGCGTGCCACACGGCGAAAGCTACGATGGCATAGGCCACGAGGCGGTGGTTGAACTGCACGAGCAGTACGTTGTCGACGAAGTTCTCGATCCAGGGTTTGACCACGAACAGGGCTGAAGCCGGCGGAACCAGGGCTCCGTCCATCAGGGGCCATGTGTTGTAGGTGAGCCCGGCTTTCGAGCCGGCCACGAGCCCACCGAGCGCGATCTGGAACAGGATCAGCCCGACGAGGATGCGGGGCGCATAGCCAGTCCGTGCCTCCTGCCGGACCGAGGCGGAACGGTCCTTCAGCCCCGACGCCACCCAGACGAGGCAGGCGAGAATGATGCTGGCAACCGTCAGATGAAGGGCAAGCTTGATGGGCGCCACGGCGGTCATGCCCGGCTCGAGGCCGGACGCCACCATGATCCAACCGATGGCGCCTTGAAGGCCGCCCAGGGCTCCGATGCCGAGAAGGGTCAGGGCCAGCCGGCCCTTGATCGTTCCCCTCGCCCAGAACCAGACGAGCGGGAGAAAGAACACCATGCCGATCAGGCGGCCAAGCTGCCGGTGCCCCCATTCCCAGGCATAGATGAACTTGAACTCCGATAGGGTCATGCCTTTGTTGACGAGTTCGTACTGGGAAATCTGCCGGTACTTCTCGAACTCGGCCAGCCAGGCTTGCTCGGTCAACGGCGGAATGGCGCCCGTGACGGGCTTCCATTCGGTGATCGAAAGGCCGGAACCGGTCAGGCGCGTGGCTCCGCCCACCGCCACCATCAGGACTACCAGGGCGGCAAGGCTGTAGATCCAGATGCGAACGGCGGACAAGGAACGGCTTTGAGGCACGCGCGCCAGCGGCACGCCCTCGGTGGAGGCTGCGACAGCCATGCTCACTCTCATCGTCGATTAGGGCTTGAACCCGGGGTACGGACGTCACATAGAGGCTATGCCTTCGAGAGGCAATTCATGCCGGTGACGCACCGTTACGGCGCGACGTCGATGATTTGAGGATTTCGCCCATGGGCATTCGCCTGCGCAAGCTGATCGGCACAGTCGTCATGCTGGCCTTCATCATTTTCTACGCGCTGTTCGCCATGGCCGTCGCGGAAGGCCGGATCACGCAGGCGCCCAAGCTCCTCCAGACTGTCGCCTATATCGTGCTCGGCCTGATCTGGATCATTCCGCTCATGCCTCTGGTCCGCTGGATGGCGAAGCCGGACAAGTCCTAGAGTATCGGGCGTGAATGCGAACTCACGTCCGACACTCCAAGTTCTTGTTTGATCGCATCTTTTCACGCAAAGCCGGTTCCCACTTTTGCGTTCGATGCTCTAAGCTCCGCCGATTCCCTCGATGATTGTCCCCGTGCCGCCGCAGATCGGGCACGGTGTGACGCCGATGCGACCACTGCCCTTGCACTCGGGGCAGACATTCTCGCCCGCTCCAGGCGTCCCCGGCTCGGCCTGATCACCGGGATTGAGCTTCGTATGGTCGGTAGAGGCCTGATCTTTCGGTGTGTCGGTCATGGCTAAGCTCGCATGAGGCTTCATGCGAACAACGCGGACGCGGAATCCCGGTTGCCTGACGGACAAAGAAAAGGCCCGTTGGAGACGGGCCTTTCAGGATATCAATCGCAGATCCGGCGCGTCCGGTGTTCCCAGCCCCAGCCGGGAACCCACTCCCGGTAACGCTCGGTCGTGCAGCGCTCCACATAGACCTCGCGAACGGGACGATGGCGATAGACCGGCCGCACTTCCTCCACATAGACCGGCGGTGGCGGCGGCGGCGGAGCACGGTAGACGACCGGAGGCTGCGGCTGGGCGACGGCCGAGCCAACGACGGCGCCCACGGCAAGACCTCCCAGGGCTCCCAGAGCCACGGCGGCACCGGGAGACAGGCGATCACGCGCTGCAGCCGGTTGAGCGGCAGCAAGGCCGGTGACCAGCGCCAGGGCCGCAGCGGTACCGGAAACAAGTCGGAAGATCTTCATGATCATCACCTACGACAGGAGAAAGGCTACATGCCCTCCTCTTCATGTCATGAGATATACTGTCCCAAACCTCTCTGAAAGCTGAACAGATTGTGGCAACGCTTGGCCTTGGACCAAATCTGCCGAGACGGTGACCAAACCCTTAACGCACCTGCCGGCCCATCTGACTGATCCCGCAGGTTCCGATCAGGCTCCAGCGCTGCGCAGCGGGACCGACAGCAGGACGCGGACAAGATCCGCCTGACGATTGGTATCCGTTTTCCGGAACAGGTTCTTCAGGTGGAAAACGACCGTCGTCTGCGCCACTTCGAGTTCTTCGGCGATCTGGTCGAGCCGTTTGCCGTCGATCAGCATGAGGGCCACCCGCGTTTCCGAGGGCGTCAGGTTGTAGAGCCGCACAAGGGTGTCCCCTGAGACCTTGGCGCGCTGCTCCGTGTCGATGACGAGCAGCACGACGGCTTCAGGGCGTTCCTCCGCCGAAAACCGCTGTCCCTGGATCAGGACGAGATAAGGGCGCCCGCCCGAGTTGCGCGGGAAAGAGACGATCTCGTCCAGCGTTTCTTCCTCGAAAGCCTTTCCGATGGCCGAATAAAGCTTGCTGTTCTGCTTGGTCGCGGCCCCTTTCAGAACTCCCTGCGAGGCAACCAAGCCGTCGTCCTCGGCCAGAATGCGCTGCGCTTCCTTGTTCATCACGCGAATGGCGCCATTCTCGTCGACAATCACAACGCCGACGAGGAATCGGTCGAACGCGAAGGTCGCCTTGTAAAGAGCATCGACCGTGCGGCCCTTGGAGGATTTCAGGATCTCCTGCCAGGATTCCTCGGCCCGCGTGACAGCATTCGTCTGAACGCGTGTGACCTGATCGAGGCGGGCCGCGATGGTGGCCAGCAGGATTTCATAATCGATCGGCTTGACGAGGTAGTCGTCAGCCCCTGCCTGCTTGCCTGTGAGGACGTCGTTTCGCTCGGCCAGCGCCGTCAGGAAGATGAACGGAACATCGGACATCGTGCCTTGCTCACGCAACGCCTTGAGAACGTCGTAGCCGCCGAGGCCTGGCATGGTGATGTCACAGAGAACAAGATCCGGCCGGTGCTTTTCGAGGAGGCTGAGTGCCTCGCTGCCATTGGCGGCCTGGAGAACATGGTAGCTGGCGGCCTCCAGTTCCTCGGCGATGTCGCCTCTGAGGTCGTCTTCGTCTTCAACACAGAGAATCGTTTTTTGAGCATTCATCGGATTCAGTCACTCATGCAGCCTGTTGCGCTTGTTCGGCATTGGCTATGGGCAGATCGAAGGTGAACAGCGATCCGGCAGCCTCATAGCTCTCAACGTGAATTTCTCCCCCATGCAGGTGCATGATCCGCTGGGCGAAATTCAATCCAATTCCCGTTCCGGCAATACCCGATGCCGTCCGAGCACGATAGAAACGATCGAAGATCTTCGGCAATTCATCCGCCGGAATACCAATTCCCCAGTCCCGGATAGAGCAGAGGGCACGGGATCCCTCCATCCAGATCTTGACCTCGACGACCGGCGTACTCCCTGAATACTTGATCGCATTGGAAAGGAGATTGACGACGACCTGCTCGATGAGCATGCCGTCGCAATAGACCATCACAGGAGTGTCAGGAACATCGAAGCGGATGTCGGCATGTACGCTGACCTCGCGTTGCCGCTCGCAGATGTCCACGACGAGTTCCACCAGATTGTAGGAAGCCGGATTGACCTCGATCGTGCCGGCATCGAGTTTGGCCGCATTCAGCACGCTCTCCACGAGACGAGTCAGGCGGGTACCTGCATTGCGGATCTTCTGGACGCGTGTGACCAGCTCGTCCTGTGTCAGTTCGGCGCCGCGCCGTAGAATGCGCTGCGCACTGGAATCCAGAATGGCGAGCGGCGTCCGGAACTGATGGGACACCATGGATACGAAGCTGCGATAGGCGTTCGTGGTCTCGCGCTCGCGATCCAGGGCCGATTCCAGGGCCCTTGCGACCTGCTTGTAGCCGGAAATATCCGTCAGACGCACGAAGATCGTCGCGCCATCGGCCTTCGTGAGGGAAAGACGAGCCCACGTGTCCTTCTTGAGCATGAGATCGAGCTCGATCTCCTCGAATGGAGACACCGCGTTCACGAGACGAATGTCGGCCCCTTCGCACATGGCAAAGCACCGCAGGAAGCTGGTGAGATCCATCTCCTCGCTGCACCACAGGGATACGGGAGCGGCGGCCCAGATCTGCTCGTTGGCGAAGAGAAGCTTTCCCGTCCAATCGAAGGCCGCGAATCCTTCCGATGCGGACTTGATCGCCGCGATCAGGCGGCGCTCGGCTTGGCGCAAGGCGGCCGTCCGCTGCAGCACCTTGATTTCCAGATCGAAGTTCTGCCGCTCTGCCTGCTTTCGGGCCAGCCACTGCTCGGTCACGTCGCGCATGAAGGCGATGCCGAGCTTCCGCTCGGCCATGGAGACAGGAAGGCAGTTGATTTCGAGGCATTGCTCCTGCCCGTCGGACGAGGAAGTCTCCTTCTCGAAGATCGAGCTCACACCCTCCGTCGCGCGGACAAGGGACCCGATCACCCCCTCCTGAGCGAAAATCGGATCGATATCCGACATGTGCTGTCCCACGGCCTGATCGGGCTTGATATTCAGCAGGTCCTCCATGCCCGGGTTCCAGAGCAGGCACCGCAGCTCGGCATCGAACATCACGATGCCCTGATTGCTGATGTTGTTGATGACCAGATCGGAGAGCTGCTGCTCCTGCCTGAGAAGCTGGCGGGCCTGGCTGGCCTCCTGCATGCCCTTGAACAGGCGAACCAGAAGAAATGCCGTGCTCATCGCGATGCCGACAATGAAAGCGAAGCTCTCAAAGACGTAACGCAGATACATCGAGCGCTTGTCTGACATTTCGCCGTGGTTCAGCAGCATGACCTTGTTGGCGATTTCTCTCAGCTGGTAGGCAAGATCGCGAACCTGTACCCTGAGCAGACGCGCCGTCTGGGGATCGACACGATCCTTCAGAAGTGGCTCTGCATAGGTCAGTTGCAGGTAGGCTTCCTTGAGGCTCCCAAGCGCTCCGACCTTTTCGATGACTTGACTCTGCAAACCGTCAAGGAGGATAGCCATCCGGCTGGTCAGGATCGCCAATCGGAACTCGGGAGTTTGCTCGCGATCGGCGAAGATCTCTCCTGCAGCCGCCCGGGCCAGGCTTTCAGCCAGGATGGACGCCTCGAACTGGGTTTGGGAAATCTGCCAAAGATTGGCGTGCGTCTCCTCCCTCCGAAGATCCTCCTCGACGTTGAGCAGGCGCCACACTGTGAACGTGAGCGAGAGCGCCAGCAACGCAATCGCCGCGAACGTGACCAGAGCAGCCTTATAGTTGTTAAGGTTGATCTTCATGGCCGTTCGATCCGCAGCCGGTTGAGCTGCCAGACCCAACGCGAATCGTGGAGGTCATTGCGCAAGGCACTGTAATCGTCCCGCGGATAGACGATCCACAAAGGTCCCTTGTCGCGGAGCGTCAACATCTGCCCGTCCGCCGCCATGGCAAGCAGGGGATCGTACTTGAGATCATCCCAGGGGATATCGACCTTATAATCGTTCCAAGCTGAGGCATGGATTGTCATCCCTCTGGCGCCCACTCTATCAAGGACTGCGCGCAGCGAAACACCTTCGAAGCGATGTGTTTTTCCGCTCATGACGAACGTCGCTGTGAGGCTCTTCCGCTCCAGCGTCTCCAGCATAGCCCGATCGAACTCGGCTCGCCCCGGAGCGTTGGTGACGTCGATTTCTCCCATCACCGTCAACAGAATCTCTCCTTTGGCTGGCGGCAGCGGCTCGACCGCATAGGACGACGTCAAGCCACCGAGGAGGGCAACCACAGTCGCAAGGAACGTGACACGGAGCATAAGGGTGGGGCCTGGGAGAGATTATAATAGAACATATACATCATTGGCGATTTATTTCAAAAAATCCAGTACCAGCCTTGAGAAAGAACAGCCTTCTCCCCTTGAGGCATGTCCGGAAACAAATCCCTAAACGCAAATTAATATTCAGCAGCACTTCATTGGGTGACAGATTAGATCTTTCACAAACCTCAACTATAGGTTCCTGAGTTTAAAATACTCATGAAGCATATCTCATGGTATTCAACTGGTTGCTTGCATCTCATACCTAATGAGAACCGACGAATACGAAGGGAGTGAAGAGTGTCGCAAGCGGACGAAGATCGGGATTGTGCGAGCTTGGCCGCTGGGGCTATATTCCGCACCGATCATCAGCCGGCCCTCTGTTGAAGCCTTCGCAAATGAGGATGTTTGATATGCGCAAATTCGTAACGGCCCTGGTCGGTGCAACAGTGCTCCTGTCGGCACTGCCCGCCAGTGCCAGCCCCATGCAGGCCCGCACCCTGCCCCGGATCGACCAGGCATACCCGAACGAGAGCTACGCCCAGTACTATCGTCGCGGCTATCGGCCCTATTATCGTGATCGCTATTACTACCGCCGTGGCGGCAATGGCGCCGCCGTCGCGGCCGGTGTCGCGGGCCTCGCGGCAGGTGCTCTGATCGCCGGCGCGATCGCCAACCAGGCCCAGGCTGCGCCTCCGGCACCTCCCGGAACGGTCGATCCCCAGATGGCGGCCTACTGCGCCCGGAAATACCGCTCCTATGATCCGGCGACGGGAACCTTCCTGGCCACGAACGGCATGCGGTACGTCTGCACCTACCCGTAAGATCGACACTCACGCATCATTCCCGCCCTGCCCCAGACTCTGCGGCAGGGCTTTTTCTTGCGCCTGTCGCTCGAGCATTTCCCACGCGAATGAGATACGGTTCTGAAGCGGACCAAGGCTTTACCTCATCGGCCTTCGCCTTAAAACTGAGAAGGCGATTTTCTCCGACAGGTCACTCCCGAAAAGGCTCAGATCAGCGCAATGGCACAAGACTTTGACGGTAACGGTACCGTTATTCCCTCCACCGAAGCGGCCATCCTCACCTCCGGCAACATGACGGATCTCGAGTTGATCCTGCCGGATCTGGGCGATGAAGACTTGCCTGAGGTTGCGATCTTCCTGGTAGCCTGCGCCATGCGCTTCCACAGCGATCCCAATTTCGTCCAGGAGCAGCTGGAATGGCTCGTCAGAGCTCACGATACCGAGGTGGACGAAGGTCTGAAGCCTGATCAGCTGAACTCCGCCAACGACGATTGAACCGTCAGGCTGTGCCCTTCAGAGCGCATCCATTGTAGCTGAAAGGGGGCTGGTCGGATCGGCCTTGGCGATGACGCCGCCAGCCTTAGAGCATCGACCGCAAAAGTGGGAACCGGTTTTGCGTGAAAAGATGCGGTAAAACAAAAAAACTTGGAGCCTCGGATGTGAGTTCGAATTCTTGTCCGAGGCTCTAGGCGGCCTAGACATGCCGCAAGGGAAATATCAGGCGAACAATCGCCCAGAGATCTCCAGCCTCAAAGGCTGGAGATAATCGCGTCGATCCCCTCCATGATCGCGGCCGGCGAGGTGCCAACCGCGTTCAGGAGGATGGTCAGCAGCCAATAACAGCCGACGACGATGACCGGGACGAGGATCCAGCCGAGGATTTCCTCGAACCACACGCGCCGGCGACGGCGGCGATAGCGCTTCTCGCGCCACGACAGCTTCGCCGGAGCGTCCAGGGTCCGGGACGCCTCCAAGGGTCCCTCGTGTATCTCACTCGTCATGCTCTAACCAACGGAACTTTCGGAACGGTGCGGACACCACCGCCCCCATTACCATCGGATCCCTTCGGTTTCACGGACTTTTTCGTCTTCGAAGAAGCGGCCTTGGCCTTGGGCTTCTTCTTGGCGGCATTGGTCACGTCCTTCTCGGGCTTCGGCTTCACCGGTCCTTCGACATACTCGAAGCCGAGGCTTTCGAGGCCGATCTCATCCGTTTTGACCACGACCTTGACAGCACCGCCGTTCTTCAGTCGTCCGAAGAGGACTTCGTCCGCCAGCGGGGTCTTGATGGTCGACTGGATCAGACGGCCCATGGGGCGGGCGCCCATGGCCTCGTCATAGCCATGCTCGACCAGCCAGTCCCGGGCCTCGTCGGTGAGCTCGATCGAGACGTTGCGGTCGGCAAGCTGCGCGTCGAGCTGCATGACGAACTTTTCCACGACCTTCTGGACCACTTCCTTTGGAAGATGGGCGAAGGAAATCACCGCATCGAGACGGTTGCGGAACTCGGGCGTGAACAGCTTGTTGATCGCTTCCGTATCGTCACCCTCACGCTTGGTACGGGTGAAGCCGTAGGCCGGGCGGGCCATGTCGGCTGCGCCCGCATTCGTGGTCATGATGATGATCACGTTACGGAAATCGACCTGCTTGCCATTGTGATCCGTCAGCTTCCCGTGATCCATGACCTGGAGCAGGATGTTGAACAGATCCGGATGGGCCTTCTCGATCTCGTCGAGCAGGAGCACGCAATGCGGATGCTGGTCGACGCCGTCGGTCAGGAGACCGCCCTGGTCGAAGCCCACATAGCCGGGAGGAGCGCCGATCAGGCGGCTGACCGTGTGCCGTTCCATGTATTCCGACATGTCGAACCGAAGAAGCTCGACGCCCAAGGACGCAGCGAGCTGCTTGGCCACTTCGGTCTTGCCGACACCCGTCGGACCAGCGAACAGGTAGGAGCCGATGGGCTTCTCCGCGTCGCGCAGTCCGGCGCGCGCCAGCTTGATCGCCGAGGAGAGCGCCTCGATCGCCTTGTCCTGGCCGTAGACCACCCGCTTCAAAGTATCCTGCAGGTGCGCGAGCACCTCCGCGTCGTCCTTGGACACGGTCTTGGGCGGGATGCGGGCCATGGTCGCGATGGTCGCCTCGATCTCCTTGATGCCGATGGTCTTCTTGCGGCGACCTTCGGGAAGGAGCATCTGCGACGCGCCGGTTTCGTCGATCACGTCGATCGCCTTGTCCGGCAGCTTGCGGTCGTTGATGTAGCGGGCGGACAGCTCCACCGCCGCCTTCACGGCGTCGTTGGTGTATTTCAGCTTGTGGAAGTCCTCGAAATAGGGCTTCAGGCCCTTCACGATCTCGATGGCGTCCGGCACCGACGGCTCGTTGACGTCGATCTTCTGGAAGCGACGAACGAGAGCCCGGTCCTTCTCGAAATACTGGCGGTATTCCTTGTAGGTGGTCGAGCCAATGCACCGGAGGCTGCCCTGAGCCAAGGCCGGCTTCAGGAGGTTCGACGCATCCATGGCACCGCCGGAGGTGGCTCCGGCGCCGATCACCGTATGAATCTCATCGATGAACATGATGGCGTTCGGATGCGCCTCGATCTCCTTCATCACCTGCTTCAGGCGCTCTTCGAAGTCGCCGCGGTAGCGGGTTCCGGCGAGAAGCGTGCCCATATCGAGCGAGAAGACGGTGGCCCCCTTCAGGACCTCCGGCACCTCGCCCTGGACGATCTTGCGGGCCAAGCCCTCGGCAATGGCGGTCTTGCCGACGCCCGGCTCGCCGA
>Ga0182736_1002268_pt1 | contig 15191 bp, 13 predicted proteins | sample eDN5th30CKraftBY_FD_128882 | JGI IMG/M metagenome (GOLD analysis project Ga0182736, IMG submission 128882) | Enriched backyard soil microbial communities from Emeryville, California, USA - eDNA 5th pass 30_C Kraft BY (version 2) (version 2) | ecosystem: Environmental > Terrestrial > Soil >...
CGAGATGCCGTGCGCGGCGAAATCGAACGCCTTGCTCGCGGCGATGCTGCCGATTACCGCGATGAGCGGCATCGGCAGGCGCGGCGCGAAACGCTTGCAGCCGAGAATCGCGACGACCACGGCGAGCGCGAGCACGAGCGTCGGTCCGTGCGCGTGCACGAGATGACCGAGCACGTAAGCAAGCTGGGCGAGACTGCGCGAGGACGGATACGGCACCGTCATGCCGAAGAGATCGCCGAGCATCGCGATCGACACCTGTACGCCGACGCCCGCGAGAAAACCGGTGAGCACCGTGCGCGACAGGAAATCGGCGAGAAAGCCGAGTTTGAAAAGCCGCGCGACGAGGAGCAGCGCGGCCGTCTGCAACGCGACCATGCCCGCCAGCGCGACGTATTGCGGGCTGCCCATCGCGGCCATCGACGAAACCTTGCTCGCGAAGATCGTCGCGGTCGCCGAATCGGCCGCGACGACCAGATGCCGCGACGCCCCGAACAGCGCAAACGCGATGAGCGGCAGGAACGCGGTGTAGAGGCCCGTCACCGCGGGCATGCCGGCGATGCGCGCATAGCCGAGCACTTGCGGAATGTCCATCGATGCGAGCGAGATGCCCGCGAGCGCGTCGCGCCACGCGGCGGCGCGGCTGATCGGCAGGATGCCTTTGAGCAGTGTCGTTTTTTGCATGCTGGCACCGTGTTCCTGAAGAGGCGATCGTGCCCCAAGGAACAGGCGGTGCCAAGACCCGCTTCGTCTATCGATAGAACGCCACGGTTTGCCGCAATCCGTCGATCAGCGGCGTTTTCGGAAGGCCGGGCAGCGATCGGGCGAGCGCGGGATCGTCGGGAAAGGATGTCGCGATGGGCAACGGCGCGCCTGCTGCGTCGATGCGCGCGCCGGGCGCGATGCGCTCGAGCGTCGAGACCACGCTTTGCATCGGCGTGATGTCGCCTGCGAGCGTGAACGCGTGCGCGCCGTCGAACGCGGTCACGAGCGCGAGTTCGTAGGCGGCGGCGACGTCATCGGCGTAGACGAGGCCGGTCGCGCCCGTGAAGGGAATCGTGTACGGCTCGCCGCGCGCGGCCGCACGGCACGCGAGACTCGGACCCGCGCTCGAACCGGTCTCGCGTCCGGCGCCGTACACGACGAGCGGCCGGAATCCGATGCTCGCGATTCCATGATCGTGCCAGTACGCCCGCGCCGAGCCTTCGCACGCGAGTTTGAACGCGCCGTAGTGCGTCAGCGGAAAGGGCGTCGCGCCATCGTCGGGGCCGAAGACGCCCGCGCTGCTCGCGTAAAGCACCGAGCGCAAACCGCACGCGATGGCCGCATCGAACACGTTCAGCGTGCCGATCAGATCGATGCGCGCGCCGCGCACAGGATCGGCGGCGCACGCGGGCGTAAGCACGCCCGCGAGATGTACGACGGCATCGCAGCCGTCGAGCGCGTTCGCCACATCGCGCGCCTCGCCGATATCCCCGATCCGCCATTGCACGTCACCGGCGCGTTCGGGCGCGAGCGCGTACAGAAGGCGCGCGTCCTCGCGGACATCGAATGCGCGCACATCCATGCCGCGCGCGAGCAGCCGCCGCATGACCCACGCTGCCAGAAAGCCGCTTCCGCCTGTAACCAGCACTCGCATACCGTTTCTCCATCGTCTCAAAAAGAACTTGGCTTACGTCGCGTTTCTGGAATAGTATTCCAATATCAAAGAGAGTTCTACAGGAAGCGTGCACATGGCGGAGACACTGGACAAACTGGAACAGAACGAGACCTTCGATGTAATCGTGGTCGGCGCGGGCGGCGCGGGCATGTCGGCGGCGCTGGTCGCGGCGATCGATGGCGCGCGGGTGCTGCTCGTCGAGAGCACCGAATACGTCGGCGGAACGACCGCGTACTCGGCAGGCACGACGTGGATTCCCGCGTCGAAGCACGCGGCGAGCGTCAATCGCGACGATTCGTCCGCGAATGCCGAAGGCTTTCTGAACCGCGCGGTCGGCGAGCGCAGCAGCGCCGCGATGCGCCGCGCGTTCCTCGACGCCGGCCCGAAGGCCGTCGCGCACATCGAAGCGAACTCCGATGTCAAATATCGCGCGCGGCCGTTCCATCCGGACTATCTGTCGGAAATCGAAGGCTCGACGTTGCGAGGCCGCGCGCTGGAGCCGCTGCCGTTCGACGGCCGCAAGCTCGGCCGCGCGTTCTCGCTGATTCGTCCGCCGATTCCCGAATTCACCGTGCTCGGCGGCATGATGGTCGACCGCGACGACGTCGGGCATCTTTTGAACATGACGAAGTCGTTGGCATCGTTCAGGCACGCGGCGAAACTGCTCGCGCGTCATGCACGCGACCGCATGAGCTCGCCGCGCGGCACGCGTCTCGTGATGGGCAACGCGCTGATCGGGCGTCTGCTTTACTCGCTGCTTCAGCGCGGCGTGACCGTGCTGACGAGCACGAAGGTGGAGGCTTTGCACGCGGGCGCGAATGGCATCGAAGCCGTGACGCTGAGCCAGATCAACGAGCGTCGGCGCGTCAACGTGAAGGGCGGCGTGATTCTCGCGAGCGGCGGATTCAATCGTCATCCGATGCGGCGCGCCGAGATGCTGCCGGGCGCCGATGCGGCGTGGTGTCCCGGCGCGCCCGGCCACAGCGGGAACGCGCAGGATCTCGCGCTCGCGGCGGGCGCGCGCTTCGGCGTTGGCGCGCTGTCGAACGCGTTCTGGGCGCCGGTCTCCGTGCGCAAGCGCGCCGACGGTACGACCGCCGTGTTTCCGCACTTCATCATGGATCGCGGCAAGCCCGGCATGATGACCGTCGACAAGTCCGGCAAGCGGTTTCTCAACGAAAACACGTCGTATCACCTGTTCGGGATTGCGATGCAGACGGCGAACAAGACGACGCCCGCCGTGCCCGCCTATCTCGTCACGGACTCCGAAGGATTGCGCAAGTACGGCCTTGGCATGGTGCGTCCGGGCGGCAAGGGACTCGCGCCGTTTCTCGCCGATGGCTATCTCGTCGAAGGCAAGACGCTCGACGAACTGGCGGACAAGCTCGATATCGACAAGGCCGGTCTCGCCGATAGCGTCGCGCGCATGAATCGCTACGCGCAAACCGGCGTCGACGCGGATTTCCAGCGCGGCACGACCGATTATCAGAACGCCAACGGCGACGCCAACTGGACCGGCCCGAACAAGTGCCTCGGTCCGATCGGCCAGGCGCCGTTCTATGCGGTGCGGCTCTATCCGGGCGATATCGGCGCGGCGACCGGCCTCGTTATCGATACCGACGCGCGCGTGCTCGACCGCGACGACCGGCCGATCGTCGGCCTCTATGCCTGCGGCAACGATGCGCAATCGGTGATGGGCGGCGTGTATCCCGGCCCCGGCATCACGCTCGGACCCGGTCTCGCGTTCGGCTATCTCGCGGCGCGCCACGCGACGTCGCGCGCGAAGCAACCGAAGCAGGACGAAGCGCTCGATCTTCCGGTCGATCTTTCAATGCACGCGCACGCCAAATGAAGCTCGAACCGATTCTCGAATGCGACGTCCTCGTGCTCGGCTCCGGCGCGGGCGGCTTGTCGACCGCGGTCACGGCGGCCACGCGCGGCCTGTCCGTGCTCGTCTGCGAGAAGGAAGACGTGTTCGGCGGCACGACCGCGTGGTCGGGCGGCTGGATTTGGATTCCGCGCAATCCGCTCGCGACGCGCGCGGGCATCGTCGAGGATGAAAGCGCGCCGCGCACGTATCTGAAGAGCGAACTCGGCGCGCATTTCGATGCCGCGAAAGCCGATGCGCTCATCGAGCACGGTCCGCGCATGATCGAATTCTTCGAGCGCAATACGTCGATGCGTTTCATCGACGGCAACCGCATCCCCGATTTCCACACGACGCAAGGCGCGGCGACGGGCGGCCGCTCGGTCTGCGCGATGCCGTTCGACGGACGCGAGCTCGGCCCGCTCATCGACAAGCTGCGTCCGCCGCTCGCCGAAGTAACGATCAAGGGCATGGCGATCGCGTCGGGACAAGACCTCGCGCACTTCCTGAACGCGACGCGCAGCGCGAAGTCGGCGTGGCACGTCGCGAAGCGTTTCGCCGCGTTTGCGTGGCACATGCTGCGTTATCGGCGCTCGATGCATCTGGTGAACGGCAATGCGCTCGTCGCGCGGCTGCTCAAGTCGGCGGCGGATCGCGGCGTCGATCTGCGCACGCGGGCGAAGGCGGTATCGCTGACGCGCGAGGCGAATCGCGTGACGGGCGCGCGCGTCGAGATCGATGGCGTCATGCACGACGTGCGCGCGCGGCGCGGCGTCGTGCTCGCGTGCGGCGGTTATCCGCACGACGCGAAGCGGCAGACCGAAACGTTTCCCGTGATGCCGCACTGGTCCGCCGCGCCCAAGAGCAATACCGGCGATGGCATTCGCTTGGGCGAAGCGGCGGGCGCGCATTTCGACGCGTCGCTCGAAGCGCCCGCCGCGTGGGCGCCGGTGTCGCTCGTGCCGAAATCCACGGGACGCGAAGTCGCGTTTCCGCATCTGATCGAGCGCGCGAAGCCGGGTCTGATCGCCGTCACGCGCGCGGGCAGGCGCTTCACGAACGAGGCGTCGTCGTATTACGACTTCATCTCCGCGCTCATCGGCACGACGTCGCCGGGCGAAGAGACGTGCGCGTGGCTCGTCTGCGATCACCGGTTTCAGCGCCGATACGGCCTCGGTTTCGCGAAGCCGTTTCCGTTTCCGCTGCGGCCTTACGAACGCTCGGGATATCTCAAGTCCGCGCCGACGCTCGAAGCGCTGGCGCAGCAATGCGGCATCGATGTGCGCGGCCTCGCCGATACGGTCGCCACGTACAACGGCTACGCGAAAGACGGCTTCGATCCGCAGTTCCACAAGGGCTCGACGCCGTATAACCGCGTTCAGGGCGATGCATCGCACAAGCTGAATCCGTGTCTCGCGCCGATCGTCGATGGGCCTTTTCACGCGGTGAAGATCGTGCCGGGCAGCCTCGGCACGTTCGCGGGTTTATCGACGGATGCGCGCTCGCGTGTTCTCGACGACATGCGCGCGCCGATTCCCGGCCTCTACGCGGTCGGCAACGACGCCGCGAGCATGATGGGCGGCCACTATCCCGCAGGCGGCATCACGCTCGGCCCAGCGATGACCTTCGGCTATCTCGCGGGCCTCGAACTGGCCGAACCGGCGCGCGAGGACAGCATCACGAATCTCTCCAACTTCCATCAGGCAAGGACTCTGCAATGACTCTGTACGACACGGTCACGTTGACGGTGAAGATCGGCGCGAACGCGCAGGTCTTCGAAAACATCAAGGCAAGCGGCGATGCGCCCGGCTCGAAGCTGCTCGGCTGCTGGTATTCGGATATCGGCGCGCTCGGCAAGGTCATGGTGCTGCGCGGATTCGAATCCGAAGCGGCGCTGATCGGGGAACGCCGGCGCTTGCTGCTCGAAGGCAATCCGTTCGGCTGCGGCGAGTTCATCACCGATGTCGAAGTGAACAGCTACGCGCTCTTTCCCTTCCTGCCGCTGATCGAGCCGGCCGTGCACGGCGGCATCTACGAGATGCGCGTCTACGGCACGAAGCTCGCGAGCCTGCAACACACGATCGACGCATGGCAGAACGCCGTGCCCGAGCGCACGAAACGCTCGCCGCTCATCGGCGCGATGTACGCGCTCGACGGCACCGTGCCGCGCTTTCTCAACATCTGGCCGTACAAGAGCGTGGACGAGCGCTCGCGGATTCGCGCGGAAGCCGTGAAGGACGGCATCTGGCCGCCGAAGGGCGGACCGGCGCATCTGACGACGATGGAATCGACCATCTACGTGCCCGCGCCGTTCTCGCCGCTGCGCTAACCGGAGATTGTCGATGTCACGACGCAAGCTATCTCTGTCCGCGCTGACGATCCTCGAACTGACGCCGCCGCAGATGGTCGAGTGCGCCGCGCAGGCGGGCTACGACTTCGTCGGCCTGCGCCTCGTGCCCGCGACCGATACGGAAGTGCGCCACGAGATCGTCGGCGCGACACCGCTGAAACGCGAGACGCTCGCGGCTTTGCGCGATACCGGCATCGGCGTGCTGGATGCCGAAATCCTGCGCCTCAAGCCCGACACGAACGTCGCCGATTACGAACCGATGCTCGCAACCGCCGCCGAGCTGGGCGCGCGCTACGTGCTCGTCGCGGGCAACGATCCCGACGAGGCCCGCACGGCCGAGCGGCTCGCCGCGCTGTGCGATCTCGCGAAGCCGTATGGCCTGTCGCCGTCGCTCGAACCGATGCCCTGGACCGACGCGAAAGACATCGTGCAGGGCGCGCGCATTGTGAAAGCGGCGCAGCGCGCGAATACGGGCCTCATCGTCGATCCGATCCATTTCGACCGCACGGGATCGTCGACGCGAACGCTGCGCGAATTGCCGCGCGAATGGTTCGGTTACGTGCAGTTCTGCGACGCGCCCGCCGAGCGCCCGAGCGATCTCGAAACGTTGCTGTATCAGGCGCGCGCCGAGCGGATGATTCCGGGCGAGGGCGGCCTCGATCTCGCGGGCATTCTGCGCGCGTTGCCCGACGATCTTCCGCTCTCGCTCGAAGTGCCGATGAACGAATGGGCGAAATCGGCGAGCGCGCTCACGCGTGCGAAACGTCTGCGCGAGGCGACGATTGCATGGCTGGAGGAAACATACGCCGGTTGAATTCCGAGGTGGAATCATGTTCTCATTCCGAATCATCGGAACTTCGAGAGACTGAAAGATGGCGGGAAATCTGGAGCGGGCGTTGTCGATCATCGAATTGCTGGCGAAAAACGGCGGGCGGATGCAACTCGCCGCCATCGCCGACACGCTCAATATTCCTCGCAGCGGCACGCATCGCCTGCTCGCGATGCTGATCGACGAAGGGTACGTGCGGCAGGACGAGGATCATGGCGAATACATGCTCGCGCTCAAGCTCGTGTCGCTCGCGCTCATCTATCTGTCGACGGGCGGCGTACTCGACGTGTCGCAGCCCGTGCTCGACCGGCTCGCGGCGCAATCCGGCGAACTGGCGCGGCTGGGCGTCGTCGAGGACGATCACATTACGTTCGTCGGCAAGGCGCAGGGCGCGAAGTCGGGGCTGCGCTACGACCCGGACATGGGCAGCCAGCCGCCCTTGCATTGCACGGCGAGCGGACAGGCGTGGCTGTCGTCGCTTTCCGATGAGGAGGCGCTCGAACTCGTGTCGAAGCAGGGCGGGCTCGGCAAGCCCGGCTCGGGCGGACCGAAGGCGCCGAAGACGATCCAGCAGTTTCTCGCCGATCTGCAGGCGGCGCGCAAACGCGGCTACGGCATCGCGAGCGAGACGTACGAGGCCGGCATGACGTCGATGGCCGCGCCGATTCATCATCCGGTGACGGGCGTCGTCGTGGGCGTCGTGAGCCTCGCCGGGCCGACGAGCCGTTTGCCGGAGGCGCGTCTGAAGGAGCTCGCGCCCGCGCTGCTGGAAGCGGCGTCGGACATGGGCGCGGCGACGTTGAGTTCGCCGTATTTCAAGCGGTCGGCGGCGAAGGTGGAGGGGAACGCTGTCAGTGCAGGCTGATGCTGGATTAGCCCGAATGGACGAGGTGACGCGGGGAAAACGCCCGCATTATCATCGTTTTCATCATGAAACGAGAATTTGAAATGCCTCCTCCACTCGATCCGATCGTGTCCGAATTTGCCACTGTCTGGCGGCGGTGGAAATGCGTCTGGTCGTGTCGATGCTGACGGCGAACTTCACCGCGCAACTCGCGACGAATCCCGCCGATATCCACGAGGTCTGCACCTTCACCGTCGGCCCGAACGAAATGCCGATGCGTCTTTTCTGCGATGAACGCGTCAGCCGGCGTCCACGGCATCGCGCGCGGATGAGGGCGCCGGCACGCCGCCTGTGGCCATCCACAGCACTTCGGCGTCTTCGTCGCTCGTCGAAATCGCCGCGTGGCCGGTGCGGCTGTCGAAGTAGATGCTGTCGCCGGCATGCAGATGCGTCGGTGCGTAGAGTTCGGAATAGAGGCACACGCTGCCGCTGATCACGTAAAGAAACTCCTCGCCTTCGTGACGGCCCCAGTCGTCGAACGCATCGAGCGTGTGCGCCGAAATGCGGATGCGAAACGGCAGCATCGCCTTGTGCGCGAGTTCGGTGGCGAGCAATTCCATCTGATAGCCGCGATACGCGTGGCGCTGTCCTTCGTTGCGGCGCGTGAGCGCGCGCCGGCCGCTCGCATTCGGCGCGGGCGCGGTGCCGAAGAGTTCGGCGAGATCGATCTGCAGGCCGCGCACGATTTTCTGAAGCACGTCGAAGGTCGGCGACATCAGCCCGTTCTCGATTTTCGACAGCGCCGACCGCGACACGCCGCACATGCGGCTTGCGGTTTCGAGCGTCAGGTCGTGCGCGAGCCGCGCGCGTTTCACGCGGGCACCGAGATCGGACGCGGATTGTTCGGGCGAATTCTTGGTGCCGGGGCTGGACATGGGAACGTGTGGGAGCGCTTTGTTTCCGATAATAACATCGCGCAAAACGGCGGCGAACGGCCCGCATCTGGTGACAACCCTAATATTGACGGCTGTTGTGAGCGCCATCGGCAGCGCGTATAGTCTCCTGACTTCCGAAAGTTTCTTATCAGAAACTTTTGCTCCGACGAACGAACCCGCTTCGCAAGGACTTTCATCGTGAATGCACAATCGATTCTTTCCGACCTCGGCATCGCGAGCCTCGTCACCGATGGCGATATCGCCGTCACTTCCCCGATCACGGGCGAAGTCATCGGCCGCGTGAAGCAGAACACCACCGCCGACGTCGACGCCGCGCTCGCCGCCGCCCGCACCGCGTTCGCCTCGTGGCGCAACGTGCCCGCGCCGCGCCGCGGCGAACTCGTGCGCCTGCTCGGCAATCGGCTGCGCGAGAAGAAGGAGGCGCTAGGTAGGCTCGTGTCGCTCGAAGCGGGCAAGATTCTCCAGGAAGGCTTGGGCGAAGTTCAGGAAATGATCGACATCTGCGATTTCGCCGTCGGTCTCTCGCGCCAGTTGTACGGCCTGACGATCGCGTCGGAGCGGCCGGGTCATCGCATGGCGGAGACGTGGCATCCGTTCGGCGTGTGCACGATCATCTCGGCGTTCAATTTCCCGGTCGCGGTGTGGTCGTGGAACGCGGCGCTCGCCCTCGTGTGCGGCAACGCGGTCGTGTGGAAGCCATCGGAGAAAACGCCGCTCACCGCGCTCGCCGTCGACCGCATCCTGCGCGATGCCATCGATGAATTCGGCGCGGCGCCTGCGGGCCTCGCGTCGGTCGTCATCGGCGGGCGCGAGGTCGGCGCGGCGCTCGTCGCGGACAAGCGCTCGGACATCGTCAGCGCGACGGGCAGCACGGAAATGGGCCGCAAGGTCGGCGTCGCGGTCGCGGAACGCTTCGGCCGCTCGATCCTCGAACTCGGCGGCAACAACGCGGGCATCGTGTCGCAGACGGCCAATCGCGATCTCGCGCTGCGCGGCATCCTGTTCTCGGCGGTCGGCACGGCAGGGCAGCGCTGTACGTCGCTGCGGCGTCTTTTCGTGCACGAAAGCATCTACGACGAAACCGTCGCGCGTCTGAAAGATCTCTACGCCAAAGTGCCCGTCGGCAATCCGTTGGAGCAGGGCGTGCTGATGGGCCCGCTCATCGACGTGCAGGCGTTCGCGCGCATGCAGGACGCGCTCGAACAGGCGAAGGGCGAAGGCGGCAAGGTGACGGGCGGCGAGCGCGTGACCGTGAAGGGCCACGAAAACGGCTACTACGTGCGCCCGGCGCTGGTCGAAATGCCGTCGCAGACGGAGGTCGTGCTGAAGGAGACCTTCGCGCCGATTCTCTACGTGATGCGCTACACGGATTTCGACGAAGCCATCGCCGCGAACAACGCCGCCGCGCACGGATTGTCGTCGTGCGCGTTCACCACCGATCTGCGCGAGGCCGAGCGCTTTCTGTCCGCATCGGGCAGCGACTGCGGCATCGCGAACGTGAACATCGGGCCGAGCGGCGCGGAGATCGGCGGTGCATTCGGCGGCGAGAAGGAAACCGGCGGCGGCCGCGAATCGGGCTCGGATGCTTGGAAAGCCTACATGCGCCGCGCGACCAACACGATCAACTACTCGTCGGAATTGCCGCTCGCGCAGGGCATCGACTTCAATCTGAGCTGAGGCCAACGTGAGTTCGAGCGTTGTCATCGTAGGTGGCGGCGTGATCGGCAGCTCGGTCGCGTACTTTCTGCGCGCATCGGACCCGACCGTGCAAGTCACCGTGATCGAGCGCGACCCGACTTACGCGCGTTCGTCGTCGGCGCTGTCGGCGGCCTCGATCCGGCAGCAGTTCTCGACGCCGCTTTCGGTACGCATGTCGCTCTTCGGCATCGACTTCCTGCGTTCGATCGGCGAGCGGCTCGAAGTGAACGGCGAGCGTCCGTCGATCGATCTGCACGAAGGCGGTTATCTCTTTCTGGCGACGGCGGCGGGCGCGTCGACGCTGCGCCAAAACCACGCGTTGCAGCGAGCGCTCGGCGCGGACATCAGCCTGCTCGACGCCGCGCAACTGCGCGCGCGTTTTCCGTGGCTCAACACGGACGATCTCGCGGCGGGCGCGTTCGGCGAGAGCGGCGAAGGCTGGTTCGACGGCTACGGTCTCGTGCAGGCGCTGCGTCGCAAGGCGCAGGCGCTCGGCGCGCGTTACGTGACCACGGAAGTCGTCGGCATCGAACGCGAAGGCCGGCGTGCGAACGCCGTGCGCGCGGCCAACGGCGAAACGTATCCATGCGATGTCGTCGTGAACGCGGCGGGCGCGTGGTCGCGTCCGGTCGCGGCGATGCTCGGCATCGACATTCCGGTGTTCGCGCGTCGGCGCAGCATCTTCAATGTGTCGTCGCCGGCGACGCTCGAGCGCGCGCCGTTGCTGATCGATCCCACGGGCGTCTATTTCCGTCCTGAAGGGCGCACGTATATTTGCGGCACGTCGCCCTCGGCGGACAACGATCCCGACGACCTGCCGCTCGACGAAGTCGATCACGCGCTATTCGACGACGTGATCTGGCCGACGCTCGCGCATCGCGTGCCGGCGTTCGAGGCGCTGCGCGTCGAGCGTTGCTGGTCCGGCTATTACGAATACAACGTGCTCGATCAGAACGCGATCATCGGCCATCATCCGGATGTCGATAATTGCATCTTCGCGAACGGGTTCAGCGGACACGGCCTGCAACAAGGCCCGGCAACAGGGCGCGGCGTCAGCGAACTGATTTTGCGCGGGCGTTACGAAACGCTCGATTTATCGCCGCTCGACTGGACTCGCGTGCTGGAAGGCCGGCCGATCGTCGAAAAGAATGTCGTATAACTGATAGAAGACTGCCAACGCCGCTTTCCATAATCGATGATTCAAGTCTGCCCGGTCATGCACCGGGCATTTTTTTCGCTACGAAACAGACAGGCGGATTGGAACCGGTTCGGATTTGCGTTGCGAACGGGCATTCTTATCATCATCGTCAGGCTGGCGGGCTTCGTCCATTAATGAAATCCACTAGGGCCAGCCGCTTTCGATGAGTGCATTCTGAATCTGTCAAAACGCTTTTTTCGCGCTTCATAGATAGGAGACAAAACATGGAAGCCAATACGAGCGCGCATTTCTACGCCTGGATCGACGACGGCGAGCTGCCGCACGACACGAGCGTTCCGGTGTCGCATCGTTCGAGTCAGGTATCGGCCGAACCCGAATATATCGCAGAGATTTGCGGACGTTTCGGCAAGACCGATGACGAAAAAAACTCCTGCGTCATTCGCGGATATAACTGACGCCCTTTAATGCAGTGTGTTGCGTTCGTGAGACGCTTTGTCACGACGCATATTTACGCGCACAAAGATGCGCCATGCGATTCATGACGCACCTTCATGAAACGCATATAGCGAATTTTTGTGTGCGTTGCCAAACGGAACGCGGTCCGGTGAGTTTGTAAATCGGAACTGCGTAAATCGAACCCGCCGCGTGCGGGTTTTTCCATTCTGGATGTCCGGAAAACAGGTTCGTGCCGCCCGGCAGCGCCTGGCCGCCGATGGCACAATCGCCGCAACGCAGGCAATCAGGAGCAAAGGTGGCGAACCTGGATCTGGACAATCCGTTTCTCGAAGCGCTCGGCGCGACGCTCACGGAATGGCGCGCGGGCTACGCCGAATTCACGATGCCGATACACGCCGGGCATCTGAACCGGCAGCGCATCCTGCAAGGCGGCGCGATCGCCACGCTGCTCGACGCCGCTTGCGGCTACGCCGGTCTCTTTCCGACCGGCGCCGCGCCTGTGCACGGCTTCACTCTTTCGCTGACCGTGAACTATCTCGATCGCGGCATCGGCGACAAGGTCGTCGCAAAAGGCTTTCTCGAACGTCAGGGACGCTCCGTCTATTTTGCACGCGGCGAAGCGTGGGTCGACGATCGCGTGATGATCGCGAGCGCGCAAGGCACCTTCAAATACGCGCGCTGATGGCTACCCGCAATCTCCTTCGGCGTCTCGATCTCACGACGCTGCAACTCTTTCTCGCGGTGTTCGAGGAAGGCACGCTCACGCGCGCGGCGGAACGCGAGGCGATCGCGGTGTCGGCGGCGAGCAAGCGTCTGCTCGAACTGGAGCAGGCCGTCGGCGCCGCGCTGTTCGAACGCAAGGCGCGCGGCATGGCGCTGACGCCGGCGGGCGAAACGCTGCTTCATCACGCGCGGCGCGTGCTGCGCGATGTCGAGAACATCGGCATCGAACTCGCCGAACATGCGAGCGGCGTCCGCGGCTACGTGCGGATGATGGCGAATCTCTCGGCGATCGTCGAATTCCTGCCGGAAGACTTGCGCGCGTTTTCGTCCGTGCACGAGCAGATCAAGATCGATCTCGAGGAGCGCCCGAGCGGCGGCATCGTGGAAGGCGTCGCGGACAGTCTCGTCGACCTGGGCATCTGTTCCGGCGACGCCGACACGCGCGGTCTCGAAACCGCGCATTACCGGCACGACCGGCTCGCGCTCGTCATGCCCGGCGATCATCCGCTGGCGAAGCGCGCGAGCATCGCATTCGCGCAGACGCTCGACTTCGATCACATCGGGCTGCATTCGGCGAGTTCCATCAACCAGCGCACGCATCTCGCGGCGCGTCAGGCGGGGCGCGCACTGCGGTTGCGCATCCACGTTCCCGGTTTCGACGCCGTGTGCCGCATGGTGCAGGCGGGCATGGGCGTCGGCGTGCTGCCGATGCAGGTGTTCGAAGCGATGGGTCGTCAGCTCGGACTCGCGGCCGTCGCGCTCGACGACGACTGGGCAGCGCGCAGCCTCGTGATCGTCGTGCGCGATTCGGATGCGCTATCGCCCGTGAGCCGGCTGCTGTTCGATCATCTGCGGACCGTCGAAGCAGGCATTTAGCATTCAAAAAACCGGCGAGCGTTCGCGTTTGACGAACGATGCTTGCCGAAATGCGGTTGGACGTCCCCGAGCGTTCGCCAATAAGCTTGTCTCCATCGAAAAGCACATCATCAGGAGACAGCAGCATGAGCGGACCTCTCCAGGGCATTCGCGTCATCGAAATCGGCACGCTGATCGCCGCGCCGTTCGCGGCGCGCATGCTGGCCGAATTCGGCGCGGAAGTCATCAAGATCGAAGCGCCGAATACCGGCGATCCCCTGCGCAAATGGCGCAAGCTGCACGAGGGCACTTCGCTCTGGTGGTATCTGCAATCGCGCAACAAGAAGTCGGTGTGCGTGAATCTCAAGTCGCCCGAAGGCGCGGACGTGATCAAGCGTCTCGCCGCCGATGCCGACATCGTCATCGAAAACATGCGGCCCGGCTCGCTCGAAAAACTCGGTCTCGGCTGGGACGTTTTGCATGCAATAAACCCGAAGCTCACGATGGTCCGCATCTCCGGCTACGGCCAGACGGGTCCGTACCGCGACCGGCCCGGCTTCGGCGCGATCGGCGAGGCGATGGGCGGCATCCGTTACACGACGGGCGACGCAGAAGGGCTGCCGGCGCGCGTCGGCGTGAGTCTCGGCGATTCGCTCGCTTCGCTGCACGGCGTGATCGGCGCGCTGATGTCGGTGCTGCGCGTGAAGACCGGCAAGGGCGACGGCCAGGTGGTCGATGTCTCGCTCGTCGAAAGCGTGTTCAATCTGATGGAAAGCCTCGTACCCGAATACGATCTGCTCGGCCATGTGCGCGAGCGCAGCGGCGGGGCGCTGCCGGGCATTGCGCCGTCGAACACGTATCGCACGGAGGATGGCGGCTTCGTGGTGATCGCGGGCAACAGCGACCCGATCTACAGGCGGCTCATGAACGTGATCGGCCGTCCCGATCTCGCGGACGATCCCGCGCTTGCCCGCAACGACGGCCGCGTGCGTCACAGCGCAATGCTCGACGAAGCGATCACCGCGTGGACCTCGCATCACTCGATGGACGATGTCCTGGCGACGCTCGAACGCGAGGAAGTGCCGTCGGGTCGCATCTACTCCGTCGCGGACATCGTCAACGACGCGCATTACCAAGCGCGCGACATGCTGCTGAAGGCAGAACTGCCGGGCGGCGCATCGGTGAAGATGCCGGGCATCGTGCCGAAGCTCTCCGATACGCCGGGCGAAGTGCACTGGCAAGGCCCGGCGCTCGGCGAGCATACGCAATCGGTGCTCGAATCGCTCGGCTTCGCCGCGGATGAAGTGGAACGGTTGCGTGCCGAAGGAGCGGTGCAATGAATTACGAATACAAAGAACCGTTGGTCGTGCAGGAGGTCGCGCCGCGCGACGGTCTGCAGATCGAAAAGCAGTGGGTCGAGACCGAAGACAAGATCGCGCTGATCGACGCATTGTCGGCGTGCGGCTTCTCCCGCATCGAGGCGGGCTCGTTCGTGTCGCCGAAAGCGATTCCCGCGCTGCGCGATGGCGACGCGGTCTTCAACGGCATCCGGCGCGGGCGAGGCGTGATCTACGTCGCGCTCGTGCCGAACGTGAAGGGCGCCGAGCGCGCGCTCGCCGCGGGCGCCGATGAACTGAACCTCGTGATGTCCGCGAGCGAGACGCACAATCGCGCGAACATGCGTATGAGTTGCGAGTCGTCGCTGGCCGGTTTCGGCAATGTCGTTCGGCTCGCCTCCGGCAAGGCTTCGCTGAACGCGACCGTCGCGACCGCGTTCGGCTGCCCGTTCGAGGGGCG
>Ga0182736_1002271_pt1 | contig 15155 bp, 14 predicted proteins | sample eDN5th30CKraftBY_FD_128882 | JGI IMG/M metagenome (GOLD analysis project Ga0182736, IMG submission 128882) | Enriched backyard soil microbial communities from Emeryville, California, USA - eDNA 5th pass 30_C Kraft BY (version 2) (version 2) | ecosystem: Environmental > Terrestrial > Soil >...
GACGACGGCCCGTCCGCGGAACCGCGGACGGGCCGTCGTGTCGTGGGGCCACGAGGAGGTGTTTCGACGGATCGCCGTCGACGGGCTCGGTGATCCGGGCGGTTCGTGGCCAGGCAGAGCGGGTCGGCACACCGGGCGTGTTCGGGCCCGGCGACAACGCGGCCACTGCCCGTCCGGGCGCCGAGACCGCGCGGGTGATCCGTCAGACGCCCCTGGCCCCCCGAGGAGCCGTGGCGGTGTGCTCAGCGGAGCAGGCCGGGGGCGCGGGTCGGCGTGTCGTCCGAGCCCGAGTCGTTGCCGCCCTGGCCGCCGCCCTGGGCGTCGGCGGGCTGCGCGGCCGGCTGTGCGCTGCTCGTGGCCGGGGCCTGGGTGGTGGTCGGCGCCTTCGTCGTCGTCGGGGCCTTGGTGGTGCTCGACGCCGACGGGGCGCTGCGCTGCTGCGACGACGTCGTGGTGGCGGGTGCCGCCGTCGTCGGGCGGGCCTGCTCGCCGCGGGCCGTGCCCGAGGTCGTCGGGGCGGTCGAGGACTTCTTGGTCGTCGACGTCGAGCTGCTGCGGCTCGGGTTGCTCGACACGAACTGCTCCGAGGCCCAGCCGTTGAGGTTCGTGAGCTGCACGAAGCCGTTGCGGTGCTCGCCCAGCGTGACGTCGGTGCCACGCTTGCAGACCGTGACGACGGAGGCGGTCGCGCTCGGCTGCGAGCGGACGTTGACGTTGTCGGTGCAGCGGCCCTGCTCGGCCGCGGAAGCCGTGCCGACGAGGACCAGGACGGTGGTCGCGCCTGCCGCGACGACACCGCCGACGATCGCGACCAGGCGGCCTCGACGTTGCAACGCGTTCATCTGGGGGGTACCTCCGTTGGGTGGATGCGTCACGAGGCCCAACGAGTGCCGTGCTGACCGATTCGCCATCGGCGCACACATCACCGGAAGCGGTGAACGACGTCCGGCGCGTCCGCACTGTCGACTACACGGTGTGACCGGGCGAGCGCGCGCCGACGCCCTGGTCAGGCGCGACCGGACCGTCGGACGGGTCGACTACGCTCGGCCCCGCCAGCAGGACGTGACTGGCAGGACGTGACTGGACGGAGAACACGCGTGACGAACCCGGCCCGACGGCTCTTCACCAGCGAATCGGTGACCGAGGGACACCCGGACAAGATGTGTGACGCGATCAGCGACTCCGTCCTCGACGCGCTGCTCGTCCAGGACCCGCGCAGCCGGGTCGCGGTCGAGACGCTCGTCACGACCGGTCAGGTCCACGTCGCGGGTGAGGTCACCACGAGTGCCTACGCCGACATCCCCACGCTGGTCCGCGAGAAGATCCTGGAGATCGGCTACGACTCGTCGGCCAAGGGTTTCGACGGCAACTCCTGCGGCGTGAACGTCGCGATCGGTGCGCAGTCCGCCGACATCGCACAGGGCGTCGACACGGCCTACGAGTCGCGCGTCGAGGCCAGCGAGGACGAGATCGCCCGCCAGGGCGCGGGCGACCAGGGCCTGATGTTCGGCTATGCCAACACCGACACCCCCGAGCTGCTGCCGCTGCCGATCGCGCTGGCGCACCGGCTGGCCCGCCGGCTCACCGAGGTCCGCAAGTCCGGCGTGCTGCCCTACCTGCGCCCGGACGGCAAGACCCAGGTCACGATCGAGTACGACGGCGACAAGGCCGTCCGCGTCGACACCGTCGTGGTGTCCAGCCAGCACGCGGCCGACGTCGACCTCGACGCGCTGCTGGCCCCCGACATCCGCGAGCACGTCGTCGAGCCCGAGCTGGCGCGCGCGGGGCTCGACGCCGAGGGCGCCAGGCTGCTGGTCAACCCCACGGGCCGGTTCGTCGTCGGCGGCCCGATGGGCGACGCGGGGCTGACCGGGCGCAAGATCATCGTCGACACGTACGGCGGGTTCGCCCGCCACGGCGGCGGCGCGTTCTCCGGCAAGGACCCGTCGAAGGTCGACCGCTCGGCCGCCTACGCGCTGCGCTGGGTCGCCAAGAACGCCGTCGCGGCCGGGCTCGCCGACCGCATCGAGGTCCAGGTCGCCTACGCGATCGGCAAGGCCGCGCCCGTCGGGCTCTTCGTCGAGACGTTCGGGACCGAGCACGTCGACCCGATCCGCATCCAGTCCGCGATCACCGAGGTCTTCGACCTGCGGCCGGCCGCGATCATCCGCGACCTCGACCTGCTGCGCCCGATCTACGCGCAGACCGCGGCGTACGGCCACTTCGGCCGCACCGACGTCGAGCTGCCGTGGGAGTCGACCGCGCGGGCCGACGCGCTGAAGTCGGCCGCCGGGGCGTGAGCTTCCCCGATCCGGCCGGACGGGTCGTCGTCTCGCGTGGCGACGACCCGCCCGACCTGCCGGGTCCGCCGTCGGTCCGGTTCGTCGCGACCGGGTCGCGGACGGCCGGCCGCTACGGGCTCTTCGAGTACCGGATGGCACCGAGGAGCCCGGGCCCGGGCCCGCACGTGCACGCCACCTTCTCCGAGGCGTTCCACGTACTCGACGGCGAGCTGACCATCTTCGACGGCGAGCGCTGGGCGGCCTACCGTCCGGGCGACTTCGTGCACGTCGCCGAGCACGGCGTGCACGCCTTCCGCAACGACTCCGACGCCGCGACGGCGTTCCTGATCCTGTTCGCGCCCGGTATCGCGCGCGAGGAGTTCTTCACCGAGCTGGCCGCGATCCGGGCCGAGGGCCGCACGCTCGACGACGAGCAGTGGCGCGAGTTCTACGCCCGCCACGACCAGGTCAACCTCTGACGGCCGGCCCCGCGCCGCGGTGATCCGCCGGCCGCGCGTCGCGGTGATCCGCCGGCCTCGCGGCGTCCGCCCTGCCGGCCGCGGCCGGGGCCGCTACCCTCGCGGGACCGTCCGAAGTGTCCGGCCCGGCGAGACCCGGAGGCACCATGCGCGTCCTGGCAGGGATCGTCGTGCTGTGGTTGATCGTCGGGGCCTTCGCGGCCTACCAGCGGGGGTACTTCGGCGGCACCTCGGCGTCGTGCACCGGCATCGGGACGACGCTGCTGACGATCGTCGTCGGCCCGCTCAACTACGTCGGCGTGAACCCGAAGATCGACTGCACGGTGCCGCAGCCGTCGTCGTGAGACCGACGGGCCGGCCGCGGCGGGCGCTCAGGCCCGTCCGCGCAGGTCGGGGGCCGGGAACGGCGGACGGTCGTCGAACCGGCTCGACAGCCGGCCCGCCGCGCGCCACGCCCGCGCGGTGAGGTCGCGGTCCTCGTCGGTGACGAGGTTGCCCATGACCCGCAGGGCGACGGTCATCAGCGCGCGCGAGCGCATGCCGACCGGTCCCGCCAGCGGCAGCAGCCGGGGGATCGTCAGCAGCCCCGCGAGCCGGCGCGCGATGGAGAACGCGTGCCCGTAGTGGTGGCGCAGCGTCGCGGGCCAGGCGTGCGCGAGGTCGTTCTCACCGGTCATCAGCTCGGCGAGGACGCGCCCGGTCTCCAGCCCGTAGTCGATGCCCTCGCCGTTGAGCGGGTTGATGCAGCCCGCCGCGTCGCCGACCAACCCCCAGTTGGGCCCGGCGACCCCGGAGACCGCCCCACCCATGGGGAGCAGCGCCGACGATCGCATCCGCAGCTCGCCCTCGAGCCGCCAGTCGTCGCGCCGGGCGGCGGTGTACAGGTCGATCAGCGCCCGCAACCGCACGCCGGCGGGCCTGCGGTCGGTGGCGAGCGTGCCGACACCGATGTTGACCTCGCCGTTGTGCAGCGGGAACACCCAGCCGTACCCGGCCAGCACCTCGTCCTCGGTGCCGCGCAGCTCCAGGTGCGAGGAGATCCACGGATCGTCGGAGCGGGCCGAGCGGATGTAGGCGCGCGCGGCCACGCCGTACGCGGTGTCCTTGTGCCATTCCCGGCCGAGGACCCGGCCGAGCGGCGAGCGGTGCCCGTCGGCGACGACGACGCGCTCGCAGCGCACCGTGCGCGTGGTTCGGTCACCGAGCTCGAGGACGACGCCGCCGATCCGGTCGCCGTCCCACTTCACGTCGACGGCCTTCGCGCCCTCGACCGGGACGGCCCCGGCCGCCAGCGCGACGTCGCGGATGCGGGCGTCGAGCTCCAGCCGGGGGACGGCGGAGCCGTGGGCGGGCAACGACCCTCCCGGCCACGGCAGCTCCAGCGTCTGCCCGAACCCGGCCGCCCGCAGCCCCCGGTTCTGCCCGTGCTCGCGCAGCCACGGGCCGAGACCGAGCCGGTCGAGCTCCGCGACCGCGCGCGGGGTGAGCCCGTCGCCGCAGGCCTTGTCGCGGGGGAACACGGCGGCGTCGGCGAGCACGACGTCGATGCCGTGCCGCGCGGCCCACGCGGCGGTGGCGGAGCCCGCGGGCCCGGCGCCGACGACCAGGAGGTCGGTGGCGGCCGGGACGGGGAACGGAGCGGGCTGCATGTCCCCAGTGTCGCAAGCCGTGGGCGCGGGCGTCGGAGGACGGTCACGCGTCACATCGCGGTGACCTGCGGGCGGGACCGCCGCCCGGAGCGTCGGGGGCGGATGCCAGGGTGATCGCATGGCTCGGCCCGCACACCCGGAGGCCGCCGCCGCGCCGCCGGCGCGGCGGCGCGCGGCCGGGCGCGGCGAGTGGGAGCCGGCGGGGACCGCGCCGGTCGCCCGGATCGCCGTCGACGTACCGCTCGCCCACCTCGACCGGCCCTTCGACTACCGCGTCCCGGCGCATCTCGACGACGTCGCCGCGCCGGGGGTGCGGGTGCGGGTCCGGTTCGCGGGGCGTCTCGTCGACGGGTTCCTGCTCGACCGGGTCGAGGAGTCCGGCCACACCGGGCGGCTGGCCTGGGTGGAGAAGGTGGTCTCGCCCGAGCCGGTGCTCACCGCGGAGGTCGCCGCGCTGTGCCGGGCGGTCGCCGACCGGTACGCGGGTGTGTTCGCCGACGTCGTCCGGCTGGCGGTACCGCCGCGGCACGCCCGCGCCGAGGCCGCGGCGGCCGAGCCCGCGGTCCCACCGCCGCCCGCGCCGGCGCCGGACGGCACCGGCTGGACGGCCTACCCGCGCGGCGCGGCGTTCCTGACGGCACTGGCCGCCGGCCGGGCCGCGCACGCGGTGTGGCAGGCGCTGCCGGGCGAGTCGTGGACAGACCGGCTGGCCGAGGCCGCCGTCGCGACCGCGGCCGCCGGTCGCGGGGCGCTGCTCGTCGTACCCGACCAGCGCGACGTCGACGCCCTGCACGCCGCGTGCGCCGCGCACCTGCCGCCGGAGAGCGTCGTCGCGCTGACCGCCGAGCTCGGCCCCGCCGAGCGGTACCGCCGCTGGCTGCGGGTCCTGCGGGGTACCGCGCGGGTGGTCGTCGGCACCCGGTCGGCGGCGTTCGCGCCGCTCGCCGACCTGGGGCTGCTCGCGGTCTGGGACGACGGCGACGACTCCCACGCCGAACCGCGGGCACCGTACCCGCAGGTCCGCGACGTGCTGGTACTGCGCGCGCACGCGGCGGGCGCGGCGTTGCTCGTCGCCGGCCACGCCCGCACCGCCGAGGCGCAGCTGCTCGTCGAGTCCGGCTGGGCGAACGAGATCGTCGCCGACCGGGCCACCCTGCGGGCGGCGATGCCGCGCGTCGGCGCCCTGGAGGACTCCGCGGGCGCGATCGCCCGCGACCCCGACGCCCGCGTCGCCCGGATCCCGGCGGCGGGCTTCGCCGCCGCCCGGGCCGCGCTCGCCGCCGGCCGGCCGGTGCTCGTCCAGGTCCCGCGGGCCGGTTACGTGCCGTGGCTCGCGTGCGGGCGGTGCCGGGAGAGCGCCCGCTGCCGGCACTGCGCGGGGCCGCTGGCGCTGCCGTCGGGTCGCGGCGACGAGGGCGCAGCCGCGTCGCCGTACTGCCGTTGGTGCGGGCGGGTCGAGTCGTCGTTCCGGTGCGGGGGCTGCGGCGGGCGGGCGTTGCGGGCCTCGGTCACCGGTTCGCGGCGGACCGCTGAGGAGCTGGGCCGGGCGTTCCCGGGGGTGCCGGTGCGGCAGTCCGGCGGCGGCGCGGAGGTGGTGGCGCGCATCGACCCCGGGCCCGGGATCGTCGTCGCGACCCCCGGTGCCGAACCGGCTGCCGACGGTGGCTACGGCGCCGCGCTGCTGCTCGACGGCTGGGCCCTGCTCTCGCGCCCGGACCTGCGCGTGGCCGAGGAGACCCTGCGGCGATGGCTCGGCGCCGCCGCGCTGGTCGTGCCGCACGGGCGCGGCGGGCGGGTCGTGGTCGTCGCCGACGCCTCGGTACCGGTCGTGCAGGCGCTCGTGCGCTGGGATCCCGCCGGGCACGCGGCGGCCGAGCTCGCGGCGCGCGAGGAGGTCGGGTTCCCCCCGGCGGTGCGGATGGCGGCGGTCGAGGGCGGGCCCGCGGCCGTCGCGGAGATCCTCGACGCGGGGCTGCCCGCCGGGGCCGAGGTGCTCGGCCCGGTCGAGATCGACCCGGTCGCCTCCGACGAGGGACCGCGCGAACGGGCGCTGGTCCGCGTACCGCGGACCGAGGGCCGGACGCTGGCCGCCGCGCTGGCCGCCGCGCAGGCCGGGCGCAGCGCCCGGAAGGCGGCCGACCCGGTCCGGGTGCGGATGGACCCCCTGCAGATCGAGTGACCTGCCCCGGGCGGGCCCCCGGGACCCGCACGCCGCCGGGGCGCGCGATCGCTGCGTGGCAGAATCGACGGGCCGACATCCCGCCGTCCGCGCCACCTCAGCAGGGAGCCCAGTGTCCGTCCAACCCGTCCGGCTCTTCGGCGACCCGGTCCTGCGCACGCCCGCCGTCGAGGTCACGACCTTCGACGCGGAGCTGCGCAAGCTCGTCGCCGACCTCACCGACACCATGCACGACGAAGGCGGCGCCGGCCTGGCCGCGCCGCAGATCGGGGTCGGGCTGCGGGTGTTCACCTACGACGTCGACGGCTTCGCCGGGCACCTGGTCAACCCGACCTTCGACGTCGTCGGCGACGAGGAGCAGACCGGGCCGGAGGGCTGCCTGTCGATCCCCGGGCTGCGCTGGGACTGCACGCGCCACCTGCACGTCGTCGCCCGGGGCTGGAACGTCCACGGCGAGCCGGTGACGGTCGAGGGCTCCGAGCTGCTGGCCCGCTGCATCCAGCACGAGACCGACCATCTCGACGGCGTCCTGTTCGTCGACCGGCTCGACGCCGAGACCCGCAAGCTAGCCATGGCCGAGATCCGCGCCGCCGAGTGGTTCGGGCAGCCGGAGCCCGTGGTCAAGGTCAGCCCGCACCCGATGTTCGGCCGGGCCCGCTAGTGCGGCTGCTGTTCGCCGGTACGCCGGAGCCGGCGGTACCGGCCCTGCGGGCACTGCTGGAGTCGCCGCGCCACGAGGTCGTCGCCGTGCTCACCCGGCCCGACGCGCCCGCCGGCCGCGGCCGCAGCGTGCAGCGCTCGCCCGTCGGCGCACTGGCCGACGAGGCCGGTGTCCGGGTGCTGACGCCGCGGCGGCCGTCCGAACCCGAGTTCCTCGCGACGCTCACCGAGCTGGCGCCCGACTGCGCGCCCGTCGTCGCCTACGGCGCACTCGTGCCCCGCGCCGCGCTCGACGTCCCGGTCCACGGCTGGGTCAACCTGCACTTCTCGCTGCTGCCGGCGTGGCGTGGTGCCGCGCCCGTGCAGGCCGCGATCCGCCACGGCGACGACGTCACCGGGGCGACGACCTTCCGCCTCGAGGAGGGCCTCGACACCGGCCCGACCTACGGCGTGGTGACCGAGACGGTCGGCGCCGAGGACACCGCGGGCGCGCTGCTCGGCCGGCTCGCCGTGAGCGGGGCGCGGCTGCTCGTCGCGACGCTCGACGGGATCGCCGACGGGACCGTCACCGCGGTGCCCCAGCCCACCGAGGGGGTGTCGCTCGCACCGAAGGTGCTGGTCGCCGACGCCCGCGTGGCCTGGGACGCACCGGCGGTCGCGGTCGACCGGCTCGTGCGCTCGGTGACCCCCGAGCCCGGCGCGTGGACGCACTTCCGCGACCAGCGCCTCGGCCTCGGTCCCGTCCGTCCGGTCCGCACGGGCGGCATCGCCCTCGCCCCGGGTGCGCTGCACGTCGAGAAGCGCCGGGTGCTCGTCGGGACCGCGACGGTCCCCGTCGAGCTGGGCGAGGTGCGCCCGACCGGCAAGAAGGCGATGCCCGCGCCCGACTGGGCGCGCGGTGTGCGCATCGCCGAGGAAGAGGTACTGACGTGAGCGTCCGGTCCGGCCGGCAGGCAGGCACCCCCGATGACTGAGCCGCGCCGCGGCGGCGACCGCCGCCGGTCGGGCGGGGCACGTCGCAACCCCGGCCCGCCGCGGGGCCGCAGCGGGCCCGCGCGTCCCGTCACCGTCGACCCCGCCCGCGTCGCCGCGCACGAGCTGCTCACCGCGGTCCGCGAGCGCGACGCCTACGCCAACCTCGCCATGCCGGCGATCCTGCGGCGGCACCGGCTGCGCGACCGCGACGCCGCGCTCGCGACCGAGCTCGGCTACGGCACGCTGCGTGCCCTCGGGCTGCTCGACGCCGTGGTCGCGGCGTGCGCCGACCGGCCGCTGCACCGTATCGAGCCGCCGCTGGTCGACGCGCTGCGCCTGGGCGCCTACCAGCTGCTGCGTACCCGGATCCCCGCGCACGCGGCCGTCGACACGATCGTCGACCTGGTCCGCGACCGGGCCGGCTCCCGCTCCGCCGGGTTCGTCAACGCGATCCTGCGCAAGGTCGCCGAGCAGGACGAGGCGGCCTGGACGGCGCAGCTCGCCCCGTCAGTCGAGGAAGACCCGTTGGGGCACAGCGCGTTCGTGCACGCGCACCCGCGCTGGATCGCCCAGGCGTTCGCCGACGCGCTCGGGGGTACCGCCGAGCTCGACGCCGCCCTCGCGGCCGACGACGCCCGGCCCGTCGTGCACCTGCTCGCGCGGCCCGGCGAGATCACGGCCGAGGAGCTCGCGCTCGTCACCGGCGGCACCGAGGCGCCGTACTCGCCCTACGGCGTGCACCTCGAACCCGGCTCGGGGGACGTCGGGGACATCGACGCCGTCGCCGAGGGTCTCGCCGTCGTCCAGGACGAGGGCAGCCAGCTGGTGGCGCTGGCCCTCGCCCGCGCGGAGCTGGCCGGTGACGACGGCGGCCGCTGGCTCGACCTGTGCGCCGGCCCCGGCGGGAAGGCGGTGCTGCTCGGCGGCCTGGTCGCCCTCGACGGGGGCGCGCTCGACGCGGTCGAGCGCTCCGAGCACCGCGCCGACCTGGTCCGACGAGCCGTCGACGGGCTGCCCGTCACCGTGCACACCGCCGACGGCCGGGAAGCACCGCTGCCCGACGCCGCGTTCGACAGGGTGCTCGTCGACGCGCCCTGCACCGGCCTCGGTGCCCTGCGCAGGCGGCCCGAGGCGCGCTGGCGGCGCAACCCCGAGGACGTCGCCGGGCTCGCGCGGCTGCAGCGCGAGCTGCTCACCGCGGCGCTGCGCCACGTCCGGCCCGGCGGCGTCGTCGCGTACGTGACCTGTTCGCCGCACCTGTCGGAGACCGTCGGCGTCGTCGGCGCGGTGCTGCGCAGGCACCGCGACGTCGAGAAGGTCGACGCGCGCGCCGTCCTGCCGGGGGTGCCGGACCTCGGCGACGGGCCCGCCGTCCAACTGTGGCCGCACCGCCACGGCACCGACGCGATGTTCGTTACACTGCTGCGCCGCCTGCCCTGATCCCCCGGTACGGTGAGCGCCCGGGTGAGGTTCGCGCGGCGCAGAAGTCGTTGCGGGACATCGCCCACACATGCGTGCCCGGCAACGGGCGCCCAGTAGCCTCTGAGGCGTGCATCCATTGATCGCCCCCAGCATGCTGTCCGCCGACTTCGCTCGGTTGGCCGACGAAGCCGACGTGGTCACCGGGCCCGTCGGTGAGGGAGCCGACTGGCTCCACATCGACGTGATGGACGCGCACTTCGTGCCGAACCTGACCCTCGGCCTGCCCGTCGTCGAGTCGCTGCTGAGGGCGACGGAGGTCCCGCTCGACTGCCACCTCATGATCGACGACCCCGACCGCTGGGCGCCCGCCTACGCCGAGGCCGGTGCGTACAACGTCACCGTGCACGCGGAGGCCGCCCACGACCCGGTCGCGCTGGCCAGGAACCTGCGCGCCGCGGGGGCCAGGGCCGGGCTGTCGATCAAGCCCGGCACGCCGCTCGAGGACCACCTCGACACCCTCAAGCACTACGACACGCTGCTGATCATGAGCGTCGAACCGGGCTTCGGCGGCCAGGCCTTCATCCCCGAGGTGCTCGACAAGGTCCGCACCGCGCGCCGGCTCGTCGACACCGGGCACCTGACCGTGCTCGTCGAGATCGACGGCGGGATCAACGCCGACACCGTCGAGCAGGCCGCCGAGGCGGGCGTCGACTGCTTCGTGGCGGGGTCCGCCGTCTACGGCGCCGACGACCCGTTGCGGGCCGTCCGGGCACTGCGCGAACAGGTCGTCCGCACCAGCCCGCACCGGTGGACGAACGCATGACGTTCCCGACGGCGACCGACGGCGACCGCGCCTGCCGCGGCGGTCGCCGGGGTGCCGGGGCGGTGTCATGACCATGCCCGGCGCGTCGAACGATCCCGCCCCGACGGTCGGCGACGGGCCGCTCGACGCCGCCGCGGCGATGCGCCTGGCGCTGGCCGTCTCGGCTCGCGTGCACGGCACGACCAGCCCGAACCCGCCCGTCGGCTGCGTCGTCCTCGACCGCGACGGCCGGGTGGCCGGGACCGGGGCGACGGCGCCGCCGGGCGGTCCGCACGCCGAGGTCGCGGCGCTGGCCGAGGCGGGGGAGCGGGCCCGCGGCGGCACCGCCGTCGTCACCCTCGAACCGTGCGCGCACCACGGACGCACGCCACCCTGCACCGACGCGCTGCGCGCCGCGGGGATCGTCGCGGTGCACGCCGGAGTCGCCGACCCGAACCCGGTCGCCGCCGGCGGCGCCGCGGTGCTGCGCGCCGCGGGCGTCGACGTCACCGTGGGGACGCTCGGCGCCGAGGTCGCGGCCGGCCCGCTGCGGGGCTGGCTGCACGCGACGCGCACCGGGCGCCCGCACGTCACCTGGAAGTTCGCGGCGACGCTCGACGGGCGCAGCGCCGCCGCCGACGGCAGCAGCCGGTGGATCACCGGCCCGGCCGCCCGCGCGCGGGTGCACGCTCTGCGCGCGACGAGCGACGCCGTCGTCGTCGGGACCGGGACGGCGCTGGCGGACGACCCCGCGCTCACCGCGCGCGACGCGGCGGGCACGCCCGTACCGCGCCAGCCGCTGCGGGTCCTCGTCGGTCTGCGCCACCCGCGGCCGGGCTCGCACCTCGACGCCCCCGACGTGCTGCACCTGCGCACCCACGACCCCGACGAGGTGCTCGCCGCACTGCACGCCCGCGGGGTCGTCGACGTGCTGCTCGAGGGCGGTCCCCGGCTGGCGGGGGCGTTCCTCGCCGCCGGCCGGGTGGACCGCGTGCTCGCCCACCTGGCGCCGGCGCTGCTGGGCGCGGGCCCCGCCGCGCTCGCGGACGCGGGGGTGGGAACGATCGCGGACATCCTGCGGTTGCAGGTGGCATCGGTGGAACTGGTGGGGGGTGACCTCGTGGTCGACGCGGTGCCGGGCCCGGCGCGCGGCGCGGTCGACCCGGTTGCCCCGTGGTCCGCGGACCAGGCCGGGCCCGTCCCGGCGGTGGTCGACGGCGGGCTCGGACGGAAGGGACGGCGGTAGATGTTCACCGGGATCGTCGAGGAGGTCGGCGAGATCGTCGAGGTGCGCCACGACGGCGACGTCGTGGTGCTCACCGTGCGGGGGCCGCGCGTCTCCGAGGACGCGGCCCACGGCGACTCGATCGCCGTCAACGGCTGCTGCCTCACCGTCGTCGACGACGAGGGCGCCGCCGACGACAGGTTCCGCCTCGAGCTGGTGCCCGAGACCCTGAAACGGACGTCGCTGGGTGCCGCGGCCGCGGGGGTGAAGGTCAACCTCGAGCGGGCGCTGCCGGCCGGGGGCCGGCTCGGCGGGCACATCGTGCAGGGCCACGTCGACGGCGTCGCGACGCTGGTCAGCCGGACACCGGGCGAGCGCAGCGACGAGGTGCGGTTCAGCCTGCCGCCCGAGCTGGCGCGATACGTCGTGGAGAAGGGCTCGATCGCGGTCGACGGGGTCTCGCTGACGGTCGCGGCGACCGACGGCGACACCTTCACCGTCGCCCTCATCCCCACGACGTTGGCGGACACCACACTCGGGATCCGTGCTCCGGGGGATACCGTCAACCTCGAGGTTGATGTCGTCGCGAAATACGTCGAACGGCTGACCGCCGGGTACCGGCGCGGCGCCGACGAGGAGGCAGGGGTCCAGTGAGCGACCACGCGAGCACCACGACCGGTACGGCGGAGTCGCGCCGGAACGCGTTCGAGCTCATCGAGCGCGCCGTGGCGGACCTGGCCGAGGGCAAGCCCGTCGTCGTCGTCGACGACGAGGACCGCGAGAACGAGGGCGACCTGATCTTCGCCGCGGAGAAGGCGACACCGGAGCTGGTGTCGTTCGTGGTGCGCTACACCTCCGGGTACGTGTGCGTCGCGCTGACCGAGGAGGACTGCGACCGCCTCGACCTGCCTCCGATGCACCACACCAACACCGACAACTTCCGCACCGCGTTCACCGTCACGGTCGACGCGAAGGAGGGCGTGACGACGGGCATCTCAGCCGCCGACCGCGCCCGCACGATCCGGCTGCTGGCCGACCCCGCGGCCGCGCCCGCCGACCTGGTCCGGCCGGGCCACGTCCTGCCGCTGCGGGCCCGCGAGGGCGGCGTCCTGCGCCGGCCCGGGCACACGGAGGCCGCGGTCGACCTCGCGCGGATGGCCGGGCTGTCCCCGGCGGGCGCGCTCTGCGAGATCGTGTCCCAGAAGGACGACACCGACATGGCCCGCGGCGACGAGCTGCAGGTCTTCGCCGAGGACCACGAGCTCACGCTCATCACGATCGCCGACCTCATCGCCTACCGGCGGCGGTTCGAGAAGCACATCGTCCGGGTGGCGCAGGCGCGGATCCCGACCCGCCACGGCGACTTCATCGCCTACGGCTACGACTCCCTGCTCGACGGCATCGAGCACATCGCGATGGTCGTCGGCGACGTCGCGACGCCCGAGGGCGACGGTGAGGACGTGCTCGTCCGGGTGCACTCCGAGTGCCTCACCGGCGACGTGCTCGGCTCGCTGCGCTGCGACTGCGGCCCGCAGCTCGACGCCGCGCTCGAGGCCGTCGCCCGCGAGGGGCGCGGCATCGTGCTCTACATGCGCGGGCACGAGGGCCGGGGCATCGGCCTGCTGCACAAGCTGCAGGCCTACCAGCTGCAGGAGGCCGGCGCCGACACCGTCGACGCGAACCTGGCGATGGGCCTGCCCGCCGACGCCCGCGACTACGGCATCGGCGCCCAGATCCTCGCCGACCTCGGGGTGCGCAGCATGCGGCTGCTCACCAACAACCCCGACAAGCGAGCCGGCCTGGAGGGCTACGGCCTGACGATCAACGGCCGGGTCCCGATGCCGATCCGGCCCACCCCGGAGAACCTGCGCTACCTGCGGACCAAGCGCGACCGGATGGGCCACGAGCTCCCCGGTCTCGGCGATGCGCCCGAGGACGCCGTCGGCGGGGGCTCGGGCTACTGAGGGGTCGTCCGACGGATCACCCGCCGCGGTCTCGGCGCCCGGACGGCTCGTGGCTGCGTTGTCGGCGGGCCCGGACACGCCCGGTATGCCGACCCGGCTCCGCCGTGCCGCGAACCGCCCGGGTCACCGAGCCCGTCGACGACGATCCGTCAGACACCGTTCAGCCGGTCCGCGTGCCCGGCGCCACGGCGGCCGGGCGCGCTCCCGCCGGCGCGTGTGACGGGTCCCGGGGTGCGTGGCCGGTCCGCTCGGCGACGGGGCAGGATGGACGCCATGAGTGGTGAGGGACGTCCCGTCGACCTCGGCGATCTCGACGGTGCCGCCGACCTGCGGGTCGGCATCGTGGCGGCGAGCTGGCACGCCGAGATCACCGAGGTGCTGCTGCAGCGCGCGGTCGCCGTGGCGGAGAAGGCCGGTGCGGTCCCGACCGTGGTGCGGGTGAGCGGGACGATGGAGCTGCCGGTCGTGTGCCAGGCGCTGGCCCGTACGCACGATGCCGTCGTCGCGCTCGGCGTCGTGATCCGCGGTGGCACCCCCCACTTCGAGTACGTCTGCGACTCCGTGACCGCAGGCCTCACCCGGGTCGCGCTCGACGAGGGCGTCCCGGTCGGCAACGGTGTGCTCACCTGCAACACCACCGAGCAGGCCGTCGACCGCTCCGGCATGCCGGGCTCCGCGGAGGACAAGGGCGCCGAGGCGACCATCGCGGCCCTGCACACCGCGCTGGTCCTGCGCGGGCTCCGGACCCCGGCATGAGCGGGCGCCAGGTGGGGACGGGAGCGACCGTGCGTGGGACGGGCGACGACGGGCCCGACGCAGCCGCGCCGCGGCCGGCCGGGGAGCAGGTGACGGGGGAGCAGGTCATACTGCGGCCCCGCCGCGTGCTGTGGCTCGCGTGGATCGGCGCCGTCGCGGTCTTCGTGCTGTTCGTCGTCATCGCCGTCGTCCTGCGGACGGCGGACACCGGCGTCTACTTCCGGCTCGCCGACCAGATCTCGATGGTGGTGCTCGGGCTCCTGATCGCCGGCGGGCTGCTGCTGCTCGCCCGGCCGCGGGTGCGTGCGGACGCCCGGGACATCGAGGTGCGCAACATCCTGCTCACCCGCCGGGTGCCGTGGACCGAGGTCGTCGGTGTGGCCTTCCCCGACGGCGCGAGCTGGGCCCGGCTCGACCTTCCCGACTACGAGTACTTCCCGATCCTCGCCGTGCAGGCGGCCGACCGGCAGTACGCGGTCGCCGGCATCCGCCGGTTGCGGGCGCTGCACGCCGCGGCACTCCAGGCAGCGGCACTCCAGGCAGCGGCCCACCAGGCGGTGGGCGAGCGGCCGGCCGGATCGGGGACCGTCGCGAGTGCCGGTGCCGCCGAGCGGCCCCCGGCTGCCGGCGGCGGCCTGGCCGGCCCGCAGCTCACCCCGGACACCGGGACGACGCCGACCGGGACGACGCCGACCGGGACGACGCCGAGTGCGGGAACGGCGGGTGCCGGGACGCCGGATGCCGCGACATCGGGCGCGATAC
>Ga0182736_1002272_pt1 | contig 15151 bp, 14 predicted proteins | sample eDN5th30CKraftBY_FD_128882 | JGI IMG/M metagenome (GOLD analysis project Ga0182736, IMG submission 128882) | Enriched backyard soil microbial communities from Emeryville, California, USA - eDNA 5th pass 30_C Kraft BY (version 2) (version 2) | ecosystem: Environmental > Terrestrial > Soil >...
CGGCCACGGCTTCGGCGCCGATTTCGCCTCGACCTTCTCCGACATCTTCGAAGACCTGTTCGGCATGAGCGGCCGGCGCGGCGGCGGCTCGGGCCGCGAGCGCGGTTCGGATCTGCGCTACAACATGGAGATCACGCTCGAGGAAGCTTTCGCCGGCAAGAATGCGCAGGTGCGCATCCCGACCTCGGTGACCTGCGAAGTCTGCTCCGGCACCGGCGCCAAGGCCGGCACCAAGCCAAAGGCGTGCTCGACCTGCGGCGGCGCCGGCAAGGTGCGCCACGCCCAGGGCTTCTTCACACTCGAGCGCACCTGCCCGACCTGTCATGGCCGCGGCCAGGTGATCGACGATCCCTGCGCCGCCTGCGCGGGCGCTGGCCGCGTGACGCGCGAGCGCACTCTCCAGGTCAACATCCCGGCCGGCGTCGAGGACGGCACCCGCATCCGCCTGTCCGGCGAGGGCGAGGCCGGCGTGCGCGGCGGTCCGCCGGGCGACCTCTATATTTTCCTGTCGCTCGAGCCGCACGAGCTCTACCAGCGCGACGGTGCCGACCTGCACTGCCGGGTGCCGATCTCCATGGTTACCGCGGCGTTGGGTAGCGAAATCGAGGTGCCTGCTATCGACGGTAGCGAAGCCAAGGTCAAAATACCGGCGGGTACCCAGTCGGGTTCGCGCTTCCGTGTTACCGGCAAGGGCATGCCCGTGCTGAGATCGAAACAAACCGGCGATCTGTACGTTCAAGTTGCGGTGGAAACGCCACAGAAGCTGACCAAGAGGCAGAAGGAACTGCTGGCCGAGTTCGAAAAGCTGTCGTCCGATCACACCCAGCCTGAATCGTCCGGTTTCCTCAGCCGGGTGCGGACCTTCCTCGACGGGCTCGGAAATCGGGGCAGCTATTCGGCCTGACCGGCTTGAGACCCATCCACGGGTGGCCTATACCCCGTGACCGTTACGTGACAATATCGGGCAGTCCTCGCCCGCCCGGGTGCCCAGTTCCAATGCAACCCCGTCCAGTCGCCCGCGTCATCAAGAAGCCGCTTCGTCTCGACGACGAGGTGCAGTTTCTCCGCACCTGGTTTGAGAGGCCCCTGCGCACCGGCGCGGTGATGCCGTCCGGCAAGCCGCTGGCGCGCCGCATGGCCAAGAGCGTCGATCCGGAATCCAGCGGCCCGGTGATCGAATTGGGGCCCGGCACCGGTCCGGTGACCGAAGCTCTGGTTCAGCGCGGAATCGATCCCAAGCGGCTGATCCTCGTCGAGTTCGATCCCGATTTCTGCCGCCTGCTGCGCACGCGCTATCCGGATGCCACGGTGGTGCAGGGCGACGCCTATCGCCTGCGCCGCCTGCTCGAGGGCATCGTGCGCGAGCCCGCGGCCGCGGTCGTGTCCGGCCTGCCGCTGATGACCAAGCCGCTGCGCACCCGCCTGCGCCTCATCTCCGACGCTCTGGCGCTGCTCAAGCCCGACGCGCCGTTTGTCCAATTCACCTATGCGGTCGGCTCGCCGATCCCGAAAGACCTGCACGGCCTCACCGGCACCCCGTCGGAACTGATCTGGCGCAATGTGCCGCCGGCACGGGTCTGGACCTACCGCGGCGTTTGAAGCCGAGGCGTAGCTGTCTCACACTCCGTCATGCCCGGGCTTGTCCCGGGCATCCACGTCTTTAGGCTATGCTTGAGACGAAGTCGTGGATGGCCGGAACAAGTCCGGCCATGACGACGATACAAGCGGCTATGCCATGCCCACGCCGAAAATTCTCACCTTCGCGGGATCGACCCGCATCGGCTCGTCCAACGCCAAACTGGCGGCCTTGGCGGCGAAGGAATTGACCCTGCGCGACATCGAGGTGACGCGCATCTCGCTGCAGGATTACGCGCTGCCGCTGTTCGATCCCGATCTCGAAGCGCGCAGCGGCCCGCCCGAGGCGGCCGTCAAGCTCAAGCACATGATCATGGCGCATCGCGGCGTGTTCATCGCCAGCCCGGATTACTCCGCCTCGGTCACGCCGCTGCTCAAGAATGCCATCGACTGGGTGTCGCGCGTGCGCGAGAAGGGCGACCCGCTCTATGCTGCGTTCAAGAGCCGCGTCTTCGCCATCGCGTCGGTGTCGCCGGAGCCGTCCGGCGGCCTGCATTCGCTGCAGGCGCTGCGGCAGATCCTCGAGATCGGCTGCGGCGCGCTGGTGCTGCCGGAGCAACTCGCCATTGCCGGCGCCGACGATGCCTTTGACGAAATGGGCAACATCGCCGATACCCATCTCGCCAACAAGTTTCACGCCCAGCTTGCGCGCCTCGTCGAGATGGCGCGGCTGATGGGCTAGCGCGCCGACAGGGAGCAGCCGTTGCCGATCGATCCGAGAGACCGCCTGATTGTCGCCCTGGACGTGCCCTCGGTGAGCGACGCCGAGGCCATGGTGTCCCGCATCGGCGCGGCGGCGAGCTTCTACAAGATCGGCTACCAGCTCGGCCTTGCCGGTGGCCTGCCTTTCGCGGCCGGGCTGATCGCGGCCGGCAAGCAGGTGTTCCTCGATTTCAAGCTGCACGACATCGGCAACACCATCACGCATGGCGTCGCCAGCGTCGCCAATATGGGCGCGACCTTCCTCACCGTGCACGCCTATCCGCAGACCATGAAGGCGGCGGCGCAAGGCGCGCGCGGATCGAAGCTGAAGGTCCTCGCGGTGACGGTGCTCACCTCCTATGACGACAACGATCTCGCCGAAGCCGGTTACGCCATGAGCGTCGGTCCGCTGGTGGCCAAGCGCGCGGCGCAGGCGCGCAGCATCGGCATTGACGGTCTTGTTTGTTCGCCGGAAGAAGCGGCGAACCTGCGCGGCATTGTCGGCGACGGCATGGCGCTGGTGACGCCTGGTATTCGTCCGGCTGGCAGCGCCGCCGGCGACCAGAAGCGTATCATGACGCCGGCGCGCGCCATTGCCGCCGGCGCCGATTATCTCGTCGTCGGCCGGCCGATCGTCGAGGCCGCCGATCCGAAGGCGGCCGCGCAGGCGATCGTCGATGAAATTGCGCAGGCAAAAGCGCAGCAGCAACAGCAGCAACAATAAACGGGAAGAGGAAACGACATGGCCAAGGGCTACTGGATCGCGCGCGTCGATGTTCACGACGAGGAGGGCTACAAGCCGTATTCGCTGGCGAACCCGGCCATCTTCGCCAAGTTCAACGCCCGCTTCATCGTCCGCGGCGGCCCGTTCGACGCGCCGGAGGGCACCGCGCGCAGCCGCAACGTGGTGATAGAGTTTCCCGATCTCGCCACCGCCAAGGCCTGCTACAATTCACCGGAATACCAGGCGAACATAAAGGTCCGACAGCCGCATTCGCTGGCGGAGCTGATCATCATCGAGGGCTATGACGGCCCACAGCCGTAGTCTCGACTTCGTCATTCCGGGGCGCGGCCGTCAGGCCGCGAACCCGGAATCCATAATCCCGGTCCGTGAGTATGGATTCCGGGCTCACGCGCGTTCGCGCGTGCCCCGGAATGACGGCGTGAGACGGCCCGGCGTGACGGACACACTCGGGCCCGCTATACCCGTTGCCTCAACTCCGGGAGCCTTGAGCCATGGCTGAAATGCGTTTGATCGTCACGGGAGCCGGCGGCCGCATGGGCCGCACGCTGGTCAAGGCCATTGCCGAAGCCAAGGACTTCACGCTGGCCGGTGCGCTGGAAGATGCGCGCTCGCCGCTGATCGGCTGGGACGCCGGCCATCTCGCCGGTACCGGCGAGAACGGCATCAAGCTGACCGGCGACATTGCCCCGCTGCTGGCCACTGCCGACGGCATCGTCGATTTCACCGCGCCGGCCGCGTCGCTCGAGTACGCCGCGCGCGCCGCCGCTGCGGGCAAGGTCCATGTCATCGGCACCACCGGCATGAGCGCCGCCGACGATGTGAAGCTGGCCGAGGCGGCGAAGGGCGGTGCGATTATCGTCAAGTCCGGCAATATGAGCCTCGGCGTCAATCTGCTGGCGGCGCTGACGAAGCGCGTGGCGAAGACGCTTGATCAGATCTACGACATCGAAATTCTCGAGATGCATCACAACCAGAAGGTCGATGCGCCGTCGGGCACCGCGCTGATGCTCGGCCGCGCCGCCGCCGAAGGCCGCGGCGTCGATCTCGACAAGCGTTCGGTGCGCTCGCGCGACGGCCATACCGGCGCGCGCGTGCCCGGCGATATCGGCTTTGCCACCTTGCGCGGCGGCACCGTGGTCGGCGAGCACACCGTGATGTTCGCGGGTCCCGCCGAGCGCATCGAGCTTACGCACAAGGCCGAGGACCGGATGCTGTTCGCCAACGGCGCCTTGCATGCCGCGCGCTGGGCGAGAAAGCAGAAGCCCGGGTTTTATTCGATGATGGATGTGCTGGGGCTGAAGGATTTTTGAATCTGTCATTCCGGGGCGCTCCGAAGGAGCGAACCCGGAATCCAGCTCGATATGCCGGAGCTTGTTTCTGGATTCCGGATCGCCGCTTCGCGGCGTCCGGAATGACGCGGAAGCGCCTATCCCTGCAGCAGCGACGTTCCCGTCATCTCCGCCGGCTTGGGCAGGCCCATTAGTTCGAGCAAAGTCGGCGCGATGTCGGCCAGGCGGCCTTCCTTGACGACGATGCGGTTGCCGGCGCCCATCAGGATCAGCGGCACTGGATTGAGCGTGTGCGCGGTGTGCGGGCCGCCGGTTTCCGGATCGACCATCATCTCGGCATTGCCGTGATCGGCGGTGACGAGCAGCGCGCCGCCCATCTGTTCGATGGCCTTGGCTATCCTGCCCAGTCCCGTATCGACCGTCTCCACCGCCTTCACCGCCGCCGGAATGCTGCCGGTGTGACCGACCATGTCGGCATTGGCGAAGTTCAAAACGATCATGTCGTATTTGCCGGACGTGATCGCTTCCACCGCCTTGTCGGTCAGTTCGGGCGCCGACATTTCCGGCTGCAGGTCATAGGTCGCGACCTTGGGCGAGGGCACCATGATGCGGTCTTCGCCGGTGAATGGCTCTTCGCGGCCGCCGTTGAGGAAGTATGTGACGTGCGGATACTTCTCGGTTTCCGCCATGCGGAGCTGCGTGCGCTGCGCATTGGCGACGACCTCGCCGAGGATGTTGGGGAAGCTCTGCGGCGGAAAGATCGTCGCCATCAGTTTGTCGAGGCTTTCGCTGTACTGCGCCATGCCGACGGCGGCGGCGACCTTCACCGTGCGCTTGCGCGCGAAGCCGTCGAAGGCCGGATCGAGCATCGCGTCGAGGATCTCGCGCACGCGGTCGGCGCGGAAGTTGAAGCACAGCACGCCGTCGCCATCCTTCATGCCGGCGTAATCGCCGATCGCGGCCGGCACAATGAACTCGTCGGTGACCTTGCTGGCGTATGCATCGGCGATGGCGGCCTGCGCATCGGCAAAGCGCGCGCCTTCGCCCGAGACGATGGCGTCATAGGCCTTCGACACGCGGTCCCAGCGTTTGTCGCGGTCCATGGCGTAATAGCGGCCGATGACGGTCGCGATCTTCGCCGAGGCCGGCAGCGTGGCGGTGAAAGACTTGAGATAGCCGGCCGCCGCTTGCGGCGGCGTATCGCGGCCGTCGGTGAGCGCATGCACCGCCACGGGAATGCCGGCATCCGTCAGAATTTTGGCCAACGCGACCGCGTGGTTCTGGTGCGAATGCACGCCGCCGGGTGAGACAAGACCGACGAGATGGCAGGTGCCGCCGCTGGCTTTGAGCTTTGCGATCAGGCTGGTGACGGCCGGCGCCCTGGCGATCTCGCCCGAGGCGATGGCGTCGTCGATGCGCGGCAGGTCCTGCATCACCACGCGGCCGGCGCCGATGTTGAGATGGCCGACTTCGGAATTGCCCATCTGCCCTTGCGGCAGGCCGACATCGTTGCCGGAGGTGCGCAGGAAGCCGTGCGGGCAGGTCGCCCAGAGGCGGTCGAAGGTCGGGGTCTTCGCCTCGCGCACGGCGTTGGCGGTAGCGTCGTCGCGCCAGCCCCAGCCGTCGAGCACAACCAGCATGACAGGGCGGCGCTTCTGCATTGGAAATTCCCGGTTTTAGCCAATTTCGGGGGTTTTGAAGGATCGCGGTTCTATCGTCAACTAAACGCGGAATAGGCTGGCGCAAGAGTACGGCCCGGCTTAAAGGCCTCCGCCATGGTCGATTCGCATACTGCGCTTGGCGCCATCTGGACGCTGCTCGGCCACGATCCGGCGGCGCTGGATCGTGTCGATCTCACCGGCGCCGAGCCGGTATTGCCGTCATCCTTCGCGGTCGGCACGGCGATGCAGGCCAGCGTCGCCGCCTCGGCGCTGGCCGCCGCCGAAGTGTGGCGCGCGCGCACCGGCAAGGCGCAGCGCGTCGGCGTCGATATGCGCGCGGCTGCCATCGCGGCGCGCAGCGAGCGTTATCTCGAGATCGACGGCAAGCCGGCGCCGGAACTATGGGACAAGATCGCCGGCGCCTATCCATGCGGCGACGGCTGCTATGTGCGGCTACACACGAATTTTCCGCATCATCGCGACGGTGTGCTCAAGCTGCTCGGCTGCGCCTATGACAAGGCCGCTGTCGCCGAAGCGCTGAAGAACTGGAAAGCATTCGACGTCGAGGATGCGGCGGCGAAGGCGGGCCTCGTCGTCGCTGCGATGCGCACATTCGACGAATGGGATGCGCATCCGCAAGGTCAGGCCATCGCGGCCCTGCCGCTGATGTCGGTCGAGCGTATTGGCGATGCCGCGCCGCGTGGCTGGCCGCAAGGCGCGCGGCCGCTTACGGGCATCAAGGTGCTCGATCTCACGCGCATCATCGCCGGCCCGGTCGGCACCATGACTCTGGCTGCGCATGGCGCCGATGTCATGCTGGTGACGTCGCCGAACCTGCCGTCGGTGGCGCCGCTCATCATCGACACCGGCCGGGGCAAGTTCTCGACGCACATCGATCTGCACGACGCCAAGGGACGCGACAGTTTCACCGCCTTGCTGCGCGAGGCGGACATTGTGGTGCAGGGCTACCGGCCCGGCGGCCTTGCCGCGCTCGGCTTCGGACCGGAGGAGGCAGCGCGCCTCAATCCCGGCATCGTCTATGTCTCGCTATGCGCCTATTCGCATGAGGGGCCGTGGGCCGGCCGCCGCGGCTTCGATTCACTGGTGCAGACCGCGAGCGGCTTCAACGATGCCGAAGCCAAAGCCGCCGGCATCGACGGGCCGAAGCCATTGCCGGCACAAATTCTCGATCATGCGTCCGGCTATCTCATTGCCTACGGCGCCATGACCGCGCTTCTGCGCCAGCGTGTCAAAGGCGGCTCATGGCATGTACGGGTGTCGCTGGCGCAGACCGGACGCTGGCTGCGCTCGCTCGGCCGCATTGAGGGCATGGGCGCGCACGACCCGGTGCGGGGTGATGTGCTTGATTGTCTGGAAGAAAGTTCGTCGGGCTTCGGGCGTCTGTCGGCGGTACGCCATCCGGCAACGATGAGCGAAACGCCGCCGCACTGGGCGCGGCCGTCGGTACCGCTCGGGACGCATCCGCCGCGTTGGCCGGACTGATGCACCATAAGCGAAAGGCTCCGCGAGGGGGACGCGGAGCCTTTGCTTGTCGACCAGGTCGGGGGGGCCTAGTCGATGATCTTCACGACATTGCCGCGCTGATCGACGATCACGCGTTCCTTGTTGACGAAAGCGTAGCGGAACTCGGTGTGGTTCGGCACCGGGCGGAGCTGCACAGTGCGCGGTACCGGCTTGCCGACGACGATTTCTTCCTGAACCACGACGGTATCGGTCGGGACCTGTTCGGCCTCGACATAGGTCACCACTTCGCGCGGCGGCTCGGCGGCGCTGCCGACACCGGCACCAACGCCGGCACCAACAACGGCACCGACGGGACCGGCAACAACACCACCAACAACAGCGCCCGTCGCCGCGCCACCAACAGTCGACGCCTGCGCGAAAGCCGCGGCGGGCGCCAGCGTGAGAGCGGCCGCAGCCGCCAGCATCGGAAGTTTCATGGTCTCCTCCAGAGTCGCTGAATGTCATGCTCCCTCGAAGGAGCGCAGACCAAACGTCGCATCGTGAGGAGTCGTTCCGGGTTCCGCGTCACGAATTTACAAATGACGCGCGAAATGTCAGCGGAACAAATATCAGCTCGAACAGAAGCCAGCTTCCCAGCCGAGCATGGCGCGCTTGCGCGTGATGCCCCAGTGATAGCCGGTGAGTTCGCCGCTCTTGCCGATGACGCGATGGCACGGCACCACGAAGCTGATCGGGTTCTTGCCGACGGCTGCGCCGACCGCGCGTGGTGCTTTCGGTGCGCCGGCACAAGCGGCGAGATCGGAATAGGTCGTCAGCTTGCCGAGCGGAATGGTGAGCAGCTTCTCCCACACGCGCACTTCGAAGTCGGTGCCGATGAGCACGACGCGCAGCGGCTGGTCTTCCTTCCACAGTGCGGAGTCGAAAATACGGCGCGCGGTCGGCGCGGTCGCGGCATAGTCCTCGACATAAGTGGCGCGCGGCCAGCGCCGCTTCATATCGTCGAGTGCGGCATGCTCCTCGCCCGGATCGGCGAAGGCAAGACCCGCGAGTCCGCGCGGCGCCAACATCACCAGCGCCATGCCGAAGGGCGAGGGATGATAGCCATAGGTCATGGTCAGGCCGTCGCCGCCGACCTTCCATTCGCCGGGCGACATCGAATCGTGCGTGACGAATAGATCGTGCAGACGGCCGGGACCGGACAGGCCAACTTCATAAGCGGTGTCGAGCACGCTCGCGCAGGAGCGCAGCAGCTCCCGCGCGCTGTCCAGCGTCAGGGCCTGCAGGAAGGCCTTGGGTGGCAGGCCGCACCAGCGGCGAAACAGATGGTGCAGTTCGGTCGGGGTGACGCCGGCGGCATCCGCAATGGCCTCGACCTCGGGCTGGGCGCGCCAGTTGCCCCGAATATGGGCGATGGCGCGGCGCACGATGTCGTAATCCGCCGCGGCGGTGGACAGTTCGGCGAAATCGCCGAAACGGCTGCGGATGGCCGGCTTTGCGGAGGGGTTAGCGGTTTCTGTGTTCATGCCGGCTATTTAAAACGGCGGCCGTGGGCGGCCCACCCGGTTTCTGAAATCAGGAATTTGCCGTGTGGATCGGCCCGCGTCTGGCGTCGCCCAGAGCGCGGGTCAAAGCCTCGGCGAAGCCGGCCTTTTCGTCGGGGCCGAGGAAACTGGCGATGGTGAGCTGCTTGCCATGGCTGACGAGAAACAGCCGGGCGATGCCGTATTCCTCGTACTCGTCCTTCTCCAGCCGCGCCCACAGCGGATTGAGCGACCATTCGCGCGCCCGGCCATTGTGGCTGACCTTGCGTACCGTCAGCGCCGACGGCGTTACCGTCACTTCTTCGAAGGCGGCGGCGCGGCGATAATTGATGCGGAAAGCGATGAACAGCAGCAGCACGTCGAGGCCGAAGAAGCCGAACACCGGCCAGGCGCCCATCGCCAGGAAGGCGCCGCCGGCGAAAAAGCTGGCGACCCCGAACACCATCATCAGGATCAGAAAGCCGAGATTGCCGAGCGACCGGTGCGGCGTGATCACCGCGTAAAACAGGGTCGGCTCCAGCGTGTCGCGCACATCGTGGCTGATATTGTCCGCCGTCATGCGGCCGATTATACCGGAAATCATGGCGAAAAAATCGGCCCGAAAAAAGGTTTCAGGCAAGCCGTCCGTCAGGGCGGCGCTCACAAAGGCGAAAAAGGGCAGCGCCGCCAAGGTGAAGCCGGCGCCCAAGCGGCAGAAGGCCGACCTCAAGGCAGCGCATGGCGCCTCGAAGCCGATGACGGCGGCGCAGATCAAGGAGGCTTTCCGGCGCTGGGAGGCGGCGAGCCCGGAGCCGACCACCGAGCTTCATTACTCCAATGTATTCACGCTGCTGGTCGCGGTGGTGCTGTCGGCTCAGGCGACCGATGCCGGGGTCAACAAGGCGACGCCGGCTCTGTTCGCGCTAGCCGATACGCCGGCCAAGATGGCGGCGCTGGGCGAAGACCGCATTCGCGAGCTGATCAAGACCATCGGCCTGTTTCGCACCAAGGCGAAGAACGTGGCGATGCTGGCGCACATTCTCGTCTCGGAGCATGGCGGCGAGGTGCCGCGAACGCGCGAAGCACTGGAAGCCTTGCCCGGCGTCGGCCGCAAAACGGCGAATGTCGTGCTGAACACCGCCTTCGGCGAGCACACCATCGCCGTCGATACCCACATCTTCCGCGTCGGCAACCGCACCGGCATGGCGCCGGGCAAGACGGTGAACGATGTCGAGATGAAGCTCGAGGAGGTTATCCCGCCCGAGTACAAGCGCCACGCGCATCACTGGCTGATCCTGCATGGGCGCTACACCTGCATCGCGCGCAAGCCTTTGTGCGAGCGCTGCGTGATTGCGGATCTGTGCCAGTGGCCGGGGAAGACGATTCTCTAGTCATTCCGGGGCGCGTGCAAAGCACGCGAGCCCGGAATGACGGGATGCTATCGCACCGGCTCGATCAATTCGGCCCGCCGGCCCGCCAGCTTCTTGTGGATGTGAACCATGAAGGCCATGGCGAAGACGGGCGTCGCGAAGTTGAGGATCGGGATCGACACAAACAACGCGATCACCAGACCGGCGACGAAGATGTAGCCCGCGTTCGCCTTGCGCATCGCGGTCGCCTCCGCCGGCGAGCGGAAGCGCATGGCGGCGAGCTCGAAATATTCGCGGCTGAGCAGATAGGCCGTCGCGACATAAAGGATAAGAAAGCCGAAGCCGGCGAACAGCACGAAGGGCAGCGCCACAACATAGACCAGCAGCGACAAAAGCGCGATCTTGATGCCTTCGATCACGCCGGTCATGAGCGGCACGGCTGTGCCGGGCGTCTCGGCCCGATAGTGCTCGCGCTCGACCGCGTCGGCGACGTCGTCGACGAAGAAGCTGCCGACCAGCGCCGACACCGGCGGCATCAGGAACACCGCGCCGGTGATGATGCCGAGGCTGGCCATGATCGACAGCACCCAGGCCAAAGCCGCCCACACCGAATGCGGCGCGAAACCCGCGGTCTGCTCGGCCCAGTTGGCGCCCGAGTCGGCCAGCCCCGCCAGCACCCGCTGCAGCACAATGCCGATGATGACGATGAACAGCAGCGCCAGCCCGACGGCTTTCATCAGCACGCCGCGCAGCGGCGGGGCGAACATCTGGGCAAAGGCTTTGAAGGCGGCGTCGAGCATGGGGGAAGAAGTAGGACCAAGGTGGCGCGGGGCAAGAGCCTGCGACAGGAATTCCATCTGTCATCACCGGGCTTGTCCCGGTGATCTCGTTTAGGGGCGCACTACTCACCCAAGCGGGATGGCCGGGTCAAGCCCGGCCATGACAGCGATTTAAGCCGCCGTCTTCTCGGTCGCCTCTTCCCCGCCCGGCACCAGCGCCACCGCCTCGGCGACAGGCAGGTCGGCCATTTGCAAGTCGGCCCAGGCGACCGATTTATAATCGAAACCACCCTCGATGGTCGGCTTCACCACCTGGAAGTAGGGCGAGATATCGAAGTCGCGCGGCGCATACAGCGAGGAGTGGCGGATTTCGAGGATCTCGGCGCGCTCGGCTTCGCTGTCGGCGCGGGTGATCCTGGGCAGGATGGGATAGCGCACGTATTCGAACGCCTGCGCGATCAGCGCTGAGCAGATGATGCGCGTCGGGTGTCCGGAGCCGAGCGCCAGCATGTGGCGGCGGAAACGGCGCGGCACCGGTAGCGGAAACAGATAGCGCGCCAGATCGAGGATGTTCTTGACGTCGTAATCGAAGCCGATGCGCTCGCAGGCATAATTGCAGACGCGAATGCGGTCGTCGTCTGACAGGCCGACCGGCCGGCATATGCGCGTATGCGCGTTGCCGTATTTCGACAGCGGCACGGCGACGACACCCTTGCCGAGTTCGGCTTCGACCAGTGCGAGCGGCTCGCCGTTGGCCGCGACGCGGTCGCCGATCGGCCCGGTGTAAAGCGCGGCGTGCGACCAGGTCGATTGCGTAAGATATTTGATAACGCCAGCGATGTGGCTGTTGCCTTCGATCAGGAGCACGTCGCCGGGTTTGAGCGTCGTGGCCAGCGCGTCGGCACGGCCGGGCGTGAACTCGTGATAGCCCGCTTCGGGCTTGCCGAGATAGCGGGCAATCAGATGCCCGACGCCGTTGCTGACCCACCCCATGACATTCGTGCGCGTCCCGCGCCCTCGCTGACATTTCCCCGGTGCGCTTTTCGCGTCTGGTTGTTGGTGAGCTTAGGCAAGACAGATTGCGAAACGGTTCCTCGTCTGCCGATTGGCGCAAGATTTCGTTAGGCAATAAAAAGCCCGTAATGACAGCGTTTTGATCACGGGCTGACCTCTTTCGGTAAGAGTTTGCATACCATATAATCCTGTCATCGCCGGGCTTGACCCGGCGATCTCGCTTAGGTGGGCATGTGCGTCCCTAAGCGGGATGGCCGGATCAAGTCCGGCCATGACACCGCAATTTTTGGTATCCGTAACTGATGAACAAACCCAAGGCCCTCATCGCCTGGTCGAGCGGCAAGGACTGCGCCTGGGCTCTGCATGAGGCGCGCGGCAGTGGCGACTACGATATTGTCGGTGCGCTGACGACGGTCACCGACAGCTTTCAGCGCGTGTCGATGCATGGCGTGCGCGAGGAATTGTTGGCGGCGCAGCTTGCGGCCGCCGGGTTGCCGTCAATCACGGTGCGCATTCCCTATCCGTGCCCGAACGAGATCTATGAGCGCGAGATGGCGGTGGCGCTGGAGCGTGCCAAGGCCGACGGCGTCACGCATGTCATCTTTGGCGATCTGTTTCTCGCCGATCTGCGCGCCTATCGCGAAGAGAAGATGAAATCGGTCGGCATGGCCTGCGCGTTTCCACTGTGGCGGCGGCCCACCGCCGCGCTGGCGCGCGACATGATCGCCGGCGGCGTCGAGGCCTATCTGGCGGTGGTCGATCGGAGCAAGCTTGATGCGTCGTTCGCCGGACGCCGTTTCGACGAGGCTTTATTGGCCGGTCTGCCGGAAGGCGTCGATCCCTGCGGCGAGAACGGCGAGTTTCATTCCTTCGTCGCCGCCGGGCCGATGCTCGGGCGGCGCATCGCGGTGACGAAGGGTGAGACGGTTATGCGGGATGGGTTCGCGTTTGCGGATCTGGTGCCGGCTTAACCGCGCAGCACGCCGCCGGTGCGCTTCGACACGTCCGCCACGATCTTCTGCGCCAGCACGTCGATCTCGGCGTCGGTCATGGTCTTGTCGGCGGGCTGGATGGTGACGGCGATGGCCACCGACTTCTTGCCCGGCTCGATGCCTTTGCCTTCGTAGAGATCGAACACGGTGATGCCGGCGATCAGCTTCTTGTCGGCATTCTGCGCGGCGCGCACGATGTCGCCCGCCTTCACCGTGGCGTCGACGACGAAGGCGAAGTCACGGGTCACCGGCTGTAACGGCGACAACGCCAGTAACGGCTTGGCGCGAGTCGGCTTCGGCTTGGCGGCCGGGATATTGTCGAGCAGCACTTCGAAGCCGACCAGCGGGCCGTCGATCTTCAGCGCGGCGAGAATGCGCGGATGGATTTCGCCGAAATGGCCGATAACGTTCTGCGGCCCCATCTGGATGGTGCCGGAGCGTCCCGGATGAAACCACGCCGGACCGCCGGGCACGACCTGCAGCGCGGCCATGGGCGCGCCGGCCGCACTCAGCGCGGCGAAGGCGTCGGCCTTGGCGTCGAAAGCATCGACTGGCTTGGCGGCTTGCGTCCAGTGACGGCCGGCGCCTTCCGGCTTCGCCAGCGCACGGCGGATGCCGCTCGCGGCGATGAACTGGTCTTCCGGCTTGTCGCCCTTGAAGATCTGGCCGACCTCGAACAAAGCGACATCGGGATAGCCACGGTCGGCGTTCTTCTGCGCCGAGGCGATCAGGCCCGGCAGCAGGCTCGGCCGCATGTCGGAGAGTTCGGCCGCGATCGGATTGGCCAGCGCCAATTCTTTCTGGCCGCCGCCGAACAATTCGGCTTCGCGCTTCGGCACGAAGGACCAGGTGACGGCCTCGACAAGGCCGCGCGCCGCGAGACCGCGCTTGGCCTTGCGGGTGCGCGACTGGATCGGCGTCAGCACCGGCTTGCGCGCATCGTCGCCGCGCGGGAATGGCGTCGACGGCACAGCATCGACGCCGGTGATGCGCACCAGTTCCTCGACGATATCGGCGCGGCCATGCACGTCCGGCCGCCATGACGGCACGGCGATCTTGAGGCGCTCGTTCGGCCCGGCGACGAAGAAGCCGAGGCGCTCCAGCAGGCGCTTGGTTTCGATCAGCGGCAGCTTGATGCCGGCGAGGCGCTCCAGCTCGCTGACCGGATAGTCGATGATGACTTCCTGGGCCTTCGGGTTGCCGGCGACCACGACCTCCGACGGCTCGCCGCCGCACAGGTCCATCACCAGGCCGGTCGCCATTTCGAGGCCGGGCAGCATGAAGTTCGGATCGACGCCGCGCTCGAAGCGGTAGCGCGCGTCGGTGTTGATGCCGAGCTTGCGGCCGGTCTGCGCGATGTTGAACGCATCCCACAGCGCCGATTCGATCAGCACGTCGGTGGTGTTCTCGTCGCAGCCCGATTCCTCGCCGCCCATGATGCCGGCGAGCGATTCCACGGCGCGTTCGTCGGCGATCACGCACATGGCGCTGTCGAGTTCGTAGGTGCGGCCGTCGAGCGCCAGCAGCGTCTCGCCATTCCTGGCGCGGCGGACGGTGAGATTGCCCGTCACCTTTTTGGCGTCGAACACATGCAGCGGCCGGCCGCGGTCGAAGGTCATATAGTTGGTGATGTCGACCAGCGCATTGATCGGACGCAGACCGATCGCAGTGAGCCGCTTCTGCATCCATTCCGGCGACGGGCCGTTCTTGACGCCGCGCACCAGACGCAGGCCGAAGCCCGGGCACAGGATAGGGTCTTCGATGGTCACCTTGACCGGGCAGGGGAAGGTGCCTTCGACGCGCTGCGGTGTGTTCTCGAGATACTCGCCGATCAAAGTGGCGCCGAGATCGCGCGCGATGCCGTTGACGCTGGTGCAGTCCGGGCGGTTCGGCGTCAGGTTGATTTCGATCACCGGCTCGTTGAGGCCGAGCACCTTGGCGAACGGCTCTCCGATCGGC
>Ga0182736_1002273_pt1 | contig 15131 bp, 12 predicted proteins | sample eDN5th30CKraftBY_FD_128882 | JGI IMG/M metagenome (GOLD analysis project Ga0182736, IMG submission 128882) | Enriched backyard soil microbial communities from Emeryville, California, USA - eDNA 5th pass 30_C Kraft BY (version 2) (version 2) | ecosystem: Environmental > Terrestrial > Soil >...
CCCCGCTGATGGCCTCGCATAGGCTGAGGCCATGCAACGGATCATCGGGACGGAAGTCGAATACGGCATTGCTTCGCCGTCGGATCCGACCGCGAACCCGATCCTGACCTCCACTCAGGCGGTGCTGGCCTACGCCGCGGCGGCCGGAATCCCGCGGGCCAAGCGCACCCGCTGGGACTACGAGGTGGAATCCCCGCTGCGCGACGCCCGCGGCTTCGACCTGTCCCGCTCGTCCGGCCCGCCGCCGATCATCGACGCCGACGAGGTCGGGGCGGCCAACATGATCCTGACCAACGGGGCCCGGCTGTATGTCGACCACGCCCACCCGGAGTACTCCGCGCCCGAGGTCACCGACCCGCTGGACGCGGTGATCTGGGACAAGGCCGGCGAGCGGGTGATGGAGGCCGCCGCCCGCCACGTGGCCAGCGTCCCGGGGGCCGCCAAGCTGCAGCTCTACAAGAACAACATCGACAACAAGGGTGCCTCCTACGGCACCCACGAGAACTACCTGATGAGCCGGCAGACACCGTTCTCGGCGATCATCGCCGGCCTGACCCCGTTCCTGGTGTCGCGGCAGGTGGTCACCGGTTCCGGCCGCGTCGGCCTGGGCCCCGCCGGGGACGAACCGGGCTTCCAGCTCTCCCAGCGCGCCGACTACATCGAGGTCGAGGTCGGCCTGGAGACCACCCTCAAGCGCGGCATCATCAACACCCGCGACGAGCCGCACGCCGACGCCGACAAGTATCGCCGGCTGCACGTCATCATCGGCGACGCCAACCTCGCCGAGACCTCCACGTATCTGAAGTTGGGCACCACGGCGCTGGTGCTCGACCTCATCGAGGAGGGCCCCGAGCACGGCATCGACCTGACCGACCTGACGCTGGCCCGTCCGGTGCGCGCGGTGCACGTGATCAGCCGCGACCCGACGCTGCGGGCGACCGTGGCGCTGGCCGACGGCCGGGAGATGACCGCCCTTGCGCTGCAACGGATCTACCTGGACCGGGTGGCCAAGCTGGTCGACGCCCGCGATCCGGATCCGCGCGCCACCGACATCATCGAGACCTGGGCCCGGGTCCTCGATCAGCTGGAACGCGACCCGATGGAGTGCGCCGACCTGCTGGACTGGCCGGCCAAGCTGCGCCTGCTAGAGGGCTTCCGGCAGCGCGAGAACCTGAGCTGGTCGGCTCCGCGGCTGCACCTGATCGACCTGCAGTACTCCGACGTCCGGCTGGACAAGGGCCTCTACAACCGGCTGGTCGCCCGCGGTTCCATGCAGCGGTTGATCACCGAGCAGCAAGTCCTCGACGCGGTGGACAACCCACCCACCGACACCCGTGCCTACTTCCGCGGGGAGTGCCTGCGCCGGTTCGGCGCCGACATCGCGGCGGCCAGCTGGGACTCGGTGATCTTCGACCTCGGCGGGGAGTCGCTGGTCCGGATTCCCACCCTGGAGCCGCTGCGCGGCAGCAAGGCCCACGTCGGGGCGTTGCTGGACTCGGTAGACAGCGCGGCTGAGCTGGTCGAACAACTGACCACCTAGGCACCGCGCGCCTTAGCCCACGTCCGCGCCGGTACCGACGGTAGGGTGGAGAAACCGACGTGCGCGTGATGCGCAAGCCGATGGAGATGCAGGAGGCAGCGATGGCTCAGGAGCAGACCAAGCGTGGCGGTGGCGGTGGCGACGAGGACGACCCCACCGGTCCCGCGGCCGCCGGCCAGGAGCGTCGCGAGAAGCTGACCGGGGAGACCGACGACCTGCTCGACGAGATCGACGACGTGCTCGAGGAGAACGCGGAGGACTTCGTGCGCGCGTACGTCCAAAAGGGCGGCCAGTGAGCTGGCCCTTTCATGACCGTCTTCCTGCCAGTTCCGCGCTTCCCGGGATGCCGTCCAGCCCGGTAGACCTGTCGTCGTTCTCGGACTTCCTGCGCCGACAGGCGCCGGATCTGCTGCCGGCGGGCAGCGCGGGCCTGAACTCCGGCGCCGGGGTGGAGCTGCCGCACGGCACCACGATCGTCGCGCTGAAATACCCCGGCGGGGTGGTGATGGCCGGGGACCGGCGCTCCACCCAGGGCAACATGATCGCCGGGCGCGACGTCCAGAAGGTGTACATCACCGACGATTACACCGCCACCGGGATCGCAGGCACCGCGGCGATCGCTGTCGAATTCGCCCGCCTCTACGCCGTCGAGCTGGAGCACTACGAGAAGCTCGAAGGGGTGCCGCTGACGTTCGCCGGAAAGGTGAACCGGCTGGCGATCATGGTGCGCGGCAACCTGGGTGCGGCGATGCAGGGGTTGCTGGCACTGCCATTGCTGGTGGCCTATGACATCGACGAGGCCGACAGCCAGCACGCCGGTCGCATCGTGTCGTTCGACGCGGCCGGCGGCTGGAACATCGAGGAGGAGGGCTACCAGGCGGTCGGCTCCGGATCGTTGTTCGCCAAGTCGTCGATGAAGAAGCTGTACGCGCAGGTGGCCGACGCGGATTCGGCGCTGCGGGTGGCGGTCGAGGCACTGTACGACGCCGCCGACGACGATTCCGCCACCGGCGGACCGGATCTGGTGCGCGGCATCTACCCGACGGCGGTCACCATCGACGCCGACGGCGCCGTTGACGTCCCCGAGGAGCGCATCGCCGAGCTGGCCCGGGAAGTCATCGAGAGTCGCACTCGCGGGCGGGATCCGGAGCCGAAGAGCAAGCGGGGTAAGAAATGAGCTTCCCGTACTTCATCTCCCCTGAGCAGGCGATGCGTGAGCGGAGTGAGCTGGCGCGCAAGGGCATCGCCCGCGGCCGCAGCGTGGTGGCACTGGCCTACGCCGACGGGGTGCTGTTCGTCGCCGAGAATCCTTCTCGCTCACTGCAGAAGATCAGCGAGCTCTACGACCGGGTCGGGTTCGCCGCCGCGGGCCGGATCAACGAGTTCGAGAACCTGCGCCGCGGTGGCATCCAGTTCGCCGACACCCGCGGCTACGCCTACGACCGCCGCGACGTCACCGCACGCCAGCTGGCCAACGTCTACGCCCAGACCTTGGGAACGATCTTCACCGAGCAGGCGAAGCCCTACGAAGTCGAGCTGTGCGTGGCCGGGGTGGCCTACCAGGGTCAGGCCAAAGCCCCTGAGCTGTACCGGATCACCTACGACGGGTCGATCACCGACGAGCCGCATTATGTGGTGATGGGCGGCACCACCGAGCCGGTGATCGCCGCGCTCAAGGAGTCTTACACCGAGAACGCCGCACTGCCCGACGCCCTGCGACTCGCGGTCAACGCCTTGCAGCAGCCCGACACCGGCAATGGATCCGAGTCCCGCAAGTTGGGGCCCGGCACCCTCGAGGTGGCCATTCTGGACGCCAACCGGCCGCGACGGGCTTTTCGTAGGATCGCTCGGTCGACATTGGAAGAGTTGCTGCCGCAGGCAGATTCGTCGGGGGAGACATCAGGCGACGCTTCCGGCTAGGGATTGCGGTGCCGAAGAAATACGGGGTCAAAGAGAAGGAGCTGGTCGCCGGCCACATCGTCGACCTTGTCCTATCCGGTGAACTGCGCACCGGCGACCGCATCAACCGCGATGCGATCGCGGCGAGCCTGGGTGTCAGCCGTCTGCCTGTGCAGCAGGCCCTGGATCAACTCGAGTACGAGGGCGTGGTGGTCAGCCGTTATCACCGGGGGGTGTTCGTCGAGCGGTTCGATGAGGCCGCCGTGCTCGAACAGCATGAGCTGCACGGGGTGTTGAACGGTATTGCGTCGGCACGGGCGGCCACCAATCCGACCCCGCGGGTCCTGGCCGAACTCGATGCCGCACTGCGGACGTTGCGAGCCAGCAAGGAGCCCGGGGCGTTTCAGGAAGCGGCCTACGCCTACCGGCGCATCATCGTCGAGGAGTACGCCGGCCCCCGGTTACAGGCGGCGATCGTTGCGGCACGCGTCTTCGCGCCGCGCGGATTCTGGGGAAGCTACCCCCGGGGCAATGCGGAGTTCGCCCACACCTACGAAGCGGAGACCGCGGCGATCCATGCGCGTGATGCCGAGGCCGCACGGGCCGCGAACATGGAGCGGGCGGACCTACGGGCCAAGGTGGTGATCGCCGAGCTGACCGCCCGTGGCGTGCTGGGTGCGTCATAAGGGGTCATGAGGCCTGAAGGTCGGCGGACGCGGCTTTGAGCCGGGGAAGGCCCGGCACGCGGTGGCGTGCCGGGCCTTCCCGTTTGGGGCGTCGGACTACTCCGCGGGTGCGGGATGGGCGCCCTGGCCGCCGGTGCCGCCGGTGCCGCCGGTCGTCCCGGCGGGCGCACCGCCGGGCTGGCCGAGCCCACCGGCGGTGTCGCCGACAGCACCGCCGTCGCCGCCGCTGCCGCCGGTACCGCCGTCGACGGCGCCGGCGCCGTTGCCGCCGTTGCCGCCGGTTCCGCCGTCGCCGCCGACCGGATCGGTGGAGGGAGAGCCGCCAGCGACATATCCGCCGCCGTTGCCGCCGGTGCCCCCGTTGCCGCCGTTGCCGGCGTGGCTGGGTCCGAAGCCGAGGTCATTGGCCGGGGTTTCCACGCCGCCGCTGGTTCCGCCCGCGCCGCCGTCCCCGCCGTTGCCGGCGGTGGTTGCTCCGTTGCCGCCGGAGCCCCCGTTGCCGCCGTTGCCGCCGGAGGCGGTTCCGTTGCCGCCGGACCCACCGGCGCCGCCGTCACCTCCGGCGCCACCACCGGCCAGCACACTGCCCGCGTTGGCCCCGCCGTTACCGCCGTTGCCGCCATTGCCGCCGACGCTGACCACGCCGGGCCCGGTGGCGCCGTCACCGCCCGCGCCACCGGCCCCGCCGGTGCCCGCGGCAGTGGTGTCGGTACCTCCGCCGCCGCGGCCGCCGGCTCCGCCGTTGCCGCCCCGGCTGTAGGTGGTGCCGTCGTGCTGCCAGCCGGTGCTGGTGCCGCCGTCGCCGCCGTTGCCGCCCGCATGGCCGCCGCCGCTGCCGCCGGTGCCGCCTGAGCCGCCGTTGCCGCCGACGTAGGTTCCGTTGCCGCCGTTGCCGCCGGTGCCGCCGGACCCCGGGGAGAAGGCGGTGCCGCCGTTGCCGCCGTTGCCGCCGATGGTCTGGACGGTGGGGTCGTCGGTGGCGCCGTCACCGCCGTTGCCGCCGTTGCCCCCGCCGCCACCGCGGCCGGAGGCTCCGTTGCCGCCGTTTCCGCCTTTGCCGGCGCTGGCGAAGCCGCCGTCGCCGCCGTCGCCGCCTTTGCCGCCGGGCTCTCCGGCGTCCGGCGAACTGTTGCTGGCGGTGCTGCCGTTGCCGCCGTTGCCGCCGTTGATCCCGGCGCCGCCGTTGCCGCCGTTGCCGCCGTCGCCGCCGATCCCGGTCGGGGAACGGTAGCCGCCGCCGTATCCACCGGTCCCGCCGTTGCCGCCGTTGCCGAGGTAGTTGCCCTCGGCGTCCTGATAAGCGTTGCCGCCGTTGCCGCCGTTGCCCCCGTCAGCGGCGTGTCCGAATTGGCCGGCCTGCCCGTACGTCGGGCTGGTGAAGATGGTGGAGCCTCGCGCACCGGCTGCGCCGCCGTGGCCACTGGACCAATCGACTCCAGCGTCGCCGCCGTTACCGCCGTCGGGGTGGTCGAGCGTGCCGGTGGCACCGTCGCCGCCGTTGCCACTGCGGCCGCCGTTGCCGCCGTTGCCGCCGTTGCCGAACATGAACCCGCTGCGGCCGCCGTTGCCGCCGCTGCCGCCGAGTCCGCCGCTGCCACCGTTGCCGTCGCCGCCGTTGGCGAACGTGCCGGCGATTCCGTCGGCGCCGCCGCCGCCGATCCCGCCGTTGCCGCCGTGGCCGAAGAACCAACCGGATGCGTTGCCGCCGGCCCCGCCGTTACCGCCGTTGATGGTGGGATCGAGGGAGGCTCCGCCCCCACCGCCGTTGCCGCCGTTGCCCATCCAGGTTCCGCCGGCCCCACCGTCACCGCCGTCGGCGCCCGCACCGCCGTCGCCGCCGTCGCCGCCGTCGCCGAGCCAGCCCGGCGCGTTGCCGCCGTCGCCGCCGGCCACGCCGGCCTCGGTGCTGTCCCAGCCGTCACCGCCGTCGCCGAACCACAGGCCGCCATTGCCGCCGTCCGGGTTCTCGGCGGTGCCGTCGATGCCGTTGCCGATCAGGAACTGGCCGGCGGCGGTGTTGATCCAACCGTTGACCATCTCTCCGAAGTCACTGGTGATCCAGGACTGCAGACTGTCATGCAGCGGGTCATAGACCCACTGGTCGATCATGCCGGTCCAGTCGAAGGCGCCCACCTCGGCCGGGCCGGGATCCAGCCATGCCGAAGTGTCGAAAAGCTCAGCGATCCAATCGAACTCGTCGGCCTGCGCCGGCGTCGGCACGGTCAGCGGGGCCATCCCGAAGGCCAGGAACGCGCCCACCGCACTGGCAGTGCCAACCGCCCGAGAGTGACGGCGCGGGGTGGTGTGATGACGACTCATCTTGACGGAAACCTTTCTGAGAAAAGAGGGAGGATAAGGGCTTTGGGCGATCAGAGGCCGAGCAGATCGCCCAGCCAACCGAATGCATCGGATGCTGCGCCGTCGCCGCCGTCATCGACCAGATCGGTGGGCAGCAGGGGCAGTTCGGCGCCCGCCAACGGCGGGGTCACCACGACCGCGCCCTTGCCGTCCCAGCCCGAACCCAGCAGGGCGCCGACGGTTTGGCCCCAGGCCTGCCACGCGGCGATCGGGCCGATTCCGGCGCTGTCGAGGTCCAGCGTGCCCAGGACCGGGACTCCGCTGAATTCCAAGCCGACACTTTGGAACAAGGAGCCGCCGACCGCCGGTACCTCGGCTGCGATTTCACCTCCGGGTCCGAGTACCTGGTAACTCACAGCGGCTGCTCCCGTAGACAGCAGGCCACCGAAGGCGAAGTCCAGGTGGTCCATGGTCATGCCGGCCGGGAAGAATCCGGCGTCGTTGATCATCGGCAACAACGAATCCAGGTTCAACGTGGCGCCGTTGAGCACGGCGCCCCACATGTTGGTCAGGGTGTCGCCGAGATTGTCACCGTCGGTGATGCTGTTCAGCAACGCGATCCAGGGGCTGATGGCTGGGCCGATCATGCCCATCAGGACCGCGCTGGCCGGCGAGCCCAGCATGTTGATGATCGGCAGGATCTGGTCGGGATCCACGTCGGCGGGCAGATACCCGGCGACCTGGCCGAACATCAGCTGGTGGGTGCTGTCCATGGTGTGGTTGAGCACCGTGGCTTGGGTTTCGTCGGTGGTGTTCTGCAACGCCCACCCGGAGATCACCGCATTCAGGTGTAGCTCCAGCTGTTCATTGACGCTGTTGGTGCTGCCGGCAGGGTCGTTGAGCAGTTGGTCGGCGTAGTCCATCTGGTTGGCCCAGAACTGCTGCATCCCCACCCCGGGCGCCAAGTACCAGTTGTTCAGCAGCGTGGTCAGGTTGGCCGACGCGGTGTTGACGACGTCCTCCCACGCCCCGGTCAATTGCACCGCGGGGGACAGGGCTTCGGACAGCGTGGGCAATGGCGCGGCCACCGGCGTCGCCGCAATGAGGCTGGCCCCGACAAGTGCCACACCGGCGGTGGCGTAGGGGCGAACTGTGGCGTGCAAGGGGTCTCCTTCGGGTTAGTGATGCACAGCACGGAGAGGGACGAGATGAGGCTAACTGAGATCCACCTGATTTGTATACAAAAAAATAGAACTTGTTCTAAAACGATCCTGGGCGTCGCGATATAGGGATGTCTAGTGCCTGGTGAACGTGGGGGAGCTGAGGGCCCAAATCTCGGATCTAACCTGGATAACCCGGAGGCTCTACGGTCGAACGAAAGCGGAGATCTCCGGGCCGAGCAGCGCCTCCGGCGCTGACGGCCGTTCAAAAATATGAATGCATATTGTAAAAAAATGTCCGGGTCGCCCAGCGGGCGATCGCACCGGCAATGGATTTCTCAGGATTGGGCCCGTCCTCACCCCGCTTCGGTGATACCGCTTCCGAACCGGGGGGCGTCGCGTTAGCGTGATCCGACGGACGCGACGATCGGAGGACGCCACGCTTGGACCTCGCGGTAACGCCGGACAGATGAGTACGCCGATCATCAAGGCCCTGGCTGATATCCGTGCCGCCGACGCCGGCTTCAGCGGCGGCAAGGGCGCCAATCTGGGCGAGTTGCTGGCAGCCGGTCTTTCGGTCCCCGACGGATTCGTCATCGGCGTCGCGGCCCACCGGGACGCCGTCGCCGCCGGCCCGCCCGCGACACCCTCGGGCGAGGTCCGTGATGCGATCGTGGCGAGCTATCGGGCACTGGGCCCGGAAGTTGCCGTAGCCGTGCGTTCATCAGCGTTAACCGAAGATGGAGTCACCTCTTCGCACGCGGGAATCTATGAGACAGCACTCAATGTCACAGGGGCAGAACAACTGCTCGACGCCGTCCGGGACTGCTGGACTTCGGCGTCATCGTCGCGGGCCCGCCAATACGGTCGAACCCAAGGCCTGGGATCTGCAGAGTCCGGGATGGGTGTTGTTGTCCAGCGCCAGGTTTGCGCATCTTGCGCCGGTGTCGCCTTCACCGTTGACCCCCTGACCGGCTGTGGTGACCGACTGGTCCTGGAATCCGCACAAGGGCAGGGCCTGGCCGTCGTTTCCGGGATGGTGACGCCGGACCGCATCGTCGTCGACAAGAACTCGTTGGAGATCCTGACGATTGAGTGTGGCCAGCGGAACACGATGCAACTCTCGTTGTCCGAGAACCAGATTCGTGAGATCTCTCGATATGCGCTGGCGATCGAGCGCTGGTACGGCCGCCCGCAGGACATCGAATGGGCCCTCGATGGGCAGGGGAAGGTCTGGATTCTGCAGGCCCGTCCCGTCACCACATTCGACGCGTTGCAGGCGAGAGCCAAAGCCGTCGAATTCTACGATCCGCCGCGCCCTCCCGGCAGTCGCTGGACCCGGGTGAACATCGGCGAGGCGCTGCCCGGGGTGCCCACACCGCTGACCTGGTCGATGTGGAGCGGGGGACTGACCATGGCACAACGCGAATCCCAGATCCGCGTCGGCGTCATATCGAGACGCGAGGACGGCGGCCGGGTGCCGCTTCTCACGCTGGCCCGGGGATGGCCGGTGCTGTCGGTCGATCTGCTGTTGAGCCAAGTCGCCCAGGTCCCCGGTGTCGATCCCAAGTCGTTCAGTGAGCAGCTGCTCGGGGTGGCCGAAGACGTCGACGCAGCGCCGCTGGGTGCGCGTGTCGCGACCGCGTTGCGGATGACGGCGCGCGCCCCGATCGCCCTAGGCATGCTCGGCCGGCGCCTGGGACGGGCCAGTGCGATCTCGCGACGGGCATGGCAGCGGGAGGTCTCGAAGCCCGCGGTGGACCCCCTAGCGTTATTGGCCGGGGCCGCGGCGCGTTTCGGCGAAACACTGACCGCTCACACCATGCAGACCTACTTGTGCCAGTCCCTGTACCAGGCCGTGGAGCGGTTCGCCGGAACCAAGGTGATCGACCTGCTCTCCGGAGACGGCGACCTTCCGGAGGCTCACCTTGCCCGGGATCTGTGGCTGCTGGCCGGAGGCCGGATCTCTTTGGAGCACTTTATTTCTGAGCATGGATTCCACGGGCCCGACGAGGGAGAGATCGCCTCCGCGTCGTGGCGTCAGGACCCCGAGCCGGTGCTGCATGCCGCACAGGCATGGGTCGATGGTGACCGTCTGCGTGATCGCGTTGCGGCACTGGAGGCACGCCGTGATGAACGACGCCGGGCCGAGGCGGCGTTGTGCGCATCGGTTCCGCGCCCGTGCCGCCGGGCGGTCGCGCGTCTGATCGCCATGGCCCGTCGAGCGTTGGTCGGCCGGGAGATCGGCAAGGCGGCGTTCCTGCAAGACCTCGATGTCGCCCGCCACGCGGTGTCCTATCTGGGCGACGATGCCGTCTGGCACACCCTGGATGAACTCCGATCGAAGGTGCACCTGACGTCGGCCGATATCATTGCCCGCCAACGTATCCGTTCGCAATGCGCCACCCTGGAACCACCGCTGTCGTTTGCCGGTGACCCGGGCGAGCAGTCGTGCGGCACCGTCGAAGGTGTGCCGTCGATGATCACCGGGGTCGGCGCCAGCCCGGGGTGTGCCCGCGGGCGGGCGCGCGTGGTGACCGAACCCGCCTCGGCGGTGGTGCTCGGCGCGGATGAGGTGCTCATCGCACATACCACCGATCCCTCGTGGGTGATGACGTTCATGACGGTCGCCGGCATGGCGATCGACGTCGGCGGGACGCTGTCGCACGCGGCGATCATCGCCCGTGAGCTCGGAATCCCTTGTGTCATCGGGACCGGCAACGGCACCCGGGCGATCCCCGATGGGGCACTCGTCGAGATCGACGGATCGCAGGGGACGGTGCGGATTCTCGGCGCGCCGACTACCGATCGATCCGGAAGCGCTTGATTCGCGCCCCTGCTCCCGAGGCCAGTTCGACCCGACTGCGCGGTACCCCGAAATACTCGGCCAGCACCCGGATCACCGCCGCGTTGGCTTTGCCGTCCACGGCTTGTTCGCGTACGTAGACCGTCAGCTGACCGTCGTCGTCGGCCTCCACCAGCGGACCCTTGCGGCTGCCCGGCTTGACCTTGACGACGACGGTTTCGGTGCTGCTCACTGCAACAGGATCCCCGTGCCGCGAGCGTGCATAGTTGTACGGCACATCGCGGCGTGTCGTGTGCAGACGCGCACTCTCACGGGGGAGAAGGCCAACTCAGCGCGCGACGATCACCGAGGAGCCGTGACCGAACAGGCCCTGGTTGGCCGTCACGCCCACCGTGGCGCCCTCGACCTGCCGGCCGGTGGCGGTGCCGCGCAACTGCCAGGTCAGCTCGCACACCTGGGCGATGGCCTGCGCCGGGATCGCCTCCCCGAAGCAGGCCAACCCGCCGGACGGGTTCACCGGCACCCGGCCGCCGATGGTGGTGGCACCGCTGCGCAGCAACTGCTCGCCTTCGCCCTTGGCGCACAGCCCCAAGTGCTCATACCAGTCCAGTTCCAACGCGGTGGACAGGTCATAGACCTCGGCCAGGCTGACGTCTTCGGGGCCGATACCCGCCTCCGCATAGGCCGCGTCGAGGATCTGGTCCTTGAACACCCGCTCCGGCGCCGCCACCACCGCGGTGGAATCAGTTGCGATGTCCGGCAATTCGGGAAGGTGCTGCGGGTACTGCGGGGTGACGGTAGACACCGCCCGCACCGACGGCACACCCTCGAGCGAACCCAGGTGCTTCTTCGCGAATTCCGCGCTGGCCACGATCAGCGCGGCCGCGCCGTCGGAGGTGGCGCAGATGTCGAGCTGGCGCAGCGGGTCGGAGACCACCGGGCTGGCCAGCACGTCCTCGACCGCGGATTCCTTGCGGTAGCGGGCATTCGGGTTGGATAGCCCGTGCCGGGAGTTCTTCACCTTGACCGCCGCGAAGTCCTCGGAGGTGGCGCCGTAGAGGTCTATGCGCCGGCGCGCCAGCAGCGCGAAGTACACCGGGTTCATCGCCCCGATCAGGTGGAACCGCTGCCAGTCGGGGTCATTCTTGCGCTCACCGCCGACCGGGGCGAACGCGCCCTTGGGGGTGGTGTCGGCGCCGATCACCAGCGCCACGTCGCAGAACCCGGCCAGAATCTGGGCGCGGGCGCTCTGCAGCGCCTGCGAACCGGACGCGCAGGCGGCATACGACGAGGACACCGGCACCCCGTTCCAGCCCAGCTTCTGGGCGAACGTGGATCCGGCGATGAAGCCGGGGTAGCCGTTGCGGATGGTGTCCGCGCCGGCCACCAGCTGGATCTGGCGCCAGTCCAGGCCGGCCTCGGCCAGCGCGGCACGAGCGGCGACCACGCCGTACTCGGTGAAGTCGCGGCCCCACTTGCCCCACGGGTGCATGCCGGCACCCAGGATGTACAGCGGCTCAGGCATTGGAGTCCACCTTCTTCCACGCGTAGACGGTGTGCGTCACGCCATCGTCGTCGGTGTAGAGCGGCATGGTGGTCAGCTCCATCTCCATGCCGACCTTCAGATCCGCGGCCAGCGTGCCCTCGACCACCTTGCCCAGCACGATCAGGCCTTCGTCGGCCAGCTCCACCGCGGCGATCGCGAATGGCTCGAACGGGTCGCTGGGCGGGTAGGGCGCCGGCGGCAGGTACCGGTTCTCGGTGTAGCTCCAGACGGTGCCGCGCCGCGACAGGGCAACCGACTCCAGCACGTCGCCGTCGCAGGCGGGGTTGGGGCAGTTGTTCTCCCGCGGCGGGAACACGTAGGTGCCGCACTGCGGACACTTGGCGCCGATCAGGTGGGGGAGACCGGCGTCGTCGGTGGCGTACCACCCATCGATGGCCGGTTGCGAGGCTACATCTGGCACCTGGTCAGCGTACCCAACCCCGGCGGCAAAACTGAAACGTGTTGCAGTTCGTCCCGCACACCGGTCGGGTGGCTGCCTAGGCTGGGACGGCACATGCTTACCCAAGACGGCCGCAGGAGCCCCCTATGATCATCGTCGCCGGTCACCTCGTGGTTGACCCACAGCAGCGCGGAAGCTACCTGGCGGGCTGTGTGGACGTGGTGGACCAGGCTCGACAGGCACCGGGTTGCCTAGACTTTGCGATCACCGCCGATCTTGTCGACCCGGGCCGCGTCAACATCTATGAGCGCTGGGAGTCGCGGCAAGCGGTGGAGACGTTTCGCGGCAGCGGCCCCAGTGATGAGCAGGTCGGCGCGATCATCGCCGCGTCCGTGCACGAGTACGAGGCCACCCACGAGCGACCGCTGAGCTGACGCCCGGCCCGGCACATAGAGTTGTCTCCGTGAGCCCAGCCAAGACCGCCCCGACCGACGCTGCGCAAGACACCCAGACCAAACCGACGTTGCTGCTGCTGGACGGAAACTCGCTGGCCTACCGGGCGTTCTACGCGCTGCCCGCGGAGAACTTCAAGACCCGCAGCGGGTTGACCACCAACGCGGTCTACGGGTTCACCGCCATGCTGATCAACCTGCTGCGCGACGAGGCTCCCACCCACGTCGCCGCCGCGTTCGACGTGTCCCGGCAGACCTTCCGCTCCGAGCGTTTCCCCGAGTACAAGGCGACCCGATCGAGCACCCCCGACGAGTTCCGCGGCCAGATCGACATCACCAAGGAAGTCCTCAACGCGCTGGGCATCACCACGCTGTCGGAACCCGGTTACGAGGCCGACGACCTGATCGCCACCCTGGCCACCCAGGCCGACGCCGAGGGCTACCGGGTGCTGGTGGTCACCGGGGACCGCGACGCGCTGCAATTGGTCAACGACAACGTGACCGTGCTCTACCCCCGCAAAGGCGTCAGCGACCTGACCCGGTTCACCCCCGAGGCGGTGGTGGACAAGTACGGCCTGACCCCGGCCCAGTACCCGGACTTCGCGGCGCTGCGCGGCGACCCCAGCGACAACCTGCCCGGCATCCCGGGCGTCGGGGAGAAGACCGCATCGAAGTGGATCGTCGAGTACGGCTCCCTGCAGGGGCTGGTCGATCAGGTCGACACCGTCAAGGGCAAGGTCGGGGATGCGTTGCGCGCCAACCTTTCCGCGGTGATCCTCAACCGCGAACTCACCGACCTGGTGCGCAACGTGCCGCTGGCCCAGACCCCGGACACCCTGCGGCTGCTGCCGTGGAACCGCGAGCAGATCCACCAACTCTTCGACGACCTCGAATTCCGGGTGCTGCGCGACCGGCTCTTCGAGACGCTGTCGACCGCAGAGCCCGAGGTCGACGAGGGCTTCGAGGTACGCGGCGGCGCACTGGAACCCGGCACCGTCGCGGCCTGGCTGGCCGAACACTGCGCCGACGGACGGCGCGCCGGGCTGGCCGTCATCGGCAGCCACCGCAGTTACGACAGCGACACCACCGCGCTGGCGATCGCCGCCGGCGACGGTGACGGCGGCTACCTCGACACCGCGACCCTGACTGCCGAGGACGACGCCGCGCTGGCCGCCTGGCTGGCCGACCCCGACAAACCCAAGGCGCTGCACGAAGCCAAGCTGGCCCTGCACGACCTCGCCGGGCGCGGCTGGACCCTCGACGGCGTCACCTGCGACACCGCGCTGGCCGCCTACCTGGTCCGGCCCGGGCAGCGCAGCTTCAGCCTCGACGACCTGTCGGTGCGCTACCTGCGCCGGGAACTGCGCGCCGAATCCGATGAGCAGCAACAACTCTCGCTGCTCGATGACACTGACGGCGTCGACGATCAGGCGGTGGCGACCGCGCTGCTGCGGGCCCGCGCGGTCACCGATCTGGCCGACGCGCTGGACGCCGAGCTGGCCCGCATCGACTCGGCCGCCCTGCTCGCTGACATCGAGTTGCCGCTGCAGCGGGTGCTCGCCGAGCTGGAGACGGCCGGGATCGCCGTCGACCTGGACCGGCTCACCGAGCTGCAGAGCCGGTTCGGCGACGAGATCCGCGACGCCGCCGAAGCCGCCTACGCGGTGATCGGCAAGCAGATCAACCTCGGATCGCCCAAGCAGCTGCAGGTGGTGCTCTTCGACGAATTGGGCATGCCCAAGACCAAGAAGACCAAGACCGGCTACACCACCGACGCCGACGCGCTGCAGTCGCTCTTCGACAAGACCGGCCACCCGTTCCTGGAGCACCTGCTGACTCACCGCGACGTCACCCGGCTCAAGGTGACCGTCGACGGCCTGCTCAAATCGGTTGCCTCCGACGGCCGTATCCACACCACACTGAATCAGACCATCGCGGCGACCGGCCGGCTGTCGTCTACCGACCCCAACCTGCAGAACATTCCGATCCGCACCGACGCCGGCCGGCAGATCCGCGATGCGTTCGTCGTCGGCGCGGGCTATGCCGAGCTGATGACGGTCGACTACAGCCAGATCGAGATGCGCATCATGGCGCACCTGTCCGGTGATGCGGGTCTGATCGAGGCGTTCAACACCGGCGAGGACCTGCACTCGTTCGTCGGGTCACGGGCGTTCGGCGTGCCGATCGACGAGGTGACCCCGGATATGCGGCGCCGTGTCAAGGCGATGTCCTACGGCCTGGCCTACGGGCTGAGCGCCTACGGGCTGGCCCAGCAGCTCAAGATCTCCACCGAAGAGGCCAAAGAGCAGATGGACGCCTACTTCGACCGGTTCGGCGGGGTGCG
>Ga0182736_1002277_pt1 | contig 15106 bp, 12 predicted proteins | sample eDN5th30CKraftBY_FD_128882 | JGI IMG/M metagenome (GOLD analysis project Ga0182736, IMG submission 128882) | Enriched backyard soil microbial communities from Emeryville, California, USA - eDNA 5th pass 30_C Kraft BY (version 2) (version 2) | ecosystem: Environmental > Terrestrial > Soil >...
CGCAGATCTGCGGCAGCAGGTAATTCGCGCAGCCATCCGGCGCGCCGATCCGAAGCTGCCCCGAAAGATCGCCCGGACCCGAGAGCGACTCGCCCGCCCCGGTCATCGCCGCCTCGGCCGCCTCGGCATGGGGCAGCAGCCGCTCGCCATCGGGGGCCAGCGCATAGCCCTGCGGCGTCTTGACGAACAGCTTCGCGCCAAGCGCCCCTTCCAGCCGCGCAATCCTGCGGCCCACGGTCGAGGCATCGCTCCCGAGGCGGCGCCCCGCCCCCGACAGGCTGTCCACCCGCGCCACCGCCAGAAAAATGCGTAGATCGTCCCAGTCCATTGCCCGACACCCTGCAAAAACGCAAAACGCTTTTGCCAGACTTTCCCTTTTTGCGGCAATGCTGCAAGCCTATGATCCGGGCAAACGCGAATCCCATGGGAGGCCGAGATGGAAGAACTGTGCCACTGGATCGACGGTAAAGAGGTCAAGGGAACCTCGGGCCGCTTCAGCGATGTCTATAACCCCGCGACCGGCGAAGTGCAGGCGCGCGTCCCTCTGGCCACCCCGGCCGAGCTTGACGCGGCCGTTGCCAGCGCCGCGCGCGCCCAGCTGGTCTGGGCCGCCACCAATCCGCAGCGCCGCGCGCGGGTGATGATGAAATTCGGCCAGCTGATCAACGAGAACATGGACATGCTGGCCGAGCTGGTCAGCCGCGAGCATGGCAAGACCCTGCCCGACGCGCGCGGCGACGTGCAGCGCGGCCTTGAAGTGATCGAGGTCTGCATGGGCGCGCCCGCCATGCTGAAGGGCGAGTTCACCGACAATGGCGGCCCCGGCATCGACCTTTATTCGATGCGCCAGCCGCTGGGCGTGGTCGCGGGCATCACCCCCTTCAACTTCCCGGCGATGATCCCGCTCTGGAAGATGGGCCCGGCGCTGGCCTCGGGCAACGCGATGATCCTGAAGCCGTCCGAGCGCGTGCCCTCGACCTCGATCGCGCTGGCGAAGCTCGCGCAGGAGGCCGGGCTGCCGGATGGCGTGCTGCAGGTGGTGAATGGCGACAAGGAAATCGTCGACGCGATCCTTGACCATCCGACCGTTCAGGCGGTGGGCTTCGTCGGCTCGACCCCGATCGCGCAATATATCTATGGCCGCGCCGCGAATAACGGCAAGCGCGCGCAGTGCTTCGGCGGCGCCAAAAACCACATGCTGATCATGCCCGACGCCGATCTCGACAAGGCGGCGGACGCGCTGATCGGCGCGGGCTTCGGCGCAGCGGGCGAACGCTGCATGGCGATTTCGGTCGCGGTTCCCGTCGGCCAGAAGACCGCCGACGCGCTGATCGAACGTCTGGTCCCGCGCATCGAGAAGCTGAAGGTCGGCCCCTATACCGCCGGCGACGACGTGGATTTCGGCCCGGTCATCACCAAGGCCTCGCAGAACCGCATCAATGGCCTGATCGCCTCGGGCGTGGAACAGGGCGCGAAGCTGGTGGTCGACGGGCGCGGCCTGAAGATCCAGGGCTATGAGGACGGCTTCTTCTGTGGTCCGTCGCTGTTTGACAATGTCACCCGCGACATGGACATCTACAAGGAAGAGATCTTCGGTCCGGTCCTGACGACCGTGCGCGCCGAGACCTATGAGGACGCGCTGAACCTCGTCATCGACAACGAATATGGCAATGGCACCGCGATCTTCACCGCCGATGGCGACACCGCGCGCGACTTTGCCAGCCGCGTAAATGTCGGCATGGTCGGGATCAACTTCCCGATCCCGGTGCCGCTCAGCTACTATACCTTCGGCGGCTGGAAGAAATCGGCCTTCGGCGACCTGAACCAATATGGCCCGGACGCTTTCCGCTTCTACACCAAGACCAAGACGGTGACGGCCCGCTGGTTCTCGGGGATCAAGGAAGGCGCCAGCCTGAACTTCAAGGCGATGGACTGACAAGGACAAGGCGGGGGCCACGGCCCTCGCCTTTCCTTTTGCGCGCGTGCAAAACTTGCGCAACATTTCCCGGTTCTAACCGGTCGCCAAACAACGAAAACCATGAGGGGGAGAGCATGGATTTCGCGCTGAGCGAAGAACAGCTTGCCATATTCGAGACGGCCCGCGATTTCGGGGCCGAGCATATCGCGCCGCATGCCCAAGGATGGGAGGAGGCGGGGACGATCCCGCGCGAGCTGTGGCAGAAGGCGGCAGAGTTGGGCTTCGGCGGGCTTTACGTCGATGAGGCGCATGGCGGTGCGGGTCTCTCGCGCCTCGACGGCACGCTGGTTTTCGAGGCGCTGGCAATGTCCTGCCCCTCGGTCGCGGCCTTCCTGTCGATCCACAACATGTGCGGCGGCATGATCGACAAGTTCGGCTCGGACGAGGCGCGGGCGCGCTGGTTGCCCGATCTCTGCCGGATGGAGAAGGTGTTCTCCTATTGCCTGACCGAGCCGGGCTCGGGCTCCGACGCTGCCGCGCTCCGCACGCGGGCCGAGCGCACGAACGAGGGCTGGAGCCTCAATGGCACCAAGGCCTTCATCTCGGGCGGCGGCTATTCGGACGCCTATATCTGCATGGTCAGGACCGGACAGGAGGGGCCGAAGGGCATCTCGACGGTGGTCGTCGAAAGCGGCACGCCGGGTCTGAGCTACGGCGCGGCGGAACGCAAGATGGGCTGGAAGGCGCAGCCGACCTCGCAGGTGCAGTTCGACGATTGCCAGATCCCGGCCGACAATCTGCTGGGCGAGGAAGGGCGCGGCTTTTCCTATGCCATGGCCGGGCTTGATGGCGGGCGGCTGAACATCTCAGCCGCGGCGCTGGGGGGCGCGCAGGCAGCGCTCGACGCGACGCTGCGCTATATGGGCGAGCGTCGGGCCTTCGGCCAGAGCCTCGATCAGTTCCAGGCGCTGCAGTTCCGGCTGGCCGAGATGGAGACGGCGCTGCAATCCTCGCGCATCTTCCTCAGGCAGGCGGCGTGGAAGCTGGACCAGCGCGCGCCCGATGCCAGCAAGTTCTGCGCGATGGCGAAACTCCACGTCACCGACCGCGCATTCGAGGTCGCGAACCAGTGCCTGCAACTGCATGGCGGCTATGGCTACCTTGCCGATTACGGGATCGAGAAGATCGTGCGCGACCTCCGCGTCCACCAGATCCTAGAAGGGACCAATGAAATCATGCGCCTGATCATCAGCCGCGCCCTGCTGGCGGAGCGCGCGTAATGGCCGAGATCCTGATCCGCAAGGACCGCCGCGCCGGCCGCATCACCTTCGCCCGCCCGCAGGCGCTGAACGCCCTGAGCCACGAGATGGCCCTTGCCATCGACGCCGCCCTGCGGGACTGGGCCGAGGACGACGCCGTCGCGCTGGTGATCATCGACGCCGAGGGCGACCGCGCCTTCTGCGCCGGTGGCGACATCGCCGCCGTCTACCGCGCCGGGCTGGCGGGCGACCATCAGGTCGGGCGCGACTTCTTCCGCGACGAATATCGGATGAATGCCCGCATCGCGGAATATCCGAAGCCGATCGTCGCCTTCATGCAGGGCTTCGTGATGGGCGGGGGCGTCGGCGTCGGCGGCCATGCCAGCCATCGCATCGTCGGGGACAGCACCCGCATCGCGATGCCCGAGACCGGGATCGGCCTGATCCCCGATGTCGGCGGCAGCTGGCTGCTCGGCCATGCGCCGGGCCATATTGGCGAATATCTGGGGCTGACCGCGGGCCGGATTGGGCCGGGGGACGCGATCTTCACCGGATTCGCCGATACCTACCTGCCGGAAGCCGAATGGCCCGCGCTGATCGACCGCCTCGCCGAAAGCGGCGATCCCGACATGATCAAGGGTCAGCCCCGCCCCGCCGCGCCGCTGGAGACCACCGACCTGCAAGCCTTTGCCGGCCGCACGGTGGAGGAGATCATGGCGGCGCTGGCCGCGAAGGGGGATGAGGCGAGCCTTGCGGCGCTGCGCCGGAACTCTCCGCTCTCGATGGCGGCGACGCTTGCGCTGGTCCGCGCGGCGCGGAATGACCGCTCGGTCCGCGACAGCCTTGCGCGGGAATATCGTTTCACCTGGCGCGCCACGGCGGCGAGCGATTTTCTGGAAGGCGTGCGCGCCCAGATCATCGACAAGGACCGCGATCCGAAATGGAGCGCCCCCTCGGGCGAGGCGGAGGTCAAGCGGATGCTCGGACCGCTCGAGGGCGCGGAAATGCTTTGGGAGGAATGCGAATGAAGATCGGTTTCATCGGTCTGGGAAACATGGGCGCGCCCATGGCCCTGAACCTTGCCCGCGCGGGGCATGAGGTCACGGGATACGATCCCGTCGCGGCCCCGCCCGAGGGGATCGCGCCGGCGGCAAGCGCTGTCGCCGCGGCCGATGGGGCCGAGGTCGTCATCACCATGCTGCCGAATGGCGCGATCCTGCGCAGCGTCGCGGCCGAGGTGATCCCGGCCATGATGCCCGGCGCGGTGCTGTGCGACTGCTCGACCGTCGATGTCGAAAGCGCGCGCAGCGTTGCCGCCGCCGCCAGCGAGGCGGAGCTTGGCGCGCTCGATGCCCCGGTTTCCGGCGGGATCGGCGGCGCGGCGGCGGGCACGCTGACCTTCATGGTCGGCGGCAGCCCCGATGCCTTCGAAAAGGTCGCGCCACTTTTCGACATCATGGGGCAGAAGGCCGTCCATTGCGGGGATTGGGGCGCCGGCCAGGCCGCGAAGATCTGCAACAACATGATCCTCGGCGCGACTATGATCGCGACCTGCGAGGCCTTCGCGCTGGCCGACAAGCTGGGGCTGGACCGGCAAAAGATGTTCGACGTCGTCTCGACCTCCTCGGGCTATAGCTGGTCGATGAACGCCTATTGCCCGGCACCGGGCGTGGGTCCGACCTCGCCCGCCGACAATGACTACAAGCCGGGATTCGCGGCGGAGCTGATGCTGAAGGATCTTCGCCTGAGCCAGCAGGCCGCCGAAGCCGTGGACGCCGCGACCCCGATGGGCGAGCTGGCCTGCCGGCTCTATGCCGAATTCGTCGCCGCGGGCGATGGCAGGGGCCGCGATTTCTCGGCCATGCTGCCAAGATTGTCGGGAATGGGCCGAAAGCCCGCCTGATGCAGCAAAGCCACGGATCCCCTGCCCTCGCACAAAACCGCGTGAGGGCGGGGATCCGGTGAGCGAAGTCAGCCGTTGAGCCTCAAACAAGCCGAAGCGCGATTAACGTTTTGGCAAGGCGCAGGCTCCAGGCTGACAGGATCATGAATACCCGGATCAGAAGATATGCCATTACCGCTGGACTGGCGCTTGCCGCCGCCACGATGGCCTTTGCCCAGCATCTCGACCTGGCCGGCGGCGAGGAACGGGCGGCGGTCGGGCATCTGGTCAGGCAGCAGAGCCATCTGATCCGCGTCGGCGATCCGGTCGATTACGCGCGGCTGCATACCGTCAGCCGGCCGGGGCTCTACGGCATCGGCGATGCCCCTGCCGGCAGCCGCTACGGTGTGATCGACGGCGCGCTGATCCGCTATGACAGCAAGACCATGCAGATCCTCTCGGTGATCCGGCAGGTGGATTTCATTCCCGACTGATCAACCTTGAAGCAGGGCGCGGGCCGCCTCCTGCGCGGCGGCGGTCACTTCCTCGCCGGCGAGCATCCGGGCGATTTCCTGCACCCGCTCGTCCGGTCCAAGGGCCGCGACGCGCGAGGTCGTCATCCCCTGATCCACCGATTTCGCAACGCGGAAATGATGCCCGCCCAAGGCCGCGACCTGCGGGCTGTGGGTCACGACCAGAACCTGCGCCGCCTCGGACAGCCGGGCGAGCCTGCGGCCCACCGCATCGGCCGTGGCACCGCCGACACCGCGGTCGATCTCGTCAAAGATCAGCACCAGCGAGTCATTGCCGCGCGCGAGGCAGACCTTCAGCGCCAGCAGAAAACGCGACAATTCGCCGCCCGAGGCGATGCGGTCCAGTGGACCGCTGGGCGCGCCCGGATTGGTCGCGACGGTGAAGGCCACCGCGTCCCGCCCCTCGGGGCCGGGATCGGCAGGGGTGATGCGGGTCTCGAAAACCGCGCGCTCCATCTTCAGGGGCGCAAGCTCGGCCGCCATCGCGGCATCGAGCCGCTTGGCGGCCGTGGCGCGCGCCGCGCTCAGCCCCCCGGCCGCGCGGTCATAGGCGGCGTCGGCCGCCGCAACCGCCTCGGTCAGGCGCGCCAGATCCCCTTCGCCAGCGTCTATCCGGCCCAGACGTCCACGCAACTCATCGGCAAGGGTGGCGAGCTCGTCGGCCAAAACCTCATGCTTGCGGGCAAGGGCCCGGAGCGCGAAAAGCCGCTCCTCGGTCAGTTCGAGGTCGCGCGGGTCGAATTCCATCGCCTCCAGCGCCCCCTCGACCCCGGACAGCGCCTCACCAAGTTCGATGAGAGCGCGTTGCAGGGCAGCGGCGGGCGCTTCCAGCCGCCCCTCGGCGCGCTCAGCGGCGCTGTCCAGCCAGCGCACGGCATCGAGCATCGCCCCTTCGGCGCCTTCCGGTCCGAGAGCCTGCACAGCGCGCGCGACATCGCCGCGAATCCGCTCGGCCCCCTGCATCGCCCGGCGGCGGGTGTCGAGTTCCGCTTCCTCGCCCGGTTGCGGGGCCAGCTTGTCGAGTTCGGCGACGGCGTGGCGCAAAAACTCCTCCTCGCCTCTCGCGGCGGCAAGGGCAGCTTCGGCGGTGGTAAGCGCGGCCCGCGCCTCGCGCCGCGCGGTCCAGGCGGCGCGGACCGGCGCAAGGTCGAGGCCCGCGAATGCATCGAGGAGAAGCCGGTGCCCGCGCGGGTTCAGAAGGCCCCGGTCGTCATGCTGGCCGTGAAGTTCCACCAGCGTTTCGGACAAGGACCGCAGCACCTCGCCCGAGGCGCGGCGATCGTTGATATAGCCGGTCTTGCGCCCGTCCCCGGCATTGACGCGGCGCAGGATCAGCTCATCGGAAACCGGAAAGCCCGCCTCCTCCAGCAGGGTGCGGGCGGGATGGACGGGGGGCAGGTCGAAGACCGCCGTGACCTCGCCCTGACTCGCGCCGCTGCGGATCAGGTCGGCCCGGCCGCGCCAGCCAAGGACGAAGCCGAGGCAATCGAGCAGGATCGACTTGCCCGCCCCGGTCTCGCCGGTCAGGACGTTCAGGCCCGGCCGGAAATCCAGTTCCAGCCGGTCGATCAGCAGCATGTCGCGAATGTCGAGATGCCGCAGCATCAGGCGGTTACAGCCACTTGCCCTGGATCACCTGGCGGTAGACATTCGTCAGCCAGCTGTTCCCGGCGGCTTCGGGCGACAGCCCCGCACCGCGAAGTTGCGCATAGGCGTCGCTATAGAAGGGCGAGGAGCGGAAGTTGTGGCCAAGGATCGCGCCGGCGGTCTGCGCCTCGTTGTTCAGCCCCAGCGCCAGATAGGCCTCGACCAGACGCATCAGTGCCTCGGGCGTATGGGTGGTGGTCTGGTATTCCTCGACCACGACGCGGAAGCGGTTGATCGCGGCGGTATAGTGACCGCGCTTGAGGTAATAGCGCCCGATCTCCATCTCCTTGCCGGCGAGGTGATCGAAGGCAAGGTCGAACTTGAGGATCGAGGAGCGCGCATATTCGGTGTCGGGATATTCCTCGATCACCTCGCGCAGCGCCTGCAGCGACTGGAAGGTCAGGCCCTGATCGCGGCCAACCTCGTCGATCTGGTCGTAATAGCTGAGGGCGAGCAGATATTTCGCATAGGCGGCGTCCTCATCCCCCGGATAGGTGTCGATGAAACGCTGCGCGGCGCCCCGCGCCTCCTCGTAATCGCGGGCGCGGTGATAGGAATAGGCCTGCATGATCAGCGCGCGCTTGGCCCAGTCGGAATAGGGATAGAGCCGCTCGACCTCCGAGAAATACTGCACGGCGTCGGCGGGCTTGCGGCTGTTCTCAAGCTCATATTCGCCGCGCTTGTAGATTTCCTCGGCGGTAAAGCTCTCGAGCGATTCGGGCTTTTTGCTGGAGCCGCCCCCGCACCCTGCCAGCAGAGCGACAGAGAGGGCCACCGCAACCAAGGAACCCGTCGATCTGATGCCCGCCATATCTACCTGCCCGTCAGAAAATCCATGCGCCCCGCGGGGGATTTGTCGCGCGGCCCGGTCGTCCTAGCACAGAAAAACGGGCGGCGCAAAATGGCAAAACACGGAAAAGGCGGGCTGATCGATCACCGAAACGGCACCGCCGCCGCCCATGGATCAGGCGACGGCAAGCTGCCGCGCACGCGGAGCGTAATGCGCGCTGTCCGAAAGGCCGGCGCCGGGCAGGCTTTGCTGTATCGCCGGCGTGACCGAAACCCATTCCCAGGCGTCCGGCGCGGCGAAAAGCGCGCGCAGCAGCTTGTTGGTCATGGCATGGCCCGCACGGTGGCCGGTATAGCGGCCGAGGATCGGTGCGCCCGCCAGCGCAAGGTCGCCCATCGCATCCAGCATCTTGTGGCGCACGGCTTCGTCCGCGTGGCGCAGGCCGCCGGGCGACAGCACCTTGTCGCCGTCGATGACGACGGCGTTGAGATAGGTGCCGCCAAGCGCGAGGCCATTCTGCTGCATCTCGATCACATCGGCCTGACGGCAGAAGGTGCGGCTGTCCATCAGCTCATGCACGAAGCTGCCATTCGCCATGTCGAGCCGTTTTTCCTGGTGACCGATCGCGGCATCGGCAAAGTCGATGTCGAAATGGATCTCGAGATTTTCGGCCGGCGACAGGCGGGCAAAGCCCTGGCCGTGATGCACCTCGACCGGGCGCAGGATGCGGATCGCGCGCAGGCCGGCCTCGGGCTGCTGGCGGATCCCCGCCTCCAGAATGCCGGTCACGAAGGGCTCGGACGAACCATCGAGAATCGGCACTTCCGGGCCGTTCACCTCGACGATGGCGTTGTTGATGCCGGTCCCGGCCAGCGCGGCCATCACATGCTCGACCGTCGAAACGGTGGCGCCCTGCCCGTTGTCGAGCAGCGTGCAAAGCTGCGAGGGCGTCACATGGTCCCAGAGCGCGGGAATGCGCACGCCGCCCAGATCGGTGCGGACAAAGACGATGCCGTGATCGACCGGAGCAGGCAGAATCGCCAGCCGGACCGCTGCACCCGAGTGCAGGCCCACACCGCGGAACTGAGCTTTCTGAGCAATGGTCGTCTGCATGGTCTTGCCTATCTCACTTTGATTTCCGGGGCCGTCCCGAACCTCGGGGACCCGGCCTTGATGCTGAGTTAGTCATGCAAGCAAAAAGGCACAATTAACGAATTGTAACGGGGTGAAACATTGGCGACGTTCCACTGCCATGCCCCCGCCGACAACCCGCAACTCTTTGCGAACACATAAGAAAAAGGACCGCCGGAGCGGTCCTTGATCGAAGTGTCACGAAATATTTGTGATCGGCTCAGTTGGCCTGACGGCGCAGGAAAGCCGGAATTTCGACATTGTCATCGGCCCGGTCGGGGCTGGCCAGATCGTCGAAACCGGCATCGAAACCGCTGTTGCGACGGGCGGCCACACGCTCGTTCACGCGCTCGGCGATGGTCGAGGCCGGCGGCTTTTCAGCCGCGTGGTCGCCGTGGCCCGAGATCCGCTCGAGCATCCGGCTGAGGCCGCCCATCCGGCTCTGGACACGGCTGGCGACGTCCTGCGCCGGCTGCGGTTGCGACTGGGGCTGCTGCGCGGCACGCGGAGCGGGCTGCCCGCCCTGACGCTCGGGCGCGCGCTGGACGGCTTGCGCCAGGCGCTGCATCACCGCGTCCGAAGGCGTCCCTGCCGGTGCGGCCGCGCGGCGCGGCGCGACGAAGCTGCCGGAATCCGCGTTCAGCGCATCGGGTTGGGGCTGGCGCGTCTCGGGCTGATAGGCCGGACGCGGCATGTCCTCATCCTCATAGCGCGCGGCGGCGGGCTGCTGGGAACGCGGTTGCGGCGTGGCGACCGGGGCGGCTTCGCGCGCTTCGACCATGGGGGCAGAGCGGCGCGCCGGCACCTCTTCCTCGGCCACACGCTGCGAGACCGGCGGGTTCTGGGTCAGCGGCTCTTTCATGCCGCGGCGCGGCGCCGGGATCTCGGCCGTGGTGGCGTCGATGCCGGTTGCGACGACCGAAACGCGGATCGTGCCTTCCATGGACGGATCCATGGTCGAGCCGACGATGATATTGGCATCCGCATCGACCTTCTCGCGGATCTTCTCGGCCGCCTCGTCCATCTCGAACAGCGTGAGGTCGTAGCCGCCGGTGATGTTGATCAGGACGCCTTTCGCGCCGTTCAGGCTGATCTCGTCGAGGAGCGGGTTCGCGATCGCCTTCTCGGCCGCCTGCACGGCGCGGTTCTCGCCCGAGGCCTCGCCGGTGCCCATCATCGCCTTGCCCATCTCGTCCATCACCGCGCGCACGTCGGCGAAGTCGAGGTTGATCAAGCCCGGACGCACCATCAGGTCGGTCACGCCCTTGACGCCCTGATAGAGCACGTCATCGGCCATCGCGAAGGCTTCGGTGAAGGTGGTCTTTTCGTTGGCGAGGCGGAACAGGTTCTGGTTCGGAATGATGATCAGCGTGTCGACGACCTTCTGCAGCGCCTCGACGCCGTCCTCGGCCTGACGCATCCGCTTGGTGCCCTCGAACTGGAAGGGCTTGGTGACGACGCCGACGGTCAGAATGCCCATCTCACGCGCGGCCTGGGCGATGATCGGGGCAGCGCCGGTGCCGGTGCCGCCGCCCATGCCGGCGGTGATGAAGCACATATGCGCGCCCATCAGGTGGTCGACGATGTCCTCGATCGTCTCCTCGGCGGCCTTGGCGCCGATCGAGGGCTTGGCGCCCGCACCCAGCCCCTCGGTCACTTTCGGGCCGATCTGGATGCGGCTTTCCGCCTTGGAATTGGTCAGGGCCTGGGCATCGGTATTGGCGACGACGAACTCGACGCCCTCAAGCTGCTTGTCGATCATGTTGTTGACCGCGTTGCCGCCTGCACCACCCACGCCGAAAACGGTGATACGCGGCTTCAGTTCCTGGTCATCGTTCAGCATCAGATGGATCTGCCGTTCCATGTCTCGCCCGCCTTGTCTGTTGCGCCGAACCTGTGCGCGGTCCGGTCGAATCCCCGTATAGCTGAAAGCGTAGCCAGATTCGGCCCCACCGTCACCCTAAAAACACGGTCGCCCTACAAAATATGGCGTGAATCGCCGATGTTTTCGGCGGTATCTTGCCCATTCTCCGCCATGTGGTGGGAATACCCCCAACCACTACCGTATCAAGCTTCGATTCAACTACCAGTTGTTCTTGAACCACCGGTAGGCCCGCCGGAAACTGCGCGCCGGATAGGCTTCGGCAGGCATCTCGAAATCCCACCACTCGTCCTGCGGATGGGCCGTCAGCAGCGCCAGCCCGATGGCCGCGGAAAAGCCCGGAGCAGTCGCGTTATGCGGGAGTCCCTGGATCCGCAGCGGCCGTCCGATGCGGACATTCTGCCCCAGCATCCGGGCCGCCAGCACATCGAGGCCGGGGATCTGGCTGCCGCCGCCGGTCAGCACGACCTGGCGCGAGGGCATGAAGTCGAAGCCCGCCGCATCGAGGATCTCGGCCACGTTCTCGAGGATTTCCTCGACCCGCGGGCGCATGATTCCGATCAGGTCGGCCCGGCTGACGGCACGGCGGTCGGTCTCCCAGTCGCCGGTCTCGCCGCCCAGCTCGATCATCTCGCGGTCGTCGCGGCCCGTCGCCTCGACCCCGCCATGCAGAGTCTTCAGTCGCTCGGCCTGCGCGTAGCTGACCCGCAGCCCCTTGGCGATGTCCTGCGTGATCAGGTCGCCCCCGAAGCGCACCGCATCGGCAAAGATCATGTGCTTCTTGATGAAGACCGACACGCCCGTCGTGCCACTGCCCAGGTCGATGCAGGCGGCGCCCAGTTCCTGCTCGTCCTCGACCAGCGCGGCGAGGCCCGAGGCATAGGAGGCCGAGGCGACCCCCGCCAGCTCCATGTCGCAGCGGCGGATGCAATGGACGAGGTTTCCGGCGGCATCGCCGTCCACGGTCAGCACATGCATGTCGACCGCCAGCCGGTCGCCGGAATGCTCACGCGGATCCTGCATCCCCGAGCGGCCATCGACGGCAAAATTCACGGGCTGCGCGTGCAGCACCTCGCGGCCGCGACCGAAATCAGGGACATCGCAGGCCGCCAGCACGCGGGCCACGTCATCCTGCGCGACCTTGCCGCCGGGCAGCACGATCTCTCCGGCCAGCCCGTAGGAGGCCGGGCGCGCGCCCGAGATGCAGGCGATCACATGGTCGACGCGCGTGCCCGCGGCCTTCTGGGCGGATTGGATCACGGTGCGGATCGCGCGCTCGGTCTCGGCCATGGTCTGGATCTCGCCAAACCGCATCCCGCGTGAGCGGGTATGCGCCGTGCCGATCACCCGGAAATTGGACTGGCCCGCCATCGGGCCCACGCCATCCGTCTCGCGGAACTGGCCGGGGCCGTCGAATTGCAGGACGAGGCAGGCGATTTTCGAGGTTCCGATGTCGAGGACCGCAATCACGCCGCGTTGCATGGCCTGTCGGCGCATGTTCCGCATCGCTCGCTGGCCTTGATACAGATCCTTCATTTCCCTGCCCCCTCAAACCCTTGTCAGGTCTTTTTTACGCTAGTTCCCGTTGTCGTCCCGGTCTTCTTCTTGTCGCTCGCGCCGCCCTTGGACGCGATCGGCTGCCCATCGGGGCCGATTTCGCCCTGCCCGCGCGCCCGCCGGATGGCGTTCTGCGCGTCGAGGCCGATCTGCACCATCGGGCGGTCTTCCTGCCGCATGTCGATGACCGAGATATCGCGCGAGAGCATCTCTTGCGCCTGATCCATCGCCATCACGCGCTCAAGCGCGCGCAGCGCCCCATCCTCGGGCAGCTTGATGCGCTGGCCGCCCTCCAGAACGACGTCCCAGCGCCGTTCTCCGACCCGTTCGAGGCCCCGTAATTGCGGCAGGATCGGCCCGGCCGCGTCGATCAGGGCCATCGCCTCGGGGGCGGCACGTTCCGCGCCCTCGCCCGCGATGATCGGCAAGTCCTTGCGAATGTCCCGCGCCGTCACCGAGGCGACGCGATGCCCGGCCTTGTCCAGCAACTCGATCCCGCGCGCATGACGCCAGAGGACGACCGGAACCCGCTCGGTCACGACGGCCGACAGGGTGCCGCTGGGCGTGATGCGCAACTGGACCGACTCGACGGCGTCGAGTTTCAGCACCCGCTCGCGCAGCTTGGCGAGGTCGATGTCGAAGCTCGAGGCCGGCAGCTCCACCGGCAGCATCGCGCGCAGGCCCTTGTCCACGGCCTCGGACGCGCCCTCGATCTCCATCGAATGGACCATGAAGGCGTCGCGGTGCTGGACCTTGTCCACGATCCCGTCGATCCCGCTGGCCAGATTGGCGCGCCGCGTCTCGTCCGAGAGCCAGATCCCGGCGACCATCGCGGCCAGAAAGGCGGGGATGCCGATGCGGACAAAGCGCCGGATCAGCGGCCGCAGCATCATCCGGTTCAGCCGGTAGGCAAGGCGCGACGGCGCCGGATCGCGGCGGACCGTCACCTTGGGTTGCGGCGGTGCGGGGCGCGAGGGCGCGTGCCGGATCGGTGCGGGCCGCGAGGCATCGCTCTGACCACCGCCAAAGGGATTCAGGCCCTGCATAGCGCCTCCTCGACGATCCAGCTGCACAGCGCCGGAAAGTCCATTCCCTCATGCGCCGCCTGCTCGGGGGCAAGCGAGGTCGGCGTCATGCCGGGCTGGGTATTCGTCTCCAGAAGGATCAGTCCTTCGAGGCCACGGCTGTCGTCCCAGCGGAAATCGCTGCGGCTGAGCCCGCGGCACCCAAGCGCCTGATGCGCCCGGACGGCATAGTCGCGGCAGGCGGCATCGACCTCGGCCGGGATCTCGGCGGGGATCACATGCTTCGATCCGCCGGGCTTGTATTTCGCGTCATAGTCATACCAACCCGAGGTCACGATCTCGGTCACGCCAAGCGCGTGGTCGCCCAGCACCGCAACGGTCAGCTCGCGCCCGGCGACATAGCTTTCGACCATGACCCGCGCGGGCATCTGCTCGGAAAGCTGCGGCGGCGCATTCGCCCGGTCGTGGACGATATAGACCCCGACCGAGGAGCCTTCATCATTCGGCTTGACGACATAAGGCGGCGGCATGACATGGCGCGCGCGAACCTCGCCCGCATCGGCGATCAGGCTTTCGGCAACCGGGAGGCCGGCATCGCGGAAGACCTGCTTGGCGCGGTTCTTGTCCATCGCGAGGGCAGAGGCCAGCACGCCCGAATGGGTATAGCGCAGGCCCAGCCACTCCATCATGCCCTGAACGCAGCCATCCTCGCCCCAGCGGCCATGCAATGCGTTGAACACGACATCGGGCGCGGCCTCGGCCAGACGCTCGGGCAGATCCCTGCCCGCGTCGATCTCGATGACTTCATAGCCCGCCTGTCGCAGCGCCTGCGCGCATTCCCGCCCCGAGGACAGGGACACCTCGCGCTCGGCCGAGGGTCCGCCCTTGAGAACTGCGACTTTCGGGGCCGACCTGCTCGACCTGCCCGCCAATTTCTGCCTCATAACCCCGGTTGATCCGGGTATTTATGCAGCGAGGATAGCGGCTGATCCCTATTCGCAAAAGGCCCTTTTCGCGTTCTGCGCGATTTTTCCAGCCGGACCGGCGGCTTACGGCTCACCTATGCGAATGACTTCCCATTGCAGGTCATGGCCGCTGGTGTCGCGCACGCGCTGGCGCACCAACTCTCCCAGCGCCTCGAGTTCCGCGGCGGTGGCGCCTTCGGCATTCAGCAGGAAGTTCGGGTGTTTTTCCGACATCTGCGCCCCGCCAAGGCGATGGCCGCGCAGACCGGCCGCGTCGATCAGGCTCCATGCCTTCAACTCATGGCTGTCATCCGCCCGCCCGGTCGAGGAAAATCCAGCCGGGTTGCGGAAGGTCGAGCCGGCGCTGCGGTCGCGCGTCGGCTGGCTCGCATCGCGGCGGGCAAGCTGCTCCTCCATCCGCGCGTGGAGGGCGGCCGGGTCGGCGCGATCCGCACGGAAGCGGGCCTCGATCACGACCCAGCCCTCGGGCAGGTCGGAATGACGATAGCCAAGGCGC
>Ga0182736_1002279_pt1 | contig 15092 bp, 9 predicted proteins | sample eDN5th30CKraftBY_FD_128882 | JGI IMG/M metagenome (GOLD analysis project Ga0182736, IMG submission 128882) | Enriched backyard soil microbial communities from Emeryville, California, USA - eDNA 5th pass 30_C Kraft BY (version 2) (version 2) | ecosystem: Environmental > Terrestrial > Soil >...
AACACCTCCAGTGTCGGCGAAGCAAAGTAACCACTCATCGCCTGCTGGTCCTGCCAGCTTCCGCTGAGCAACCACAGGTCAGCATCAGCCTGCGAACGCTGCACGGTAAAACTCAGGCAACCCGGTGTACGCAGCGAAGGCTCAAGCATGTCACGCAGGCGCGCGCCCAGCTCTGCCGAGCGCCCGCTGCTGGCACGGATGAAAGCAAGGTGGGTGACCGGTTGTTTAAGGGTCATTGCACAATCTCCTTGAAGCAGGCGGACGGAAAAGCCAGGCTGCCAAGGTTAGGCGCTCACCCGCGCGGCGCGTTAGGCCATTACTGCACGCCGATTGCCTGATCCTGCAGCGCGGCAGGATCAGGCAATCGGCGTGCAGCTTTCGACTAGCGCCCGTCTTTGCCCAAACCTATGCTGCGTCGGTCAGCAGAGGAAAGCCATCATGACCACCGCCACGTCCACCGAACCGACCCTGGAACTGCAGCGCCTGGAGCTGGCCGAGCTGATCAACCGCCACGCGGGCGAGCCCTATGGCCCAGCATCGGCCATCGATGACCTCTACCTGGTGCGTCACACCGAAAATGTGCGTTCTGTACCCACCCTGGCGCAGCCTGCCCTGTGCATCCTTGCCCAGGGCAGCAAAAGCCTGTTCCTGGGTGACGAGCAGTACGCCTACGACCCACTGCATTACATGGTCGTTTCGGTAACCTTGCCACTCAGTGCCGTGAGGCTGGATGCCAGCCCCGAGAACCCAAGCCTGGGCCTGCGCATGGACCTGGACCCGGCCGAGATCAGCCAGCTGATCGCCGAGAGCGGGCCGATGCTGGTACCCAATCGACCTTCCGGCCGTGGTTTGTATGTGGAAAGGACAGATGCCGCATTACTCGATGCCCTGCTGCGGCTACTGCGCCTGCTGGACACCCCCCGCGACATCGCAATGCTGGCGCCGCTGTTCCGCCGCGAGATTCTCTACCGCCTGCTGCGTGGTCCGCAGGGTTACCGGCTGTATGAAATTGCCTTGGCCAACAGCCAGACCCACCGGGTGTGCCAGGCCATCACCTGGCTCAACAACAACTACCAACAGCCGCTGCGGATCGAGGACCTGGCCCGTGAAGTCAACCTCAGTACCTCGACCTTGCACCACCGCTTCAAGGCCGTGACCTCGATGAGCCCGCTTCAGTACCAGAAGCAACTGCGCCTGCAAGAGGCGCGGCGGCTGATGTTGAACGACGGGCTGGAGGCGGCGGTGGCGGCTTATCGGGTGGGTTATGAAAGCCCGTCGCAATTCAGCCGTGAATACAGCCGGCTTTACGGCGCGCCGCCAATTCGCGATGTGGCTCGGTTGCGGGCTACTGCGGTCTGAAGCTCGACATTCGCCTGCAGCGGCGCTTTCGCGGGTAAACCCGCTCCTACAGGTTTTTGCACAGATGCGAAAATTGCGCGCTGCCTGCAGGCGCGAGAGGCCGATACAGGCAATCGCAATGCTTCACCCCAACACCGCGGCCTGCCACTGATTCTGGTCCACCTGAATCAAGGTCGGCCCCTTGCGCTCCGCCGCTTGCCCGAGCACGGCCTGCAATTGGGCGATATCGGCCACGTTCTCTGCTGCCGCGCCCAACGCCCGCGCCACGCCGATGAAATCCGGGGTATGGATATCCACCCCGACCGGCTCGATCGCCCGATTGACCATGTATTTCTTGATTTCCTCGTACCCCTGGTTATTCCACAGCAGTACGATCAGCGGGACCTGCGCCTCCACTGCACTGGCCAGTTCCGGCAGGGTGAACTGCAAACCACCATCACCAATCAGGCACACCGCCGGGGCGCGTTCGACGGCCTGCTCGGCACTGCCCAACCAAGCGCCCATGGCTGCTGGCAACGCGTAACCCAAGGTACCGTAGCCGGTCGAGGCGTTGAACCAGCGGCGTGGCTGCTCCATGTCGAGTGTCAGGTTGCCGGTGTACACAGGTTGGGTCGAGTCGCCCACCAGAATCGCATTCGGCAGGCGCTCCAGTATGGCGCTCAGCAAACGCGTCTGGCTCAGGGTGGGCTGGTCCCAGTCTGCCGCCAGGACCTTGCGCAGATTGGCCACGCGGGCCACGCCCCAAGTGCTTTCGTGCACTGGCTGCGGCTGGGCTTGCAGGGCACCGAGCAGCGCTTCGGCAGCCAGCTCGGCATCGGCTACCAGCGCCAGCTCCGGCAGATAATTGCGCACGGTCTGGTCCGGGTCGATGTCAATGCGCAGCAGACTGCCCGGGATCTCGAAGCCTCCCTTGAAGGTCACGTCATAATCGGTTTCGGCCAGTTCGGTGCCGATCGCCAGCACCACGTCAGCCTCGGCCACCAGCGCCCGTGTGGCCGGTAACGACTGGGTCGAGCCGATCTGCAATGGGTGGCTGGCAGGCAGCAAGCCTTTGGCATTGATGGTCAGCGCCACCGGGGCCTGAAGGTGTTCGGCCAGGCGTGCCAGCGCAGCGCCCGCAGCCAACGCCCCGCCACCGGCCAGAATCAGCGGCCGACGTGCACTGGCCAGTCGCTCAGCCATCTGCGCCACGGCCTGAGGTGCAGCCCCTGCCCGACTACCCCGTACAGGGCGTCCCGGCAGCAGGAAGTCGGCCGGTTCAACCAGCACATCGAGCGGGATTTCGATATGCACCGGGCGTGGCCGGGCACTGTCGAACACGGCAAATGCCCGGGCCAGCACCTGCGGCAAGTCGGCTGCACTCATCAAAGTGTGGGAAAACGCTGCCACACCCGATACCAGCGCCGCTTGGTTGGGCAGCTCGTGCAGCTTGCCACGGCCACCGCCCAACTGGTCACGGGACTGCACGCTGGAAATCACCAGCATCGGGATCGAGTCGGCATAGGCCTGGCCCATGGCAGTGGTGATATTGGTCATGCCCGGGCCGGTAATAATGAAGCACACCCCGGGTTTGCCGCGGGTGCGCGCATAGCCGTCAGCCATGAACCCGGCACCTTGCTCATGACGTGGGGTGATGTGGCGAATGGAAGAGCCCGCAAGGCCACGATAGAGCTCCACGGTATGTACACCGGGAATGCCGAAGACATGATCGACGCCATAGCCTTCAAGGAGTTTGACCAGTACTTCGCCGCAGGTTGCCATCAGGGATCACCATGAATCTTGTTGGGGTATGCCCTTATTGGACCCAAGCCACGGCTATCGCCACAATGTAAAAAAACACATACTAGCCATGTCCTGTGATCATGGCTTACTGCAATGAAACGCCTCCCACCCCTGCCTGCCCTGCACACATTTCTGGTCACCGCCCAGCACTGCAACTTCACCCGCGCAGGGCAGCAGTTGCACATCACCCAAGGCGCTGTCAGCCGCCAGATTGCAGCTCTCGAAGAACACCTGGGTTATGCCCTGTTCAAGCGCGAGGCCCGCGGGTTGAGCCTGACCCGTGAAGGCCTGGACTGGCTGCCGCGGGTGCAGCAGGTGTTCGCGCTGATCGAACAGGGGGTGCGCGAAGTGGGTGAGCACAGCACTACCTTGCAGCTCAAGGCACCCACCTGCGTGATGCGTTGGCTGCTACCGCGCCTGATGGAATGGCAGGCACTGCGCCCGGACGTACCGGTGGAGCTGACCACGACCGTGCAGCACGGGGTGGATTTGCGTCGCGAGGGCTTCGATGCAGCGGTGGTCTATGGCAATGCACCAAACCACGGGCTACATGTGCGCAAACTGTTCGATGAGCAACTGACCCCAGTGTGCGCTCCATCACTGCGTGAAGGGCCAGTGCCGTTGCAGCAGGTGGAAGACCTGGCCAGGCACATGCTGCTGCACCCCTCGCGAGATGAACACGACTGGCGGTTGTGGTTGCAGGCGGCTGGAGTGACGCTGGCCACACATGGACCCAAACAGCATTTCGAGACACTGGACATGGCGATGGCCATGGCTTCGCAGGGCACAGGGGTGGCGATCGGTGACTGGTCGCTGATTGGCGATGACCTGCGCGGTGGGCGGTTGTGCATGCCGTTTGCGCTGAAGGTGCTGACGGGCAAGGGGTATTACCTGGTGAGCCAGGCCAGAAGCTTGCCGCCGGGGTTGCTCGAACTACTGGACTGGCTGGAGGGCCAGGCCAGCCTGTGACAGCCCTTTCTCGGGGTCGCCCACAGGTATGCACATGCCTTGGGATCTGCGCGGTCCCAGTGGGAGCGGGCATGCCCGCGAAGCAGGCGACTCAATGGCCGACTGTGGAGTGCAAACTTGAGCGCCGTCCGTTGAATGGACGGCGCTCTGCCGATCACTCCTCGACGCTCATGTATTCCTTGGCCCAGCGAATGTAGTCTTCAGGCTGGGTGTAGGTGTGCGACAGCTCGGTGGCACTGAGGTTTTCCGACTTGTTCTGCCGACCACGCTGCAGCCGCAGGCAGTCGTAAGTGGCCTTGATTGCGGCAAAGTAAGCCGCATGGCCATCGACTACGATGCGCACGCCCAGACGCGCCAGGCGTTCGTCATCGCGCAGGTTCGGGTTGCCATAGGTGACCAGCATCAGCGGCACCGTCAGGTGCTCGGCAATCTGCTCGAGCTGCTCGAAGTCTTTGACCCCGACCATGCAAATGCCATCAGCGCCCGCTTTCTGGTAGCTCTGCGTACGCACGATGATTTCTTCGGTGCTGAGTACGCCCGCGTTGGTTCGGGCAATGATCGACAGGGACGAGTCGACCCGTGCCTCCAGCGCCGCACGGATCTTGCCAACACCCTCATCGACCGGAATCAGGTCGGTGGACTTGCGCCCGAACTGGGCGGGCAGAAGGGTGTCCTCGATGGTCAGTGCGGCCACACCGGCGCGCTCCAGTTCGATCACCGTACGCATCACGTTCAGTGCGTTGCCATAGCCGTGGTCGGCGTCCGCCAGTACCGGCAGTTGCGCGACCCGACCAATGCGGGTGGCCTGCTCGACGAACTCGCTGAGGGTGATCAGAGCAAAGTCCGGAGCAGCCAGCACCTGCAACGAAGCGACCGAACCGCCGAGGATACCGACTTCGAAGCCCAGGTCTGCGGCAATGCGTGCCGACATCGGGTCGAACACCGAGGCAGTGTGGAAACAGGAACCTGAAGCGAGCAGCTCGCGGAAGGCAAAACGCAGATCTTGGTGGGAAGCCTTGGGCATGATCACTCCGCAAAAAAGTTGAAATTTGAACGGTAACTACCGACCCCTGTAATCGGGTCTACCTGACCTGTTCCAACCGTCGCCATCTGGGCGGTCATGCTCGACATGCAGGCAGAGGAATAAAAGGTGTGGGAGACAGCGTACTGAAAAACCTGCGGCAAAATGTTGCACCAAGCTGGTGCAAGCCCCGAATTTCAGCCTCTGTGGCATACCAACGATATCACGCAGCCATGCCTCGCTGGATGAATGCGCCAATGCCGATCTTGCATAGGGGATGCAGATAGTACATAGGAAGCTACCTAACTCAGGGTACAATTCGGGGGCTTCTCTGAGAGCAGGCTTGCCCGCCAAGGGGCTGCCGTAGACAAAACAAGGTATTCCCGTGACCGCCGCCCTGCCCCCTACCTCCCTGCGCAACGTGCTCACCGCCCTCATGCTGGCCATCTTCCTTGGCGCTCTGGACCAGACCATCGTCGCCGTCTCACTGCCCGCCATCTCGGCACAGTTCAGCGATGTCGGCATGCTGGCCTGGGTCATTTCCGGGTACATGGTGGCAATGACCGTGGCTGTGCCGATCTACGGCAAACTGGGCGACCTTTACGGCCGGCGCCGGATGATCCTCACCGGCATCAGCCTGTTCACCCTGGCTTCCATTGCCTGTGCAATGGCCCAGGACATGCAGCAACTGTTGCTGGCCCGGGTACTGCAGGGTATTGGCGCAGGCGGCATGGTCTCGGTGAGCCAGGCAATCATTGGCGACTTCGTGCCCCCACGCGAACGCGGCCGCTACCAGGGCTACTTCAGCAGCATGTACGCCGCGGCCAGCGTGGCCGGGCCAGTGCTGGGCGGCTGGTTGACCGAGTACCTGTCGTGGCGCTGGGTGTTCTGGATCAACCTGCCGCTGGGGCTGGTCGCCTTGTGGTCCATACACCGAGCCCTCAGTGGCATGCCGCTGCAGCGTCGCGAGGCACAGGTAGACTACCTTGGCGCCGTGCTGTTGATCCTTGGCCTTGGCAGCCTGCTACTGGGCATCACCTTGGTGGGCCAGGGCCACGCCTGGGCCGACCCGGCCGTGCTGGCGCTGTTCGGCTGCGCCCTGCTGGGCCTGACGCTTTTCATCGCCCACGAACGCCGCTGCACAGAGCCGCTGCTGCCGCTCAGCCTGTTCAGCAACCGGGTGGCGGTGCTGTGCTGGGCAGTGATCTTCTTCGCCAGTTTCCAGTCCATTTCCCTGACCATGCTCATGCCCTTGCGTTACCAAGGCATCACCGGCGCAGGTGCCGACAGCGCCGCCCTGCACCTGCTGCCGCTGGCCATGGGGCTGCCCATGGGCGCCTTCACAGGAGGCCGCATGACCAGCCGGACCGGGCGCTACAAGCCGCAGATCCTGGCCGGTGCACTGCTGATGCCAGTGGCCATTTTCGCGATGGCACTGACTCCGCCGCAATCAGCGTTGCTCGGTGCGCTGTTCATGCTGCTTACCGGTATTGCCTGCGGGCTGCAATTTCCGACCTCGCTGGTGGGCACACAAAGCGCGGTGGCCAGCAAGGACATCGGCGTGGTCACCAGCACCACCAACCTGTTCCGCTCGCTGGGCGGAGCCATGGGCGTGGCGTGCATGTCCAGCCTGTTGCTGGCACTGCTGCATCAGGGTGGTTTCGAACTGTTGGGTAATCCGTTGCTGGGGAGCTTGAAGGCCGCGGAGGTGGACCTGGTGACTCAGGGGCGGTTGCTGGACACGTTCAGGCAGTTGCTGATGGGGAGTGCACTTGTCGCGGTGCTGGGGCTGTTTGCGGCATTGGCTTTGCCCGACCGGCAATTGCGCGGCCGCTGAAGGCTACGCAGTCGCTGCAAGAGCCGCCTTGTGCTGTGAACAGCCGTAGTGCGGCCGCGCCCTTAATCCCCCCTTAACACAAAGGGGAAACACTCCCTCACAATCCTTAACAAAGTGTCATTTGCGCAGAGCCGGGCTCAAGCGCAGCATATCCAGCCCGGTGTCGACCCATTTTTCGACATCGCCCAACAGATCGACACTGTCAGGCAGCAATAACCAGCGCCCGATCAGGCCATCGACATAGGCAAACATGGCCACCGCCGCGCGCTCGACATCCAGCTCGCCAGGCAACTGGCCCCGGCGTACGGCATTGGCCAGCGCCAAGGTGATGCCCTTGTGGCAATCCAGCACCGCACTCTGGCGCTGCTGGCGAATTTCACACATGTCATCGGTGAACTCGCACTTGTGATGCAGGATTTCATTGATACGGCGGGTTCGGGCATCGAGCACCAGCTCGTTGAACACCTGCAACAGCAGCTTGCGCATGCAGCCAAGCGGGTCGACTTCATCCTCGCTTTCGCTCGCGCGCGCCAAATGGTCATGGGTCTCGTGCAGGCTGTCGAGCAACGCCTGCACCAGCTCGGCCTTGTTGTTGAAGTGCCAGTAGATCGCCCCCCGCGTCACACCCGCCAGTTCGGCGATGTCGGCCAGGGTGGTTCGCGCAACCCCGCGCTTGTAGAAGGCCTTTTCCGCCGCCTCGATGATCTGGGCGCGGGTTTCCTGGGCTTCTTCTTTGGTTCGACGGACCATGGCAGTACAACCTCATCTGGCCCGAACGCGCAGCGCGTGCGGGGAACGCTCCGGGGAACCTCTGCTGGGGACCTCTCGGATGAACTAATCAAGCGCTGAGGCAGTACCGGAGTACAGCTCAGCAGTATTTACAAACAACCATGAATGTAAGTATATTCCTTAGCAAGCTATTTATCCACCGGATAGCATTTTTTCCAGATCAAGATCTCTTCCATTACTCTTGAGCGTCTCCCTGCTCCAGCGACCCGAGGATCCTCATGCAATTCAAGCCAGCCGTTACCGCTCTGGTTTCCGCCGTCGCCCTGGCAACCCTGCTCAGTGGCTGTAAGAAAGAAGAAGCAGCGCCCGCGGCGCAGGCTCCTCAGGTCGGCGTCGTGACCATCCAGCCGCAAGCCTTCACCCTCACCTCGGAATTGCCGGGGCGTACCAGTGCCTACCGCGTCGCCGAAGTGCGCCCGCAGGTCAACGGCATCATCCTCAAACGCCTGTTCAAGGAAGGCAGTGAGGTCAAGGAAGGCCAGCAGCTGTATCAGATCGACCCTGCCGTATACGAAGCCACCCTGGCCAATGCCAAGGCCAACCTGCTGGCTACACGCTCGCTGGCCGAACGCTACAAGCAACTGATTGACGAGCAGGCCGTCTCCAAACAGGAATATGACGACGCCAATGCCAAACGATTGCAGGCCGAGGCTGCGCTCAAGAGCGCACAGATCGACCTGCGCTACACCAAGGTTCTGGCGCCGATCAGCGGCCGTATCGGCCGTTCTTCGGTTACCGAAGGTGCACTGGTGAGCAATGGTCAGACCGATGCCATGGCCACCATCCAGCAGCTCGACCCTATTTATGTCGACGTTACCCAGTCCACCGCCGAGCTGCTCAAGCTGCGCCGTGACCTGGAAAGCGGCCAGTTGAAGAAGGCCGGCGACAACGCCGCCTCGGTTCAGCTGGTATTGGAAGACGGCAGCCTGTTCAAACAGGAAGGCCGCCTGGAGTTCTCCGAAGTCGCGGTGGACGAGACCACAGGCTCGGTGACCCTGCGCGCCCTGTTCCCCAACCCCGATCACACCCTGCTGCCAGGCATGTTCGTGCATGCGCGGCTCAAGGCCGGTGTCAACGCCAACGCCATCCTGGCACCGCAACAAGGCGTGACCCGCGACCTCAAGGGCGCACCAACCGCCCTGGTGGTCAACCAGGAGAACAAGGTCGAACTGCGCCAGCTCAAGGCCAGCCGCACCTTGGGTAGCGACTGGCTGATCGAGGAAGGCCTCAACCCGGGTGACCGCCTGATCACCGAAGGGCTGCAGTACGTGCGCCCAGGCGTTGAGGTGAAGGTCAGCGAAGCCACCAACGTCAAGAAGCCGGCCGGCCCTGATCAGGCCAGCGCGGCAAAAGCAGACGCCAAAGCGGAGTAAACCATGTCGAAGTTCTTTATCGATCGCCCGATCTTCGCCTGGGTGATCGCCTTGGTGATCATGCTGGTCGGGGCCTTGTCGATCCTGAAGCTGCCGATCAACCAGTACCCCAGTATCGCGCCGCCGGCCATCGCCATCGCCGTGACCTACCCGGGCGCCTCGGCGCAAACCGTGCAGGACACCGTGGTGCAGGTGATCGAGCAGCAGCTCAACGGTATCGACAACCTGCGTTATGTGTCGTCGGAAAGTAACTCCGACGGCAGCATGACCATTACCGCCACCTTCGAACAGGGTACCAACCCCGACACCGCGCAGGTACAGGTACAGAACAAGCTGAACCTGGCTACCCCGCTGCTGCCGCAGGAAGTGCAGCAACAAGGTATCCGCGTCACCAAAGCAGTGAAGAACTTCCTGCTGGTGATCGGCCTGGTCTCCGAAGACGGCAGCATGACCAAGGACGACCTGGCCAACTACATCGTCTCGAACATGCAGGACCCGATCTCGCGTACTGCGGGTGTGGGTGACTTCCAGGTGTTCGGTGCGCAGTACGCCATGCGTATCTGGCTCGATCCGGCCAAGCTGAACAAGTTCCAGCTGACCCCGGTCGACGTCAAGACAGCTGTCGCCGCCCAGAACGTGCAGGTGTCTTCCGGCCAGCTCGGCGGCCTGCCAGCCCTGCCGGGCACCCAGCTTAACGCCACCATCATCGGCAAGACCCGCCTGCAAACCGCCGAGCAGTTCGAGAACATTCTGCTCAAGGTCAATAAAGACGGTTCACAGGTGCGTCTGGGTGACGTCGCCCAAGTGGGCCTGGGGGGTGAAAACTACGCAGTCAGCGCCCAGTTCAACGGCAAGCCGGCCTCCGGCCTGGCGGTAAAACTGGCAACCGGCGCCAACGCCCTGGACACCGCCAAGGCACTGCGCGAGACCATCAAAAGCCTGGAACCGTTCTTCCCGCCGGGGGTCAAGGCGGTATTCCCGTATGACACCACCCCAGTGGTCACCGAATCGATCAGCGGCGTGATCCACACCCTGATCGAAGCCGTGGTTCTGGTGTTCCTGGTGATGTACCTGTTCCTGCAGAACTTCCGCGCCACCATCATCACCACCATGACCGTACCGGTCGTATTGCTGGGTACCTTCGGCATCCTTGCCGCTGCAGGCTTCAGCATCAACACCCTGACCATGTTCGCCATGGTATTGGCCATCGGCTTGCTGGTGGACGACGCCATCGTCGTGGTGGAGAACGTCGAGCGGGTAATGTCCGAGGAAGGCTTGCCACCCAAGGAAGCGACCAAGCGCTCGATGGAACAGATCCAGGGCGCCCTGGTGGGTATCGCCCTGGTGCTCTCGGCGGTACTGCTGCCCATGGCGTTCTTCGGCGGTTCCACGGGTGTCATCTACCGGCAGTTCTCCATCACCATCGTCTCGGCCATGGGTCTGTCGGTGCTGGTTGCGCTCATCTTCACCCCGGCGCTTTGCGCAACCATGCTCAAGCCGCTGAAGAAGGGCGAGCACCACACCGCCAAAGGCGGCTTCTTCGGCTGGTTCAACCGCAACTTCGACCGCAGCGTCAATGGCTACGAGCGTAGTGTAGGCACCATCCTGCGCAACAAGGTGCCATTCCTGCTGGCCTATGCGCTGATCGTGGTCGGCATGATCTGGCTGTTCGCCCGCATCCCTACCGCGTTCCTCCCGGAAGAAGACCAGGGCGTACTCTTCGCCCAGGTGCAGACCCCGGCCGGCTCCAGTGCCGAACGCACGCAGGCCGTGGTCGATCAGATGCGTGAATACCTGCTCAAGGACGAAGCCGATACCGTATCGTCGGTATTCACCGTCAACGGTTTCAACTTCGCAGGCCGCGGCCAGAGCTCGGGCATGGCATTCATCATGCTCAAACCATGGGATGAGCGCTCGAAGGAGAACAGCGTGTTCGCGCTGGCACAGCGTGCCCAGCAGCACTTCTTCACCTTCCGTGATGCAATGGTGTTCGCCTTCGCCCCGCCAGCGGTGCTTGAACTGGGTAACGCCACCGGCTTCGACGTGTTCCTTCAGGACCGCGGCGGTGTCGGCCACGAGAAGTTGATGGAGGCGCGCAACCAGTTCCTGGCCAAAGCCGCGCAGAGCAAGATCCTCAGCGCCGTGCGACCGAACGGCCTGAACGATGAACCGCAGTACCAGCTGACCATTGATGACGAACGTGCCAGCGCCTTGGGCGTGACCATTGCCGACATCAACAACACCCTGTCGATTGCGCTGGGCGCCAGCTACGTCAACGACTTCATCGACCGTGGCCGGGTCAAGAAGGTGTACATCCAGGGCGAACCAAGCGCGCGGATGAGCCCGGAAGACCTGCAAAAATGGTACGTGCGCAACGGCGCAGGCGAGATGGTGCCGTTCTCCTCCTTCGCCAAAGGCGAATGGACCTACGGCTCGCCAAAGCTGTCGCGTTACAACGGTGTCGAAGCGATGGAAATCCTCGGTGCACCGGCGCCTGGCTACAGTACCGGTGAAGCCATGGCCGAGGTCGAGCGCATTGCTGGCGAGCTGCCAAGCGGTATCGGCTTCTCCTGGACCGGCATGTCCTACGAGGAAAAACTCTCCGGCTCGCAGATGCCGGCGCTGTTCGCCCTCTCGGTACTGTTCGTGTTCCTGTGCCTGGCAGCCCTGTACGAAAGCTGGTCGATCCCGATCGCTGTGGTGCTGGTAGTACCGCTGGGTATCATCGGTGCACTGATCGCCACCAGCCTGCGCGGCCTGTCCAACGACGTGTACTTCCTGGTTGGCCTGTTGACCACCATCGGTCTTGCGGCGAAAAACGCCATTCTGATCGTCGAGTTCGCCAAGGAGCTGCACGAACAAGGCCGTAGCCTGTACGACTCAGCGATCGAAGCGTGCCGCATGCGTCTTCGCCCGATCATCATGACCTCGCTGGCGTTCATCCTGGGCGTGGTACCGTTGACGATCGCCAGCGGCGCTGGCGCCGGCAGCCAGCACGCCATCGGTACTGGCGTGATCGGCGGCATGATCAGTGCGACCGTGCTGGCTATCTTCTGGGTACCACTGTTCTTCGTCGCAGTGTCGTCACTGTTCGGCAGCAAAGAGCCGGAAAAAGACGTCACCCCTGAAAATCCACGTTATGAGGCTGGGCAATGACCAAGTCTTTGTTGTCCCTGGCGGTAACCGCTTTCATTCTTGGCGGCTGCTCGCTGATCCCTGATTACCAGACCCCGGAGGCGCCGGTGGCTGCGCAGTGGCCGCAAGGCCCTGCCTATTCGCCGACGCAATCGGCGGATGTTGCCGCTGCTGAACAGGGCTGGCGCCAGTTCTTCCACGACCCGGCGCTGCAACAGCTGATCCAGACCTCGCTGGTCAATAACCGCGACCTGCGGGTCGCGGCGCTGAACCTCGACGCCTATCGTGCGCAATACCGCATTCAGCGCGCCGACCTGTTCCCGGCGGTTTCGGCCACCGGCAGCGGCAGCCGCCAGCGTGTCCCGGCGAACATGTCGCAAACAGGCGAATCTGGCATCACCAGCCAGTACTCGGCCACTTTGGGTGTCAGCGCCTACGAGCTGGACCTGTTCGGCCGTGTGCGCAGCCTGACCGAGCAGGCCCTGGAAACCTACCTCTCCAGCGAGCAGGCGCGTCGTTCCACGCAAATCGCCCTGGTAGCCAGCGTGGCAAACGCCTACTACACCTGGCAGGCCGACCAGGCCCTGTTCAAGCTGACCGAAGAAACGCTGAAGACCTACGAGGAAAGCTACAACCTCACCCGTCGCAGCAATGAAGTCGGCGTGGCCTCGGCCCTGGACGTCAGCCAGGCGCGCACCGCCGTGGAAGGCGCCCGGGTCAAGTACTCGCAGTACCAGCGCCTGGTCGCCCAGGACGTCAACAGCCTGACTGTGCTGCTGGGTACCGGCATTCCTGCCGACCTGGCCAAGCCGCTGGCGCTCGATGACGACCAACTGGCCGAAGTACCCGCCGGGCTGCCATCGGATATCCTCCAGCGTCGCCCGGACATCCAGGAAGCCGAGCACCTGCTCAAGGCCGCCAACGCCAACATTGGCGCAGCCCGCGCAGCGTTCTTCCCAAGCATCAGCCTGACCGCCAACGCCGGCAGCCTGAGCCCCGACATGGGCCACCTGTTCTCGGGCGGCCAGGGCACCTGGCTGTTCCAGCCGCAGATCAACCTGCCGATCTTCAACGCCGGCAGCTTGAAAGCCAGCCTGGACTACTCGAAGATCCAGAAGGACATCAACGTCGCCAAGTACGAAAAAACCATCCAGACCGCCTTCCAGGAAGTCTCCGATGGCTTGGCGGCGCGCAAGACCTTCGACGAGCAGTTGCAGGCCCAGCGTGACCTGGTGCAGGCAAACCAGGACTACTACCGCCTGGCCGAACGCCGTTACCGCATCGGGATTGACAGCAACCTGACCTTCCTCGATGCCCAACGCAACCTGTTCAGTGCCCAGCAAGCTCTGATCGGAGACCGCCTGTCGCAGCTGACCAGCGAAGTCAACCTGTACAAGGCGCTCGGCGGTGGCTGGTACGAGCAGACCGGGCAGGAAAACCAGCAGGCTTCGGTGGAAACACCGAAAGGCTGATCGGCCTTGTTACAGCACAAGCCCACCCTTAGCGGTGGGCTTTGCTTTTTTACTGCCTGTGCCGGCCAATATCCCCCGGTGATTCACCGTCGCAGCCACCACCGTATTCGCGGGTGAACCCGCTCCTACACAGATCGTGTGGTGGACACATATCGGTGGTTGGGCGCAAGCCGTTGTAGGAGCGGGTTTACCCGCGAAGAGGCCAGCACAGGAGACTTATTAACCAACCAGAACATTCCGTTCGATTATCGCCCCGTTCCGTTTGCGGCGAATTGCCTCACCCCCGCACAACCCCGCACCATCCCCTCCACGCAACGTTGCCCAAGTTCATCAAAAAGACCCGCACCTGCAGGCCTGATCCTGCAGTGCAACAGCTCGACCATAAAAACAAGAGATCCACGACAGATGAGCATTTCGCTACCCGCACGCCAGCTGCTGCCCGGCCTGTTGGCCATGTCCTGCGCCCTCCCCGTGTTCGCCGCCAACGAAGGCGGTTTCATCGAGGACGCCAAGGCCACCCTCAACCTGCGCAACTTCTACATCAACCGCAACTTCGTTGACCCGGCCCACCCACAGGGCAAGGCCGAGGAATGGACGCAAAGTTTCATCCTCGATGCCCGTTCCGGTTTCACCCAGGGCACGGTCGGCTTCGGCGTGGACGTACTGGGGCTCTACTCGGTCAAGCTCGACGGCGGCAGAGGCACCACCAACACTCACTTGCTACCTGTGCATGACGACGGGCGCCCGGCCGATGACTTCGGCAGGCTGGGTGTGGCGCTGAAAGCCAAGCTGTCCGAAACCGAGCTGAAAGTCGGTGAATGGATGCCGGTACTGCCAATCCTGCGTTCAGACGATGGTCGCTCGTTGCCGCAAACATTCCGCGGTGGTCAACTGACCTCCAGGGAAATCGCCGGCCTGACCCTGTATGCCGGCCAGTTCCGCGGCAACAGCCCACGCAACGATGCCAGCATGGAAGACATGTCGCTCAACGGCAAAGCTGCCTTCACCTCCGACCGTTTCAATTTCGGCGGCGGTGAGTACAGCTTCAACGACAAGCGCACCATGATCGGCCTGTGGGATGCCCAGCTCAAGGACATCTACCGCCAGCAGTACCTCAACCTGACGCACAGCCAGCCGCTGGGCGACTGGACGCTGGGCGCCAACCTGGGCTACTTCATCGGCAAGGAAGATGGTGCCGAACGGGCCGGCAAGCTGGACAACCGCACCGCCTCCGCCTTGCTTTCGGCGCGCTACCAAGGCCACACCTTTTACGTTGGCCTGCAGAAGGTCAGCGGCGACGATGCCTGGATGCGGGTCAATGGCACCAGTGGCGGTACCCTGGCCAACGACAGCTA
>Ga0182736_1002281_pt1 | contig 15083 bp, 20 predicted proteins | sample eDN5th30CKraftBY_FD_128882 | JGI IMG/M metagenome (GOLD analysis project Ga0182736, IMG submission 128882) | Enriched backyard soil microbial communities from Emeryville, California, USA - eDNA 5th pass 30_C Kraft BY (version 2) (version 2) | ecosystem: Environmental > Terrestrial > Soil >...
GACGTGCCGGATCCGCCGGTCGAGCGCCACGACGGCGATCGCCAGCAGCACCCACAGGGCCCCGGTGAGCAGGTCCATCCGCTGCGCGTCGGCCCCGGCGAGCCCCAGCACCGGGTAGGTGACGGTGCCCTGCAGGACGTGGAACACCAGCGTCGCCAGCAGGCTGCCGCCGGTGCGGTTGAACAGCCACGCGTAGACGAACGTGATCGCGAACGTGACGGGCAGCCCGACGACCGGCAGCGACCCGGCGACGACGAGCGGCAGGTGCCACAGCGCCGCGAACACCCCGAGCACCGCCGTCGCCGCGAGCGGGCAGGCCAGGGCCTGCAACCGCGGCTGCGCGTACCCGCGCCAACCCGGCTCCTCACCCGCGGGGCCGTCGCCCGCGTTGACCAGGCGCAGCGCCGCCGACGCGGCGAGCGCGCCCCAGCCGACCGCGGCGAGATCGGGCACCGGTGCGCCCCAGAAGGCCACGTTGGCCAGCGACGCGACGGCGAGCACGGCGAGCGGTATCCCCGCCGCGGCCGCCCACCACCAGCCGATCCGCCAGCGCAGCAGACGCGCGAGCAGGTCGCGGTACCCGGCGACGCCCTCGGTCAGCCCGATGACGACCAGCGCCGCGGTCAGCGGACCGAAGGTGAACAGCACCGGGTCGTCCGTGGTGAACGGCCAGGCCGCCCAGCTGACCAGGAACGTCAGGCCGAAGAAGAGGGCGAGCCGGTTGCGGCGGGTCAGGTGGCCGAGGGTGCGCATCGCTTCCTCCCGTGGTCGATGTGGGACGCCCACGCTCCCCGGACCGCGCGGGCCCGGGTAGCGGGCGGGCCCGGGGACCGGGGCAGGGTCAACCCCGTGGTCGCGGCGCGTCCGGCCCGGTCAGCATCGGGACATGCACGCGCGGCTGCTGATCGTCGACGACCATGCGGCCTTCCGGGCCGTCGCCCGCCGGCTGCTGGGATCCGGCGGGTTCACGGTGGTCGGTGAGGCCGCGGACGGGCCGGCCGCCATCGACGCGGTGCACGAGCTGCGGCCCGACGTCGTCCTGCTCGACGTCGCGCTGCCCGATCTCGACGGGTTCGCCGTCGCGTTGCGGCTGGCGGCCGAGTCGACGCCCCCGGTCGTCGTGCTGGTGTCCAGCCGCGCCCGCGCCGACTACGGTTCGCTCGTCGACGCCAGCCCGGTCGCCGGGTTCATCGGCAAGTCCGAGCTGACCCCCGACGCCGTGCGGGCGCTGCTGGACGGGCCGCCGGGAGGGCCGTCCGGGGGAGGACCGAGATGCGCGTGATGGTCGCCGACGACGCCGCGCTGTTCCGCGCCGGCGTCGCCCGGCTGCTCACCGACGCGGGCTTCGAGGTCGCCGCCGCGGTGCCCGACGCGCAGGCGCTGCTCGCCGCCGTCGCCGCCGACCCGCCCGACGCCGTCCTCGTCGACATCCGGATGCCCCCGACGCACACCACCGAGGGGCTCGACGCCGCGGCGACGTTGCGCGAGCGTCATCCCGGCGTCGGGGTCCTGGTGCTGTCGGCGCACGTCGAGCCGCACTACGCCCTCGCGCTCATCGAGTCCGGTGCGAGCGGGGCGGGCTACCTGCTCAAGGAGCGGGTCGCCGACGTCGACGAGCTGGCCGACGCGGTGCGGCGGGTCGCGGCGGGCGGGCTCGTCGTCGACCCGTCGGTGGTGGCGGCGCTGGTCGGGCGGGCCCGCGCGCACAGCCCCCTCGACGAGCTGTCGGCCCGCGAGCGCGAGGTGCTCGCCGTGATGGCCGAGGGACGGTCCAACCAGGCCATCTGCCACCGCCTGTACCTCTCGCCCAAGACGGTCGAGGCCTACGTCCGCTCGGTGTTCACGAAACTCGGGCTGCACCAGGGCCCCGACGACAACCGCCGGGTCCTGGCCGTCCTCACGTTCCTGCGCGGCTGAGCCGGTCGGGTTCCCGGGCCGGTCGGGTTCCCGGGCCGGTCGGTCCTGCGCGGCTCACGTTCCCGAGCGGTCGAGGCGGCGCACCAGCTCGCGCAGCGCCACCGGGTCGACCTGCTGCGCCTCGCGGGCGACCCGGTCGCCCGCGCGCCGTCCGCCCGCGGCCCGCAGCGCCACGTCGCGCAGCCACCGCACGGCCGGGTTGCGCTGGTGCGCCAGCCGCGACAGCAGGTCGGCCCGGTCCTGCACGCGCGTGACCGCGGGCCGGCGCAGCCGGTCGTAGTCGGCCAGCGCCTCCTCGACGGTGCTCGCGGTCGCGAGCCGGCCGACGAGCACGGCCCCGTCGACCAGCGCGCTGTTCGCTCCCTGCCCGGCGGTCGGGGCCATCGCGTGCGCGGCATCGCCGACCAGGACCCGGCGCCCGTCGTACCAGCGGGCGCAGTCGACGCGCACCACGTCGTTGACCAGCAGGTCGTCGAAGGACCGCACGCGCTCCAGGAGCGGCACGGCCGCCGGATGGACGCGCTCCCAGAGCCGACGCAGCGCGGCCAGGTCGCGCGCGGCCACCGCCTCGGCCACGCCCGGCGCGGTCGCGGACGCGTAGAAGTACCAGGTGTCGGCGTCGACCGGGGCGCCGCCGAAGATGCCCGCGGGGGCCCAGGTCTCGCCCGGCTCGGCCGCGATCGCGTTCCGCGGCACCAGGCCGCGCAGGTACACGTGCCCGGTCGGGCGCGCCCGCGCCGGGAAGCCGCCGCTCGTGCGCACCGCGGAGTGCACGCCGTCGGCACCGACGGCGAGGTCCGCGCCGAGACGCTCGCCGTCCGCCGTCACGACCGTCGCGTCCGGCTCGCACCCGGTGACGGTGGTGCCCAGGCGCAGCCGGACGCCCGGCTCCGCGGCGACGGCGTCGAGCAGGACGGTGTGCAGCTCGGCCCGGCGCACCGCGAGCATGTGATCGAGGCCGGGCGCGTAGGCCGGGGCGGTGAGCGGCGCGAGCACGGCACCGCTCACGTCGCGCAGCAGCGCGCGGTCGAGCCGGCAGCCGCGCCGCCGCAACGCCTCGGCGACGCCGAGCCCGTCGAGCACCGCAATCCCGTTGGGCTGCAACAGAATTCCGGCTCCGACGGCGTGGCCGGCGTTGCTGCGCTCGACGAGCGTGACGGACGCACCCGCACGGGCCAGCAGGACGGCGGCGGCCATGCCGCCGATCCCGGCGCCCGCGACGACGACGTTCATCCCGGTCAGCTCCATGCGCCCACGGTGCCGCGCGGTCCGGTCGGCCACCACGGTGCTGACCCTGTACGCCTGCCCAGGATGATTTAAGTGAACGCTTAGCTACGGGTGTCGTCACCCCGGGGCCTCCGGCGAGACTCTCGCCGGAGGCGGACGGTGCTGCGGTGGTGCCGCGAAAGGGCCACCATGGACATCGACCGCCGCGGAGGGAGGACGAGGATGTCCGAGCGCGACGCCCGGCCGGAGGCCGGCACCGACGAGGCGCTGACCGTGCTGCGCGGCATCTGGTCGGCGACCGGGCAGACCAGCGCCGAGCTGGAGGAACGCTTCGGCGGCGCCCCCGCGAAGGTCTGCAAGAACATGAAGAACATCGGCTTCGGCGGCATGCCCGGCGACCCGGCCGACGGCGACACCAACACCCCCGTCGACGAGGACGTCCGCGCGGCCTGGCGGCGCCGACTCGAACGCGACGGCAAGCTGCACCCCCGCGGCGTGAGCGTCGGCGAGTCGCTGCACCAGCGCAGCCCATGACCCCGTGAGCGGCTCACGAGGGCTCGCACCCCGATCCCCTGCCCGTCCGAGTCACTGCTCTGCGAGGAGACCGTTCCGTTGACCCGCCCCGGCTCGGTCGCCGAGCTCACCGACGCCCTGCGCGCCACCGGCTATCTCGCCGACCGCGGGCTCGCCACCGCCGTCCACGTCGCGCTGGCGCTCGACCGTCCCGTCCTGCTCGAGGGTGAGGTCGGCGTCGGCAAGACCGAGCTGGCCAAAGCGCTCGCCCAGGTGCTGGGCCGGCGCCTGATCAGGCTGCAGTGCCACGAGGGCATCGACGCCGCACAGGCGCTCTACGAGTGGGACCACGCCCGCCAGCTCATGCACATCCGGGCGCTGCAGGAGACCGGGACGTCCTCGGACGAGGCCGTCGACGCGTTGTTCGGGCCGAGGTTCCTGCAGGAGCGCCCGCTGCTCGCCGCGGTCCGGGCCGGTGCCGGGGCGGTGCTGCTCGTCGACGAGATCGACCGCGCCGACGACGAGTTCGAGGCCTTCCTGCTCGAGCTGCTCTCCGACTTCCAGGTGACGATCCCGGAGGTCGGGACGATCGTCGCCGAGGAGCCACCGCTGGTGCTGCTGACGTCGAACCGCACCCGCGAGCTGCACGACGCGCTCAAACGACGCTGCCTCTACCACTGGATCGGCTACCCGTCGGCCGACCGCGAGGTCGCGATCGTGCGGTCGCGGCGCCCCGAGGTGTCCGAGGCGCTCGCCGCGTCCGTCGTCGCGGCCGTGCACCGGCTGCGCGCGATGGACCTCGCCAAGCCGCCCGGGGTGGCGGAGACGATCGACTGGGCCCGCACCCTGGAGTTCCTCGGCGACGACCTCGACGCGGGGACCGCCGACCTGACGCTCGGCGCGGTGGTGAAGGACCACGACGACGAGGAGCTCGTCCGCACCCGGCTCGACGAGCTGACCGCGCGTGGCTGACCTGGTCGGGCTCCTCGTCCGGTTCGCCCGGACCCTGCGCGCCGAGGGCGTCCCCGTCGGGCCCGGCGACGTCCTCACCTACTGCGCGTCCGTCGCCGCCCTCGATCCGACCGACCTCGCCGACCTCTACTGGGGAGGGCGGATCGCGCTCGTCACCCGGCACGAGGACGTCGCGACCTACGACCGCGTCTTCGAGGACTTCTTCCTCGGCACCGGGGTGGACCCGGGGGAGCTGCTGGAGCTGCTGCTGCGCGCCGAACCCGACGCGGAGACGACGCTCGAGACCGCCGCCCCCGATCCCGGCCCCGACGAGCGTCCCGACGAGGAGACGACGCTCGGGCTCATGGCCTCCGACGTCGAGACGCTGTCGACGCGCGCCTTCGCCGAGTGCACCGAGGACGAGCTGGAGGCGTTGCGGCGCATCATGTCCCGCGTCCGGCTGCGGCCGCCGCTGCGGCGTTCACGGCGCACCCGTCCGTCCCGGCGCGGCCGCCGCCCCGACCTGCGCGCCACCGTGCGCCGCTCGCTGCGCACCCACGGCGAGCTCGTCGCGCTGCGCTACCGGCGGCGCCGCGTGCGGCCCCGCCCGCTCGTGCTGATCCTCGACATCTCCGGCTCGATGGCCGACTACTCCCGCGCGCTGCTGCAGTTCGCGCACTCCGCGCAGCGCGGCGCCCGGTTCCGCGTCGAGGTGTTCTGCTTCGGCACCCGCCTGACCTACCTGACGCCGTCGCTGCGCACCCGCAGCCCCGACGAGGCGCTCGCGCGCGCCGCGGACCTCGTCGTCGACTGGGAGGGCGGGACCCGCATCGGGCACGCCATCGACGAGTTCGTCCGCCGGTGGGGGCGACGGGGGATGGCCCGGGGTGGGATCGTCGTGATCTGCTCCGACGGGCTCGACCGTGGCGACCCCGAGCTGCTGGAGAACGCGATGCAGAAGCTGGCGCGGCTGTGCCACCGCGTGGTGTGGACCAACCCGCACGTCGTGGCGGGCGGGCGCGGGGTGCCGCGGACCGTGGGCATGCTCGTCGCCGAGCCCTATGTCGACGAGCTGCTGTCGGGACGCGACCTCGCCAGCCTCGACGAGCTGGCGGCGCTGCTGCCCGAGCTGGGATAGGAGAGGTACGGATGCGCTGGAGCGTCGGGCTGGAGGCCCAGGGCGACCGTCAGGTCACCCACGACGAGATCGTCGAGCTCGCCGACGCGGTCGCCCCGCACGGCGGCATCGCGTCCGGGATCGGGACCGACCGCTACGGCGCGCAGATCGTCGTCGTCGCCGAGACGCGCGAGCAGGCGCTGGAGCGGGGGACCGCGACGTTCCGCGCCGCCGCGGCCACGGCCGGACTGCCCGAGTTCCCGATCGTCCGGGCGGAGGCGGTGAGCGAAGCCGAGGACGACATGGCCTGGGAGACATGATCCGCCTCGGTTCGCTCGCGGGGTACGCCTTCTCCGGCCCGCGGCTGCTGGCCGGCTGGACCGCGCCCGCGGAGGCGGGCGTCTACGCGATCCTCTACAAGCCCGAGCCCGACCGGGAGCGCTACGCCGTCGTCTACGTCGGGCACGCCGACGACCTCGCCGCCGAGGGTCTGCCGCTGCGGCACCCCCGCGCGCACTGCTGGACCCAGCGCGCAGGCGGGAAGTGGCGGCTGCACGTCGCGACGCTGAGCATCCCCGGCGGCACCCGCGGGCACCGCGAGATGGTGGCCGAGGAGCTGATCTCGATGTACACCCCGCACTGCAACGCCGAGCGGTTCGAGGGCGCCTGGCGCGAGGAGTGGATCCTCTGACCCTCGCAGAACGCCGCCGCGACGGTCGGCCGAGGGCGTCCGCATCGGCCGGGCGGCCGCGCTTTCCGGTCGGCCCGCCGCCGCGACGACGCGTGACCATCGCCCGTGCGGGATGCTGGGAGGCCGGGCCCGGGTCGGTGAGTGACGGGTCCGTTCGATCGAACCCTGTCGGACGCACACCCCGCGAGGAGGAGCTGTGGAGCTCGGGCTGAAGGGCCGCACGGCTGTCGTGACCGGAGCCAGCCGCGGAATCGGTCTCGCGGTCGTCCGTGCGCTGGTGGACGCGGGAGCGCAGGTCGTCGCCGGGGCCCGAGGGTCTTCGCCGGAGCTCGACGACCTGGCGGTGACCGGCGCGGTGCGCGTCCTCGGCGTCGACCTCTCCGAGCCCGGCGGGCCGGACCGTCTCGTCGAGTTCGCGGGTGGCAGGGTGGACGTGCTGGTGAACAACGTCGGCGCCGCACCGGCCCGCACCTCGGGCTTTCTCGAGGTCGACGACGAGATGTGGCGTGCGACGTTCGCGCTGAACCTCATGCCGGCCGTCCGGACGACGCGCGCCGTGCTGCCGGGGATGCTCGACGCCGGGCGCGGCGCGATCGTGACCGTCGCGTCGGTCAACGCGCGGCTGCCGGATCCGGCGGTGATCGACTACAGCGCCGCGAAGGCGGCACTCGTGGCCTTCAGCAAGGCACTGTCGAAGGAGGTGGGACCGCGCGGGGTTCGTGTCAACACCGTCAGCCCGGGCCCGGTCGCGACGGCGCTGTGGCTGGGAGCCGGTGGCGTGGCGGACGAGCTGGCCGCCGCGTCGGGCACCGACCGTGACGAGGTCGTCGCGCAGGCGCGGCAGTCGATGGTGACCGGGCGATTCAGCACGCCGGAGGAGGTCGCCGCGGTCGTCGCCTTCCTCGCAGGCGACGTGAGCGGCAACCTCACGGGCGCCGACGTCACGATCGACGGCGGACTCGTCCCGACCTGGTGACGCGCCGCCACAGTCGGTTCGCACACCGTCGGACCGCGGGCCGCCCCTGGCGCCGCGCGCGGACGGTTGCCCGCTGCGCCGTGAGGCCGAGCAGGCACGGGTGGCGGCGCTGATACCCCGCGGCCGGACCCGCGTGATGCTGCTGCGGGGTGGACGTGTCGACCGCCCGGCACGCCCCGTCCGATCCGGACCTGATGCCGATCACCGGATCTCCGCCGTCTACCGCGGGTGGGAGCCCGGCCAGGGATGGTGGGTGCGGACGGCCGCTGGGGCGACCGTCCGCACCCACGGGGTCAGCGGGGGGAGTAGCCCACGCCGTCGAAGAGGCGCGAGCGGCGGCGGCCCGACGCCGGGACCGCGACCTCCGGCCGCACCGGGTTCGGCGAGGCCTTGACCACGATCTTCTCCGCGAACCCGTAGAGCAGCGGCAGGGCGCCCGCGACGGTCCCACCCGAGCGGTTGATGTGCTCGACGCCCGGCCCGATGAGCGCGGCGTCGCGGTTGACCTGCTGGACGCTCCCTTCGCAGGCCTCCAGGTTCGTGGCGATCCTCGTCAGGAGGGTGCCGACCCAGAACAGGTAGACCGCCAGCCCGGCAATGAGCAGGGCGATCACGACGACGGTGAGGACGATCATCGAGCCGCTCCGTTCGTGGCGGGGGCGGGCGCCGGCGTCGGGATCGACGGCAGCACCCGGCCCAGGAACAGGTGGTGCTGCAGGCCCTCGGCGAGGACGCGGTCGACGGCGTCACCGGTGGGGTCGATCAGCGCGGTCGACGCCGTGTTGGCCGTGACCTTCTCCAGCGTCCCCTTGATGTCGGCGACCCGGCGGTCGATGTTCTTCACCAGCTGCACGAGCAGCTGCAGCAGCGCCGCGACGACGAGCACGACGACGAACCCGGCGATGATCGCGACCCACCAGGCGGTGGTGTCCGCACTGGACATGTCAGCCTCCCAACCTGGCGCGGCCCCGGGCGAGGCCCGCGGTGATGGTGTCGGCGAAGTCGATCGTCTCCGCGAGGGCGGCGAGCGGGCGGGTGTTGACCTCCGCCTTCTGCAGCCCCTCGTTGATCGACTGCGCCTGGCGACCGATCCGCGCAGCCAGCACCAGGATCGGCACCACCAGCGCGACGACGACCAGCACCACGACGATGCCGATCACGAACCCCACGATCCATCCGGTGCTCATCGATCAGACCCCCGCACAGAAGTCGCGGACCGGCTTGAGGTTGGCGTTCACCGAGGTGAGCCGGGCAGGCACGGTCGAGGTCGACGCGACGATCGCGCCGACGCCGCCGTCGAGCGCGGCCAGGGTCCTCGAGACGTGCCGCAGGTGCAGGATGACCCGCAGCAGGCCGATCCCGGCGACGGCGATGATCAGGGCGGCGATGACGATCGTCGCCCAGGCGGCCGCGGACATCAGTTCTCACCTTCCTTGGGGGGCAACAGGGTCGCGACGCTGCCCGCGTAGCGGACGGCGCCGGCCGAGACCTGCGCGACGGTCGCGTCGGTCGTCGCGAGCATCGAGGGCACCGGCTCCAGTGCGCCGGCGAGCTGCACGCCGCCGGCGAGGATGTCGTCGGCGGCCCAGCGGATGCGCTCGACGGCGGCGAGCACCCGGTTGAGCAGGGCGATCACCACCGGGAGCACCACGAACAGCAGGACGGCGTTGCCGATCCACCACAGCACCATGTGTTTCGCCTCCTCCTTGTCTGGGTCGTGAGCGGCGATGGTCGCCATGGCGACCATCGCCGCTCACAGGGCTATGCGGGTCGGGTGCTCGGGCCGAAGAAGCGGCGGACGACCCGCCGCAGTGCCATCAGCGCCGCGGAGACGCCGATGCGCAGGCCGCTCGCCTGCGCGGCCCGGGTGACGACGGCGGTACCGCCGCGGGACCTCGCCTCCGCGTTGGCCGCGATGCAGTCGGTGAAGGCACCCAGCAGGACGCTGGAGACGTCGGAGATCATGCCGCGCCCGTACTGGGCGGCGGCGCCGGAGATCTGCAGGTCCTGGGCCACGTGCATCGACGTCGCGCCCGCACCGGCCGGGGTGAGCGTCGCCGTCACCGACATCTCGGCGGTGCCGCGGCCGCGGGCCTCCGAGCCTGCGGCGTGCAGCACCATCGTGTGCGTCGACGGGTCCGACGAGCGAATCTGCGCGACGCCGGTGAACCGCAGCGACACCGGGCCCATGCTGACCTTCACCCCGCCGGTGAACGAGCCGTCGGGCTGCTCGCCGGTGAGCTCGGCGCCGGGCAGGCACGGCGCGAGCGCCGGGACGTCCTGCAGGAACTCCCAGACGTCGTCCAGCCGTGCGGCGAGCCGGAAGTCGTTCTCGATGAGCATCGTTCACTCCGTCCGGAAGGGAGGGGCGCCGGAGACGTCGTCGCCGGTCTGGGCCGCGTGCCAGACGCGGTCGGGCAGCAGCGGCATGTCGATGTTGCGCACGCCGCCGGGCCGCCCCGGTACCTGCGACAGGGCGTTCAGCACCGCGTTGACGTAGGCCGCGGGCCCGCCGACGGCCGCGCACTCGCCGACGCCCTTGGCGCCGATCGGGTGGTGGGGCGAGGGCGTGACGACCTCGTGCAGCTCGAAGCCCGGGGTCTCCCAGGCCGTCGGCAGCAGGTAGTCCATGTAGTTCCCGCCCACCAGGTTGCCGTCGGCGTCGTAGGTCTGGAACTGCATGTTCGACATCGCGTAGGCCTCGGTGAGCCCGCCCATGATCTGGCCCTCGACGATCATCGGGTTGATCCGGACGCCGCAGTCGTCGACGGCGACGAACCGCAGGACGTCCCACACCCCGGTCTCGGGGTCGACCTCGACCGTCGCGATGTAGCAGGCGAACGGCCAGGTCAGGTTGGGCGGGTCGTAGTAGGCGTTGTTCTCCAGGCCGGGTTCCATGCCGTCGGGCATGTTCGAGTACGCGGCCATCGCGCACTCCTGGATCGTCACGCCCCGGCTCTCCGCGCCGCGCACGTAGAACCGGCCGAGCTCCCACTCGACGTCCTCCTCCGACACCTCGAGCAGGTGTGCGGCGAGCTTGCGTGCCTTCGCCCGGACCTTGCGGGCCACCATCGCCGCGGCCGCGCCCGCGACCGGTGTGGACCGTGAGGCGTAGGTGCCCATGCCGAAGGGCGTGTGGTCGGTGTCGCCGTGCTCGACGACGATGTCGGTGGCCGGGATGCCGAGCTCGTGGGTGACGATCTGGGCGAACGTCGTCTCGTGGCCCTGGCCCTGGGTCTGCGCGCCGATCTTGAGCACGGCCTTGCCGGTCGGGTGCACCCGCAGCTCGGCGGCGTCGAACATCTTGATGCCGAGGATGTCGTACTCGCGGCTGTTGCCCGCGCCGAGCGGCTCGGTCATGGTCGAGATCCCGATGCCGAGCAGCCGTCCCTGCTTGCGTGCTTCGGCCTGCTCGACGAGGAAGTCGTCGTAGCCGATCGCGTCGAGCCCGAGCTGCAGGCACTTGTGGTACTGCCCGGAGTCGGTGAGGAACCCGAACGGCGTCCGGTAGGGGAACTGGTCGTCGCGCACCAGGTTGCGCCGCCGGAACTCCGCCTGGTCGATGCCGAGGTCGTCGGCGGCGGCCTGCATCATCCGCTCCTGGAAGAACATCGCCTCGGTGACCCGGAACGAGCACCGGTAGGCGACGCCGCCGGGCGCCTTGTTGGTGTAGGTGCCCTGCGCGGTGATGTGCCCGACGGGCACGTCGTAGCAGGCGAACGACGAGTGCACGAGCCCGATCTTGAACTTCGTGGGCTGCGCGTCGGCGTAGAAGGCGCCCTGGTCGGTCGTGGCGTGGTAGCGGACGGCGAGGATCTTCCCGTCGCGGGTCAGCGCCATCTCGGAGTCGAGGTACATGTCGCGGCCGAACCCGGTGGACGACAGGTTGCCCGACTTGTCCTCGATCCATTTCACCGGCTTGGCGGTGAGGATCGAGCACAGGATCGCGCAGACGTAGCCGGGGTAGACCGGGACCTTGTTGCCGAACCCGCCCCCGACGTCGGGGGAGATGATCCGGATCATGTGCTCGGGCAGCTCGGCGATGAGCGCGACGGCGGCCCGCACGATGTGCGGCGCCTGGCTGGTCATGTAGACGGTGAGCTTGCCGGTCGCGTTGTTGAAGTCGGCGACCGCGCCGCAGTTCTCGATCGGCGACGGGTGGCTGCGCGGGTAGTGCAGCCGCAGCGTCGAGACGACGTCGGCGCGGGCGAACGCCGCGTCGGTACCCGCCTTGTCGCCGACCTCCCAGCTGTAGGCGACGTTGTCGGTCTGGCCCGCCTTGTCGTCGCGGATCAGCGGTGCGCCGGGGGCGAGCGCCTGCTCCGGGTTCACGATCGGGGGCAGCGGCTCGTACTCGACGACGATGGCGTCGCACGCGTCCTTGGCGATGTAGGGGTCCTCGGCGACGACGCAGGCCACCTCCTGGCCCTGGAAGCGGACCTTGTCGGTGGCGAGGACGGCCTGGGTGTCGTAGGACAGCGTCGGCATCCAGGCGAGGTTGCGCTGGGCGGCCATCTCGCCGGTGAGCACGAGCTTGACGCCCGGGATCGCCCACGCGGCACTGGTGTCGATGCTCTTGATCCGGGCGTGGGCCAGCGGGCTGCGCAGGATCTCCATGTGCAGCATGCCCGGCAGCGTCACGTCCTCGACGTAGTTGCCGCGGCCGCGGATGAACCGGGCGTCCTCGACGCGCGGCCGGCTCGACCCCAGCCCGCCGATCTTGACCTCGTCGAGCGCCCGCGACGCGGGTTCGGCCGTCTGCGTCATCGGGACTCCTTCTCGGCCGCCCACAGGACCGCCTTGACGATGTTCTGGTAGCCGGTGCAGCGGCAGAGGTTGCCCGACAGCGCCCACCGGACGTCGTCCTCGGTGGGGTCGGGGTTGCGGTCGAGCAGGGCCCGGGCGGCCAGCATCATGCCGGGCGTGCAGAACCCGCACTGCAGGCCGTGCTCGGCGGCGAAGCCCTCCTGCACCGGGTCGAGCTCGCTGGGCGTGCCCAGTCCCTCGACCGTGGTCACCTCGTGCCCGTCGGCCTGGACGGCCAGCATCGTGCACGACTTGATCGGCGCGCCGTCGTAGAGGACGGTGCACGCTCCGCAGTTGGTGGTGTCGCACCCGACGTGGGTGCCGGTGAGCGCGAGGCCCTGCCGCAGCAGGTGCGCGAGCAGCAGCCGGGGCTCGACCTCGGCGACGCGGCGCTCCCCGTTGACGGTGACGGTGATGCGCCGGGTCGGGACGGCGTCGCCGGCGGGCTCGGTCCCCGTGTCGACGACGGGTTCGGTGGCGGTCACGGGATCCTCCTCAGGCCGCTGCGCCCGCGGGCGCGCGCTCGGCGGACAGGATGCGGCGCACGAACGTCGCGACGACGTGCCGCTTGTAGTCGGCGGAGCCGCGGTGGTCGGTGCGCGGGCGGGCGACGGCCGCGGCGAGCTCGGCGGCCCGCTCGACCACGTCGGGCTCCAACGACGACCCGACGAGCGCCTGCCCGGCCTCGGTCGCCGCGATCGTCGAGGGACCCACGCCGGTGAGCGCGATCCCGGCGCGCACGACCCGGCCGCCGTCGGACTCCAGGGCGACGGCCACGCCGGCGGTCGCGAAGTCGCCGACCCGGCGCTCCAGCTTCAGGTAGGAGCCCGAACGGACGCCCTGGGCGGCCGGGACGACGGCCTCGACGGCGATCTCGTCGTGCTCCAGCGCGTTCTGGAAGGTGCCGACGACGAACTCGGCGACCGGGATCGTCCGGCGTCCGCGGCTGCTCGCGGCGACCACGGACCCGCCGAGCGCGAGCATCACCGACGCCCAGTCGCCCTGCGGGTCGGCGTGGCACAGCGACCCGACGAGCGTGCCGCGGTTGCGCACGATCGGGTCCGCGACCAGCGGCGCGGCGGCCGCCATCGTCGGCTGGGCGCCGGGCAGCACCGTGGAGTGCTCGAGGTCGACGTGCCGGCACAGGGCGCCGACGCGCAGCCCGCCGCCCGCGGTGGCCTCGTGGTGGCCGAGGCCGGGGATGCCGTTGATGTCGACGAGGACGCCGGGTGCGGCGAAGCGCAGCTTCATCATCGGGACCAGGCTCTGGCCGCCCGCGAGCACCTTGGCCTCGTCGCCGTGCTCGGCGAGCAGCGCGAGCGCCTCGTCGAGGGTGCGGGGTGCCTCGTAGCGGAACCGCGACGGGTACATCAGGACTCCTCTCGCGCGTGCCGCGCCTCGCCGGGACGGGTGTCCTCGGCGCGGGGCGGCTCGACGATGGCCACCGGCAGCGGCTCGTCGTCGGGATCGGGACGCGGCTGCTGGTGCGGCGGCCACGGACCGGCGACCGGCCGGCCTGCGACCTGCAGCCAGCCGACCATTCCGGGGAACGACCAGATCGTCGGGCTGGGGCCCTCCTTCGGCGCGTTCTCGAAGAGCTCGAACATTCGCCCGGTGCGCCCGCCAGGGGCGTTCGGCGGAGGATCGTTGGTCATCGTCGACTCATTCCTCGGCGTACTGTGTGGTGACGCGGGCGCGTGCGGGACGGAGGCGGCCGCGTGGTGGGCGAATGCTCCACCCGTACCAACGTCCGCGCACCCCTGCCCTAAGCGAAGCCTTAAGTGGGGTTTGGACTCCTCGGCGGCGCCACGCCACGATGGTCCCCGCGACCGCGGCGGTCGCCGACGGGGAGGGGGCGGGCGGTGCAGGTTCCCGCGTTCTTCGAGTACCAGCGCGCGACGAGCGTCGAGCACGTCGTCGCGCTGCTCGAACGGTTCGGGCCGGAGGCGCGGATCGTGGCGGGCGGGCACAGCCTGATCCCGATGATGAAGCTGCGGCTCGCGCAGCCGGAGCTGCTCGTCGACGTCAACGACCTGGCCGAGCTGGCCGGTGTCCACGTCGGCGACGGCGAGCTGCGGATCGGCGCGCTCACCCGGCACGCCGAGCTGCTGGCCAGCGCGAGCGCCGGCGAGCACTTCCCGATCCTGCACGACGCCGAGCGCGTCATCGCCGACCCCCTGGTGCGCAACCGCGGCACCGTCGGCGGGTCCGTCTGCCAGGCCGACCCGTCGGAGGACCTGTCCGGGGTGTTCACCGCGCTGCGCGCCGTCGCCGTCCTGCGTGGTCCCGCGGGCGAGCGGACCGTCCCGATGCGGGAGTTCTTCCACGGCCCCTACGAGACGGCCGTGCAGCCCGCGGAGATGCTCGTCGAGCTGCGGGTGCCGCTGCGGCCCGGCGCCGGCAGTGCCTACGTGAAGGTCGACCGGCGGGCGGGGGACTGGGCGGTCGCCGCCGCGGCGGCCGTCGTCGAGCTCGGGCCCGGCGGCGTCGTCACCGAGGCCGGGATCGGGCTGACCGCCGTCGGCGACGCCGACTTCACCGCCGTCGAGGCCGAGGACGTGCTGCGCGGGCGCGTCGCCGACGACGACGCCTTCGCCGCCGCGGGTGCCGCGGCGGCGCAGCACTGCCGTCCGGTCGCCGACCAACGCGGGCCCGTCGACTACAAGCGTCATCTCGCGGGGGAGCTGACCGCGCGGGCGCTGCGCGCGGCCACGGCCCGGGCTCGTGTCGGGCAGGTCTGAGAGTGCGGGTGGCGGTGACGGTGAACGGGGTGGCGCACGTGCGCGACGTGGAGCCGCGGCTGCTGCTCGTGCACCTGTTGCGCGACGAGCTGCGGCTCACCGGGACGCACTGGGGCTGCGACACGTCGAACTGCGGGGCGTGCA
>Ga0182736_1002282_pt1 | contig 15079 bp, 17 predicted proteins | sample eDN5th30CKraftBY_FD_128882 | JGI IMG/M metagenome (GOLD analysis project Ga0182736, IMG submission 128882) | Enriched backyard soil microbial communities from Emeryville, California, USA - eDNA 5th pass 30_C Kraft BY (version 2) (version 2) | ecosystem: Environmental > Terrestrial > Soil >...
CGTGTCGGTGTTTGAGAAGTTTCTGTTAGAGCAACAGAAGCAGGCCATCAATAACGCTAGGCACGTCACCGCGTTTCAGACCAAGCATCAAAACCGCTGGGTGAACGCCAAGGATGTGTTTTTCAACGTGCAGCGGTGGATCGATGCGGAAGTTTCTGGCCTTGCTATCGATGATTTCCTTGGTCAACCTTGCCGCATTGGACTTGACCTTGCATCCAAGGTCGATATCGCGGCAATCGAGATTGTATTTCGACTTGATCGGTGTTCCTGCGATCGTGCGACAAGCTTAATAGCGGGCGGGTACAAGTACGCGCGCTTCGGCCGTTATTACCTACCCTCCGCGGCGGTAGACAGGCCAGAAGCCGAGAATTACCACACGTGGAAGGATCGTTTCATCATCGCAGATGGTGAAATGAACGATCAGACGCAGATACGAGACGATATTATTGATCTGCGCAATAAGTTTCAGTTGGAAGAAGTCGCATACGACCCAGATCAGGCCCGTATGATGGTGAGTGAGCTTGAGGCTGATGGCATCAAGTGTACTGAAGTCACCGCTTCCATGAAGAATTTCTCCGATCCCATGAAGGAAATGGACGGATTAATTCGGGAGCGGTGCATCGCGCACGACGGCGATCCCGTTTTTTCGTGGATGCTATCGAACGTTGTCACCAAACCAAATCATCGCGATCAGGTTTACCCGCGCAAAGAGCGGGATGAAAACAAGATCGACGGCCCTGTCGCACACATCATGGCTTTAGGCCGGTGGATGTTGCTGGAAGATGAAGAGCCCTCCGTCTATCGCACCCGCGGCATTCGCTTAGCCGGATAATCTGGATATCTAATGGGAATTCTTGACATCTTCCGGCGCGCTCCGGAGGCGCCGCAGCAGATGCCAGAGCGGACTCAGCCGCGTTCGTCTAACACGCAATACTTCACGGGCTGGGACGATCCGAATCTTGCGCCGTTTGTGCGCGGAAGTGAGACCGCGAGCGGCGCATATGTGTCGTCGTGGTCGGCGCTGCATAATACGGCGGTGTTTCGTTGCGTAGACTTGATTTCTAGTAGCATTGGGATGTTGCCGCTTTACTTGTACAGTGGGGCGCGTGCCGGAAATCTTGAGCGCGCAATTGATCATCCACTGTATGACGTGCTGCAAATTCAGCCGAACGGATGGCAGACTGCTTTCGAGTTCAAAAAGCAGATGCAAGCCAACGTGCTTACGCATGGTAATGCCTACGCGCAGATTGTTCGGTCGGGCAAGCGTGTCATTGGACTGATTCCGCTCAAGCCGACTAGTGTTTCGGTTGAGCAAAATGCCGATCTGTCGCTGACGTACACAGTTACGTCGGTGGGCGGCAAGACGCGTATGTTGCCGCAGAGTGAAGTGTTTCATCTTCGCGACCTAAGCGAATGCGGCGTGAAGGGCGTGTCTCGGGTTCAGTGGGCAAAAGAGGCGATCGGCCTTGCGCTCCAGACGGAACAGGCTGCGGGCAGGCTATTTAAGAATGGGACTCTTGTTGGTGGGGCGCTTACCCACCCAGGGAAGCTCGGCGACGAGGAATTCGACAACCTCAACAACAGCCTGAAAGAGAAATACACTGGCGCGGAGAACGCGCATAAGTGGCTTATCCTTGAAGAGGGCATGAAGGTCGAGACCTTCGCTCAAACGGCGAAGGACAGCCAGGCCGTTGAGACCCGTAATCAGCAAGTAGAGGAAATCGCACGCGGCTTCGGCGTACCACGTCCCTTGCTGATGATGGACGATACGAGTTGGGGATCTGGTATCCAGACTCTAAGCCTTCTGTTCGTGAAATTTGGCCTCGATCCGTGGTTTGTTGCGTGGGAGCAGGCTATTGCGCGCTCACTTCTGACTCGGGAAGAGCGCAAGGATTACAAAGCGGACTTCGACGAGCGCGAATTGCTTCGCGGGTCGACGACAGAGCAGATTGAGTTCGTGACAAAGGCGCTTGGTGCCGGTGGTTCGCGCCAGGTTATGACGCAGAATGAAGCGCGCGACTATGTTGGGTTGCCAAAGAGTGACGATCCGGACGCCGACAGCCTCAAGAACCCAATGACTCAGCCGACTGGTGCGCCGGCAAATGACAATAGTGCGCCAGATACAGAGAAAACAGCATAGATGAGACTTGATCGGACGCCGGTTGAGGGACTTTCGCGCCCTGCGTCGTATCGGGCTGACGTCCCTGCGCGCCATTTGGCTGCGTGGACGCAACACCCGCTTGCTGCGGAGGCCGACGAGGCCAATACCATCTCGATCTATGACGTGATCGGTGAAGATTGGTGGAGTGGCGGGGGCTTTACGGCCCAGCGTATGGCCGCGGCGTTGCGGTCCATCGGATCCAACCCGGTAACGGTGAATATCAATTCGCCAGGTGGCGATATGTTCGAAGGGTTGGCGATTTACAACCTTCTTGTCGAGCATCCGGCTGAAGTCACCGTCAAAATCATGGGTATCGCGGCTTCTGCCGCGTCGATTATCGCAATGGCCGCGGACAAGGTGCTGATGGGCACCGGCACGATGCTTATGGTGCATCATGCGTGGGGGTTGGCGATCGGTAACTACCACGACTTTACGGAATCTGCCGATCTGTTCAAGAAGTTCGACGAGTCCATGGCGTCGATCTATATGCAGCGCACAGGTCTGTCTCACGATGAAATTTTCACGCTGCTTGATGGCCCGAATAAGAGTTCGGACGGTACGTTTCTGACCGTAGCGGAGGCTGTTGATAAGGGCTTTGCCGATGGCAAGTTCGATAAGAAGGGCGATGCGGTCGCAAAGGCTTCCGTCCCCAACAGTGTGATGGCAAAGCGGCGCGCGTGTGCAGCCATGGCAGCACAGGGCATGTCCCGCAAGGAGCAGCGCGAGATACTGAACGCAATTCAAGGCACGCATGACGCTGCCTCAACCGCCACGCATGACGCTGGCGAAACATCCGAAGCCGAAGTCGGCGCGGAGAAGATGGCCGCCATTAAAGCGGCGTTTTCCAGCAATCTTTCCATTCTACGAGGCTAACTAATGACTGTTGAAATTACCGCTCTAATTGAAGAGCAGGGCAAGGCGTTTGAAGCGTTTAAGGCTGAGCACGATAAGGCTCTGGCTGATATCCGCAAGGGCACCGAAGACGTTGTGCGCACCGAAAAGGTCGAGCGCATTAACACCGCCGTGTCTGAATTGCAGGCCGCGCTTGACGAGCAGGCAATGAAAATTGCCGGCCTTCAGGTTGGCCCGCAGGACGCCGCCGACAAGAAGGAAGACAAGGCGTATAGCGATGCTTTCGCTAAGTTCTTCCGTGAGGGCGATGAACGTGAGTTGCGCGCGGCCATCAAGAACGCGCCGCAGGCTTCCGCGACCGCCAACACCGGCACGCCGTCTGAGGGTGGGTACTACACTCCGGTTGAGTGGGACCGCACTGTGGTTGATGCGCTGAAGATTGTGTCACCGATGCGTAGCATCGCCACGGTGCAGTCGATTAGCACCAACTCCTTCACCAAGGTCTACAATGACCGTGACGCAGCCTCTGGTTGGGTTGGTGAAACTGATGCGCGCAATCCTACGGCAAGCCCGAATCTGGCGAGCGAGCAGTTCGACTGTGGTGAAATTTATGCCCAGCCGAAAGCGACGCAGCGCATTCTTGACGATGGCCTGATCGACATTGAGACCTGGCTTGCTAACGAGGTTCAGACCGAGTTCGCATACCAGGAAGGTCTCGCCTTCATTAACGGAAACGGCTCTAACAAGCCGCGGGGTATTCTCGACTATACCGGTACGAGTGCCCATCCGTGGGGACCGATCGAGACGGTGAAGTCTGGATCGGCCTCGACGCTGACGACTGATGGTCTGCTCAATCTGGTATATGACTTGCCGAGCGAGCGCACCCCGAATGCGCGGTTCGTTATGAACCGTAAGACCCAGGGTGAAGTTCGTAAGCTGAAGGATGGCCAGAATAACTATATTTGGCAGCCCGGCTTGCAGCAGGGCCAGCCCGCGGCCATTCTCGGCTTCCCGGTAACTGAAATGGCTGCGATGCCCGACGTCGCCGCGAACGCTATCCCGGTGGTGTTCGGCGACTTCTCCGGCTACCTGGTGCTCGATCGTGTCGGCGTCCGCATCCTGCGCGACCCGTTCACTGCCAAGCCCTACGTGTTGTTCTACACTACGAAGCGCGTTGGCGGCGGCGTGGTTGACCCGACCAAGTTCCGTTACCACAAGATTGCTTCGTAACCAACATGAGGGGCGGTTTACCGCCGCCCCTCATTACTATCGAGAGGGAATATGAAAGCGACTGCCACCAAAGAATTCAAGGGCGTCCCTGATGGCCAGCACTATCCCGTCAAATTTGCCGTTGGCGATGACGTTCATGGAGACTTGGCGTGTGTTGCTGTCGAAAATGGATGGGCTGACGTTTCGCGTAGCGTCTCGACTGGCACCCATCACGTGGATGTTGCCGCGGTAGAGTCGGAAGTCGCGGCAGTAATGACCGAAGATGACGAACCCGTGAAGCGCAAGCGCGGGCGCCCTCGCAATGACGATTGATGTCGCTAAGGCAAAGGTTCATCTCCGCGAAGATTTAGTCGACACCGCGAATGACGCGCTGATCCAGACCTATATCGACGCGGCAACGGCATGGGCGCTTGGTTATTGTAATGTCGACGCCGTACCGTCTGGTGCTGAGGCGCAGTTTGATGCTGCAGTCTTGTTAACGGTCGGTGATTTTTACATGAACCGTGAAGCGAGCGTCATTGGGCAGACGTATACGGAGAATCCCGCCGCGAAGCGGTTGATTGATCCATTTCGGATGATGCGTGTCGGTTAAACCTTCGTGGTTTCCTAATTGGACCGGCCTAAAATGCGCGATTATCGCGAGTGGGCCGAGTGCTAAGGCGGAAAACCTTGATGTCTTGCGCGGTAACGCGCGCATTATCGTAATAAATGACAGTTGGAGGTTGGCTCCGTTCGCAGACGTACTTTATGCCTGCGATTCGGAGTGGTGGGAGCGCAGTCAGCCCGAGTTTGCCGGACTAAAGATATCCGGTCTTGGCGGCGGTGAGCATCAAGTTGAGGTTGCACGCGATCCGAGCGGGCGGTGGCTCAACAAGATGGTGTTTGAGCCGCTTGGCGTGGTGGGGGCCGGTGGCAATTCCGGGTTTCAGGCGCTTAACTTAGCGATCCAGTTTGGCGCTACAGATATTGCGCTGGTCGGCTTTGATATGCGAGTTGATCGCGGCATTCACTGGCATGGGCCGCACCGTAACGCAAAGAACCCGTCAGAGCGCAGCGTTGAAGTATGGCGCGCGCATCTAGATAACGCTTCCACAAGTCTGGTACAGCGCGGGGTGTCGGTAGTGAATTGCTCGGCGGTTTCGGCGCTGACACAATACAAGAAAGTTGAGCTTGAGGCATGGTTGGCGAGGCCGGCAGCGGAAAACCCACCATCCTCGTCAAGGGCATGGGCGGCCTAGGGGATTGTATTAGACAACGGGCCATCATTCGACAGTTGATGGTTAAAAATAGCGTTGTTCTGGAATCTCCATTTGTCTCGCTATACCACGACCTGATTGAAAATGGCCTGACGGTAATCCCGAAGAAAACGTCGCTTCGCACGCAGGAGAAGAACGTTAGGCGAGAGGCGGGCAAGTTTTCTAAGGCTACGGTGCCGAGCGGGCGTGTGATAACCGTAAATTATCCCCCATCTGAGGTGCGACGCCGCGGTTCTGTCATGGCTGCGATGTGCAACGTTACAAGCACCAACGCAGCGCAGGCCGATTTTAGGTTGCCAATACCTGAAGAATGGCATCTGCGAGCAGAGGCGTGGATTAAGAATTGGCGACCTAGTAAGCCAATTATGATTTATCGCCCGCTTGTGGACCGCCCGTCTGATTGGGGCGGGTGCAAGGCGCGTAACCCGGATCACGATGCATATGCTGAATTGTTTAATTCGATCCGCGATCGCTTTTTTGTTGTTTCGGTTGCTGATCTTGTCCCTGGTAAGGAGTGGATCGTCGGGCATCAGATCAAGGCAGATGCAGAATGCCACAGCGGTGAACTAGAGTTTGAAACGCTCGCCGCGCTGACTGCCAACGCTTGGATGGTGTTTTGCTCTCCCGGCTTCGCTGGGGTGTTATCTCAGGCTGTCGGGACGCCAGTTGCTATGGTGTTTGGCGGATACGAGCGCAGTAAATTCTTCTTCGATGGTGCTAAGGACGCTCCGGTTCTCGGCATAGACCCAATCATACCGTGCGAGTGCTTTAGTCACACGCATCGCTGTAAAAAGGAAATAGATGTCCAGCGCGCCAAAGCCCGCCTTGCAGTATTCGCCGAAGAAGCGATTGAGCGTCACCATCGACGCGCCGAAAGCCGACTTGAGCGGGTTGCCTGAGCGTTATGTATGGCCTGGCGAGTTGGACGTGCTTATCCATCTGGTGCGATCTGTTAATGCGCGCACCGTTGTTGAGTTTGGATGCAATAGCGGACGTACAGCGGCGGCAATTCTGCGCAATGTGCCGTCTGTGGAGCAATATGTCGGAGTAGACGTTCCTGCCGGATACGGGTTCGCCTGTAAGGTGCAGTCACACGAAGTGCCGCGCGTGCCGGGTGAACTGGCGCTAGACGACGAGCGGTTTGAATTGATGCTGCGTAAGCGCGGCACGTTCGATCTCTCGCCAAAAGACCTACCCGAATGCGATTTGGTGTTTATCGATGCTGACCATTCTGAAGCGGCTGTGCGACACGATCGCGAGTTGGCTCTGGCTGTTGTGCGCCCTGGTGGCCTTATTGTTTATCATGACGACAACGGTCTTTCTGTTGTCGATGTTAGTCGGGTACTGGATGATTTGCACGACCGCGGCGCAGATATCCGCCATGTGGCGGGGACGTGGCTTGCGGTGGAGTGGGTGTAGGTAAATGCGAGCCGGCACACTCAACAAACGCGCCACGTTCAAGAAGCCCACACGAACGCAGGATGCAACCGGCGGCTGGGTTACGACGCTTTCCGACTACATTACGGTGTGGGCGCAACTATCGCCAGAGCGCGCCAGAGAGAAAATCCAGCAGGGCCGAATTGCTAACGCCAGCGCAGGTGCCTTGCGAATCCGCAGTAGCACGCAGACACGCCAGATCGACGGCACATTTGTCGTGGTGGTGGATGGCGTGACGTACAACGTTCGCGGCTCGGCAAATCCAGATCAGCGCAACGATATGCTGGAAATTATTGTAGAGACTGACGGGACTAGCGCGGGTGCCAATTAAGGCGCGCCTAAGCCGGGCTACCATGGAGCGGCGTCTTTTTGCGCTTGCTCCAGCCGCTGAAAGCGCGATGGCGACGGCAATAGAAACAAGCGCCAAAGAGCTTGCATCCGCAATTCAGCAGCGTGCACCAGTCGGGAAGACCGGCGAATATCGCGACAGCATCATGGCGGTTCCGTTGGCCGGGTACAACGGCCCAAAGAACAAACTGGTTGGCATTCAGGTTTCGAAGTCGAAGTACGCTTGGGCGATTATCGCAGATTGGTACTGGAGATTTCTGGAATTCGGTACGCGCCCGCACACGATTAAAGCGAAGAATGTTTCCGATCTGGTGTTCTTTTCCAAGGGCAACAAGATCGTTACTCCCCAAGTAGAGCATCCGGGCGCGTCTGCACATCCGCATATCTTCAGCACCTATCGTGAAATGCGGAAACGTCTTAGATCGCGCATTTCACGCGCAGTCAGCAAAGCCCTGAAGAACCGTAATAAGTCATAGCGAGCGTGAATGTCAGACGGCTCAGTCGAGGTTCATGGTGCTGTGTTTTCGGCACTAAAGAACATGTCGCCATCGCTTGCGTCTGGTGGCGTCCATTCGCCGGCGCCGCAGGACACGCCGCTTCCATATGTTGAAATAGGCGAATCCAGTTCAGTTTCATCCGACGTGTTGGCGCGTTCGGGAAATACAGAATTCATCAGTATTCACGTCTGGACGTCTTCTGGAAGCTACGGCCCGGCAAAGCAAATCATTTCACGAATTCGCGACGCTCTGCATGCGCAGAAGTTGACTGTCTCTGGTCGGTCGTATGCGTCCGCGATTGTAACAAGCACCAGGGTTTTCGACGACATCGACGGCACGTCCGTTCATGGCGTTGTTTCTTTGACAGTCAATCATTTCGGCCCGGAGGAATCCTAGAATATGTCCCAGCAGGACGCGAAAGAACTTGTTATCGAGCGTGGCGACGGCGCTTCGCCTGAAGACTTCACGTTTGTCTGCGGTATTCGCAGCAAGACGTTCACGATGGCCAACGCCTCAATTGATACGACCGTTCCGAATTGCTCGGACCCGTCGCTCCCGATCGTAGCTACCGCGCGGCCCGGTCGTCAGACGCTCACGTTCCAGGGCGATGGCCTGTTCGACAACGCGGAAGTCGGCAAGGATGTATTTGACGACGCACGCTTGCAGCGCGAGACGAACTATCGAATTACGATTCCCGGCGTAGGCGCGTTCGAAGGCCCGTTCTTCGTGAGTGACTACTCCAACAGTGGTGATATGGAAGATCCGCTGGCCTTCTCGGCGACTTGGGTGCCGCTTGACGCGTCGCAGTTGACGTTTACGCCGGCGGCCTAATGTCTATTGCCTATAATTCTGAGCGGGGCGAAGTCCCGCTCACCATCGGCGGCGTTGAGTTGGTCATCGCCGCCGAGATGGGGAGGCTGGCAGCTCTGTCTACCCGGCTTGGCGCAAAAACGTTCATGGATATGTATGCGCCACTGGTAGGGGCCGAGATTAACGCGGTCATGGCAGGGGTGGAATTGCTGGCCGTGCGTGGTGATGTCGGCAAGGCGCTTAAGGAAATGACGCTTTCCGACCTTCGAACTTGTGTCGATGCTTTCGGTAAGGTGTTCGCCCATCACGCGGATAAAGTCCAGGGAAACGCCGAACCCGCCAAGGAGACGACGACAAGGAAGGATTCCCTTGGCGGGAATACCAAGGATTCGCAGCCGTAAGGCTGAGATGGTCGCCGACTGAATTCTGGGCGGCCACACTGACCGAGTTTTTAGTCGCGCTGAATTTCTGGTGCGAGGTAAACGAGGTCAAGAAGCATGACGCACCGTCGCGTGAGCGACTGGATCAGCTCAAGCGTCAACACGCCAAAAGAAAACGCGGAAAGTCAATGCCAGCCACTGAGTGGATGGCAAATGGCGGTACTTGGTAGGCAATGGCCGGCGAAACCGAAGACATCGTACTCCAGTTAACTGGCGACACCAAGCAATTCGAGCGAGCAATCCGTAGCGCGCTCGGGATTGTTAAGGGTGTTACCAGTGACATGGTTGCCGCGTTTGAGCGCGCTGGTGTCGCCATGGATGGCACAGGCACCAAAGCCACCAAGCTACAGCGCCAGATTGAGGCTCTGACTGGCGTAAACAGCGGCATGAAGGATCGTGCCGCCGATATCGAAGCGTATGGTTCGCAGTTGGATGCTCTACGAGCCAAATACAATCCGCTGTTTGCCGCGCAACAGCAGTACGTCCAGTCGCTAAACGAGATCAACCGTGCAGCGAAGGTTGGCGCTCTAAGTGAGAAAGAGCGCGTTGCAGCGATCGATAAGACCAAGGCGTCATTTGCGGCTCAGGTCAAAAATATCCGCGGTGTAAGCGGCGCAAACACCGAGCTTGAGAAAACCGGCGAACTTGCGCGGCACGAATTAATCAACCTCTCTCGTCAGATTCAGGACGTCGGCGTTTCCTTGTTTTCGGGGCAGTCGTTTACGACGGTCCTTGTGCAGCAGGGTGCGCAGGTCGCCGATATTTACGGCTCGTCTAAAACTGGCACTGTTGGCGGGTCGCTCAAACAACTCGGCGGTATCATAGCATCTGTAATCACTCCGATGCGGCTGCTCGGCGTGACCGCAGTCGCGACAGGTGCGCTCGCAATGGCAAGCCTTGCAAGCTGGAAATCGTACACGCTCCAGCTCGATGATACTGCGCGCGCCGCAGGTGCGAATACCAATGAATTGATGCGGCTTCAGGCCGCAGCTTCTATCAAGGGCATCCCGCTAGACGACTTCACCAAAGGCATCGAGCAGTTTGGTAAGGGTGTATACGACGCCACTAATAATATGGGTGGCCTTGCCGAGGTTCTGCGCGTTAACGGCATGCGCGCGTCCGATTTTGAGGATGCTCTCGGCAAAGTCGCCGACCTTATCAAGAATGCGAAGAATGAGCAGCAGGCTTTATCAATCCTACAGCAGGCCGGCCTTCCCGCAACCATGGAGTGGGTGCGGCTTCTGTCTGGTGGCAAGGACGGCCTGAAAGCCGCCAAGGACGCGGCCCTTCTGTTTGGCGAATCTGCCGACAAGGAGATGATCGATAAGGCGCGCCAGTTTGACGAGGCGTGGAATAAGGCGCAGACGAATTTTGGAGTTGGCTGGCGCAACGCCGCGATGAACGCGGGGTCGTGGATAGATGCGCTGTACGAGAAGCTGCGCAGGGCACCTGTCGTCAACCTGCCTATCCCAGGTAATGTAAAGGGCGCTCTTGTAGAAGATGCTATCCGTCGCGGTCGTGGAACGACCTTGACTGCCGATAGCGACGTCAGTTCGTCGTACAGCTTTATGCAGCCGTCTAAGGTTAAAAAGACGGAAGACCCTGCCGTCGTCAAGGATCGCATTGCCAAGGCGCAGCAGTATCTCGGGTTGCTCGGTCAAACTATTACCGCGTCCGAGGCGCGCCAACAGGTTGAATTGCAGCTAGCCGCAGCGGCAGCGGCGGGCGTTGGGATAGACTCTAAGCGCGCTGAGGTTTTGAAGAAACTTGCCGAGGAGAATATTCTCGGAATCACTGCCATCAAACAGCAAGCCGACTCCTATCGAGTGGAGGCTGGCTCTGTTGGCATGGCGGTGGGGCAGGCTGCCGCTTATGTTGCCGCACAGAATGCATTAAATGAGGCGCGGCGGAACGGGCGTGCTCTAACCGCACAGAACATTGCAGACATTAATAAAGAGGCGGAAGCGCTCGGCCGGGCCGCCCAAGCCGCCGCGAACAGGCGACTTGGTAGTGATATTAATTTCGAGCGGTCGCAGATTGGGTTGTCCGATAGTGAGCAGTCAGCAAACTCTCGTATTCGGTCGGTTTTCGGCGACGATGTAAATTCGGCGCAGGCGCAGTTCTATAAGCAACAGCTTCTTCTGAATGAAGCAATGCGCCAGTATAATGATCTCGGTAAGGATGCTTTTAAGGGTATCGCGCAGGATCTGCTTGCTGGCAAGTCTGCAATGGAGGCCCTGTCAGGCGCTCTGAATAAGATTGCGTCAAAGCTGATCGACATGGCTGCGGACAGCCTGTGGTCGAATGCGTTTGGCGGCAGCGGTGGACTGCTTGGCAGCCTGTTTAAGGGAAGCTCTGCGCCGGGCTCGTTTATGGTCGGGTCGCAGTCATTTCCCATGTTTGCATCTGGCACAAACTTCGCGCCCGGTGGCCTCGCCATCGTCGGAGAGAAAGGGCCAGAGCTTGTAAATCTCCCGCGCGGTTCGTCGGTCACTCCTAATAATAAACTCGCAGGGGCAATGGGCGGTGCCATTACGGTTTCTGCCGGTACCACTATCACCATCCAAGGTAGCGCAGATCAGGCCACGCTCACTCTGATGCGTCAGGAACTTGCGCGACGTGATGCGGAGTTGCCTTCCCGTGTGGTGCAGGCGGTAGAGAAGGCAAAATCAGCGAGGACGTTGCGTTGAGTTTGTCCGAGCCGTTTGATCTTCTGGCCGATCTTCCTGGTTGGACGACGCAGTTTGAAGTTGCTTGGCGGCAGGAGCAGTCGCGCGCTGCAGGCGGGCGCACCTACGTGAAAGACCTGGGCGACCCGTTGTGGGCGCTAACGGCGCAGTCACGGCCGCTCAGCCCGAATGAATTGGATTATTGGCGCGCGCGTCTGAATGCCATGGAGAATGGCTTGGCGACGTTCTGGGGCTATTCCATGTCGCGATGCTATCCTATTAAGTATCCGCGCGGAACGTGGTCCACGGGCGCTGGCTTCGACGGCAATGCCACGCTTAACAGCGTTGGAGCAAACAACAAATCCGTGTCGATCTCTGGCTTGCCGGTTGGGTACGTCGTGTCGGCTGGTGACTATATCCAGATCGGCGATGCAGACCTTCATCACGTTGTGGAAGACGCAACATCCAACGGATCCGGCATCACACCTGAGTTTGAGGTTCGCCCGCATATCTGGCCGGGTGTAGACGCTAACGACAGCCCCGCGCCTATTGTGAAGGTCAAGCGGCCTGCCTGCATCATGGCGATCGTGCCGGGTAGTGTGCAGAGCCAAGCGGACCCTCAGACTGGCTGGGGCGCGGTGTCGTTTCAAGCGATGGAGGCGCGGTAAGTATGCGCGCTCTCCATCCAGACATTTACGAAGCGCTATCCGACCGCAAACTCGTGGCGCGCGACTTCATCTGGTTCGTCGTCCGCGATGCCACGACGGGCAATCCGGTGACGGACGGCTACTGGTCTGGTGCCGGCACCATAAACGCCAGTGTCATTGATCCCGACACGGGCGGCGCGGTGTCGCGGCAGTTCGTCGGTGCGGGCGGGCTTATCCAGATTTCGGATATTCCGCTGGTGTCGAATGTCACCGTGCAGAACGTGACGGTGCAGTTGAACCAGGTCATGGACCGCATCAACGAGCTGGTGCGCGATTATGACTGTAAGCAGGGCACAGTTATCATCTGGCGCGGGCTATACAATCCCGACACGCGCAAGATGGTACAGGCCGCAATTCCGCGGTTCTATGGCTTCATCGACACGATCGAGATCAACACGCCCAGCGAAAACAGCGAGGGAGGGGTTGTCCTCACCTGCACCTCGCATACGCAGGAGATGACGCGATCGAACTCCGACACGCGCTCAGATGCATCGCAGCGGCTACGGCTCTCGACGGATAACTTCTACGTCGGCACGACAACGGTGGGCGATCAAGAGCATTTCTGGGGGCGGGTGAACGGTAAGCTGGAAACGTCGAAGTCGACCTACAACCGGAAATTCAATTGATGATCCGACGCGGACGACTGTCTGACATCGCCGGTATTATCGAGTTACTGCGACGCCATCACGTCGAAAAGCAATTCGATTTCAAGTTCAACCCGGTTTTGCTGTCTTCTACGGTCACTCACGCTATGACAGCGCGAGACTGGTTGTGTCTCGTCGGAGAACGCAGCGTTCTAATAGCTTCCTACTTCGATAGCCCATTCGGTGCTGGACGCCTGGCTATGGAACATATCGTTCGTGCGGAGACGCCCGGATTGTTTGCAGGCCTTATCAAAGAATACGAACAATGGGCTGTAGCGAACGGGTGCGTTAAGGCATCTCTTTCGTGCACTGACAGGTTTTCCGCCTTCACGCGCCTCTACAGCCGGCACGGCTATCGACCATCTGAAATGCAGATGGTTAAGCACCTAACATAATCGGAAATATATGCCCGTTTTTTCTGCTGCTATAGCCGCAGTGGCAGCTATCGCCTCCGGCGTTGGCGCTTTCATCGGCGGTCTCGGCGCGATCGGCACGTTTGCGCTGCAGATGGCGGCCGGTATCGGCGTCAGTTATCTTGCGAAGGCACTTGCCGGTAAGCCAAAGCAGCAGGACGCATCGAACGGAGTTTCTGGTGTCCAGGGAAAGCTGCAAGCCGCTGGCGACGTGCCGCGCCAGTTCATGCTCGGCAAGGGCGCTACGGCGGGATCACTGGTGTATGCCAATGCGTGGGGTAATGACGGCGACACGCCGAATGCATACTTCACGCAGGTTATCGCCCTCAGCGATTTGCCGGTTAAGGGACTTCGCGGCGTCTGGGTGAATGGTGAGTACGTCACGTTGACGACGGAGAATCCGTCTTTGTCGTCAGATTCCGCCATAGACATCTGGAAAGATGCTTGGGCTGCGTGCATAGCAGCCGGTCTTGCGCCGATGTTTAGTGACGAAGGACGCGCCTTCGTCAGCAACTACATCGCGGCGCACACTGGACAGACCCCCGGCACTGGCGGCATTACCGATTGGGGCTATCCCGTCCTTGAATATCGGAAGGACGGCAAGGACCACCTCTGGATCAAGTTCTACGATGGTACGCAGACTGTTGCGGACCCGTTCCTGACTGGCCGGGTTTCGACGGTAGCAAGGCCCTATGGCGCCTCGCGTGTCGGCAAGGGTATTGCCTATGTGATCTGCACATCGCTGGTGAATGACACTCTATTTACTGGCTTCCCGCAGTTCTTGTTCGAACTTGATGGCGTCAAGCTGTACGATCCATCGAAGGATGACACCAACGGCGGCGAGGGCGACCAGCGCTATTCCGACCCGGCGACATGGGGCGGTGACGGTGACGATCTGCCGGCAGTGCAGATCTACAATCTGCTGCGCGGTATCAAATACGGCGACGACTGGCTTTACGGCTTCCAGAATTTCTCCGGTCGCCGCGCTATTGCTGAAAACTGGATCGCGCAAGCCAATAAGTGTCGCGCTCTGGTGGAGGGGCCGAACGGTCAGGAGCCCACTTACAGGTCGGCTGGACAGATCGCCGTTGATACGCCGCTTGGCGACACGGTCGAGGCGCTTCTAACGTCCTGCCAAGGTAAGCTGTCCGAGACAGGCGGCTTCTACAAGATGCATTGCGGCGAGCCCGACAGCCCGTCATTCTTCTTTACCGACGACGATATTCTCTCGACCGAGGAGCAGAGCTTTACGCCGTTCTTCGGCTTGGCTGATACGGTCAACGGTATTTCTGGCAAGTATCCTTCGCCAGAAGAGGGTTGGGCCATGAAGCCCGCGCCTCCTGTGCTGCGCACAGACCTTGAAGCCCGCGCTGGCAATCGACGGCTTCTGTCCGACGTGACGTTTGATTTCGTGCCGCATGCGCCGCAGGTGCAGCGGCTCATGAATTCTGCGCTTCTGGCGGCGCAGCGCGCACGGCGACACACTTTCTCGTTCGGGCCGAAGTTCTGGTTTGTCGAGCCGGGCGACGTTGGTGCTTATACGTCTCAGCGCAACGGCTACGCCGATAAGCTGTTTGAGGTAAATGGCGCGGTCGACAAGGCCAACCTTGATATC
>Ga0182736_1002283_pt1 | contig 15071 bp, 16 predicted proteins | sample eDN5th30CKraftBY_FD_128882 | JGI IMG/M metagenome (GOLD analysis project Ga0182736, IMG submission 128882) | Enriched backyard soil microbial communities from Emeryville, California, USA - eDNA 5th pass 30_C Kraft BY (version 2) (version 2) | ecosystem: Environmental > Terrestrial > Soil >...
AGGCAAAGACAGTGCTGTTCATCAAGCGCGGCATGGGCTCGGGTTATGCCGGTGTCGAGAACGAACTGTTCTTCCGCGACAATACGATGATGTTGTTCGCCGACGCCAAGAAGATGGTCGAGAGCATCGTCAAGGCGCTCTAACAAGCGGGGCGGGGGGCTGTGCCGTACCGCCTCCGCCTGAGCCTTTTCCCCTGCGCGCAGCGATACACACTCGCCGCTCCCGGCGAGTGGTCGTCCTGCAATCCGTCGATCGCGAAAGACGGCGACGGTTTTCGCGTCATCGTGCGAACCCTCAATTATCGGCTCAAGGAAAACGGGAAATGGCTCGGCCATCCGCCGGGGGGTGCTCGTTCGGCGAACTGGCTATTCCATCTCGATCGCGATCTTCGGACGCTCGGCGTCGATCGGGTCGTCGATCAGGATGTTGTCGCGGGCGATGCGAGGGCGAAGAACGGCCTGGAAGACGGCCGGCTGTTTTACTGGCGCGGCGATTGGTGGCTTGTTGCTAGCGCGGCGCAATTCAGGAATGACACCAATTATTCGACAGTTTGCATCTGCCGTCTCGACGGCGATAACCGGATTGTCAGCCCGCATTTTATCGAATCCCCGCTTGGCATGGAGTGGGAGAAAAACTGGATGCCCGTCATTGACGGCGATGGGCTGAAGCTGATTTATCGAATTTCGCCGTTGCAGATCGTGGCTCCCGGCGATGACTGGCAGCCGGACTTGCGCTCGCTCGGCGAATCCCGTCCCGGCATCCAAGACTGGTCGGGTTCGTCGCAACTGATCGAATATCGGGACGGCTGGCTTTGCGTCGTTCATAAACGGGTTTTGGAAAAGAAGCGTGTTTATTACCAACACGCTTTCGTCGAGTTGAGCCGCGATTTCAAAATCCTGCGCGTCTCGCGGCCCTGGTATTTCGACGCGCCGACGGTGGAATTCTGCGCCGGTCTTTGTCTAGCAGGCGACAGCGCCATTCTGAGTTACGGCCATATGGACCGAGAGGCGCGCCTGCTGAAGCTGCCGCTATCGATCGTGGAAAATTTGCTTACGGATTGCTGGCGCTCGCGGCTCGCGCTTTGGCGCGCGTATTTCCGTGGCCGGAAAAACTAGCCGTTAGCCCCACGGCCCCTGCTGCGCCTTGGGCGCGGGGCCGGAGGGCGGGGGCGGATCGCCCCATGGGTTGGGCTTGTCTTGCGAGCGGTCCTGGGAGTTTTGCGGGATCTGCTGCTGGTCGTCAGCGTCGATCTGCTGTTCTTCATCGCCTTCCATCGGCGGCAGCGCAATCGGACCCGGATCGTGGCCGCCGGCGAGCGTGACGAGCTTGTAGACGCGGGCGTCGATCGAAGGGTGCGTCGCGAAGAGATCCGAAAAGCCCGTGCGCGGATTGTCGATGCACATCTCCATGACGGCGGAGGGCGAGCCCGGCAGTTCGCCGCGGTTCTCGATCTTGCGCAGCGCCGAGATCATCGCGTCGGGGTTCTTGGTGAGTTCGACGGCGCCGGCGTCGGCGAGATATTCGCGCGAACGCGAAAGCGCGAGCCGCACCACCACCGAGAGCAGCCACGCCACCATGATGAGGACAACTGCGATCAGGATCGCTACGACCGCGCCGCCGCCCTTCCTGTCGCTCGACGAGGACGACGAGCGATAGCGCAAGCCGCCTTGCGTGAACATGCGAAACAGCATCTCGCCGAAGAATGACACGACACCGGCGATGACCATGGCGACGACCATCATGCGCACGTCGCCGTTCCTGATATGCGTCAGCTCATGGCCGAGCACGGCCTCGAGTTCGGCGTCATTAAGCCGGTCCACGAGGCCGGTCGTGACGGTGATCGAGTATTGCCGCTGGTTGAGGCCGGTCGCGAAGGCGTTCAGCGCATCGCTTTGCATGATCTTGAGCTGCGGCATCGGGATGCCGCGCGCAACGCAAAGGTTTTCGAGCAGGTTATAGAGCCGCGGCTCCTCCTTGCGCGTGACGGATTCGGAGCCCGTCATTGCGTCGATCATGCTCTGGTGGAAGTAGTAGGCGATGACGATCCAGAGAAACGCGCCGATCGTCGCGAACGGCACCGAGCGCCAGAAGTCCATCTTCGCGACCCAGAGGATGGCGTTCAGCGAGAAGCCCGGGTGCAGCCAGGCTTCCGCGACCAGCGCGCCGGCGAAGACCAGCACATAGACGAGCAGGAACAAGCCCGCGAGCAGGAACGCTGAGCGAATCTTGTTGGCGCGGATATGCGAGTAGAGGCCGTAGGCCGCCATGCTCGTTTATCTCCGAAGGAGCGGGCGGCACCTGCCGCCCGCCGGAACGGCGATCAGAATTTTACGGTAGGCGTCTCGCCGACGGTCGCGCGGGTGTCGCCGAGGTCGAAGAACGTCTTCTCGTGGAAGCCGAGCGCGCCCGCGAAGAGGGCCGCGGGGAACCGCTGGATGCCGGTGTTGTATTCCTGCACGGCGCTGTTGAAGAAGCGGCGCGCGGCGGCGATCTTGTTCTCGAGGTCGGAAAGTTCCGCCTGCAATTGCTGGAAGTTCGCGCTCGCCTTGAGATCGGGGTAGGATTCGGCAAGCGCCAGCAATCCGCGGATTGCGCCGGTGAGCTGGTTTTCGGCGGCTGCGACGTCGCCGGGCGACTTCGCGCCCATCGCGGCATTGCGGGCCTGGATCACCGCATCGAGGGTGCCGCGTTCATGCGCCGCATAGCCTTTCACGGTTTCGACGAGGTTAGGTATCAGATCATGACGCTGCTTGAGCTGCACATCGATGTCGGCGAACGCCTGATTGACGCGTTGCCGGAGCGTCACGAGCCCGTTGTAAACGAAGACCGCTGAGAGAATGAGAAAGCCGATAATTCCGAGGACGATCCAGCCCGAATTCGACATGAACATGCTCCCTCTGGCGCGCCTGCAGCGCGCGTTCCGCCACAACTAGCGCATAAATCGGTTATGCGCGCCACTCCTGCAAGGGCGAAATGATTAGGGCGAGATGAAAATTTTGACAGGTATTTTGCTGTTAATAGCCGCTGCTTATCTCGCCGCGGGCGGCGTTCTTTATTTTGGCCAGCGTGCGCTGCTGTATCGCCCGCCCGACACGATCGCCCGCACGCCGGCGAGCGAGGGCTTTCCCGAGGCAAGCACCATCCGTATCAAGACACGGGACGGCGAGCAGCTCGTCGCCTGGTTCGCGCCGCCCAAGGACGGCAAGCCGATCGTGCTGTTCTTTCACGGCAACGCCGAGGTTCTCGCCTGGCGGGTCGAGCGTTTCAAGAAGCTGACGCAGGACGGCACCGGACTCCTCGCCGTGTCGTTCCGCGGTTATGCCGGTTCGACCGGCTCGCCGAGCGAAGCGGGGCTGGTCGCCGACGGCGAGGCGGCCTATGCATTCGCGGTTGCGCGCTATACGGCGTCGCGCATCGCGCTGTGGGGCTATTCGCTCGGCAGCGGCGTCGCCGTGCAGGTCGCCGCGCGCCACCCCGTCGCCAAGCTCGTGCTGGAGGCGCCTTACACCTCGACGGTGGATATTGCGGCTGAGCGCTATCCGTTCATGCCGGTGCGCGGGCTGATGCTCGATCAGTTCCAGTCGATCGAATACATCAAGGACTTGCAGGCGCCGCTTCTGATCTTGCATGGCGCGGAGGATCGCGTGGTGCCGATCACGTTCGGCGAGCGGCTATTTGCGGCGGCGAATGAGCCCAAGCGCTTCGTGCGCTTCCCCGAAAGCGGCCACGTCAACCTCGACCGCTTCGGCGCAACCGAGATCGTGCGGCAGTTCGTTTCAAAATAAGCGCAGGCTTCCTGCGCGCTGTTTTGTCGGCTGTCTTGTTGGCAGGTTTGCCTTCGAAGGTTTCCTCGACGCTCTTGATGACGCCGGTCTCGACGGCAGCGTAGCCGGGCAGAACGGCAATCGCCTGGTGAAATTCCTCGCCGCGCATCACATCGAGAATGCGCTTCATGGGCGCGGTTTCGAGCAGCGATTTCTTGCAAACGAAGAAATAGTCCTCGGTGACGAGGTGGATGAAATCGAGGCCGAACTGGCGGGCCGCCGCTTCGACGCCGAAGGCAACGTCGGCCATGCCGCTCGCGACATAGGCGGCAACCGCGGCGTGGGTGAATTCGATGCGCTCGTAGCCGGGGATCGCGCCGGGCTCGATGCCCTGCTGGCCGAGCAGTGTCTCGAACACTTCGCGGGTGCCCGAATGCGGCTCGCGGTTGACGAAGCGGATGTCCGGCCGGAGGAGGTCTTCGAGCGAGCCGATGTTGAGCGGATTGCCGCGCTTGACCATCAGGCCCATCTGACGGGCGACAAGACCGACGACGCAATGAATGCGCGGGTCGAGCCATTCGCGGCCGGCCGCGGCGTGTTTGGCGCGCGACGGCCCGCGCGGCAGGTGGAGCCCGGCAAGATCGCATTCGTCATGGCTGAGCGCGACGAGCGAATTCTGGTTGCCGACATAGCGCAGATCGACGGTCATGCCCGGCGTGCGGTTGAGGATTTCGCGCAGCCTCGGCACGGCGAAGCCGTGGCTCGCATGGACGCGGATCACCGACGGCGTGCCGGGCAGAAATGGATTGAGTTCGCTCGTGAGTTCCTGCGAGAGATTTTCGAGCTGCGGGCCGAGACGGGCTTGCATGCGCTGGCCGGCCCAGACGAGCTTTTCGCCGAAGGGCGTCAGCACGCTGCCCTTACCTTTTTGACGGCGGACGAGCGGGACGCCGAAGAAATCCGACCAGCGTGTCACGAGATTCCAGGCGTGCCGGTAGGAGAGGCTGCTCTGGCGCGCGGCGCGAGTGAGTTTTCCGGTGTCGCGGATCTCCTTGAGGAAATCGAGCAGCACGACGGTCGATTGCGGACCGTCGCTTTTGCGGAAGCGGAAGATCGTTTCGATGTCGACGCGAAGGGTCATAACCTATGCACCTTCATTCATATGCCAAAAGGCAATTTGAGTTTTTCGTATCATATTTTACGGGAAAAGCCGCGAGTGTAAGTTTGAACCCAGAAAATGAATGAGAGGAATATGCACAAGAAAGCATATTATACGCCATGAACATCCATTTTGCCCAGAAGAAGCTCCTGATCGGCGGAAGGTTCGTTACGGCGCAGACCGGCCGCAGCTTCGAAACGATCGATCCCGCGACCGAGGAAGTGATCTCGACCGTCGCCGAAGGCGGGCAGGAAGACACCGACATAGCCGTCGCGGCCGCGCGCCGCGCACTCGAAGGGCCGTGGGGCAGGATGCGCGCCGCCGAGCGCGGCAAGATCCTCTATCGTTTCGCGGACTTGCTTGAACAGAACGGCGACGATGTCGCGGCGCTCGAGAGCCGCGATGCCGGCAAGCCGATTTCGGCGGTGATGCGCCAGGATCTTCCGGCTGCCATCGATACGCTGCGCTACTACGCGGGCTGGACCGACAAGATCAACGGCCATGTCATCCCGACGCGGCCGGATGCGCTGACCTACACGGTGCGTGAGCCGGTCGGTGTCGTCGGCGCCATCGTGCCGTGGAATTTCCCGCTGATGATCGGCATGTGGAAGATTGCGCCGGCGCTTGCCTGCGGCTGCACGATGGTGATGAAGCCCGCGGAAATCACGCCGCTCTCGGCGCTCAGAATTGGCGAACTCGCCCTCGAGGCGGGATTGCCGAGCGGTGTCCTTAATATCGTGCCGGGTCCCGGCCGCACCGTCGGCCAGCGCCTTGTCGAGCATCCCGATGTCGACAAGGTGACGTTCACGGGTTCGCCCTCGGTCGGGCGCGGCATCCTCAAGGGCGCGGCGGGTAACTTCAAGCGCGTCACGCTCGAGCTTGGCGGCAAGTCGGCGAATATCATCTTCGACGACGCCGATCTCGATACCGCGGTGAAGGCGGCAGCGGCCGGCATTTTCTTCAATACCGGCCAGGTGTGCTCGGCGGGCTCGCGGGTGCTCGCGCAGGCCAGCGTTTATGACGAGGTGGTCGAGCGGCTTGCCGCCCGCGCCAAGGGGATGCGGATCGGCTCGCCTGCCGACAAATCAACGGCGATGGGGCCGCTCGTTTCGGAACTCCAGATGAAGCGCGTGCTCGATTACGTCACGATCGGCGTGAATGGCGGGGCTTCGCTCGTCACCGGCGGCGAGCGCGTCGGCGATCGCGGCTTTTTCGTTAGCCCGGCCGTGTTCCGCGATGTCGGGCACGAGATGCGGATCTCGCAGGAAGAAATCTTCGGCCCGGTCGTGAGTGTCATCCGGTTCGAGGACGAGGCCGATGCGCTGAAAAAAGCGAACGGCACCAGCTTTAGTCTTGCTGCCGGCATCTGGAGCAAGAATATCGGCCGCGTGCAACGCTTCGCGCGCGATCTCAAAGCCGGCACGGTGTGGATCAACACCTATGGCTATACCGATGTGCGGCTGCCGTGGGGCGGCATGCGCGACTCGGGCTTCGGCCGCGAGCATGGCGAGGCGGCGATCGAGAATTTCACCGAGCCCAAAGCGGTCTGGATGAACCTGAATGTCTGAGATCGCTCGCCGGTAGCGGCGGGCGGGTTTCCCCAACTGGACTTTGATCCGCTCAGTTTGAGCCGGGTCAAAGTCTATTTTTTATTTGGGCATGATCACTTCCGAAAACCGGGAGCCGCTTTTCGGGATCATGCCATGAAAAAACGCGGGCCTTTTCAGGTCCGCGTTTTTTTATCTCTGTTGTCTGCGTGAGACTTGCGGCTTAGCGGCCGCCGAAGCCGCCGCCACCACCACCGCCGAAGCCGCCGCCACCACCGCCGCCGAAACCACCGCCCGAGGGGCGGCCCGCGCCGCCGCCACGGCCGCCGCGGCCGGCACCGGCCTTGAGGGCGGGCTTCGGCTTCATGGGCAGGAGGCCTTCGCGCTGCATCTTCTTGCGCGCAAGCTTGCGGGCGCGGCGAACGGCTTCCGCCTTCTCGCGCGCCTTCTTCTCGGAGGGCTTCTCGTAGTGACCACGCAGCTTCATTTCGCGGAAGATACCCTCGCGCTGCATCTTCTTCTTGAGCGCCTTGAGGGCCTGATCAACATTGTTGTCGCGAACGAGAACCTGCACGTGTTTGCCTCTTTCCAAGCGAAATTGAGGGTTGGTCGGGTATCGGGCGGCTTTCGCATGAAGGAACACGGAAAACCGGCCGGAGGCGGGCTGCCTACCAGACGCAGCCTTAAAAGTCCACTGGGGAGGGGCAAATAAGGCCTTTTCCCCGGCCTCAGGCCCGCATAGTGGTCGAGGCGGCGACGTCGTTTTTGGGCAGGACGAGCGGCGGAAAGCAGGCATAGGCCTCGATCCGCCCATATACGTCATTGAGGATGCAGTCGAAATTGAAGGCCGGGAAGGTGCGCTTGAGCGCCGGGATGGTGATCGGCCGGGTGTTCATCGGGAAACAGTGCTTGAGGAGCTTGCGGGCGCCGGCCGGCGAAATGGCGTAGCCGCAGGTGCCGAAGCAGTTGTTCAGGCGATAGACCGCGACCGGGGCCGCCGATTTCACAAAGTCGCGCTGGTTGGCCGCGCTCGGCTGGCGGGGGGTGAAGGCGATTGCCGAGCTCATGCCGCCCTCGATCGCGATATCGAGGATCGAGTCGGTGTTGTAGCCGAAGGTGAGGTAGTCCCAGCTTCCGAGCGAGGCGAGCAGCGGCGGCAGCACCTTGTTGAAGTCGTCGCGGATCGCGGCGTCGTCCTCGAAAACAAGCACCGGCTCGTTCAGCGCCACGACCTGTTGCCAGAGCGCCTGATGCGAGGCGGCGCAGCCGATCGAACCGCGGGTGAATTTAAGGCCGGGGGCCGCGACTTTAAGAGAAGCGATTTCATCCTCGGAAAGCGCCGCGCCGTCGCAGGCCGCATGACGATTGAAGGCGATGCCGGAACCGGCGTTGAGCGCAAGGAAGCCCTCGAACTTCTGCGGCTCGCGGTCGAGGTTGATGACGAAGTTCTTCATGATGCAGGGCGGCTATGCGCTCGCGCGCTAGTGGCGTGTAGCAGGGGATGCTAGGGAAGCCCGCGATTCGATACAATCATTCTCTCGCTCGTTCCCTGGAGGCTCACGCCCGTCATGCGTATTACCGGCATCACCGACATCGTCGTTCCGATCAAGTCATCGATCCGCAACGCCTATATCGACTTCTCGACGATGACGGCGAGCGTCGTCGCAATCCAGACCGATGTGGTGAAAGACGGCAAGCCGGTCGTAGGCTTCGGCTTCAACTCGAACGGCCGCTACTCGGAGCAGGGGCTGCTGCGCGAGCGTTTCATTCCGCGCCTTAAGGCAGCGGCGGAAAAAGATTTGCAGGACGAGCGCGGCATCATCGACCCTGCCAAGGCCTGGGCCGCGATGATGACCAACGAAAAGCCGGGCGGCCACGGCGAGCGCTCGGTCGCCGTCGGCATTCTCGACATGGCGATCTGGGACGCCGTCGCCAAGGCGGAAGGCCTGCCGCTCTGGAAGCTGCTCGCCAACCGCCACAACGGCGGCAAGGCCGACGAGACGGCGTGGGTCTATGCCGCGGGCGGCTACTACTATCCAGGCGAGAGCGAGACTTCGTTGCAGGACGAGATGAAGGGTTATCTCGACCGCGGCTATTCGACGGTGAAGATGAAGGTTGGCGGCGTGCCGCTCAAAGACGATCTCAAGCGCATCGAGGCGGTGCTGAAAGTGCTCGGCGGCAACGGCGACAAACTGTGCGTCGACGTCAACGGACGCTTTGACCTGGATGAAGCGATTGCATTCGGTGACGCCATCGCGCCCTACAAGCTGCACTGGTACGAGGAGCCGGTCGATCCCTTGGACTATTTGCTGCATGCGGCGCTTGCGACGCGCTACATGGGACCGATCGCGACCGGCGAGAACCTGTTCTCGATGCAGGATGCGCGCAATCTCATCCGTCACGGCGGGCTGCGTTCGGATCGCGATTACTTGCAGATGGATCCGGCGCTTTCCTACGGGCTCGTTGAGTATCTGCGCACGCAGCAGATGCTGCGCGATCACGGCTGGTCGGCGCGCCGCTGCGTGCCGCATGGCGGCCACCAGTTCGCGCTCAATATCGCCGTCGGTCTCGGTATGGGCGGCAACGAATCCTACCCGCAGGTGTTCGCGCCGTTCGGCGGCTTTGCCGACAACACGCCGGTCAAGGACAGCCGCGTGAAAATGCCCGACGCGCCGGGCATCGGGTTTGAGCTGAAAAACGATCTTTATGCGGTGATGAAGCCGATGGTGGCGGCGTAATCAGTCTTCCGGCGTCACCTTGGTGACGTGGCCCATCTTGCGGCCCGGACGCGCTTCGCCCTTGCCGTAAACGTGGACGGCGGTGTTGGGGAGCGCGGCAAACTTCTTCCAGCTTTCAACCTCGTCGCCGACGAGATTGGTCATCTCGACCTGACCGATGCGGCGCGGCCGCGCCAGCGGCCAGCCGGCGACGGCGCGGATATGCTGCTCGAACTGGCTGACATTGGCGCCGTCGATCGTCCAGTGACCCGAATTGTGCACGCGCGGCGCGATCTCGTTCACGAGTAATTCGTGCTTGCCGTCCTTCGGCACCACGAACATTTCGACGGCCAGTACGCCGACATATTTCAGCTCGTCGGCAATCTTCTTGGCAATGGCAACGGCTTCCTTGGAAACGGCGGGCGTGATGTTCGCCGGCACGATCGATTTATGCAGGATGTGGTCGCGGTGGATATTCTCGGTCGGCTCGAAGGCAGCGAACGATCCGTCGCGGCCGCGCGCGGCGACGACCGAGACTTCGAGATCGAAATCGACGAAGCCTTCGAGGATCGCCGGCATTTCGCCGATCGCCTTCCATGCGGCGGCCGGATCGCCGCCCTGCGAAATAACGGCCTGGCCCTTGCCGTCATAGCCGAGGCGGCGCGTCTTCATGACGGCCGGAGCGGGCACCTGCACGATCGCGACCGGCAGATCGACATCGGAGGAAATCTCCGCATAGGGCGCGGTCTTGATTTCGAAATCGGTGAGGAAGTGCTTTTCGGCGAGGCGATCCTGCGTCGTCGCCAGGATCGCGGGATCCGGCAGGACGGCTTTTTTGTTGGTGACGAGGAAGTCGGCGGTTTCAGCCGGGACGTTCTCGAACTCGAAGGTGATGACGTCGCAACTGTCGGCAAAGCGCGTCAGCGCCGCCTCGTCTTCGTAGGAAGCGCAGGTCTTGGCGTAGGCGACGTCGAAGGCGCAGGATTCCTTTTCCGGCGAGAACACATGGCAGCGCAGGCCGAAGCGCGCCGCGGCGAGCGCGAGCATGCGCCCGAGCTGGCCGCCGCCAAGGATGCCGAGGGTCGAGCCCGGTTTCAGGATCGGGAATTCATTTGCCATGATATCGTACTCAACGCTTATTGCGCTTTTTGGGTTTGGTGTCCTGCGGGCGCTTGCCGATCGAGGCAGTCTGGCGCTGGCGGAAATCCTCGAGGCGCTTCGCGATCTTTGCATCGGAGAGCGCGAGGATGGAAGCGGCCAGCAACGCCGCATTGATCGCGCCGGGTTTGCCGATGGCGAGCGTGCCGACCGGAATGCCGGCGGGCATCTGCAAAATCGAGAGCAGGCTGTCCTTGCCCTCGAGCGCCGAAGTCTTCATCGGCACGCCGAGCACCGGCAGCGTGGTGAGCGAAGCGGTCATGCCGGGAAGATGCGCGGCGCCACCGGCGCCTGCAATCACCACTTTGTAGCCTTGCTTCTTGGCGGACTTGGCGAATTTATAGAGACGGTCGGGTGTGCGATGGGCCGAGACGATCAGCGGATCGTGCGCGATGCCGAGCTCGTCGAGCGCGGCGGCGGCGAAGCGCATGATTTCCCAATCCGATTGGCTGCCCATGATGATCGCGACTGGCTTTTTAGCTGCCATTTTTTGAAATGCCCCACTGGCGCAGGAAAGCGCCGGATTATAGGAGTGGAGCCGGACTGGCAAGCTTTGACCGGGCCAGCTCTGCTGCAAGGGTGCGAGATGGTTGCGATTCGGGGTTAACTGATGGCGGAGCGTTCACAGGCGGGGAACAAAACAGGCGCGAAGCGGCGCCCGCGACTCGCCGCGGCGGAGCCCGCCGGATCGCGCACGAAAGAGAAATCTTCCGGTAGCGGCCGCTCGCTCGCCATGAAACTTGCCGCCGAGGTGGATGCGCTGAAGGCGCAGCTTACGGCGGAGCGGGTGCGCAACGCCGAGCTTGAAACGCGGGTCGATGAAGACCCGCTGACGGGACTTTTGAACCGCCGCGGTTTCCTGAAAGCGTTAGAGCGCTCGCTCGCCTATGCGCGGCGCTACCGGACGAGCGCGGCGCTGTTGTTTCTCGATCTCGACGGCTTCAAGGCGGTGAACGACAAACACGGCCACGCGGCAGGCGACTGGGTGCTCGGGCGTGTCGGGCGCATGATCGCGGGCGCGGTGCGCGCTTCCGATGTCGCGGGCAGGGTCGGCGGCGACGAGTTCACGGTGATCCTGTGGAACCTCGACGAGACGCAGGCGCGGACGAAAGCGCGCGCGCTGGAGACGCTGATTGAGGAATCCGATTTCTCGCAAGGCGGCAGGCGTTATGCGCTCGGGCTTTCCGCCGGTTTCACCATGCTCTCGGACAGCGATACTTCGGAAGCCGCGCTCGTGCGCGCCGACGAAGCGATGTATGCGCGCAAGCGCGAGCGGAAGAACTAGCGCCGCAAAAACGGCTTCATGCCCTCGCGGGCCAACTCATCGGCGCGTTCGTTTTGGTCGTGGCCGGCGTGGCCCTTCACCCAGTGCCAGCTCACGTGATGCTTGAGCGCGGCGGCTTCGAGGCGCTTCCACAGTTCGGCATTCTTCACCGGCTCTTTCGATGCCGTGCGCCAGCCGTTGCGCTTCCAGTTGTGCAGCCACTGCGTGATGCCGTTCTTCACATATTGCGAGTCGGTATGCATCTCGGCAGGCGTGCCGTCGGGCAGGGACTCAAGCGCGGAAATCGCGGCCAGAAGTTCCATGCGGTTGTTGGTGGTCGAAGCTTCGCCGCCCTTCATCTCGCGCACATCAGCGCCATTGCGGATGATGGCGCCCCAGCCGCCGGGACCGGGATTGCCTGAACAGGCGCCGTCGGTGTGAATGATGACTTTGCTCATTTTTCTTCTGCTTAAGCGGAGAGGCCGTATTCGCTCGCGTTTTTGATGCTGCGATGGAAGTTGAGTTTCTTGAGGTACTCGTTCGGATCCTTCGGGCGAACGAGCGCGCCGGCCGGCACGTTGAGCCAGTCGATGGTGCGGGTCAGCAGAAAGCGGAGCGCCGCGCCGCGCGCCAGCATCGGCAGCGCCGCGACTTCTTTCAGCTCCAGTTTGCGCACGGCGTTATAGCCAGACAAGAGCGCGCGGCCCTTGGTGACATTGAAAGAGCCGTCGATCTCGAAGCACCAGGCGTTGAGACAAATGGCGACGTCATAGGCCAGAAGATCGTTGCAGGCGAAATAGAAGTCGATCAGGCCGGAGAGGCGATCGCTGAGAAAGAAGACGTTGTCGGGAAAAAGATCGGCATGGATGACGCCGGCCGGCAGATCCTTCGGCCAGTCCTTCACGAGCGCGGCGGCTTCATTCCGCAACAGCGCGGCGAGGCCCGGCGCGATCTCGTCGGCGCGCTTCTCGGCGGAAGCGGCAAGCTGCGGCCAGCTCGCGGAGCCCAGCCCGTTCTCGCGGCGGATGGCAAAGCCGTTGCCGGCGCGGTGCAGCTCGGCGAGCGCCTCGCCGAGCGCGCCGCAATGGCGAACGTCGGGGCGGCGGATCGACAGGCCTTCGAGGAAAGTGACAAGCGTTGCCGGCCGCCCGGCAAGCTCGCCGAGCGCCGCGCCCTGTTTGTTTTTCACCGGCTGCGGGCAATTGATGCCGCGCGTGGCGAGGTGCTCCATGAGGCCGATGAAGAACGGAAGGTCCTCCCGTTTCACCCGCTTCTCGTAGAGCGTCAGGATGAAATAGCCGCCGCTGGTGTGCAGGAGATAGTTGGTGTTCTCGACGCCTTCGGCGATGCCTTTCAACGACATCATCTCGCCAAGCTCATAACCGGCGAGAAATTTGGCGAGTTCGTCCTCGCCGACTTCGGTATAGACCGCCATGCGCCTTACTCCGCCGCCGCGATACGATGGCCGGCGCGCGCGCGATAGGCGTCGGCAAGGCGCTGTTCGCGCGGGAAGAAATCTTCGCCGGCAAGGCCCTCGGCCTCCAGCAGGCGCTCTTCGGTTTCAGGCTGGCGCTCGATCTTGCCGGTCGCGAGGATGTGCCGGACTTCAATGCCGCGCGCGATAAGCTCGCGGGTGAGCCACAGCCAGCGATGGCAATCGAGCGGGTCGCGTTCGGCGCACATCATTGCGGTCGGCTGTTTCTCGCTTTCGGCTATGAGGCGGGCGAGAGCCTGCTCGAAGGCTTCCGGCGCAACCTTCTCGCGTGCCATGCCGCCGAGTTCCTTACCGAGCCAGAGATAGCTGATGCCGTTCTGCGGCAGCGATTGCTCGAGCGCTTCGCGATTGAACTGCGGCGCGTAGCGCGACTTCGGGTAAGAGCGCACGTCGGCCAAGAGCTTCACGCCCGCACCGGATAGCAGCGAAACGAAATGCTCAATGGTGTGGTTCGAGTGGCCGATGGAAAACAACATCGCTCACTCCGCGGCATCAGTGCGCAACTCGCGCGGCAGCGGGAAGAACACTTCCTCGGCGGGACCGGACGCATTCTCGACGGCGACTTCATAACGATCGGCAAAGGCGTCGATGATTTCCTCCACGAGCACTTCGGGGGCGGAAGCACCGGCGGCAAGGCCAAGACTTTTGATGTTGCCAAAGACATTCCAATCGATCTCGGCCGCGCGTTGCACAAGCGCGGTCTTCTCGCAGCCCGAGCGCTCGGCGACTTCACGCAGGCGCTGCGAGTTCGAGCTATTCGGCGCGCCGACGACGATCATCGCATCGACTTGCGGTGCCACGCGCTTCACCGCTTCCTGGCGGTTGGTGGTGGCGTAGCAGATGTCTTCCTTGTGCGGCGCGACGATTGCCGGGAAGCGCTCGCGCAAGATCCCGACGATCTCGGCGGTATCATCGAGCGAAAGCGTGGTCTGCGTGACGTAAGCGAGGTTCGAAGCATCCTTCGGCTGGAAGGCGCGCGCCTGCTCGGCAGTCTCGACGAGGACGACCGCACCTTCGGGCAGTTGCCCCATGGTGCCGATCACTTCGGGATGGCCGGCATGACCGATCAGCACGATGTCGCGGCCGCGCTTGAAATGCACCATCGCCTCGCGATGGACTTTGGTGACGAGCGGGCATGTGGCGTCGATGGCGAACAGGTTGCGGCGGCTTGCATCCTCGGGCACGGCTTTCGGTACGCCATGCGCCGAGAAGATCACCGGGCGCGAGGTGTCGGGGACTTCATCGAGTTCCTCGACGAAGACCGCGCCCTTCTGGCGCAGCGATTCCACGACGTATTTGTTGTGCACGATTTCGTGACGGACATAGACCGGGGCGCCATATTTCTCGAGGGCGCGCTCGACGGCGTCGATCGCTCGCACCACGCCGGCGCAAAAGCCCCGCGGCGCGCATAAAAGCACGCGTAACGGCGGTTTTACGGGGCTGGTTTCTTTTGGCGGCATGATTGCTTCCGGGCCTTTCCCACCTTATATAACGGGCATCCCCGGTGAATTCGAGGATTACCGAGGCTCCGTCCCGAAAAGACGGCCGGAGCACGAAAACCCATATCAAAAGCCGTTTTGCGAGATTTAGCCATGGCTGACACCGTTTTGATGCCGAAGGCCACTGCCGTCTGGCTGGTCGAGAACACGACGCTGACCTTCGACCAGATCGCCGAATTCTGCCGGCTGCACCCCCTGGAAGTGAAGGGTATCGCCGATGGCGAAGTGGCGCAGGGCATCAAGGGTCTCGACCCGGTGACCTCGAACCAGCTCACCCGCACCGAGATCGAGACGGGCGAGAAGGACGCGAACCACAAGCTGAAGCGCCTCGTGTCGAGCGTCGTGGTGCCGGAGCCGAAGACGCGCAAGAAGGGTCCGCGCTATACGCCGGTCTCGAAGCGGCAGGACCGGCCGAACGCCATCCTGTGGCTGGTGCGCAATCATCCCGAACTCAAGGACGCGCAGATC
>Ga0182736_1002284_pt1 | contig 15063 bp, 10 predicted proteins | sample eDN5th30CKraftBY_FD_128882 | JGI IMG/M metagenome (GOLD analysis project Ga0182736, IMG submission 128882) | Enriched backyard soil microbial communities from Emeryville, California, USA - eDNA 5th pass 30_C Kraft BY (version 2) (version 2) | ecosystem: Environmental > Terrestrial > Soil >...
CCCAATCGCCGCACCCTACGCACAGTGGCAATCGCCGCCTCCGGATCGAGGCCGTGCTCCAATTTCCCCCAACGATCGGCTTCGACTTCATGGAACCCCGCATGAGCATATCCGTCATCGATTTCCAGGGAGCGGATGGCGGGGAATCTTTCCTGCAAGATTCGCGTTGTCCGCGTGAGCAAGTGGTCGCTGACGTCCCAAAAATGCGGTTGGCGATCATTCCAGGAATCCCAATAGGCGCCAGCCCGCAGCAAGCTTGACTCCCGGCAAGGCCTCAACTGCCTTTGCAAGGCCTGTAGGTAACCTTCGAAGGCCTGTTCGGGAGTGTCGGCTTCAACAAACTCGAAGTAAATCGGCTCTCCTTGGTAAGCTTCTCCTGCGGCAAAGGAGCGGGAGGCAATGCCAGCGGCGTGGAATTTTCCCGCGATCCTTAGCGTTTGGTCGTGAGGAATGAGGGAAATGGTGTGCTTCCAAATGTGTTGGGACAGCTCACCGATGACGAAGCCTGCTCCGGTGGAGGATTCTCGCACCCAAAGACCGGGAAAGGATTGCCAGCGCCCGCTTTTGAGAGGGACTTTCAATGCTCCGGCCTCCAGCCAATACGTGCCCTCAAACAGAGTCTTTTCCGCCGATGCCCCACGGATGTTGTCGGCGTGAAAGATCCTCAATTTCTCGGCGGGAGAAACGAAGGTGACCTCCGCGGAGATTTCCTCAAGCTCCTTCACCGCCCACGCCTTGCCGTCCTCTGGCCAGATTCGGGATTGCCAGACAACGCCGGGACCGCATGACTCCAGCGTCACTTCGCCTAAAAGTGAGCGACCTTCGGATGTTCCGGTGACCGGGAAGCTCAAGCTTCCATCCTCCGTCTTTTGCTGACGTTCCGTGCTCATTAAGGATGAAGGCAGGAAACCGGCCAGAGTCACTCCAAAGTTAATCCGGCGGAGGCTCCTGGTTCCGATTTGCAGATTGAGGCGGCCATCGGCCTCCCATGAAAGACTAATTGGCATAAGCTAGTTGGTGGCGGTGGAATTGTGCGGTACAGGGGTGCCCGACCGCGATGTCCATCCAGCCCTTCGACAAATTTGCGATAAAGGCTGCCGTGGTGCGGTTTTCGGTCGGAGTCTGGGCGTGGCGGCAAATGGAATCGGGAGCGTTTCGGTGATCTGCGAGAAGTGTGCGCAAAAACTTGCTCGAAATGCGGCCGGTTTCTTCCTGGAGAGCCTGCTCCACGGTTTTTTGACGACGGGAGGAGCAGGGAGAATCCTCGGCAGAACGATCAAGATGCTGATATTCCGTCGTGAGAATAGAATTGGCGTGGCCCTGTGCTTCTCCTTTGATGATCCGGCAGTGCGCCCGTCCGAGGATGAGCTCGACGAAAATCGCCTCCCCCGTCCGAGCTGCAATGCTTAGGAATCCGTCCTGCCACGCGGTGGCTTCGATAAATTGGCGCGCTTCGTCCATGCTGGAGCATTGCAAGATCGCCCGCTTGAGCAGGGAGAAGGGCAGGTATTCCGGGGCTTGCTTGCTGACATAAAGGGCATTGCCGCAAAGTCCCAGTCCCCGCGATGTAATACCAATGTTGGCCAGCCATCCGGCATAATTGAGCAGGATCATTTCCGGCCCGTTTTGATATCGGAAGCGCATGACATGATAGCGCCCTTCACGGGGAGGTGTATCCTTGGTCTGTCCCACGCACACCGAGCCATCCTGCGTACTTGCCGGCCCGCAATAAAACGAAGTGCAACTTCCTTCCGTGTTAGGGCGCAGTCCATCGCTGGTGGCTAGAAAAAGCGCGGCGTCCTCACAAAGTCCCGCGCCTTCCGCCAAGCCGCGCACCTCGTCCAGGTAACCGGGAAGATTTTGCCGAATCCAGGGAGCGAGGGATTTAGCTTTTGCAAACAGAGACTCGGAATTGCAAGCGCTTCGGCTATGAAGCGCGAGCGCGAGTTCGAGTTCCCGTCGGATTTGTCCGGCGAAGGTTTTCCCGTGTTCGTATCCCACTTCATGAGACGATCCGGCGAAGGTGGCCGCCGTGGCGTCAGTTCTGGATCCAGCCATATTTTCGGGTCGGCACTGTTTCTTCGTTGGTCTGTGCACGGACTTCCATCCAGTTGGTCAGTTTTTGGGAGGTATTGAGCCAGTCGTTTTCGCCGACCAGGTGATAGTTATCATAGTCCAAATCGGCCCGCATTCGCGGATGAAAGTAGACCTTGAAAACCGATGCTTCCGTCGAAGCGTCGGAGACCTTGAGGACGGCGGGGCAAGCCTTTCTTCCGGCGGTCGGCTCAAAGGAAACCGCTAAAAAACCTCCGTGGTGGGAAACTTTGCGCACCCAGCGACGAGTGGAGTGGCGGGTGGACAAAACGCGGTCGGTCGGAGAACCAGGAATTCGGCAGAAGGTGGAGTATTTTTCATGATCGAACCGTGTGCCGGCAATGACAGCCACGAGATACTCGCCGGCCGGAAGCGAAAGCGCGAATCGGCGGGGCTCGCTAAGGGGCAACCCGGCCCACGCCTCATGGTCATTGGCACCCTGGCATTCTTCCGCGTTTTTTTGCGGTGAGCGGATGCGCTGGACAAGGTCGAAGACACCTCGCCGAAGCGCGTCGAAGCTATTGGCCCAAATCAGAGCGGCACCCGGGCTCAAGGCAACGTCACCCGCCGCTCTCATCCAATGGTGGGAAAGGTTGGGTAGCCCTTGGGATTTTTGCTGCCAGAGATGGGGGTGGGCTGAGAGAATGCACTCGCTTTTTTTCGGTATGCATTCGGCGGGAATCAATTGCCGGGCTAATCGACTCAGATCGTTTTCATCTGGATAGCCAACAAAGATACAGGCTTTTTCGCGCAAGGCCGGACCTATGCCATGGCGGATGGAATAGATGTCCGGAAAAATGCCCCAAGCTTCCCCCATGGCGTCCTGAAGACGGACAGCCATTTCCATCTCAGCCGTGGCGGGATTTTCGACAATCAAGGCCAGCCGGTTTTGATTGTCGCGGAAAAATTTGGCGAGTCTCGAAAGTCCACCAACATAGCTAATACCGTCGGCGGGAAAGCGAACCCGTGGGCGAAGGACTGGGTTTTGTTTGCAGATTTCGGCATGCCAGCCCAGACAAGTGCCTTTGCCTGAAGAAGAGTCGGACTGAAATTCCGCGAAATGGTGCCTAATAGCCCTGCTCGAACGGTCTTTTTCGGGCAGGTGAAATTCGAGCACGGCTTTGCCCCGGGGACGAAGTTCTATGCTCTTGGGGCGATTCGTTCCATAAAGGACTTTACCTGTCTGTGAGCGGTTCGTCCGGTTGGACACGATTACCCGAAGCCGGCGCTCTTCGGTCATGCCCAGGTCCACTCTGAACGAAGCGTAGATGTCGCCCGCGGGCATGAGCTCGAATGCGGCTTCGCGAAACTCCACAGATTCCGACTTGGGCGCTTCGCAAGCGTAGAGAAGCCCGGAGTGAGCGAAGCCGTATTCTCGCCATGAAATTTTGTCGCGAAAGCAAAAATGACAAACTGTCGAGACATTAGTTTCTGCGGCCAGGCGGCGCATAATTTCCCTCCACCGTCCGCCCCGGTTTGGCTGCGTCTCCGCATTCCAAAACGGAAAACCGACGGAATTTACCTCGAGAACCTGGATCTCATCCGCAAGTCCCGAAAAATGCTCTCGCATCATATTCTTATGATAGTCGCGTGCTTCCTGAGGGAGCCGATTTGGAGCGATGCTGGATTTTCCAGTGAGGATATCCAGAAAGGTAGCGACGCCTAAATCGTCCCAATCCCGACCATAAGTGTAATGGTGGACGGGAAGCATGTGTTTGACGAATTTCGCCAGATGGGGATGGGAGCGGGCGATGCGACGGTGAACCGATCCTCCCGCGTCAAAACAGAGTTGTCCCTTGAATCCCGAATTTTGCACGGCGGTTAGGATCGCCTCCAACTTGTCGAGATTGGCGGGTTTTTTCCAAAGGTAAAAAAACTCGTTGATGATTTGCAACGTGTCGATGTTCTCGGGTCCCAGTTCATTCAGCCTGGCCAGAACATCCTCAATGCGCACATGCTCGAAATCATTGCTATGCAGATCGATGTGTGTGGCTAATCCAAGCCTCCTGGCACACGCAAGGGCATGCGGTACGAGCGCTCGATAATCTTCCGGTTTCGCGCCGGGATAACGGTCGATCTCGGGATCGATTGGATGAATGTGATACCGGACCATGCCGGCCCCGAGACTGCGGAGGATGGATAAATCCCGCTCGACGCTCTCTCGGTTCCAGCGAGACTCGATCCACGCTGGATAAAAGTCGTAGATGCGATCCACATGGTGAAAGAGATTCGCGCCCATGCGCAAAGCGGGACGTGATTGGGTATGGCGAGCCATAAAAGGTGGCAGTGAAAGCGAATTAGTTGGAGGCGGCGTTCCAAATTTCCGGGCGTGTTGTTCGGTCGGGAATGTTGGTTCGTGTTCGCATTTCGGCGTGGCCGTCGGCGAACGTCACCGTGTTCAATCCGGAATGCCATCCTTTGAGGCCTGCATTGAGAGAAGAAACGCTTCCTTCGGAGAGGCTGCCCTCATAGTCCAGCAACAAAATGGTTTTTCCCGGAATAGCTCCTGATTTTTTATCCCGTAAGCGGGAATTCAGCGCATAGGATATGGTTGCGGTTTTGCTGGGATTCGATGGGCAGACGTACAATTTTTTAACGGCTGAGGAGAAGTCCGCGGAACCCCAGTTTCCGTAGCTACCGTTTTCACGGAGGTATGGCCAGATGTTGCGATGCCAGTTGTTGCCGGAATCAGGAGGAACCGTAGTCCAAATATAGAGATTATTATTATCGACCGCGAAGAGATTGAGACCTTGAAAAAGCGAGCGCTGATTTTGAAGACAGTAAGTTTGTTTGGCCCGCGCCTTCATGCTGGAGCTCAAGGGAAAGAGAAGGGTGGCCAGGGCGGCAATGATGCCGATGGCCACTAAAATTTCGGTCAGGCTGAATGCCGCGTTTTTATTCGAACATCTAGTCATGATGGGCACTGGATGAAGGAAACCAGGTGTAAGTCTCAGGGATTTTCCTGCTGGACTTCATCCGGGGTGATGGCTGTTCGCGTGATGAGAAACCTTAGGATATTTCCGGTAAAGAGATTCCTCCAATGGTTATCCGGCGTTTTTTCCAGGCTACCAGCCTTGGACAAGACTCCCCCTACACTTAATGGGTTTTGTGACCCGGCAAGGGCATTGGAAGTGCCGGTCGATCCCGCCGGTTGGTCGTTCAGGAAGAGCTCCGCCTGTCCGTTTTCAAAGGAAACGAGAATGTCATTCCAAGTCCCGGCAATGACTTTAAGCTTGGACTCGGCTGAGGTGACCGTTGTCGCCTCAGGAACGCCGAGGATTCGTGCGGAAACGTAGCCGATTGGTGTAAGCTCGACATAGAATTTCCCTTGCTGGGCCGCGATGGTGACGGTCGACTTCGGGAGGTCGCTTACCCAAATGCGCAGGAAAATCCCCAGAGAGTTTTGGGAGTAGTCGAGCCCTTGGGAGGGGATGATCAAGCCGCCTGACCCGGAAAAGGACAGCGAAGCCTTTCCCTCAAGCTCTTGATAGACCGGCGAGGCGGCGGTGACGCCCGTGTAATAGGCGGCGGAAATTTTTCCGACCTTGGACTGGACGGGAACCGGGCTTTCCTGAAACTGGAAATCAGCCACGATTTCCTCCGGGCTCAAAGCCTTGAGATCAACGAGGGAGAACGCGAGGGAGAGTATGATTAGGGGGAGGTTTTTCATAATTCAACGCCACCAGCCGAGTGAGAGTCCCTGCCAATAAGCCTGTAGCCATTGGGCTGGGGCGCGACCGTCCAGCATTTGGGTTCGTATTTGGCCAAAGGCGGGATGCTCCTGGCACCCGTCCGGATCGATTATAAGTGTCACCAGATCCAAATTGATGGTTGTCAGTATTTGCTCGGCAAAACGCTGGCAATCATCCCGGAGCCTTGGAATGGCCTGGCCGACACGAACCGCCGAGGCCGCGGCAAAGCAACTCATGCTGCCACTGAGACTCCCGCCGATCCAGTTTTGGGGAATGTCCGTTGATCCGCAGTATTGCGGATTGGGGATGCTCCACGAATTGTCCCGCAGATCGACTAGATAAGTCGCCTGGAGCAATCCGTCCGCATTCAGGCCGGGACGCACATCGTTCGTCCAAAATTCTTCGAGCAGGGCCAGCCAGTGGGCGCTCCGTTCCGGCCATGCGCTCAGGAGGATTTCCAAAAATTCCACCACGAGGTGATGAAAGGCAGACAGCTTGCGCAGACCATGGTCGGGGCGTTGTGGATCGGCTGGAAAAACAAATGCGCCACTGCGGGAGTTTGGGCGATCGCAACCCTCCTCGCGGCACAGGCGTTCGCTTTCCCGGGCATATTTCGGATCTCCCGTCAGTTCATAGGCAAGGCGAACAAACGCCATGGTGACCAATCCCCACTGATGGCGTCCCATCCATCGGTGGTCAGGACGTCTATGAAAGGGGCATCGATAGTCATGGTCGATCCAATAATCCACGAGCCTGACGGCCAATATTTTAGCGTTGGCAGAGTCGGGATGATCCTTAAGTAGGGCAAGTTTCCGCAGGCCGCCGAGGATGGCCCCGTATTGATCGCAGCTTGATTCCTGAGAAGCGCGGCCTCCATACGGTTTGCACAGCCACCCCGGCTCGGAAGCCTCTTCGCTAAGAGTAGACAGGTATTGAATGCTGGAAAATACGCGGGCAACTTGGGGCGCCGTTTTCGTGAAGGCTGCCTGTTGGCAAAGGCCGGATAGATGGTGGCCAGCCACCATGGGAGTGTTTTCGTGGCTGAACCACTGTTCGCGGGGTGGCATGCCGGGGAAATTCAGTGGATAGCCATTAATCTCCTCCGGCGTGAAGGGTTGGCCAGTGGTCTTGTTGAGGTAGGAATAAGGCAGCCTCTGCGAGTTGTAGAACTTAGTTTCCAACAGGTCCGCGAATTTTTCTGCGGTTCCCATGAGGGACGTTTTGTCAACGGCGGCTTGCATTCTAGTCTACGATGGCTCCAGCGCGGATAAGCGTTTGCCGCAGGCGGGAAGGATCCAGGCTCCTGGCGGGCGTTGTTTCCGCGATGCAAAGAGAGGCAGCGGTTCCCGCGGCTTGACCAGTGGCCATGGCGGCGCTCAGGACGCGAATGGCGGAAAGAGCTTCATGAGAGGCGCTGATACAGCGGCCCGAGGCCAGCAGATTATCTGTCCCGGCGGCCACCAAGCTTCGATAGGGGATGGTGTAGTATTCCCCCTCGGGGAGCGAGTGATGGCGATATTCCGTTGATCCTCCGTCGGGGCTATGGATGTCCACCGGGTAGCTATTGCAGGCGATCGAGTCGGGAAACTTCCGGCAATCCAGCAAATCTTTGGTCTGTAGTTCATATTCCCCGGTGATCCGCCGTGTTTCCCGCACCCCGATTTGTTTGCCGATTTGCGAGATATAGCAGTGGGCGAATCCCGGAATATGAGGCCTCAGGAATTCTTCGACGAACTCCTGGATTTGGAGGCGCCCTTCCATTTCAGCCTTAGTTAGCAAGCGTGCATCCGTGCCCTTTTCCACGAGGATACGCGTTACATTCCATGCCAGTTCGGCTGGGCGCCCGGGAATCTCGGTTGGCCAAGAGAGAGCGGAACCCTGACGCGGATTTCGCCATGGTTTGGATGCTCGGAGTTCGTCCCACAGCGGTCCCAGGATTTTTGGGCCTCCCGCTTCGAAAAATGCCTTTGTCTCCACCGCCCCTGTGGAAAAGGTAAGTGTCATCGGCTGGGTGCGGCCATCCCGGCTTCGGCCCATGGGGGTGGTCAATCCCGCCTTGTAGGCGAGCGCAGCATCTCCGCTGGCATCCACAAAGATCTTTGCATGTAAGGAAAATGGATCGTCTTTTCCCAACAGGGACAGGCTTTCTATGTGGCCGTTGGAACGATGAACGGAAAGCAAAGGGCTGTGGCAGATGACTTCGACCCCGGATTCCTCCAGAATTTCCGTGAGGACGATTTGCAACTTTTCGCAGTCGATCGGCATCCAGTCATCCGTTTCCAGATTGCCGGCAAAGCCTCCTTTCGCTCTCGTTCGCTCCAGAAGCTCTCGTGGCAGACCCTCGACGACGATGGGCAGTGAGCCTTTGGCCCGGAAAGAGGTGATCGGAAGACCGATGGTCCCATTTCCTCCGACGAAGGGCCGGCTCTCCACTAATACCGTTTGCGCCCCCTGGCGGCTCGCAGCCACGGCTGCGCAGACTCCAGAGAGTCCTCCGCCGATGACCGCGACGTCAGGATTTTTTTCCTGAGGTGTCATGGTAAATCTATCGACGCTGCGACCGCCGGACACGCAACAGAATGAGCCCGATCCCGATGGCGCCGAGAGCGATAGCAGACGGTTCGGGAATTGCGTAGGTGGCGAGGTAGTCAGCGCTACGGGCGATATTGGAAAATTGCACTTCGTCGATATAGCCTTGAAAGCTTCGAGAGTTTGCGGTGGTCTCGCCGCCAATGCTCAGCCCGGAGTTCGCATCGCCCGGGGCTAGTCCCGTCGTGGAATGGAGCAAGGTCAGTGAAGTATCGCCGTAGGCGGCACGGTAGAAACTAAACTCCGCCATGCCTGCATCCTGTCCTGTAGTGTCGACGACCAGCGCGACATAGTACCAGGTATTCAAGTTCCACGTCAGGCCGGAGGTGCTAATATTGAAAGAACTGTCCGTGACGTTGCCAAAGGTTTTCATCGCGCCCGTCGATGTCAGGCCGAAGCTGAAGCTGATGGCAGTCTCTCTTGATATGGCAATGAGGCGGCCCGTGGTTGAGTCTCCACCGGCAAGCAATGGGTTCATGATCCATGCTTCGATCGTCATGGATCCACCATTCCAATAGTTCCCGGCGCCAAACCCATCACCAGCCGTGACGGAGTTTCGTTTTGCAGCGGGGGTTGCGCTGGGACCTCGCAGCTGGATTGCCTTATCCAGGCCTGGGACACTGTTTTGCCCCATCACTATTTGATCGGATGCAATATCGAAGCCGAAGCCATTAAACGGTCCGGGCGAACCGCTATAGTTGCTGTCTCCGAAATCCGCGCCGCCGGCATATTGATCCGGGGTGGTTTCGTTGAAGTGATAGAGCAACAACGTATTGGCGTCGGGAGTATGCTCGATAATGGCTGCAGAGGACGTCTGGCTGAAGGCCATGCCGGTTGACATTGCCAGCAACAAACAAAGCAATCCATGGCTATTGCGCGATTTCATAGTTTTTGGTGGGGGATGGTTTTTGGGAGATTACGACGCTTGATGGGGGGAGGTAGTCGGATATCGTGGCACTGAGCAGGCGGCGGGCTTGGGCAGGTGACTGCCCTCGCATAAGGGTGGTGCACATATCAAAGACGGAGTCGGCCATTTCCTCCGGATCCGTTTCCAGGCAAGTCAGAGGAAAGGGATAAAAAAATTGGACTCCCTTGTTGGTGTGGCTGACCACCTTAAGCTCTTGGGGAACTTTGATGCCGAGCTCCAGGAGAGCAAGCACCGCATCCTGAAGAAGGGTGTCATCTGCGACCAGAAGTCCGTCCGGCTTCTCTTGGGAAAAGATCCAAAAGTCCCGTACGGCTTCCCAGGCCGCTCCAGGTTGACCGGAGTTCACCCGTCGGATCTGTCGCGTTGCATCCGGGGATAGGCCGGCTGAGCGCAGGGTGTCGCAAAAAATTTGATCCTGAAGTTCGTTGCTGCGGGTTTGCCAATCCAGCCCGATCATGACGGGTTTGCGGCATCCCATGGCGAGGAGCCTTTTAATGCCGGCTTCCGCGATGAGTGCCATGTCGAACCCCACGCCATAGGGATAACTTTCCAAGGAGCCGACGGCCGGAACCCCGCGTTTTTGAAGGGTCTCCAGCCACCCGTCGCGTGGAGTCGATGCGAGCCCGATGGCGGCGGAAAGTTTGTTGTCTTCCGCGGCCTTAAGGAAATCCGCGCAGGTGGTGTGGGCGATGTCCTCGCCGGGCGCGACATCGCCAAAGTAGAGTTTGACGGGAATTTGGGCGTCGGCGAATCGCTTTCTGAGTCGGTATGTCACCCGCATGTAAAACTGCGAGGCTCGGGGGTGAACGATATCGAGTTCCAGCAGAATGCCCACATGTCGGTTGGTGGGAGGTTCGAGGACGATGGTGCCTCGCTTCTGCCTGCGTTCGACCAGACCTTCCTGGGTTAGGATCTGCATGGCTGAGCGCATGGTCGCAACACTCACTCCAAGTTTCTTGGCCAGGACCGTTTCCGAATCCAGCAGATCGCCTGGCTTGCATTGGCTCAAGATTTTTGCGCGCAGGCGCTCGGCCGTTTGTTGCGGCAATAAAACACGCGGAATTTTGTCCCAATGCATAGAATAAAACTATTTCTCATTTTTAATTTGTAAATGAAAAAATATGATCATATCAGGAGGCAGTTGTTCAATTATTTTCTATGAGAAAAAGATTTAATCTCCTGTTAGCCGTCCTCGGCACGCTCTCTTGGTTTCCGGGAAGTTTGATCGGGGAGAGCGATCCACTGGTGAATCTGGCGCAGCCTGGCCTTCTTGGGCTGAGGTCACCTTCCTCAGGTTCATTGTACCGCGTTTACGTGGAGGCCGAGCCTGGTGAGGACATCGCCGTGAAGTTGCAGGATGCCTTCGACGCGGTGCGGGAGAATCGAGGTGGGACGGTGGTCCTGCCTCCCGGGCAATTCGTGCTCAGCCGGGGAGTGAACCTGGCTGGTCGCCTGGAAAAATTTCCAACGGGAGGCGCTTCAAATGTGACCTTTGAAGGAAACGGAGCGACCCTCGTTTATAAGGGGCCTGATGAAGGGGCGGTGATCGATATGCCGGGAGCGACCTTTTGCACGGTCAGAAATCTTTTCATCCAGGGAGAGCGGGAAAAGTATTGGGGGAAGGTGGTGGGTGTGCGTTATGGGGACGGCATCGAGCGCAAGGTCCACGGAGGAAAGAATAACCTCTTCGAACACCTGCAGGTGCAAAATGTGGGGGTCGGTTATGAAGTGGGAGGGCTCTTCGGCCCCGATCTGGTCGGCGGTACCTTTATCAATTGCGCAGCGATTTATCTGCGGATCGGATATCGCTTTCTGGGGCAAAACGTCACCAGCATGGTGCTGATCAATCCTCTTATTGCCCAGTACGAGGAGGCAGGCATCAAGATTCAGGGCTTTGCCGCCCGCAAGATACGGAGTTCGACCGAAGACTCTGTGCCGTCAGAGGAGATACCCGGTGAGCCCGCAGTTCTGATGGATGCCGATAAGCAGAAGGAGATCTTCCAAAAGGATCTGCCGGACTGGCTAACCGCACCGGATGTGACCTATCCTACTTTTCGCGGTGTATATCGAGATCATGGCCCTGCGTTATGGGCGGGGGGCGGCGGCCTTGATGTGACGATTTATGGTTTGCTGGGACACTCCAACCGGCTGGACAGCTGGATGTTGGATTTGATGAATGGAAATGTCCGTGTCTATTCGGCCCGGATCGAAGGGATGGGAGGGGTGCTTTTGCAGCGTCAAACCGTGGTTTCCCCCCACTACTCGATCATGCTCCAGGACGTGGGAGCGACCACCATTGGTGGGATAGCGGGAAACGCTCTGGAAATCCGCAATTCCACGCCCGTTTATCTCATCGGCGGCAGTTTTCGAGCAAATATCGCGCTGGGGAAAGATGCCACGGTCTATACCATGGGCACTCGCTTCATCACTGCTCCGCACCCTTTCACTTCCGGTTTGCCAGTGGACTTTGACGAGTCCAAGCTGGATCCTGCGAGGTTTACGAAGACCGATGAGATTCGGAATTTGGGGAATTTGCGGGGCAAATCTCGTATTTGGAAAGCCAAGCCAATTCAAAATCCCGGGTTCGTTTATCTTCCCGGTGGTGAAGGTGCGCAAATTTTCGAGATGGCGGAAACCATCCGGAAAACAGTCAAGATTCCCCGTGGGGAATCCAAGGTGACGGTCACTTTGGAGGGTATGGAAATACAGTCCGATGTTAGTTACCAAGTAGGGGCCACGGCGGGGTTCAATGCAGGTTCAATCTGGTTTACCGATAAGCAGAAGGAGGCTGTGACTCTTCATTTCGAACGACCGCCAGAACGGGATGCTTCCGTCGACCTGGTGATTAGCCGGAGCCCGGTGCGCCAATATGACTAAAGCGGCCGCCTGTCTTGTATTCGCCTGCTGGCTCGTCGCAGCCTGTAGTGGCGAAGCTCAGAACCTTGTCTCACCCGCCGGTGCGGCGGGCGACGGGATTCATTTGGAAGTGCGATCTGGTGACGATATCACGGAGGCATTGCAAGCTGCCGTTGATCGGATCGTCAGCCGGGGAGGGCGGCTCGAAATTCCGCCCGGAACTTACCGGATTTCTAAAGCCATTGACCTGGCGGGCTCCTTCCCGCGTTTTAATAGGCCTTCGACCACGCCGATAGTTGTCGAAGGGAATGGGTCGGTTTTGGAATGGGTGGGGCCCGATGAGGGAGCCATGATCGACCTGCCGGGGTTGGGATTCAGCAGCCTGAAGAACCTTCATTTGCGCGGCTCGGAAGGACGAAGCTGGGAGAAGCTGATTGGATTTCGATACCGAGGAGGTCTCGAACGCAAAAATCATGGGGGAAAGAATAATCTATTCGAAAGCCTTGCGGTGGAAAATGTCGGGGTAGGCATCGAGGTCGGCGGCCTTTTTGGTCCCGACCTTGTGGGGGGAACTTTTCTTAACATCGAAATCCGGAAAGTCCGTATTGGGTTCCGCTTCATGGGGCAGAATGTGACCAGCATGCAATTGTGGAATCCGGTGCTGGAGGACTATCGCCAGGCAGGTATCGAAATTCTTGCTTTCGGAGGGCGTGTGATTCGCGGGACGGAAAATGATTTTAGCCCGGAGCAGAAGAACCCGCGTATTCCCGTGGTCTTGATGGATCCGGATGGAGAAAGGGAAATTTTTCATAAAGACTTGCCGGACTGGATGAGCGCCTCAGATGTCAAGTATCCTACTTCCTGGGTAACAGCATCTGATGGAACCCGACTGCTAATGGCGGGAGGCGGCTCGCTGGAGGTAACCGTTTTCAATATGCTGGCTCGCACCTCTCATGCGGGCGCTTGGGCCGTGGACACTAATTGGGGGTGGGTACGGGTTTATTCGGGCCGCGTGTTGGGCAAAGGAGGCGTTTTCCGGGCGAGAGAACGGAATGGTTTGGGGAATTACTCCAATATGCTGGCGGACATCACCGCTCCGGATCAGCCGGAGGGCCGTGTAGCCATCCAATTTCCGGGAGCCGGTATTCTGTATGTGGTTGGAGGATATTTTGCCGGTTCTATTCTTACCGGCGGAGAGGCCGAAGTTTTTGCGATGGGTACGCGGTTTGCGCCACAGGCGAGTTTCAAATCCCTTCCGGGGACCAGGGGAACCACCATTCACGGGCTCGTCCGAGCCTGGCGAAAGTCAGTGGATATCCCCTTCGGCGCTACCCAAGTGGATGTCCCATTCCAGAAGACATGGATGCCGGGGAGTGACTCCTACGGCGTGGAAGTTTTTCCGGGCTTTCCCGCCGCAGGAATCTGGGTGGACAAAAAAACGAAGGAAGGCTTTCGCCTTCGATGGTCGAAACCGGCTAACGCGAAAAGTGTGATCGATGTCGTTGTGTCCACGCCGGAATATTCTTCATGAAAATACCCGCCACCGAACGTCTCTCGGCATTTCATTCGGAGGAATGCCTGCCGTTTTTTCCCTACGGAGTTCAGTATCACCGCGCTCCCACGCCGCTGCCCGAGGAATGGGAGACGGATCTGAGAGAGATCGCCCGGGCCGGCTACACCCATATTCAGTTGCGTCCGCAATGGCGCTGGCATGAGCGGGTCAAGGGGCAGCCAACCTGGAGCGATTTGGACCGGCTTTTCGATCTGGCTCAGCAAAACGCGCTGCGTGTTGTCCTGAAACCTATGCTGGAAACCGCCCCGGACTGGATTTTTTCCGACTATGACGGCAGCCGTGTCGGGCTCCACGGTGTGCCTCTCTCTCCTATCGCTCATGGCGCCTACTATGTCGGGGGATGGTGGCCATGCTTCGACAACCCTGAGGTAAGAAATGCCGCCAGCGATTTCGTTGCAAACTTGGTCGTCCGTTATCGCGAGCATCCCGCCCTCTGGTTTTACGACGCCTGGAACGAACCGGTCAGCCGCCCGCTTGGCCAGTGTCAGTGTCGGCATTCTGTCGCCTCTTATCGCCAGTGGTTGATCGAGCGCTTCGGTTCCATCGAAGCTTTGAATGAATGGGCGGGCAAGGCGTGGACGAGCATCGAGACGCTTGAGCCGCCCTCCAGTGGGGCGGACTATTTGGAAATGTTTCTTTGGAGGCAATGGGCGGGCCACTCGGTGGCCAGTCAGGTGCAGTTTGTCAGCCAGACCATACGGCGGCATCATGATGATGCCTTTATCCTTGCGCACGCGGGATCTCCCAGCATCACGCAGGACCCAGTCTGCCTGACCAGTGATGATCTGCTCAATCGTAAGATGGTGGATCGCTATGGTACGTCATTTGGCATTCCCCACCACCCCAAGTCGCTGCTGGAGCATACGGCACCCGACTTTCAATCCGACTGGCTGCGACGGGTGGATGAGAGTTACTGGTGTCATGAGTTCTATCCTAAGCGGGATAACTGGTGCGTGCCTCCAGAGCCGAAAACCTTGGCACGATTGATCTGGATGGCCATCGCGGGCGGCCCGGCAGGATTTACTTTCTGGCAATACCGATCCGAACGAGTCGGCTGTGAGACTAACGGCTACGGGATCCGGGAAATCGACGGATCAGCCAATGCAGGGAGTAAGGAGATCGAAAAGATTGCCCTGGTCTTGAAACAATACGGAGCTTTTCTGGTAGGAGCGCGTCGGACATGGTCCTCCATAGGGATTTTGCACTCCCGTGAGAGCGACATGCTGGCCCGCATCCAAGCTCTGCCGACATCTCCCTATAGCATTGCAAATGAGATGCCCAGCGATGCGTATTATTACAAGCAATCAATAAAGTCCGCGCACGCCTTGCAC
>Ga0182736_1002285_pt1 | contig 15062 bp, 13 predicted proteins | sample eDN5th30CKraftBY_FD_128882 | JGI IMG/M metagenome (GOLD analysis project Ga0182736, IMG submission 128882) | Enriched backyard soil microbial communities from Emeryville, California, USA - eDNA 5th pass 30_C Kraft BY (version 2) (version 2) | ecosystem: Environmental > Terrestrial > Soil >...
AAGGGCATCGATTTCAAGCGGCTGGGGCTGGTGATCGTCGATGAGGAACAGCGGTTCGGCGTCACCCACAAGGAGCGGCTGAAGGCGCTCAAGACCGACGTCCACGTCCTCACCCTCACCGCCACGCCGATCCCGCGCACGTTGCAGATGGCGATGTCCGGCCTGCGCGAACTCTCGGTGATCCAGACCCCGCCGGTCGATCGCCTCGCGGTGCGCACCTATGTCATGCCGTGGGATCCGGTCGTGCTGCGCGAGGCGCTGCTGCGCGAACATTATCGCGGCGGGCAGAGCTTCTTCGTCACCCCGCGCATCGCCGACCTGCCCGACATCGAGCAATTCCTGCGCGAGGCGGTGCCCGAGATCCGCTACGTCGTCGCGCACGGCCAGATGGCGCCGACCGAGGTCGAAGAACGCATGTCGGCCTTCTACGACAAAAAGTTCGAGGTGCTGGTATCTACCACCATCATCGAAAGCGGAATCGACATTCCCAGCGCGAACACGATGATCGTCAATCGCGCCGACCGTTTCGGCCTCGCGCAACTCTACCAGCTGCGCGGTCGCGTTGGCCGGGCCAAGACGCGCGCCTATGCCTATCTCACCACCCCGCCCGAACGGCTGATGACCGAGGCGGCGGAAAAGCGGCTAAAAGTGCTGTCCGACCTCGAATCGCTGGGCGCCGGCTTCCAGCTGGCCAGCCACGATCTCGACATCCGCGGGGCGGGCAACCTGCTGGGCGACGAACAGTCGGGGCACATCAAGGAGGTCGGCTACGAACTCTACCAGTCGATGCTGGAGGAGGCGATCCTGGAGGCGCGCGCGGGCGGTTCGCTCAAGCGCCCGACCGATTTCAGCCCGCAGATCACCATCGACGCGCCGATCCTGATCCCGGACGATTACGTCCCCGATCTCGACCTGCGCATGGGCCTCTATCGCCGCCTCAACGAGATCGACGAACCGGCCGGACTGGAGGCGTTCGCCGCCGAGATGATCGACCGGTTCGGCAAACTGCCCGACGAGACCGAGAATTTGCTGCGGCTGATGGAGATCAAGCTCAACGCCAAGCGCGCCTGCGTCGCCAAGATCGACGTCGGGCCAAAGGGCGCGCTCGTCGCGTTCCATGAGGACAATTTCCCGAACCTGCCGGGGCTGCTCGCCTATGTCGGGCGGCTGGGCGAGGTCGCGCGCCTTCGGCCGGACAGCAGGCTGGTGATCAACCGGGTCTGGGCCGATCCAAAGGCGCGGCTGCACGGCGCGCTGCAACTGTCGCGCGGGCTGGCGAAGGCGGCGGGCTGACCCCATCGCGACGAGGTCATGGATTCGTCATAATATGTCTCCTATCACGTGCGGGGGGAGCATAAGATGACCGATGCCACGACCGCCGCGCAATCGATCCCGCTTCGCGCCGCCGAACTCGCGCTGGCCCAGGCTACGACGATCGACGCCGTGGTCACCGCGCTTCGCCACGCCGCGCGCGCCATCGCTGGCGCGGACGGGATTACGGTGATCAGGTGGATCGGCGACGAGGTCGAATACGTCGGGGAGGACGCGATCTCCCCGCTGTGGACCGGCCAACGTTTTCCGATCCGCACCTGCGTATCCGGCATGGCGATGCTCGCCCGCGATGTGATCGTCATCCCCGACATCGAGAATGATCCGCGCGTACCGCTTAACGCTTATCTGAGCACCTTCGTGCGCAGCATGGCGATGTTTCCGATCGGCCGGGGCGACCCCGATATGGCGATGGGCGCCTATTGGCGTGAGACCGGTCCGGTCGATGCCGGAGCGATCGCGCGGATGGCCAGCCTTGCTCAGGTGGCGGCCGACGCGGTCGCGCGAATCAAGGCTGCCGCCAATGCCGCTCAGGATGGCGGACGACTTGTCGCCAACGCCTCGATCCGCGCGCTGTCCACCGCCCCGGAGCACAGATAGCCCTGATAAAGGTCGCATCCTTCGGCGACCACGCGATCGAGTTGTTCCTGCGTCTCAACCCCTTCTGCGACGATGCTGAGACCCAGTGATCGCGCCATGCCGATCACGCCGCGCACGACGATGCGGTCGCGCGCCGAGCCGACCATCTGCTGCGTCATCCGCTTGTCGAGCTTCAGCGTATCGAGCGGCAGCGCGTTGAGATAGGCGAGGCTGGAATAGCCGGTGCCGAAATCGTCGATCGCGATGCGGCACCCCGCGTCGCGCAGCACGCCCAGCGATCCCGCCGCCGATTCGAGCGATTCGATCAGTCCGCTTTCGGTCACCTCGAACGTCAGCCGATCGGGCGCGATGCCGTGCGCGGCGATCCGTTCGAGCATGGCCGGGCCGAACGCGGGCGACGCGATGTCCTCCGCGGTGACGTTGACCGACAGCTTGAACCCCGCCGCCGCGCCGCGCCATTGCCCGGCCAGTGCCAGCGCCTGGCCGTGGAGATAATCGGAAAGCTGCGGCCCCAGGCCCGCGCGCGCGGCGGCGGCGAGCAGCGGCTCCGCCCCGATCTCGCCCAGCCGGGGGTGCCGCCACCGCGCCAACGCCTCCGCACCGACGATCGCCCCGCCGATACACGCGACCTGCGGCTGGAACAGCACCTCGACCTCCCGCTCCGCCAGCGCGCGCGGCAGTTCCTCGGCCAGCGTCGCCAGCGATCGCGATCGGCGCGGGAACACGTCGCGCATCGCCACGCTGGCGTCGGGCGTCTCGCCCAGCGGCTCGACCAGCGCATGCAGGCGGCCGGTGCGCGGGTCGCGCTGGATATGCTCCACGACGCGGCCGATCGCCGGCAGATCATGCGCAAAGGTCGCATTGCCGTCCCGCGCCAGCCGCCGCAGCGCCGCGGCCAACAACGCCCGATCCTCCCGCACGTGCAACAGTACCCGGCTCGCGCTGGCATCGGCCGGCACGCCCAGCGCGACGGCCAGCGCGGCCGAAAGCTGGAGCGAACGCCGCGCGTGATCGTAGCGCCACGCCAGCGGCTCGCTCGGCTGCGCCTCCGCGATCCAGCCGCCGGACACGCGCTGCGCGTGGCATTCGGCGAAACGGATCGCCTCGACCAGCTCGATCTCCCGCATCGGGCTGACCAGGAAATGGGTCGCCCCGGCATGGCGGAACTCGGCGAGCGATCCCGCATCGCCGTGCGACACCAGCACCAGCAGCGCGCGCCCATCGGCCGCCACCGCATCGCCCAGCATCCGGGTCGCCGCCAGCCCCTCCGCCAGCGCGCCGCGCGCGTCGACCAGCGCGACCGGCGCGCCGCTGGCGACCAGCCGTCGTGCCGCGCCCTCGCTGCGCCGCGCCGCCACCGGCCGCCATCCGCCACGCGCCGTTGTGGCCGCCAATTCGTCGCGCTGGCGAAAGGACAGGATAAACAGAGGTTTGGCGCGATATTCTGACAATATCTCTCTTCCGGCGCTGAGAAACCGCCATAGCAGCACGCTTTGCCGCCAGAGGGAATGACCGAAAAGCCGCACGAGCGCGAACGGTTTCAGCCGGGGTTGTGAGCGCGCGCGCAAACGCCTAGCCCATGCCGATGGCCGTGCCCGCGCCTCTGATCGACCGTCACGGCCGCGCGATCGACTATCTGCGGGTGTCGGTCACCGATCGCTGCGACCTGCGGTGTCGCTATTGCATGGCGGAGGAAATGCGTTTCCTGCCCCGCGAAGCGATCATGGACCTCGATGAGATCGCGGTGATCGCCGAGCATTTCATCGCGCGCGGCGTGCGGCGGGTGCGCCTGTCGGGCGGGGAACCGCTGGTCCGGCGTGGCGTGACGGGGCTGGCACGCCGGCTGGGCGGGCAGATCGGCGCCGGCCTCGACGAACTGACGCTGACGACCAACGGCACCCGATTGGCCACGCACGCGCGCGACCTCGCCGACGCCGGCATCCGCCGCGTCAACGTCAGCCTCGACAGCCGCGACCCCGCGACGTTCCGCCACATCACCCGCCACGGCGACGTCGGGCAGGTACTGGACGGCATCGCCGCCGCGCGCGCGGCGGGGCTCGCGATCAAGATCAACATGGTCGCACTGGCCGGGCTCAACGAACATGAGATCGCGCCGATGCTCGCGTGGTGCGGCGAACAGGGCTTCGACCTCAGCCTGATCGAGACGATGCCGCTGGGCCAGGTCGATGAGGACCGCGCCGACCGCTTCGTGCCGCTTACCCGCATCTTCGATAGGCTATCGGCCCGCCATGCGCTGGTGCGCGACCTTCACCGCACGGGCGGCCCGGCGCGGTACTGGCGCACGCCATGGGGCACGCGGCTGGGCCTGATTTCACCGCTCACGGCCAATTTCTGCGACGGATGCAACCGCGTCCGCCTGACCACGGAGGGTAAGCTGTACATGTGCCTGGGCCATGATGATCAGGTCGATCTGCGCGCTGCGCTGCGCGAGGGCGGCACCGCGGCGCTGGATGCGGCGATCGATGCCGCGCTGGTCGCCAAGCCGGCGCGCCACGCCTTTGCCATCGCCCCCGGCGCGGCACCGGCGGTCGCGCGCCACATGAACGTAACCGGCGGCTGATCGCGATGCAGCGCGCGCTCCTCGCCTCCCCCACGCCCCCCGCGCAGGCCGCCGCCGCCGACCTCGATCGCGCCTATGACTGGGTGCCGTTCGAACAGGCCGACATGGTCATCGCGCTGGGCGGCGACGGCTTCATGCTCCAGGTGCTCCACCAGATGCTGGAGGCGCACCGCAGCGTGCCGGTGTTCGGAATGAACCTGGGCACGGTCGGCTTCCTGATGAACGAATGGCGGATCGACGACCTCGACCGTCGGCTGGCGCGGGCCAAGCCGTTCAAGGTCTCGCCGCTGACGATGACGACCGAGACGATCGACGGAGAGATCCACGAGTTGCCCGCGATCAATGAAGTGTCGCTGCTGCGCGAAACCCGCCAGACCGCCCGGCTGGAAGTGACCGTCAACGACCGGATCGTGCTGCCCGAACTGGTCTGCGACGGCATCCTCGCCGCGACGCCGGCGGGATCGACCGCCTACAACCTGTCGGCCAACGGCCCGATCCTGCCGCTGGGATCGGCGCTGATCGCGCTCACCCCGATCAGCGCGTTCCGCCCACGGCGCTGGCGCGGCGCGATCCTGCCCGAACGCGCGCGAATCGGCATCCGCGTGCTCGAGGCGGACAAGCGCCCGGTCAGCGCGGTCGCCGATCAGCGCGAGGTGCGCGACGTCGCCAATGTCACCATCGCCATCGATCCGCTGCGCGACCTCACCTTGATGTTCGACCCCGAACACGCGCTGGACGACCGCATCACGATGGAGCAATTCATCGCGTGACGCCCCGGTTGCGCGCGACGGGGTTGCAAAGCCGGATTCGGCTGCTATTAGCGCGCCTCCGATCGTGTTCCCCGGTAGCTCAGCGGTAGAGCAATCGACTGTTAATCGATCGGTCGCCTGTTCGAATCAGGCCCGGGGAGCCATTTCCGCCAATCAGGCGTGACCACCAAAGGTCGGATTGCTGTAACACCCCGAAACCGATGGTCGCTCAGTGGTTGCCGCGCGGCTCAGCCGACCAGCTTCAGCCCCTCCGCCAGGCTGAACGCGCCCGCCAGCGCCTTGTGCCGCCGCTCGACCGCTTCGCCGTAGAGGCCCGCATCGGCGGCGGGGGCGATCAGGTGCAGTTCGCCCGCATCGATCGCCAGCCGGGTGCGCTCGAGCGGCGCGGCGATGCCGCCCGACAGGCGCTGGCCCAGCCGTATCGCCAGTCCCCAGCGCGCCGCCAGCGCCAGTTCGTCGTGCGGGGCCAGCCGGCCGACCGGGTCGGGCGATTCGGTGCCGCCGCCCAGGCAGGTGAACAGCGCCTGCGCGATCATCCCCCGGCCCCGCGCGTCGATTCCGACCCAGTTGCCGTGCAGCGCGATATCGACGCCGCGTTCCGCCCGGAACTCGGGGTTGGCGCGCCAGCCGACATCGGCGAGCAGGCAGGCGGCATGGCGCAGCCGGGCGAGATCGGCCCCCTCGGCCGCGAACAGCGGCGCGATCCAGGCGTCGAGCAGGTCGCCATGCTCGGCGAAGCGGCCGATCCGCTGCCCCTCGTCCCGCGCGGCGGAGATCAGCGGATCCTCGCGCCGCGCCGTTTGGGACAGCCGCGTGAACAGCAACCCCTCACGCAGCCCGAACGACGACGCGATGGTGACGGTGCTATCGAGCTGGTGGAGCAACGTGACGAGCAGCGCGGCGGCATCGTTCAGCGTCGGCAGGCGCGCGCTCGACAGGTTGGTGATCGCCTTCAACTTGCTGCGATCGATATGCGCCAGCGTCCGTGTCAGGCGCGACAGTTCGTCGGCGGTCATCGAATAGCCGTGGATCACCGGCAGCGGATAGCCGGTCAAATGCATGTCGAGCCGCGCCAGCGCCCGCCACGACCCGCCGACCAGATAGAAGGGCAAGTCCTTCCCCCGCCCCTGCCAGCCGGCATCGCGCACCAGTTTGGCGACGCGGCGTTCCATCGCCCCCTTGCCCTTGGCGCGGATCGCGGCGAGGCGCAGCACGCCGAGCGGGAAGGAGATGCGGTCGGTGATCGCCCCGGCGACGATGCGCACCAGTTCCAGGCTGCCGCCGCCCAGATCGCCGACGATCCCGTCGGCCTCGGGAAAGGCGGACAGCACCCCCATGCCGGAGGCGAACGCCTCATCCTCACCCGAAAGCAATTCGACGTCGAGGCCCAGCGCGACCGCCTCCGCCAGCAACTCTCCCCCGTTGCTGGCGTCACGGACCGCGGCGGTGGCGACGGTGCGCAGCTCGGTCACCCGCATCTCGCGCGCCAGCCACGCGAAGCGGGCGAGCGCGGAGCGCGCGGCCGCCATCGCCTGTGCGTCGATCGCGCCCGTGTCGGGCAGCGCGCGGCCCAGCCCGGCCATCACCTTTTCGTTGAACAGCACCGCCGGCAGGCGCTGCGGCCCTTCATAGACGACCAGCCGGATCGAGTTCGATCCGATGTCGATGATGCCGGTCCGGGCGGGGTGATCGTACCCCGGCACGGCCGACTCCGGCTTGCCGGCGCGCATCCGACGCAACAACGGGAGCGCCATCAGACGTCGACCGGCGGCTCCGCCGGGCGCTCGGGATGCGAGCGCCGGCGGCGGAGCGACAGCTTGGGCACCGCGTCGCTCGATTCGAGCGCGGCGCCGCGGCCGGACAGCGACGGATTGGTCATGAAATAACGGTGAAGGTTGAACGGCCGCGCATGGCCGTGATGCAGCCGGACATAGCGGCCATCGGGCTTCAGCTCCCAGCTTTGTTCATTGTCGATCAGGTTGGCGACCATCACCTGGTCCAGGATCTGGTCATGGACCGTCGGGTTGAGGATCGGCAGCATGAATTCGACCCGGCGGTCGAAATTGCGCGGCATCCAGTCGGCGGAGGAGATGTAGACCTTGGCGCCGTCGTTGGGCAGCGCCTTGCCATTCCCGAACGCCCAGATGCGGCTGTGTTCCAGGAACCGCCCGACCACGGAACGGACGCGGATATTCTCCGACAGGCCGGGGATGCCGGGACGCAGGCAGCAGATGCCCCGAATGATCAGGTCGATCTCGACCCCGGCGTTGCTCGCCTCATAGAGCTTCTCGATCGTCGCGGGATCGACCAGCGAGTTCATCTTCGCCCAGATCGCCGCCGGCTGGCCGGCGCGGGCGTTGGCGCTTTCCTCGTCGATCAGCGCCATCAGCCGGTTGCGCAGGTCGCGCGGCGAATTGGACAGCAGCTCCAGATGGGTCGGCTCGACATAGCCGGTGACGTAGTTGAAGATCGCCGCCGCATCGCGCCCGATCCGCGCGTCGGCGGTGAAGAAGCTGATGTCGGTATAGATGCGCGCGGTGATCGGGTGATAATTGCCGGTGCCGAAATGGCAGTAGGTGCGGAATTCATTGCCCTCGCGCCGCACGACCATCGAGATCTTGGCGTGGGTCTTCCAGTCGATGAAGCCATAGACCACCTGCACGCCGGCACGTTCCAGCGCGGACGCCCACAACAGGTTCTGCTCCTCGTCGAACCGGGCCTTCAGTTCGACCACGGCGGTCACCGACTTACCCGCCTCCGCCGCGGCGATCAGCGCGTTGATGACGGCGGACTGCTTGCCGGCGCGGTACAGCGTCTGCTTGATCGCGACCACGTCGGGGTCCGACGCCGCCTGGCGCAGAAAGGACAGCACCACGTCGAACGTCTCGTACGGGTGGTGGACGACGATATCCTTGGCCTTGATCGCGGCGAAGCAATCGCCGCCATATTCGCGGATGCGTTCGGGGAAGCGGGCGCTGAACGGCGGGAACTTCAGGTCGGGGCGATCCTCATCGACCAGCATCGACAGGTCGCCGATCCCCAGGAATCCGCCGTTCTCGGTCAGGATCGCCTCGCTGCCGCCCAGTTCCTCCTTGAGCACGACCTCCAGATCGGGGCCGATGCCCGATTCCATCTCCAGCCGGATCACCCGGCCGCGCCGCCGCCGCTTGATCGCGCTGCGGAAGTAGAGAACCAGATCCTCCGCTTCCTCCTCCAGCTCGATGTCGCTGTCGCGCAGGATGCGGAACGCCGCGGCGCCCTTGACCTGATAGCCGGGGAAAAGCTGGGCGGAGAACCGCTTGAGCAGCGTCTCCACGGTGACGTAGCGCGCCTTTTCGCCGGGCAGGCGGACGAAACGCGGCGTCGCGGCGGGCAGCAGCACCAGTTCGCGGATCGGCTCGCCGTCGGAAATGCGGACCAGGTCGAAGATCACGCTCGATCCCTTGTTGGGGATGAACGGAAACGGGTGCGCCGGGTCGAGCGCCTGCGGGGTCAGGATCGGAAACACCTGCTCGCGGAAATGCTTTTCCAGCCACTGTCCGGTGTCGCCGTCGATCTCGTGCGCGTCGAGTACGTCGATGCCGGCGGCCGCCAGCTCGCGCAGCAGCTGGCGCAACGTCGCCTGCTGCCCGTCGACCAGCGCGTCGGCCTCCGCCACGATCGCGGCGAGCTGCTGCCCCGGCGTCAGCCCGTCGGCCGATCGCTGATCGACCTCCTGCAACTGCTGGCCCTTCAGCCCGGCGACGCGGACCATGAAGAATTCGTCGAGGTTCGATCCCGAAATCGACAGGAATCGCAGCCGCTCCAACAGCGGATGCGCCGGGTTCGACGCCTCCTCCAGCACCCGCCGGTTGAAGGCGAGCCACGACAGCTCCCGGTTGAAATAGCGCGAACCGGCCTCGACCGGCGGGTAATCGGGGGCAGTGGCGTCGGCGTCAGTCACAAAAGCTCCGGCGGCTGAGAGCGCAGTCTTTCGGATATAAGTCCGGATTGTGACAAGACGGCGCGCGCCATCGGGATCGACAGTTTGCGGGTACGCCGGGCATCGGCCGCCTCCTCGATCAGCTCGACCGTGCGCAGCACCGCCAGGTGGCTGCGCTCGACGCGCTTGACCAGCCACGCGATCAGATCCGGCCGCGCATCCAGATCACGGCGGTCGAACAGATAGCGCAACAATTCGGGGACGAGTTGATCGTCGGGCCGATCCAGCCGCAGCACCGGCGTCGCCGCCAGCCGCGACCGCAGGTCAGGCAGGCGCACCGCCCATTCGGGCGGCGGAGCGTCGGCGACGATCAGCAGCGGGCGCCGCGCCGACTGCGCCCGGTTCCAGGCGTGGAACATCTCGGTCTCGCTGGTGCGCTCGGCGTCATCGATCATCACGCCGCCGGTCTTGGCGACGAACATCCGCGCCAGCAGGCTGCGGCCGGACTTGCGCGGGCCGACCAGCAGCGCCGCCATCACCGGCCACGCCCCCCAATGCTCGATCGCCTGGATCGCCCGCGCGTTGGATTCGCTGACCAGAAACTCGTCCTCGCGGTGAACCGCGGGCTTGGGAAGCGGCAGGTCGAACTGGTCCGCGGTCATCCGCCCGCGGGACTTGGCGTGGGGGACGGTGCCGGCGCGGGCGGCGGGCCGCCGCGCCGGATGCGCAACGTGCTGCCGCTGACCTGGACGGACCATCCCCGGCTTTCGAGCGAGGTGCGCAGCACCGCGACGTCGCCGTCATAGGCGACGCGCATCACCGACACGCCGCCCAGCGCCAGGCTGGTCGTGGTCGCCGAACGCACGCCGGGCACGCCGCGGATCGCCGATTCGCCGGCGGTGACCGACGCGGCGGAGGGCGTGTCGAACTGGATCGCGATCGATGTCGATCCGATCACGTCGTTGCCCGATTCGATCGGCCCTTCTGTCGGCGTCGCCTCGGGCGTGGGCGTGGCAACCGGCGTCGGCGGGGGCCTCAGCAGCGAATCGGTATGCAGCAACCCGCCCTGCAACGCATCCTGATAGGCCCGGTCGAGCCGCGCGACCCCGGCATCGAGCAGCGCGGGCAGCGCATCGCCGCTTTCGACGCGCAGGGTAAAGCTGGTCAGCAGCCGGCGGTCGGGGCCGTGATAGGCGAAGAAGGCGGCCTGGATCGGGCCGTCGGGCCACAGCCGGTTGAGCCGCACCTCCGGCATCAGCACGTCGTTGGCACCATATTGGTTCAGGATCGTGCGCCACCATCCGCGCCCGCGCCGCTCGGTCTGGCCGACGTTGAGCAGCAACGGGTCCGGGCCGGTGCCGACCGGGCGGACATAGTCGATCAGGCTGTTGCCGGTGCGATAGCGTGCCCAGGCCTGCTGCCACGGCGTGGTGCGTTCGAACACCTGCCCCGCCCCGCCCGTCCACATCACCGGGATCACCAGCATCGGCGCGGATCGGCTGAACTGGGTCGAGACGCCCAGGATCGATCCGGCGCGCGCGCGATCGAACAGCACGCCCAGCTTCGCGATATAGCGAGTCGGGCCGATCTGTTCGTTCTCGACGACGATGCCGGTGACGATCGAATCGAGCGTGCCATCGGGCAACTGGCTGGTGCCGCCCGCCAGCCGCTGGGACAGCATCGCCCAGCCCTTGCGCTGCGCCAGCTTCCATCCGTTGACCCGTGCGGTATCGGCGTCCTTAGCCGCGACGTCGACGCTGATGCCGCCGACCTCGAAATCGCCCGAGCTGTCGATCGGCGCCGCACCGCGATCGCCGCCCTCGATCTGGGCGTACAGCATCGCTCCGCCACCAAGCAGCGCCGCCGCAAGGATCAGTCCGGGCGTACGGATGGGGAAACGCGCTGCCATTACGGCGCCCTTTTGGCGAAGCGGGCGTGGAAATCCAAGCGGCTTGTCGGTAGGCGGGGCGGATGACGAGCTATACCTATGCCGATGCGGGCGTTTCGATCGCCGCCGGGAATGCGCTGGTGCGGGCGATCGCGCCGCTGGCCAAAGCGACGCGACGCGCGGGGGCCGACGCCGATCTGGGCGGATTCGGCGGCGTGTTCGACCTGAAGGCGGCGGGCTTCACCGATCCGCTGCTGGTCGCCGCCAACGACGGCGTCGGCACGAAGCTCAAGCTGGCGATCGAGCATGACGCGCATGACGGGGTCGGCATCGACCTCGTGGCGATGTGCGCCAACGATCTGATCGTCCAGGGCGCCGAGCCGTTGTTTTTCCTCGACTATTACGCCAGCGGAAAGCTCGATTCCGCCGTCGCCGAACGGGTGATCGCGGGGATCGCGGAGGGGTGCCGACAGGCCGGTTGCGCGCTGATCGGCGGTGAGACTGCCGAAATGCCGGGCATGTATGCCGACGGCGACTATGACCTCGCCGGCTTCTGCGTCGGCGCGGTCGAGCGCGATGCGCTGCTGACCGGCGACCGGGTCGCGGCGGGCGACGTCATCCTTGGCCTCGCGTCCTCGGGCGTCCATTCCAACGGCTTCTCGCTGGTCCGCCGACTCGCCGCCGACAAGGGGTGGAAGCTGAACCGCCCCGCCCCGTTCGATCACGACGTGCGCCTGATCGATGCGCTGATGGCGCCGACCCGCATCTATGTCGCCGGCCTGCTGCCGCTGCTGCGCGCGAAACGCCTGCACGGACTCGCCCATATCACCGGCGGCGGATTGCTGGAGAATATCCCGCGCGTGCTGCCCGCCGGCTGCCACGCCCGCATCGATGCCGACGCGTGGGAGCAGCCGCGGCTGATGGCGTTCCTTCAGGCGCAGGGCGCGATCGAGCCGGAGGAGATGGCGCGGACCTTCAACTGCGGGATCGGCATGGCGGTGGTGGTGCCCGCCGCCGAAGCCGATGCGATTCGCGCCGCGATCGAAGCCACCGGCGAAACGGTCGCGGTGATCGGCACGGTCGAGGCGGGCGAGCGCGGCTGCACAGTCGCCGGATCGGCGGAGACATGGAGCGCGCGCGCGCCGTGGAGCGCGACACACCATGGCTGACCATCGCGGGTTTCCCCGCAAACCGGCGCACATCGGATGAAGGCGCGCGTAGGCGTCCTGATTTCCGGGCGCGGATCGAACATGATGGCGCTTGCGCAGGCAGCACGCGATCCCGCCTGCCCCTATGCGATTGCGCTGGTCGCGTCCGACAAGGCCGACGCACCGGGCCTCGGCTGGGCGCACGAACAGGGCCTCGCCACCTTCGCCGCCCCGCCGGGCAAGGCCGCGCGTGAAGCAGCCATCGATGCGGCGCTGCGCGGCGCCGGAGTCGGGACGATAGCGCTCGCCGGCTATATGCGGCTGCTGTCCGACGACTTCGTCGCGCGATGGCGCGGAAAGATCATCAACATCCACCCTTCGCTGCTGCCGTTATACAAGGGGCTCGACACCCATGCCCGCGCGATCGCCGCCGGGGATGCCGAGGCGGGCTGTTCGGTCCATGTCGTCACCGAGGAACTGGACGGTGGCGCGGTGCTGGGTCAGGCGCGCCTGCCGATCCTGCCCGGCGACACCCCGGAAACGCTGGCGGAACGAGTCCTGGCGCAGGAGCATTTGCTCTATCCCCAAGTGCTGGCGGAGTTCGTGGAACATGAGCCCTGATCCCGAATCCGATTGCGCGCGATTGCGTGCGATCGCCTTCACCTTCCCCGAGACGGCGGAAAAGCTGTCGCACGGTTCACCGGCCTTCTTCATCGAAGGGGGCAAGGTATTCGCCTATTTCTGGCACGATCATCACGGCGACGGACTGACGGCGGTGATCGTCAAGACCAGCGGGCGCGAGGAACAGACGATGCTGGTCGATCGCGATCCGGGCTTCTATTCGATTCCCCCCTATCTCGGCCCGTCGGGCTGGATCGCGATGCGCGTCGGAGAGGGCGATCCGGACTGGGATCACATCGGTGATCGCGTGGCGGAGAGCTGGGAAATGGTGGCGCCCCGGCGCCTGCTGGAGGCCGGTGGACGATGACCGACACGCCCGAGGAAAAGGCCGAGGCGCGCGCCATCCGCCGCCGCTGGATCACCATTGGTGAGATGGTCGCCGTCGCGGGCGTGCTGATCGCCGCGATTTCGCTGTGGCTCAACTGGTCCAACGATCGCTCGCGCAAGCAAGAGGAGAAGGCCGCGAAGGCCGCGGAGGCGCAGGAGAAGTCGCGCTACGTCGTCCGCGCGGTCGCGGTCGGGGATGACCAGCTCGCCCTTCAGCGCGACGATCGGCACTCGCTGGGCGATGTCACCGTCACCTTCCCCACCAGCCTGAACATACCGCCGCAGCACCCGGCCGCCCAGACGATCGACGCCAGCGCGTTCGCCGGCGAACTGCTCAGGCTCACCGACGGCGGGCCTGACAATCGCACCGGGCTGCTGCCGGTCCTGCTCAGCGTGCAATATTGGGTGGATGATCGTGAACAGCGCACCACCGGCATCTACGATATCGTGTGGAAGACGGAGGCGCGCCCGCTGCGCCCGCGCGCGCTCAGGCTGATCGGCCTGCGCCTGCGCCGCCCCGGTGGCGATCAGGCGGCGCTCGATACCGCATGGGAGCGCGAGGCGCCGAAGCCATAGCGGCTCACCCGTCCGCACGGCCCGCGCAACCCATTGAAATGTTGGAATTCGCCTGAAATAGTCGCGCTGGCGGGCAAGTCGGCGCGGCCGGTTCAGCGTTCGTCCCTGTGCGAACACGCCATCCGCGGTCGCCAGGTGTGACTTTGGTGTGACCTTCCAGCGGGCCGACACTGCGCCGGCCCGCCGGTCAGGGTTCGTCAGCCGACGATTTCTTCCGGCTTGAAGAAGAACGCGATCTCGGTCGCGGCGTTCTCGTCCGAATCCGAACCGTGGACCGAGTTGGCCTCGATCGATTCGGCCAGTTCCTTGCGGATCGTGCCGGCATCGGCATTGGCGGGGTTGGTCGCGCCCATGATGTCGCGGTTGCGCTGGACGGCGTTTTCACCCTCCAGGACCTGCACCACCACCGGGCCGGAGGTCATGAAGGCGACCAGATCGTTGTAGAACGGCCGCTCGGCATGGACGGCGTAAAAGCCCTTGGCCTGTTCCTCGGTCAGTTGAAGACGCTTGGAAGCGACGACGCGCAGGCCGGCCTCCTCCAGCATCTTGGTGACCGCGCCGGTCAGGTTGCGGCGGGTGGCATCGGGCTTGATGATCGAAAACGTCCGGGTCGCGGCCATGGCCGTTCGGCTCCTGTTACTTGATGGTGGAAGTGGCGCCGCCCCTAGTCGGCGGCCAGCGTGAATGCAACCGCGCCTTGCCCGGCACCCTTCGGTTCGTGCCCCGCTTATCGGGGCAGTGCCGGTCCTTCCGATGAGACGAATGGGGGGTAAGGTTACGCGGCCTGCTGCCAGCTCCCGCCCTCGTCCTGCTTCCAGTACCGCCGCTCTATCCCGTCGCGGTCGGCCAGCGCCTTCCACGCGACGCGCGCGGCGGCGACAGTGTCGGCGTCGAAGAAATGAAAGGCGCGGTCGAACGCGAGCGCGTCGTCACGCCACACGCCATCGGCCAGCGCGACGTGGCGCGCGCCGTTGGGCGCCGCCACCGCCGACGCGATCAGCACCGGCTGGGCCGCGTCGTCCTCGCTCCCGCTAGCCTGCGCGTGCGGCAGGAAGCTGTCGGCGGTGAATGTCCACAGCAGTTCGTCGATCGCCGCGCGCTGCGCCTCGCCCTCCGCCACCACCAGCAGCCGGTTGCCGCTGGCCAGCACCTTCTGCGCGATCTGCGGCAGCACGCGCTCCAGCGGCGCGACGGTCAGGTGGTAGAAATCGACCTGCATCGCCAGCCCGGCATCAACCCT
>Ga0182736_1002287_pt1 | contig 15053 bp, 14 predicted proteins | sample eDN5th30CKraftBY_FD_128882 | JGI IMG/M metagenome (GOLD analysis project Ga0182736, IMG submission 128882) | Enriched backyard soil microbial communities from Emeryville, California, USA - eDNA 5th pass 30_C Kraft BY (version 2) (version 2) | ecosystem: Environmental > Terrestrial > Soil >...
CAGCCCACGCATCATTGGACAACCAAAACAACGAACGCGACATTCCCACGCCTCCTCTGCTGGAGGCCCTTGAATCAATACATCGACCAATTTTCAATATGCTGATTGGGCTTAGACCCTAGTTCGAGCCCGGCGTCCGGATAGGCGAAGCGCATCGTCACCTGGCCCGACAGCAAGGCAGTGTAGAAGTCGATCGTCCGGTCAAACGTGTCGGGATCGACGAAGATGCGGGTAAAGGTCTCGATAATCATCTATCCGTCCTGAACAGTCACGGTCGAGCGGACCATATTTCGCCGACCCTTTCTCAAGCCCATTCTGGTAAGGCCTTCGTGATGCTAGCATCGCGCTTCGGTGGCCTGCCGAACATTCGGGCGTATTCCCGGCTGAATTGCGAGGGACTCTCGTACCCCGTGGCGAAGGCCGCGCTTTCCACCTTGACCCCTTCTGAAAGGATCATTCGCCGCGCCTCCAGCAGCCTGAGTTGTTTTTGGTATTGCAGCGGCGTCATGGACGTGACTGCCTTGAACTGACGATGAAAGGCCGAGGGGCTGAGATGGACTTCCGCGGCCAGATCGGAAACGCGGAAAGGCGCGCTGAATTCTTCACGCAGCCGATGGATTGTCCGCATGATCGGCGCTGCACGCTCGCGCCCCAGCGTCAGTTCCGCCAGCATCGCACCGTGCGGACCGGATAGCAGCCAATAAGCCAATTCACGAAGGATCATCGGTGCGATGAGCGGAATGGCGGGCGGATGGTCGAGCAGTCGCAGCAACCGCAACACGCAGTCCTCCACCTGCGGGTCCATCGCTTCCAGGACGAAGGCGCCGCGGCCCGCTTCGACATGGGACAAGGGCGGATCGGCCATCCGGTCATACACGTCGCGCAGGATCGCGGGATCAAGTTCGATAACGGCGCCGAGAAACGGCGCCTCCGGGCTGGCCTCCGTGATCCGCCCGACCGACGGCATCTCGATATTGATAAGCAGCGCTTGTCCGGCGCGGTAGATATGCCGCTTGTCGCCGAAGCTCGTCCATTTGGCGCCCTGCGCGACGACACAGAGCGCTGGCCGAGAGATTATGTGTTTCGGCTGATCCTCATGATCCGCCCGCAGAAGGATCAGCCCCTCGATTTGTGTCATCCACGGATTCTTGCCGGGATGGCGCGAGGTATAGGCTTCAACGGCCCGGCCGATTTCTGGCGACATGGCTGACCTCCGGTCTTTTTGATCCGTTGCCAAATATAGGGCGCCAGCAGGATCAAGCAAGAAATTGCTGAAAATCGGCATTCTCTCGCGATCTCAGCACCATTATATGGCAGAAAACCCAAGAAAGGAGAGCCCTATGACCGAACATGCAAAGATCGCAGTGATTACCGGCGGCAGCCGCGGGCTTGGCCGCAACACGGCGTTGAATCTGGCCAAGCGCGGCGTGGATGTGATCTTCACCTATCGCCACAACAAGGACGAGGCCGAAGAAGTCCTTTCCCTGATCGAGGCGCAAGGAGGCCGCGCCGCGGCATTGCAACTCGATGTTGGCGAGACCAAGACATTCGATGCCTTTCTGGACGCGCTGAAGACGGCGTTGGCCAAGTTCGACGCCGATCGCTTCGATTTCCTGGTGAACAATGCCGGGACATCGAGCGGTATGAGCTTCCTGAACGCGGAAGAGGAGGAATTTGACGCCCTTTATAAGGTGCATGTCAAAGGTCCCTTTTTCCTGACTCTAAAGCTTCTGCCGCTGATGAACGACGGCGGCCGCATCGTGAATATCTCATCGGGCCTGACCCGGATCATCATGGCGAATCGTGCCGTCTACGGCACGATGAAGTCGGCGGTTGAGACGATGACGAAGTACATGGCCTTCGAACTCGGCCCTCGCCGGATCACCGTCAACGTCGTTGCTCCCGGGGCGATCGCGACAGATTTCAGCGGCGGTGTCGTGCGCGACAATCCCGAGGTCAACAAGGCCGTTGCGAACATGACCGCGCTTGGTCGCGCTGGCGTGCCGGATGACGTCGGTCCGATGATCGCGTCGCTGCTGTCCGAGGACAATCGTTGGGTGAACGCGCAACGGATTGAGGTTTCCGGCGGTATGGCGATCTGAGAAACAGCACGGAGAACCGTGCGGCCTCCTTCGTGACAAGGAAGCGCGGCGAAGTTGTAGGTGGAATGATCCCCGGATCAACACGGGGCGAACCCCGTTTCACTTCGATATATGTTCTTCATGGGAACCGGCTGGTCCTGGGTTCTGCAATTGACGCGACGCCGAAATCCGCCACCGATCGTCTGTCTTCCTTCGCTGCGAACGCCGATTTCCCGACCGGCGTTCTAGCGGGAAAAGCGGTTCTGGGGGCAAGCGATATTCTGATCCTGGCTGAGACCCAACACGACGTCCAAGGCAGCAGTCTGCGGCGTCAAAAAATGGATCGGGCGTAGGGACGCCTCGCACGCTGGCGCGCAATATCGCGCTCTAGCGTACAAAAAGGCGTGGCTCCCCGGGACCGACGAATCCGCGAATTACCAATACGATATTCCTCTCCATTCTACGCCACAACCCACCGTCGCGATGCGTAAGCGCGACCGTGACCGCGCGGAGAGGATTAGGCTGGCTGGTGGGCCGAAACCCACTTTAAGAGAGCGCGCGATCGCGCTTGCCCAGGAAAAGGGAGAGGTCCGTACAAGGGATTTTACCGAGATCGGGGTTCATCGTTGCTACCTTGCGCGGATGATCGAGGAGGGGCTGCTCGTGAAGGTGGGCTATGGTCGCTATCGCGCATCGGTGCCAAATGCGGCCTGATGCTCACTGCTTGTTTGTCTGTGCCTTCGCTACTGCGCCGCATCCGTCCGAAAAAGCGCGCCCTTTCAGATTTCGAGCCCAGTCAATGCCAATGGATGGCACAAAGTTTGTTGCCATCGGGATCGCGGACATAGGCGAGCTCGACCACACCCATGTTGCTGTTGCGCGGCCCCGGCGCATCCTCAATCGACGTCCCGCCATGCGCCACAGCGACGTCATGGAATTCCAGCACTTGCGCGGCGGAGTTGCACTTGAAGGCGATGGTGGACCCGTTTCCTGCTGACGCGGGCTCATCGTTGATCGGCTGACTGATCGAAAAGGTGCTGCCGTCGTGGCGATAGAAGTATCGCACATGCCCGGACGCCGCAATGTTGCGGACGGGCTCGCCGGCGCCCAGCACAGCAAGGACCGCGTCATAGAACCTTTTGGACCGTTCGATGTCGCTGGAGCCTAACATGACGTGATTGATCATGATTTTCGATTCCTTCGAAGTCGCCGCTGGTTATCGCTGCGGCCGCAGCTATAGCCCCGGCTCATGCAGGCTTTCGCAGGGGTAAAAGCTGGCCGAGGGTCAAGCACCGCCAGATCCACTCGAGCGGTCCCATCTCAAAGCGCGATAGCCAGAGCGGCGACCAGATCAATTGCAGGATCCAGATCGCTATCGTGAGCGCCCAGAGCCCAGGACGATCGACCTGCCCCATCAATCCTCCACGGCCGCCGTAGAATATCGAAGTCATAAGCAGTGACTGGGTTATATAGTTGGTGAACGCCATACGCCCCGTCGCGGCCAGCGGCGATAGCAGTCTGCTCGCACCGGCTCTGAGCAGAAGAACGAGTACCGCGATGTAGGCAAGCGAGACTGCTGGCGACAAGAGAAGGCTCAGACCTTTATCCCCAAGTACGGGCCGCTCGAGAACATCCACCTGCCAGGCGAGCCAGGCCACCGGAACAAGCGCGGCCGCGCCCGCTGCTATCGCAACGATATATCGTCGGCCACTGGCTTTCCCGGCCAGAAAGCCGCTCTTGAACAGCGACAGGCCGATCATCATCAAAGCGAGCGTCTGTGGCACGAGCCACGGGTTTCCGGACAGGAGGTTCAGGTATTCCTTGGTGTTGAGCCGATAAGCACCGGCCCACGAGGCTTTCGCCTCCGCCATCCTTTCCAGCGTCTTGGCCTTACGGTCCGCCAGTGCCTCTGGGTCAGGAATGAGCGCGGCCTTGGCTTCCGCCCGCGCCGCAGGCGAGGCAAACGGATAGGCGGCGGTCGGAACGGCCGACAAAGCCATTGCCGCATACAGCGCGACCCCGATGCCCATCAGTAGCTTCGGCTTCCAACTACGACAGAAGAACATCAGGAAGCCGGTCACCGCGTAGAGCGAGAGAATGTCTCCCCACCAGATACCGAAGCCGTGTAACAAGCCGAACACGAGGAGGACCGCAAGTCGTCTGGCGAGTATTCTTCCCTTGCGCCGATCTGTTCCGTCGCCCCCAACCAGGAACAGCGAAACTCCGAACAACATAGAGAAGATGGTCAGGAACTTCTCGTGAAAGAACGTGTCCATGACCCAGTACGAAATGGCGGTCCATCCGGCGTTAGGAAACATCCACATCGCCGGCCTGAGCGAGGCTGATTGGGGAGCGGCGAAGCCGTCGGCATTCACAGCGAGAATGCCGAGGATCGCCAATCCGCGGATCACGTCCAATGCCTGTATGCGCGGTTTGCTTGGGACCGGATCGACAACGTCGGCGATGGCAGCGGGCGAAATAGCTACCGTCACGGCTTACATTATACCTTCATGCACGGCTTGGTAGACGGATCGCACCGTCGGCTGGAAACCAAGGCTGCGGGCAACGATTCTCGGTTGAGTGGCAATTTGGGAAGCTCGAAGACGTGTATAGGTGATGCAAGATCTGCATCACCGAGGGCCGAATGGTTAATGAAAACTGGACCTTATGAGGTCACGAAAGCCGTTGTTGGTCATCCAGTGCGCTCGCGCCAGATGGTTTTGGTATACAGCCTCGGCGCGCGACTGATCGGTCTCAGGGTCGATGCCGAAGATAACCTTGGCCACTTCTTCCCAGGGCGCGCCCTCGCTTTCCGCATCGAGCAGGCGCAGGTAAGTCGCGAGATGTGCCCGGTCATAGTCAGTGAGGCTTGGCGGAATAGAAGGATTGGCGGAAAGCATCATCGACCGTCTGTCGCTCGATGCTTTGCGCGTACCACATGCTTTGCGACTGGATTTGCGAGTTCATCACTTGCCGCAGCTTCTGCATTTGCTGAACCTGCTGGGCGGCAATCTCGTTGCCCGCCTGTTCCTGGTTGGAGGCGACGGAACAGACCCGCGCAAGGGGAGGATGCTTGCCAGACGACTAGCGGTCCTCCTCGTGTTCGGCTTGTTGCACGGATTCGGCATTTGGTGGGGAGACATTCTCTCGCTCTATGCTGTAACCGGCTTTCTGATGTTCTTCTGCCGTAGCTGGCAGCCGAAGCTACTGATGGGCATTGGCGTGTCGCTGTACGCGGCAATGGCACTGTCCGCCGTTCCGACTGCGGCCTATCCATTTGCCCCACCTTCGGCGCGGGCGGAAGCCGGCGCCGCGCTCATTCCTGACCCAAAGGCGCTCGCGGATCGCAAAGCCAAGACGCTGGAAAGGATGGCTGAGGCGAAGGCCTCTTGGGCCGGTGCCTATCGGCTCAACATGAAGGAATACCTGAACCTTTTGTCCGGAAACCCATGGCTTATCCCGCAGACGCTCGCCCTTATGATGATCGGCCTGTCGCTGTTCAAAAGCGGCTTCCTGGCCGGGAAATCCAGCAACCGGCGATATGTCGTCGCGATTGCAGCCGGGGCGGCCGCGCTTGTTCCCGTAGCTTGTCTGGCCTGGCAGGCGGATGTTCTTGAGCGGCCTGTGCTCGGAGACAAGGGATTGAGCCTTCTCCTGACGCCGGTGGTCTCGCTGGCCTACGTCGGCGGGCTCGTTCTTCTGCTCAGATCCGGTGCAGGCAAACTGCTGTCTCCGCTGTACGCGCACATCGCGACGGCTCAGGCGGCACTGCCGTACCTGAACCCGACAGGCAGTCTCACCTTCGTTTCGGCTGTCTCTGCTCACGCGGCCGTGCCGGGCACGGCGGGGATCGGCGCAGCCAATGCGGCGGTAGCGGCATTAGTTCCGATCCTGGCAGTCGAACTCAAGCCGCTGCGCGTTAATGGCGTCTCTCCCGGTGTGATAGATACACCCTGGTGGGATGCGCTTCCCGAACATCAGAAAGAAGCGATGTTCAAAGAGTTTTCCGCCAAGACTCCGGTCGGCCGTATTGGGCGGCCAGAAGACGTTGCAAAGGCGATCGCCTTCCTTATTGGCGACGACTTCATCACCGGCCAGATACTGATCTGCGATGGCGGATTGCGCTTCACGGCATGAGCCAGCCATAGTTGTAGCGGTGGCCATCCTCGCGTCTTCCGGCCTACCACCGCCTGAAGCTGTCGGGCGCCAACCAGGCACTCAGAAAAATAGCGATCGGCCCTTGGCAGGACGGATATCGAGACCTGAAGCGATCAGCTAAGCATCAGGGCTATGTGTGGATCGGCCCGGGGATTTCGAACGGGGGCCTCGCGCGCGCGGCCTTCGTCACTCCTCAGACAATGCAGGGCATTCTTGCCAATTTGGAACGTCGAGGCCTCCTGGCGCGCCAGCCGCACCCCCAACAGGGACGCGTGTTGATGACGGAGCTGACGGAGCGAGGATCAGATTGTCTAGCTGATGCTCGGCGGTGCGTCGAAGCGGTCGAGCTCGCCCTTGCCAATGCCGCGGGTTGTGACGCCGATAACCTGGTGGCAGTGTTGGAGCGTTGTACGCGGGCATTGGCATCACGATGAAACTTTAGCGCCAAGGACCTCCAATCATCCGTCCGATTTGTACGCTATGATGCGCGATTGCCGCACACCGCGACGCGAGGTCTTCCATCTTCCGTGACCTATCGCTTTCTATCCAAAGACCCCGATGTGATAGGAGGCAAGCATGGCACAGACACCTACTAACGCCGCACCACGACGCACCATCAGGCGCCAACAGTTGCGTGAGATGGTCCCGCTGGCGAACAGCACGATCTACGAAATGGAGCAGCGCGGCGAATTCCCGCGGCGCTTCGCGCTTTCACCCAGATGCATCGTGTGGGACTTAGCCGAGGTCGAAGCCTGGCTCGAAAGCCGCAGAGCCTCGCCCATCGCGCGGGCGAAGCATCCCGACGTCGGCCAGCGGAAGACCCGGCCGGTCAGAGAGCGGGATCGGGTTCGAACATCGGCATAGAGGGCGGCATCAGCACGGGCACATACTTGCGCCCTTCTACCCACGCATCGATGATATCCGCCCACTCCTGCAGCATGTGGCGCCGCTGAATTTCATATTCAGCTTTGTTGTAGACCCCGCGCGACGAGCGGCCGTCCTCGTGAGCCAGGCACTTCTCGATCCAGTCACTGTTGAAGCCCAACTCGTTCAGCAGCGTTGAACCGGTTCGCCGCAAGTCGTGGACAGTGAATGGTTCAAGCGGCAGACCTTCCTTCCGCGCCTGCTCCACGACCGCATAGGTCACGCGGTTGAAGGTAGCGCGCGACATTGGTGCGTCAGCATCGTAGCGCGACGGCAGCAGATACCGCGAATTTCCAGCGCACGTCTTGAGGGCAATCATGATGTCGAGCGCCTGGCGAGACAGATAGACGTTGTGAGCCTTCGAACGCTTCATCCTCTCCTTTGGAATGGTCCAGACAGCATTCTCGAAGTCCACCTCGTCCCAGACCGCGTCCTGCAGTTCGCTCTTACGGACCATCGTCAGCAGGTACAGCTTCATGCCGAGCCGAATGGTGGGCAGCGTGGCGACGTGCTCAAGCTGCTTGAACATGATCCGGATCTCGGTCGGCGACAGCGACCGATCCTTTGGCACGAAGGTCGCGATCGACGCAGGTCCGACTTCCTCAGCGGGATTAGCGACCTTCTCGCCGTGCAGGATGGCGAACCCGTAAATCTGCTTGAGGATATCGCGCACGTGGATGGCGGTCGCAGGAGCGCCGCGCTCAACGATAGCTCCGCAATGAGCGCGGAGATCATCCGGAGAGATTTCAGTCAGCAAGCGATTGCGCCAGACGGGGAGCAGCTCGCGCTCGAAGATTGATCGGCGCATCGCTCGCGTGCTGTCCGCCATCGGAGCCGCCTGCAGCCACTTCTCCCCGAACTCGCCGAAGCTCTTCGCCTCTTTGAGGCGACGCTTTTCGCGCTGCTTCTCGATCGCCGGAGAAATCCCCTCAGCGATCAACCGGCGGGCGTCGATGCATTTCTCACGGGCCCGCGCGAGCGAAATTCCATCGGCGCCGTACTTGCCAAGGTAGAGCGTCTCGCGCCGCCCATTCAGACGGTAGTCCATGCGAAAGGACAGCGCCCCCTTCGTCGTTACGTGGACATACATCCCATCGCGGTCTGCGACTTTGAAGTCTTTCTCCTTTGGTTTCAACGCTCTAAGCGCTGCATCAGTAAGCATGGCGCGCCCTCCTCGGAAACTACCGTCACTCGATATTGTCGGGCCGATCAGAAAATTTTGCCTTACTTTTCAATGCAGTAGGCATAAAAAAACTACCGTCATCGGCCATCTTTCCGTGACGGTAGTCCTTGAAATTCGAACTGACAAGAGTCTCGACTACCGTCCGACAGCCCGTCAGACGCGAGTCTTACGCACCGATAGGTGTCAAACGTTGCCGGCAGAAAATTTCTTTTGAATCAGGGACTTAAGTCGTACTGTAGCGTAGTTTCGGATATCGCCGGATGGGCAAAAATCATTCCCACTCGATCGTGCCGGGCGGCTTGCTCGTATAATCATAGACCACGCGGTTGACGCCCTTCACCTCGTTGATGATCCGTGTCGCCACGCGGCTCAGGAACGCTGATTCGAAGGGGTAGACGTCCGCCGTCATGCCGTCGGTCGAGGTCACGGCGCGCAGGGCGAGCACATTGTCATAGGTGCGCCCGTCGCCCATCACGCCCACGCTACGCACCGGCAGTAGCACCGCGAAGGCCTGCCAGATCGCATCGTAAAGCCCGGCGCCCCGGATCTCCTCCAGATAGACCGCATCCGCCTTGCGCAGCACGTCGCAGCGCTCGCGCGTCACTTCGCCGGGGATGCGGATGGCGAGGCCCGGCCCCGGGAAAGGGTGGCGGCCCACGAACACCTCCGGCAGCCCCAGCTCGCGGCCCAGCTCGCGCACCTCGTCCTTGAACAGTTCGCGCAGCGGCTCGACCAGCTTCATGTTCATCCGCTCGGGCAGGCCACCGACATTGTGGTGGCTCTTGATCGTCACGGACGGCCCGCCGGTAAAGCTGACGCTCTCGATCACGTCCGGGTAGAGCGTGCCTTGCGCGAGGAAATCCGCACCGCCGATCTTGCGGGCTTCCTCCTCGAACAGATCGATGAACGCCTTGCCGATGAACTTGCGCTTGGCCTCAGGGTCGGTGACGCCAGCCAGTCCGCCGAGGAACGTCTCACTCGCGTCCACATGCACCAGCGGGATGTTGTAATGGCCCTTGAACAGACTCACCACCTGCTCCGCCTCACCCAGCCGCATCAGGCCATGATCGACGAAGACGCAGGTGAGCTGATCGCCGATCGCCTCATGGATCAGCACCGCCGCGACCGCCGAATCGACGCCGCCGGAGAGACCGCAGATCACCTTGCCGCTGCCGACCTGCGCGCGGATTTCGGCAATCTTGGTGGCGCGGAACTCGGCCATGGTCCAGTCACCCGCGCAGCCGCAGACATGGCGCACGAAATTGGCGATCAGCTTCGCGCCATCCGGCGTATGCACCACCTCCGGGTGGAACTGCGTGCCGTAGAAGCGCCGCGCCTCATCCGCGATCACCGCAAAGGGCGCGCCGTCGGACGTCGCGACGATGCGGAAGCCCTCGGCAAAGCGCGTCACCTTGTCGCCATGGCTCATCCACACCTGGCGCCGCTCGCCGACCTGCCATAGCCCGTCGAACAGGGCGCAAGGCTCGGTGACGGTCAGGAAAGCGCGGCCGAACTCGCCGCCCTCCCCCGTCTCATGGCCGGGCCGCACCTCGCCGCCGAGCTGATGGCTCATCACCTGCTGGCCGTAGCAGATGCCGAGGATCGGCACGCCCGCCTCGAACAGCATCTGCGGCGCGCGCGGGCTGCCTTCCTCGGGCACGCTGGCAGGCGAGCCGGACAGGATGATGCCGCGCGGCTTCATGCGCTCGAAAGCCGCCTGCGCCTGGGTGAAGGGCGCGATCTCGGAATAGACGCCGGCTTCGCGCACACGCCGCGCGATAAGCTGCGTCACCTGGCTGCCGAAATCGACGATGAGGATGGAGTCGGGATGAGAGGCTGACATGGCGAGCGGATAGGGGAGCGCCGCGCGCCTGTCCATATCTGCGATGCACCTGGTGCGTATGGAACTCAGTGCTCCTGCGAAGGCGGGAGCACTTACCCGCTCAGTAGGTGCCGCCTCAAACCTCCTGCCCGAACGTCACGCCGCTCACCTGCCCGCCTTCCCAGATGCAGCGGAAGCTGCGCAGCCGGCTGTCGCTCGCGCGGTAGCTGGAGCGCTGATCGACCGTGCCGGTCACGTCCCAGCCATTGCCATAGGGCCGCGCGCCGGTGATATCGCGAATCTCGGCGAACCCGCCCGAGCGGCCGGCGTCATCGCGTGCGGCGGCCGCGCAGGCATCGACAGCGGCGTCCTCGTCCGCATAGTTGGCGCCGCCGCCATAGGCGCGGTCATCGGCTGCCCGCCCGTCATATTCGCGCGAATCGGAATCACGCTCGTCATAACGGCGATCATCGGGACGCGGATCGTAACGCCGGTCGTCAGCTCGCCGGTCGCGCACGTCCCTGTCCTTTGATGCAGCGGAGGCCACCGCCGCGATTATGCCCACGCCCAGCAAGACGCCGAACACCGCGCCGGCATCCACCCGGTCATGATGATAGGGGCGATGCCACCGCCCATAGCCGCGCGCATCGGCAGGGCTTGCCGACACCAGCAGCAGCGCCATGGCGCCAACACCGCCAGCAAGGTGCGATTTGGAGATCATCAGGCTCGTCCTTCCCGCCCGGTCGGCCCCGTGGCCGCAGGCAGTCAGGCATAGCGACTCGATGCTGAGCGGCGGCTGAATGGCGCCTCAGCCAGTCATCGGGACGGCCGCCGCCGGATCATTTCGCCTTGAGCGGCAGGCCGGTCCAATAAGCCACGAAGCTATACATATCGGCAAACTCGTCGATGATCTTGTCGACCGGCTTGCCCGATCCGTGGCCCGCGCGCGTCTCGATGCGGATGAGGCGCGGCCGATCGCCAAGGTCGGCATGTTGGAGCGCGGCGGTATATTTGAAGCTGTGGCCCGGCACCACGCGATCGTCCGTATCCGCCGTCGCCACCAGAATCGCCGGATAGCGCACACCCTCACGCACATTGTGATAGGGTGAGTAAGCGATGAGGTTGCGGAAATCCGCCTCCCGATTGGGATAACCATAATCGTCCACCCAATAGCGCCCGGCGGTGAAGCGGTCGAAGCGCAGCATGTCCATCACGCCCACCACCGGCAGCGCGGCGGCGAACAGGTCCGGCCGCTGATTGACCACCGCGCCCACCAGCAGCCCGCCATTGGAGCGCCCTTCGACGGCAAGCTGATCGGCCCCGGTATAGCCGTGCGCGATCAGATATTCGCCGGCGCTGATGAAATCATCGAACACATTCTGCTTGTTGGAGAGCCGGCCGGCGTCATGCCACGCCTTGCCATATTCCCCGCCGCCACGCAGGTTGGCGATGGCCAGCACGCCGCCCTGCTCCATCCAGGCGAGCCGCGTGGGCGAGAAACCCGGCGTCTGCGAGATGTTGAACCCGCCATAGCCGTAGAGCAGGGTGGGCGCGCCCTTGCCCGCGGCCGCCACATCCTTGCGGCGGACGATGAACATCGGGATCTGCGTGCCATCCTTCGATGGGTAGAAAACCTGCTCGGTCACGAAGGCATTGGGGTCGAAAGCCAGGCTGGGCTGGGCGAAGATGCTGGTTTCGCCCGTTTCCACGTTGAACCGATAGATGGTCGACGGCGTGGTGAAGCTGGAGAAGGCGAAGAATGTCTCCGGGTCGCCCCATTTACCGCGGAACCCGGCGGCCGATCCGATGCCGGGCAGCGGCACGTCGCCATGCGGCTTGCCGTCCAGATCGGCCAGGACCGCCACGGTGCGCGCATCGGAGAGATAGGCGAGCACGAGGCGGCTGCCGATCATCGAGGCGCCGACGAGGGTCTGCGCGCGCTCCGGCACCAGCACGCGCATCTGCCGGCGGGGGTTCGCCGCGTCCAGCGTCACCAGCCGGCCGCGCGCGGCCCCGGCAGTCGTGCGGAAGTAAAGCGTGTCGCCGACATTGCCGATGAGCGCCCACTCATAATCGAAGCCCTTGACCAGCCTGACCGGCTTGGCGCCCTCCGTCTCCAGCGAGATGAGGGTCAGCTCGTAGCGCTCGTCCGTGCCGGTGCTGGAGGTGATGAGCAGCCAGCGCCCGTCATCCGTCACCTTGGCCTGGTGCATCAGATCGGGCCGGGCGGGCGTCTCATAGATCAACCGGTCCTGCGCCTGCGGCGTGCCGACCGCATGGAACCAGATGCGCTGGTTCTCCACCGTCGCCTGGAACTTGTCACCGTCCGCCGGCGGATCGAAGCGCGAATAATAGAAGCCGGTCCCTGCATGGTTCCAGCTCAGCTCGGAGAATTTGACCCACTGCACCGCATCGTCGAGCGTCTTGCCGCTCGCCACGTCGATGATGTGGAGCACGCGCCAGTCCGTGCCGCCATCCTGCACCGCATAGAGCAGATAGCGCCCATCCTCGGAGGGGAGCCACTCGGCCAGCGCCGTCGCGCCGTCCGCCGCGAATCCATTGGGGTCAAGCAGCAGCCGCTGAGGCCCGTCCAGCCCCTCGCGCACATAGAGCGGCGACTGGTTCTGGAGGCCTGAATTGCGCGTGTAGAAATAGCGGTTGCCCGCCTTGCGCGGCGTGCCGAAGCGCTCGTAGCTGTAGAGCGCCGCCATGCGATCCCGCAGTGCCTCACGGCCCGGCAGCGCCTTGAGATAGGCGAAGGTCGCCTCATTCTCCGCCTCTACCCATTGATGGACCTCCGCATCCACCCGCACGTCATTCTCAAGCCAGCGATACGGATCGGCCACCGCCACACCGAACTGCGTCTCGACCAGATCCTGCCGGCGCGTCGCCGGATAGGCGGGCAGCGCAATCGGCAGGGAGGCCATGTGCATCTCCGTCTGCGGTTCGCGCGCAATCGTCATATCCGCCTCCTCATTGACACCCGCCTGCGCCAGCGCGCCCATGCCAAGCAGCGCGCAGGCAGCCATGCGCACGAGATGAGGGAAGGGAAGCATGGCGGTTGTGTGTCCTGTGGCCTGTGCCGTTGATCCATACGTCCATAGCCCATTGCAGACAGATTACGAGCGGCTGGAGCCGCGCCCGCCTGAAATCGACGCGAACATTCCGATGAAACGTCAACCGGCGGCTCCACGGCCCAACACATCCCGCCATCACAGCGGCGTGCCCCGCCATAGCGGTCCCGACCGGAGCCATCATGAGCACCCGATCATGCCATCGTCCGCCGCAAGGGAAGCCCCCAGTCCCATCATAAGCAAAAGCCCCGCCAGCTTGGCGCTGGCGGGGCTTTGCATTCATCGCCTCGCTGGACGAAGCCTTACTCGGTCAAAGGATCAGGCCGTCTCCAGCTCGTCCTCGTCCACGGTCTGCACCGGGCCGCTATCCTGCCCCTTGGCAGCCACGTCGCGGTCGACCAGTTCGATGATCGCGATCGGTGCAGCGTCCGATGCACGGATGCCGGCCTTGATGACGCGGGTGTAGCCGCCATTGCGATCCGCATAGCGCGTGGCCAGCACGTCGAACAGCTTGGCGAGCTGCGTCTCGTCGAGCAGGCGGGCATGGGCCAGACGACGGTTCGAGAGGCCGCCGCGCTTGGCCAGCGTGATCAGCTTTTCGACATAGGGGCGAAGCTCCTTCGCCTTGGGCACGGTCGTGGTGATCTGCTCATGCTTGATGAGCGCCGCCGCGAGATTGCGGAGCAGCGCGGTGCGGTGCCCGCTGGCACGCTGGAGTTTCCGGCCGCTGATTTTATGACGCATGGTTCCATCCTTCGTTCGTTAGGGGCCCGTATGAGGTAGCCCGGACCAGGCGGTGATTGGCAAAGGGCCACCGCCTACAACCCCGTGCGCCACCGCGACCTCCCGGCCGCGACGGCGCCTTGTTCCAGGTCAGCCGAGCAGTTCCTGCTCCAGCTTCTTGGCGATCTCCTCGATATTCTCCGGCGGCCAGCCGGGGATATCCATGCCGAGGCGCAGGCCCATGGACGAGAGCACTTCCTTGATCTCGTTGAGGCTCTTGCGGCCGAAGTTCGGCGTGCGGAGCATTTCGGCCTCGGTCTTCTGGACAAGGTCGCCAATGTAGATGATGTTGTCGTTCTTGAGGCAGTTGGCGCTGCGCACAGACAGTTCCAGCTCGTCCACCTTCTTGAGCAGATAGCGGTTGATCTGGTTGGTGTCGCCCTCGCCTTCCTCGGCCGCCGCCGCCGCCGCGCCGCTGGGCGCCGCGCTCGGAAGCTGATCCTCGAAGTGAACGAAGAGCTGGAGCTGGTCCTGCAGGATGCGCGCCGCATAGGCCACCGCATCCTCCGGCGTTACCGTGCCATCGGTCTCGATGGTCAGGTTGAGCCGGTCATAGTCCAGTTCCTGGCCGATACGGGCGTTCTCGACCTTGTAGGCCACCTGACGCACCGGCGAGTAGAGCGCATCGACCGGGATGAGGCCGATCGGCGCGTCGGCCGGGCGGTTGTTGACGGCGGGGACGTAGCCCTTGCCGCTGTCGCAGGTCAGCTCCATGTTGAACGAGGCGCCCTCGTCCAGACGGCAGATCACCAGATCCGGGTTCATCACCTGGATGTCGCCGGTCACGGCGATGTCGCCGGCCTTCACGTCCGCCGGCCCGGTGGCGGAGAGCTGCAGCCGGCGCGGACCGTCACCCTCCATCTTGAGCGCGATCTGCTTCACGTTGAGCACGATGTCGGTCACATCCTCGCGGACGCCAGCCAGGCTGGAGAATTCGTGCAGCACATTCTCGATCTTGATCGCGGTGACCGCCGCCCCCTGCAATGAGGAAAGCAGCACCCGGCGAAGCGCGTTGCCCAGCGTCAGGC
>Ga0182736_1002289_pt1 | contig 15046 bp, 11 predicted proteins | sample eDN5th30CKraftBY_FD_128882 | JGI IMG/M metagenome (GOLD analysis project Ga0182736, IMG submission 128882) | Enriched backyard soil microbial communities from Emeryville, California, USA - eDNA 5th pass 30_C Kraft BY (version 2) (version 2) | ecosystem: Environmental > Terrestrial > Soil >...
CGTGAAGGACGCTCAGCCGATGCGCACGCGCAGGAAGCGACGCTTGCCGGCCTTGAGCTCGTAGGAGCCGGCGGCGAGGGAGGCCTGGGGATCGGTGGCGCGCTCCCCGTTGATGGAGAGGCCGCCCTGGGCCACGAGGCGGCGGGCCTCGCCGCGGGAGGAGGCGAGGCCGGTCTGCTCGAGCACCGCCGCCAGGAGGATGTGCTCCTGTCCCTCGGGAAGGGGCAGGGCGCGCTCCTCGATCTCCTCCGGGCGCTCCTTGCGGACGATGACCTGCTCGAAGTGGGCGACGGCCGCCTCCGCCGCATCGGCGCCGTGGAAGCGCGCGACGATCTCGCGGGCGAGGGCGACCTTGGCCTCCTTGGGGTGGCCGGCACGCAGCGCCTGGATCGCCGTGAGCGATCGATCGGAGAGGAGCTCGTAGTAGCGCCACATCAGATCGTCCGTGATCGACATGAGCTTGCCGAACTGCTCGTTGGGCGGCTCGGCGATGCCCACGTAGTTGCCGAGGCTCTTTGACATCTTGTCGCCGACGATCTTGCCGGTGGCGGGATCGAGCTTCGCGTCGAGGCCCTCGAGGATGGGGCCGGTGAGGACGACCTGCGGCCGCTGCCCGTAGTCGCGCTGGAGATCGCGGCCCACGAGGAGGTTGAAGAGCTGATCGGTGCCGCCCAGCTCCACGTCGGCGCGAAGGGCCACCGAGTCGTAGCCCTGGATGAGCGGGTAGAGGAGCTCGTGGATGGAGATCGAGCGGCCCTCGCGCAGGCGCTTGGAGAAGTCGTCGCGCTCGAGCATGCGCGCCACGGGGTAGTGGGACGCCAGGCCGATCAGGTCCGCGGCGCTCTGCTTGCCGAACCACTCGCCGTTGAAGCGGATCTCGGTTGCCTCCGGATCGAGGACCTTGAAGACCTGCGCCTTGTAGGTCTCCGCGTTGGCGAGGACCTGCTCGTCGGTGAGGGGAGGGCGGGTGGCGCTCTTGCCGGTGGGGTCGCCGATGCGGCCGGTGAAGTCGCCGATGAGGAAGATCACCTGGTGGCCCAGGCGCTGGAAGCGCGCCATGCGCTGCAGGAGCACGGTGTGGCCCAAATGCAGATCGGGGGCGGTGGGATCGAAGCCGGCCTTGACCCGCAGCGGCACGCCGGTCTCGTGGGACTTCACCAGGCGTGCGAGGAGGTCCTCGGCGGTGACGACGTCGGCGGCGCCGCGGGTGAGCTCCTGGAGCTGCTCCGCGGGGGTCGGCTGGGCGCGATCGCTCATGCCGGGCGTTCTAGCATCCCGCGGGACGCGGGGCACGGCCTCGCGTGCTCAATCCCCGCTTCCCCGCGGTGGAAATCGCAGGGTCCGCGTGGGCGTCACCAGGAGGTCGATCGGCTGGTCGTGGCTCTCCCGCGGCAGCTCGGGGAGCAGGAACCGGTCGAGGCACGCGCCGATCCGGAAGGCCCGCGGCGCGGCGGCGAGGGTGGCGTCGTAGTAGCCGGCGCCGTGACCCATGCGACCGCCGGTCTCGTCGAACGCCACGCCGGGCACCACGAAGACGTCGACGTCCCCGAGGTCCCGCTCGGTCCCCGGGGCGGGCTCGTGGATGCCGAGGACGCCGGGGCGGAGGACGTCGGCCGTCCCGAAGGCGAGGACCCGGGAGCGCGTGATCACCCGCGGGAAGAGGCAGGCGACGCCGCGGGCCTCGAGGGCGCGCCACAGCGGCTCCACCGCCAGCTCGCCCTTCAGCGGCTGGTAGAGGGTGACGACCCGCGCGGACGCGATCTCCGGCAGCTCGAGGATCCGGCGGACGATGGCCGCGGAGCCCGCGGCGAGCTCCTCCGCCGGCACGGCGCGGCGCTCGCCGATGAGGCGGGCGCGGAGCGGAGGCTTGGAGGGGTGCATGGCCGGCCTTCCGTCGACAGGGGCGCCACGAAGGCGCCCAGGGAGCGACGAGCCGAGTCGCCGCAAGGAGCGGCGGAAAGAATAAGGCCCCCGCCTCGGCCGTGTGGGCAGCGTCCATTGAACCCTGCCGCAAAGCAGGTGGGAGAGCTGTGACGGAGCCTTCAGGCTTCCTTCTCCCCGGAGGGAGGGCTTGCACAACGGCCCGACAGGGAGCGCCCCCATGGACGCGTTATCGGTTCGAATTTCAGCTACCCATCACGCACCAGGCAGGGGTCGATCTGCTGGAAGGAGACGCACCGGCCGCAGCGAAAATGCCGGGAAAAAGCGCCGATTCCTCGCCGGCGATCGTAGCGGTCGGGCGTGGCGTGTCAACCGAATCGGAGGCCGCCGAAAAATTGCGCGGCCGCGGCGCGCTGGTAGGTTTCGCCCGTGCCGCAAAGGGGGCCTTCGCTCGATTTGGGAGCGACGGGGCAGGAGGCTTCTCGCTTGGCAGACGTCGTACGATTCGGACCCTTCGAGATCCTGACCCGCATCGGCAGAGGCGGCATGGCGGAGGTGTCCCGCGCGACCTTCGCGGAAGGGCCTCGCAAGGGCCGGGTGGTGGCGCTCAAGCGCATGCTGCCCGAGTACGTGAAGAACCAGCAGTACGTCGATCTCTTCTGCGCCGAGACGGATCTCTCGCGCCTGCTGAAGCATCGGAACATCGTGGAGGTGCTCGACGCCGGTCAGGTGGACGGCACCTACTACATGGCGATGGAGTACATCGACGGGCGCGATCTCGGCGCGATCCTGGCCCGGTGCCGGGAGCGGCAGATCCAGCTCCCCGTCGACTTCGCCGTGTTCCTGGTGCACGAGCTGCTGCTCGCGCTGGACGCCGCCCACAAGGCCACCTCGAAGACGGGGCAGCGCCTCCACGTGGTGCACTGCGACGTCTCGCCCTCGAACCTCTTCATCTCGAAGACGGGGGAGATCAAGCTGGGCGACTTCGGCATCGCGAAGGTGCGCTCGGTGGATCCGTCGAGACGAAAGGGAATCTGGGGCAAGGTCCACTACGCGTCGCCGGAGCTGGTGCGCAGCGAGGACGTGCTCCCCCAGGCCGACGTGTGGGCCGCCGCGGTGATGCTGTACGAGCTGCTGACGCTGTGCCGACCCTTCAACGGCGAGACGATCGAGGAGATCGCCCGGGAGATCCTGGCGGCGAAGCCTCCCCGCGTCACCGACCTGCGGCCCGAGATCCCCGAGGCGGTGGAGAGCGTCCTCCGGATGGCGCTGGACCCGTCGATCGATCAGCGCTTCCACGACGCGGGCGCCTTCGCCATGGCGCTCCACCCGCTCTTCGACGACCAGATCGGCACGCCGCTGGCGATCGCCGCCGTCGTGCGCGGGCTCTTCGGCGCGTAGCCACCTTCGGCGCCGCCGTTCCTTCGACGCTCGCGCGCCAAGAAGGCGCACCGAGGCCGCGCGCCGAGAGGGGATGGTCAACCGAGGCGCGCGGCCTTCAGGGCCCCGGGCAGCACCCGCTCGAGCAAGCTCAACTCGTCGTCGCCGGTGTCCGGCCCGAGGCTGAAGCGGATCGTCGCCTTGGCGAGCTCGGGCGAGAGGCCCATGGCGAGGAGGACGTGGGATGGCTCCATCGCGCCGGTGGAGCACGCGGCGCCGTGGGCCGCCGCCACCCCGGCGAGATCGAGGGCCACCAGGAGCGTCTCGCCGTCGGCGCCCGGGAAGGTCGCCGACACGATCCCCGGCACCCGCGGGGCTGAGGACGCGTTGATCGTCGCCCGTCCATCGGTCATCCGCACGATGGACTCCAGGCGCCCGCCCAGATCTGCGAGGCGCCGCACCCGCGCCTCCCGCTCCCGCGAGGCGACCTCCGCCACGGCCCCGAAGGCCGCGATGGCCGCCAGGGCGTGGGTGCCGCCGCGCACGCCCCGCTCCTGGTGCCCGGGCACGCGGGGCGAGAGCGCCGTCCCCCGGCGCACGCAGAGCGCGCCCGCGCCGGCGACGCCGCCGAGCTTGTGTGCGGAGAGGGCCAGCGTCCGAGCGCGGGCCCAAGCAGGCGCCAGGTCGAGCTTCCCCGCCGCCTGCACCGCGTCGACGTGGAGCTCGGCGCCCGCGTCGCGCGCCAGGGAGGAGAGCTGCTCCACCGGCTGCAGCGCCCCGGTCTCGTTGTTGGCGAGCTGCACCGCCAACAGGCCCACCCTCCCAGCAGCGCCGGCACCACCGCCGTTCCCCTCGCCGGCAGGGGCGAGGAGCCGGCAGGCAGCATCGAGATCGTAGCGGCCATCGGGCAGGCAGGGCAGCTCGTCGACGATCGCGCCGCGCTCACCTGCGACCTTCGCCGCCAGGCGCGCGGACGCGTGCTCGATCGACCCGATCGCGATCCGCCCTGTGTCGCTCCCCAGGACGCCCAAGGCGTTGGCCTCGCTGCCACTCGAGGTGAACACCACCTCCGCCGGAAGGCACCCCACGAGCGCGGCCACACGGGCACGCGCCTCCTCGAGCAGGGCGCGGGCGGCCCGCCCCTCGGCGTGGATCGACGACGGATTCCCCACGCCCAGCGAGAGCACGCGCTCGATCGCCTCGCGGGCAGCAGGGTGGATCGGCGCGCCCGCCGCCCAGTCGAGGTAGGCGCGCTGCACGCTAGTGGGGATCGTACTCGAGGAGGGGCACGCCGGGCTTGTCGGCCACGCCCCACTCCTCGAAGAAGCGCTGGATCAGCTCGCGCTTGAAGTCGGCGAGCTGCGCCTTGGTCCGCGAGCCCACGGGGATCCGCGCGCCCGCCATCTGCCCGTGTCCGCCGGCGCTGCCGCCCTTCTCCTCGACCACCTGGCGGATCAACCTGCCGGCGTTCATGCGCTTGTCGTTGGTGCGCAAGCTGAGGAAGAGGCTGCCCTCGTACTCCGCCAGCGCCAGCGACCACTTGATCCCCTCGAGGAACAGGTGCCGCTCGGCGACCTCGGCGACCATGTCGGGGGAGTAGATCTCGCCCAGGTCGGCGATGACGGAGTTGCCCTGCACGAGGCCCTTCTCGATGGCCGTGTGGTAGAGCCGGAAGTACTCCGCGGGGAGCTTGGGATGCTCGATCTGCGAGAGGGCGTCCTTGTCCACCAGCGGGAAGAGCCAGAGGTAGGCGTCGACGTCCACGTCCTCGGTCTCCCGCCACAGGTCGCGGGTGTCGGCCTTGATCCCGTAGAAGAGGGCCGTGGCCAGCTCGCGGGTGGGGGTGATCTTGAGGGCCTGGAGGTAGCGGGCGGCGATGGTGCTGGTGGCACCGAAGTCGCCGCCCACCTCCGGGATCTCCGCCTTTCGGCTGTCCTCCCGCTCGGGGTGGTGATCGAAGATCACGTCCGGCGGGCGAGAGGCGGGCAGGGAGTGGTTGCCCATCCGCGGCTGGGTGTCGACCAGGCAGAAGAGATCGTGGTCGTCGAAGTCGATCCGCGACACCGGCACGACCGGCAGCTTGAGCACCTTGAGGAGCGCCCGGTTCTCGGCCCGGCCGATGATGCCGCCGTAGGCGATGGTGGACTTGAGGCCTGCCTTCTCCTCGAAGATCTGCGCCAGCGCCAGGGCCGCGGCGATGGAGTCCGGGTCCGGGTTGTCGTGGGTGAGGATCAGCGGGTGCTTGCGGGTCCGGGCGAGGGCCACGAGCCGGCTGGCGCGCTGCTCCAGGGTTTCGGGCGTCTTGGGCGCCTCGGGCGTCATGGCCATCTTGGGGGCGGCAGCGCCTCGGGCGGCCGTGCGACTTTGGGTGCGCGCACTCGCGAACGAAGCTCCTCTATGTGACGGATTCGCCATCCTAGAAGGGCCCTGGTGCCTGGTCAAACGACTGGGACATTTCGCGTGACTCGCTTTCGAGCAAGCTAAACATCGGCGGCCCGAGCGGGGTTCCCGACCCGGGGGGCCGTGGGGCGCGCCTCATACCAAGGGTCGATCGCCCGCGCAACGGGGCCTCGTGTGTTCATGGGAGGACTGTTCGGGGGGATCACCCCGGCGGGGTCGCGTCAGACCGCCCGGCGGCCATGCCCCGCCAGCATGTCCAGCCAGCGGAACGAGCTCGCCAGGGAGTTCTCCAGGGCGTCGGTCAGCAGACCGCGCAGCACGGCGGAGGGGTGGCGGAGGGCGTCGTGGTACCGCTGGCGGTCGGTGGCGTGGATGATGGCCAGGGGGTAGCCCGCCCGGAGCAGGTAGAGGGACTGGAGCAGGCGGGCGACGCGGCCGTTGTGCTCCGCGAACGGGAACACCCGCATGAGGGACCAGTGGGCCTGGGCGGCCTGGCGGATGGGGTGGAGCTCCCGGAACTCGGCGGCGTTGAGGTTCTTGATCACCGCGGCGAGCTCCTCCTCGAACTTCTCGGGGAAGGCGATCTCGTGGGTGTAGGTCCGGTGCAGCGGCATCTCCTGCCGCCAAAGCTCCCGGCGCTTGGGCACGTCGGCGCTGGAGAGGATCCGGTACAGCTCCTCGAGGAGCGGCAGCCCCACCTTGGTGCGCTTGCCGGCCTCGGCGCGGACGCGCTCCAGGGCCTGCCTGTGAGCCCGGACCGCCGCGACCAGGTTCATGAAGGAGGCGTCGCCCACCACCTGGTGCTCGAGGGCCTGCACCAGCTCCTCCGGCGTGATCACCAGGCCGTCGAGGGCGTTCTCGTGGTGGATCCAGGACATGTCGTAGCGGCGGTGAAACTCCGCTGCGAGATCGGGGCGGGCCTCGAGCCTCTCGGCCAGCTCGCGGTTCCGGGTGTCGAGAGCGAAGACGCGCGTGCTCATTCCTCGGACGCTAGCGCCGGAAATGCCCAGTCGTCAAGGGTGCTTACGCGCTTGGCGCCCCGCCAGGAGCAGGGCCGGGCGAGCGTCTACAGCCACTCCCAGACCGACCGCTGCACCTCGGCGGCGGGGAACTTGGCGGCGTGCTCCTCACCGAGGGCCTTGCCGGACTCGGCGCGGTAGGCCTCGATGGCGTCACCGTCCACGGCGTCGTAGACCACCAGGTGGTGGACCTTGCTCTCGTCGTCCCCGTGGATGACGAAGCGGCGGGCGCGGACGAAGGCCCCGGCGGCGAGCACCGCCGGGATGTGCTCCTGGTCGTACCACTGCGCCCAGGTCGCGCTCTCGTCGGCCGGCAGGGTGGCCTCGATCACGAAGGCGGCCTTCGGCTCCTCGCCGAAGCGCAGGCCACGGCGGATGCCGCCCTCCAGCTCGCCGAACTCCAGGCGGGCCTTGGCCTCGGGATGGGCGGACTTGAACGCCTGGGCGAGGTCGTCTCGCTCGCGGGAGATCAGGTAGTTCTCGAGGGCCGAGAGGTTCGGGAGCTCGAAGAACCAGTGGAATCGGGCGGAGCCGTCGTCGCCCCGGACGCGGGCGCGCGCAGCGATGGCGCTGCGGCCCATGGCAGCCACGGCTTCGACGACGTGCGAGGCCTGCCACCGGGAAAAGGCCTCGGCGCGGGCGGGCGGGACGTCGATACGAACGAGGTGAATGACCATTTCGCGGGCACCTTAGCGATACCGAATGCGGTTGTCATGAAAGAACGACCGGTATTCGGCAGGATCTTGCGTTCACCGCGGCTTCACAGGAGGTCAAGCGGCGGCAGGGAGGGTCTCCAGCGGCGGGAGCGGAGCGAGGAGCCTGCCGACCAGCGGGACCTCCGGCTCGAGCTCCTTTCGGCCGCGCTCCACCGCCCGCACCACGGCGGGGACGGTGGGGATGAGGTCGGTGGGCGAGGGCGTGGACTGGAAGGCCTTGACCACGTGGGCGAACCGGCTGGCGGGGCGGGTGTTCTCCGCGGCGATCCGCTGCAGGGGCAGCCACAGCGGCGTCGAGAGCCTGGGCGAGAAGCCGTCCAGGGCGAGGATCAGGGCGTTGCGGGTGCCGAGCCTGCCGTCCTGCACCGCCTGCCACGCGGCCTGGGCGGGGACGTTCTGGGTGAGGCCGCCGTCGACCAGACGGAAGAGGCCGCGGCGATCGAAGAGCGTGCCGAGCAGGTCGTGCATCCGGTCGTCGGCGCGCAGCACGTCGTAGTGGATGAGGCCCGGCACCGCGCAGGAGAAGCCGACCGCGTCGAGGACGTCGAAGTCGTTGGTCCAGTCCTCGAGGCCCACGTGGATCCCCTCGAGGACCTTGGGGGACGCCAGCTCCACGCTCGCCTGGGCCACCTCGGCGAGGCGGGAGCGAAGGAGCCACGGCCGCAGCGCCAGGCCCCGGGGATCGACGAGGCCCTCGTAGTAGGACAGCGGGTGGGGCAGGGCGCCCCGCCGGATGCCTGAGAGGGTGACCAGCATCGGGATCGGCAGATCCCGGAAGGAGAACGCCGTTCCGTCCTCGTGCTGGACGTGGCGCAGGAGGCTCGCGCGCAGGTAGAGGCGCAAGGCCGCCGGGAGCCCGTATCGGCTCTCGGTGGAGAGGACGCGGAAGAGGCGGCTCCAGCTCAGGGAGCGGATGGCGCCGAGGAGCTCGCCCGGATCGTGCCGCAGCGAGCGGGCCCGGAAGAGGCCGAGGACCGCGCCCATGCTCGTGGCCGAGATGAGGCTCGGGGTGACGCCCAGCTCCTCCAGCAGCGCGAAGGCGCCGAGGAACGAATAGGCGGTGCCGCCGCCACCGCCCAGGGCGAGGACGAGCTTCTTCTCCCGCACCTCGGCATCGAGGGTCTGCGGGTTCAGGCGGCCGGCGTGGCGCTCGAGGAGGGCGTCGCGCACCCGGGACGCCTCGGCAGCCAGCGCCGGCGCCTGGGCGCCGGTGCCGGCGAGATCCGTCGGGCGGACCCGGGCGAGGACCGCCTCGCGCAGGGGGGCGACGTCCGCTTCGAGCGAGATTCCGCCCACCTCGCCCACCCGTGCCAGGGAGATGGCCCAGCGCAGGGCGGCCTCCTCCGGCTCGCGGAGGGCGCCTGGCGCTGCCAGCGAGGCCCGCACCAGGGACACCTCCAGGTCATCCAGGGGGCGAAGCCGCTCGAATCGTTCTACGTCGGACACCGCTCGGATCCCTACCGCGTGGCCGGGGGCGGAGTCGAGCCCGGATCGGCGGAGGGGCCTCGAGGGCTCGGTTCGTCGAGGATTTTCCGGAAGGTGCGGCGCACGGCGGCCATGGTGCGGGCGAGCTCGTCGGCGAGCTGGGCGCCGGGGTTGGCGCGGCCGAACCCCACCCGCCGCGCCAGGGCGTCTCGCTCCACGGTGGTGGTGGGGATGCGCTCCATGGGCCTGTCGTGGACGATCTGCATCCGCAGCTCGAGGCGGCGCAGGAAGCGGTAGCCGCGCCCCAGGATCTCCGCGTCCACCTCGTCCAGGACGCCGGCGGCGGCCAGGCGGGTGAGGGCGGCGAGGGTCGACGGCGTCCGCACCTCCGGCAGCGACGCGCCGTGGAGGAGCTGGAGGAACTGGACGGCGAACTCGACGTCGAGGAGGCCGCCGACGTCGGCCTTGGGGCTCCCCTTGCCGACCTCGGCCAGGCGGTCGCGCATGGTGGAGATCGCCTCGGCGAGGGCCCGCCGATCCGGCCGGGCGTCGAAGATCGCGGGGACGAGGATCCGATCCCATGCCTCCGTCGCCGGCGCGGGGTCCCCCGCCACGAACCGCGTCCGCAGGAGGGCCTGCCGCTCCCACAGCGCGGCCCGGGGCGACGGCGACCCGTGGTAGGCGGCCAGCGCCGGCAGCGACACCACCAGCGTGCCCTGGGATCCCGACGGTCGCAGCCGGGTGTCGATCCGGAAGAGCGTCCCCTCGCGCAATGGGAGCTGGAGGTGCGACACGAGGCGCTGGGCCAGGCGCGTGAACCACTCGGGGTTGGACACCGCGCCCCGATCGCCGCCAGCGGTGCGTCCCTCCGGATCGGCGTAGAGGAAGAGCAGGTCCAGATCGCTCTGGTACCCGATTTCGCCGCCGCCCAGCTTGCCCAGGCCGATCACCGCCAGGTGCCCGCCGCCCCCCGGCTCGCCGTAGCGCTCGACCAGCTCGTCGCGGGCGAGGGAGAGCGCCTCGACCATGCAGCAATCGGCCACCGCCGAGAGCTCGGCCATCACGCCCTCCAGATCGAGGGCGCCGGACACGTCGTTGAGGCAGATCCGCAGGAACTCCTCGTTCTTGAAGCGGCGCAGCGCGGCGAGCTTCTCCTCGGGATCCGAGTGGGCGGCGAGGCGCGCCGAGGCCTGCGCCGCCAGCACCTCGCGCCCCTTGCGCGGCGACGCCGCGTCCCGTCGCAGCAGCGTGTCGAGGAGCTCGGGGTGCCGCACGAAGTAGCGGGAGAAGGGATCGCTGGTGCCGAAGAGCTCGACCAGGAGCCGAGACGTGGCGGGGCTGCCCGCGAGGAGCTCGAAGTGGGCCTGCGGCGCGCGGAGCGTGGCCGTGAAGTCGGCGAGGTTGCGCAACGAGGAGTCGGGCTGCGGGCTGCGCACGACCTCCGCGAGGAGCGCCTCGGCCTGCCCCTCGAGGGCCACCGGCGGGACGTCGGCGAAGGGCGTCCCCGCCTTGCCCGCGAGGCGCTTCAGTTCCCCGAGCGCAGACGCCGGATCGGCGAAGCCGCAGGAGGCGAGGGCGCGCTGGCGATCGGGGTCGGGGAGGTCTCGCGAGAGGGCGCGCTCGATCCGCTCGTCGGCGGCGCGGGGGCCTGCGCGGGCCACGCCGAGGAGGTCCGAGAAGCGCGAGCGGACCTCGCCGCGGTGGCGCGCCAGATCGGCGAGGAACCGCTCCCGCGCCACGTCGTCCGGGGCGGGAGCCCCCATGCGCCGCGCGAGCCTCGCCAGCTCCGCGGGATCGTCGGGGAGCTCGTGGGTCTGGCGCTCCGCGACCATCTGGACGCGGTGCTCCGCCCGGCGCAGGAAGACGTAGGCGTCGTGGAGCGCGTCCCGATCGCGGGCGGAGAGGAGCCCGGCGAACCGGAGCTTGTCGAGGGCCGGCAGGAAGCCTCGCTCGCGCAGCGACGGATCCTTTCCGGCGTGGAGGATCTGCAGCGCGGAGACGATGAACTCCGCCTCGCGGATCCCGCCCTCGCCGAGCTTGAGGTCGCGGCGGCCACGGGAGGCCTCCCGATCGATCCGCGCCTTGATCGCGCGGATCTCCTCCACCGAGTCCAGGTCGAGGTAGCGGCGGTAGACGAAGGGCTCGAGGCCGCGCAGGACCTCGGCGCCCAGCTCGAGATCGCCCGCCACCGGCCGTGCCTTGAGGAGGGCGATGCGCTCCCAGGTGCGGCCCTTGGCCTCGTAGTACCGGTGGAGCTGTTCGGCGCCGATGGCGATGGGGCCGGCCCGCCCCTCGGGGCGGAGGTCGAGGTCCACGCGGAAGACGAAGCCGTCGACGGTGGGAGCCGACATCGCCTTCACGAGGCGCTCGGCGATCCGCGCGTAGAACTGGCGGTTCGGCAACGCGCCGCCCGGGCCGCCGGCGGTGACACCCTCCGTGGCATAGACGAGCACGAGGTCCACGTCCGACGAGAAGTTGAGCTCGCCGGCGCCGAGCTTTCCCATCCCCAGCGCGACGAGCCCCGCCGCGGGCCGGGCGTCGCCGCCGGCGGGGACCCCGTGCCGCGCCGCCTCCTCCGCGGCGATCCGATCCAGCGCCGCGTCCAGGCACACCGTCGCCACGCGGGAGATCTCGCCGGCGACGTCGGCGAGGGACGCGCCGCCGCCGAGATCCCGGGCCGCGATCCGCGCGACCTCCTCGTACTTGAAGCGGCGGAGGGCCTGCAGCAGCCCCTCCTCGTCGCCGGCCTCGACGCGGCCGAGGCGCGCGCGCAGGCGCCGCTCGAGGAAGCGCACGGGCTTCGGACCCTCGAACCAGGGCGTCGTGCCGAGGAGCCCGACGGCCCGCGGATGGCCGATCAGCCAGCGGGCGAGGAAGCGGCTCCCGGCCAGCAGCGGGACGAGCCTGTCGACGAGGGGTCCGCCCAGCGGCGGCGGTCTGCCCAGGCGCTCGACGTACGCGCGCACGAAGCGGATCAGGGAGGAGGCGGCGCCCTCGGGATCGGCGCTGCGTTCGCAAGCCGCCATTGCCCGGTGCGCGACGTCGGCCGGAACGCCGGCTGCTCGCAACGGCTCGGAAGGATCGCTCGCGTCGGTCGGCATGATCGGATCGCAGCGTATCCCTTCGCGCCCCTGATTCGCACGGAACTGAACGGGCGGCGCGCGCGAAGGCCACGGGCGGGTTGAAGTTTCGCCGCGCCGGCCCAAGATCCCCACGACGCCCGTCCAGGGACGACCGGGGAGCGCCGCTTCGAGAGGCCGGCGCTCGAGCGACGAAGGTGCGTGCATTGCCGACGATTCGCGAGGCGGAATTGACGATTTTCGACCTACAACGCACCAGGGAAGCGGCCCGGGGTTCCGGCGCCGATGCCGCCGGTTCCGCCTTCGCGAGGGAGCTGCGGTCCCAGGTGTCGCACGTGCGGGCCGAGGGACGCCGGAGGGTGGAGTCGGCCCTCGGCGGTCGCGCCACGCCAGCGAAGCGCCTGGTCCGCGCGTTCATCGACGCCTGCGCGTGGGCGGACGCATGGGCGCGGCGCGGGCTCACCTCGCTCTTCGGCGCGAAGGCGCAGGGACCGAAGGAGGAGGCAGGGACCCCGCGGCCCGCCGACGTGGGCAGAGGCGCGCCGGCGCACGCCGCCGAGGCGAGGCCGGAGGGGTACCTCGTGTCGCGGGTGGTGGGCGAGGAGGCGCTGCGCGAGGCCCCGCGCCCGCTGACCGAGGATCGACTCGCGCCGCCGGAGCCACCGCCGCCGGCGCCGCAGCCGATCGAGAGGCTGGGCGAGCTTCCTTGGGCCTACGACGACGATGCGTTCGTCGCGCTACCGCGGGATCCGATGACGATGTGGCTCTTCTGGGACTTCTCGCAGGAGACGCTGGCGAAGGCGCGGGAGGGTCTGGAGGATCCCCGCGTGCGCCTGCGCGTCTGGGACGGTGAGAACGTGGTGCGGGAGCTGGATCTCGCGATCGAGTCGAGATCCTTCTACGTCAACGAGCTCCCCAGCGGGCGATCCTACCGAGGCGAGCTCGTCTTCGTGGGCCGCAACGGCGAGAGGCGGATCGGCCAGGCCTCGAACCAGGTCCACCTCCCGCCGGTGGGGCCGTCGCCGATCATCGACGATCGCTTCGCGACGATCCCGTGGGGACTGCCCTTGGGACCGAACCTCGACCTCTTCGCCCATGGTGCGCCGGGGCCGGACATCTCCAACCTCGAGCGCCAGGCCCTGCGCTCCGCCTCGCACCCCGATCTTCGCCTCGGGGCGTCCGAGCGGGCGACGGTGCGCGGAGGCGGCTCCCTCTCCGCCCGGCTGCTCTCCTCGTCGCCGGGTGGCCCGCGCGATCGGGACTCCGAATGACGCAGGGCTCCGTCGTCATCCAGCTCCACGCGCACCTGCCCTTCGTGCGCCATCCGGAGCACGAGCGGTTCCTCGAGGAGGACTGGCTCTACGAGGCCATCACCGAGACGTACATCCCGCTCGTCTCGCGCTTCGAGAGGCTGGCGGACGAGGAGATCCCGTTCCGGGTGAGCTTCACCCTCACGCCGCCGCTCGTGCAGATGCTGCGCGACGAGCTCCTGCAGCGGCGCTACGGGGCGCACCTCGATCGCCTCTGCGAGCTGGCCGAGAAGGAGCTGCACCGCACCCGGAACGAGCCGCGGCTGCACGACACGGCGCGTTTCTACCATCATCACCTCAATCACACCCGCTGGCTCTGGCACGAGCGGTACCGCCGGGATCTCGTGGGCGCGTTCCGGCGGCTGCAGGACCGCGGGGTGGTGGAGATCGTCACCTGCGGCGCCACCCACGGCTTCCTGCCGCTGATGCAGACGCAGCCCGAGGCGGTGCGCGCGCAGGTCCGCGTGGCCGCGGCACACTACCGCCTCCACTTCGGCCGGGATCCCGTGGGGATCTGGCTGCCGGAGTGCGGCTACTACCCCGGCGTGGAGAAGTTCCTCTCGGAGGAGGGGATCCGCTACTTCTTCGTGGACACCCACGGGATCCTCGACGCCACGCCGAGGCCCCGCTACGGCGTCTTCGCGCCGCTGTACACGCCGGCGGGGGTGGCGGCCTTCGGCCGCGATCCCGAGTCGAGCGAGCAGGTGTGGAGCGCGGGCACCGGCTACCCGGGCGATCCCGTCTACCGGGAGTTCTACCGGGACATCGGCTACGACCTCGACTACGACTACGTGCGCCCGTACATCCAGGCCACCGGCGAGCGGAAGAACACGGGGTTCAAGTACCACCGCATCACGGGGAAGGGCCTCGACAAGGATCTGTACGACTGGCGTGCCGCGTCCCGTCAGGCCGATCGCCACGCCGGCAACTTCATGTTCAACCGGGAGAAGCAGATCGAGCACCTGGCGATGGTGATGGGGGATCGCCGCCCGGTGGTGGTCGCGCCGTACGACGCCGAGCTCTTCGGGCACTGGTGGTTCGAGGGGCCCGTGTTCCTGGAGATGTTGATCCGCAAGGCGGCCCACGACCAGAAGGTCTTCCGCCTGGTGGCGCCCTCCGACTACCTGCGGGACAACCCCACCCAGCAGGTGGCGACGCCGCCGCTCTGCTCCTGGGGCGCTGGCGGCTACGCCGGGGTGTGGCTCGACGGCTCCAACGACTGGATCTACCGCCACCTCCACAAGTGCGCGGACCTGATGATCCGCCTCGCCGCGGACTACCAGGAGCCCACCGATCTCGAGAGGCGAGTGCTGAACCAGGCGGCCCGCGAGCTCCTCCTGGCGCAGTCGTCGGACTGGGCCTTCATCATGAAGACCGGCACCATGGTCGAGTACGCCGTGCAGCGCACGAAGGACCACGTGCTGCGGTTCCTCCGCCTGGAGGAGCAGATCCGGAGCGGCGCCATCGACGAGGCCTGGCTCTCGCGGGTCGAGGGTCGGGACAACCTCTTCCCCGAGCTCGACTACCGGGTGTACCGGCCCTGACCGGCGCCCGGCCTCCGTGGCGGGGCACCTCGGGCGAGACGCGGGCCGACAGGGCGCCGTCGATTCGCGTTAGGATCCGGTCGTGGTCATCGCCCACCTCACCGACATCCACGTGGCAAGCCCCGCCGATTACGACGGCGACGGCAAGGATTCCTGGGCCGCGAAGGCCGCCAAACACTCGGAGGCGCTGCTGGAGCGGGTCCTCTCGGATGTGGCGGCGCAGCGTCCGGATCGGGTCGTCCTCACCGGCGATCTCACCCTCACCTCCGAGGAGGCCCAGTTCGCGAGGGC